>BFBZ01001601.1_pt1 | contig 14559 bp, 16 predicted proteins | sample 1888401 | NCBI WGS metagenome assembly BFBZ01 (sample SAMD00112614, study PRJDB3348) | symbiont metagenome | host: Chara braunii | reverse complement strand
AGCTTCATGCGGCTGGAGCGACTGCCGCGCAACGACAACGGCAAGCTTGACCGCCGCGCGCTGCCCCAGCCACAACCGCTGGCGCCGCAAGAGGATCATGTCGAGCCCAGCACGGCGCAAGAGCTGCTGCTGGCCCGCCTGTGGCAAGAGCTGCTCGCCCCGGGTCGCCCCATCTCGGCACTGGACAACTTCTTCGCCCTGGGCGGCCACTCGCTGCTGGCCATGCGGCTCAGCGCCGGGCTGGACGCCGAAGGGGCGCGCCTGCCTCTGGCATCACTCTTCACCGCTACGACGCTGAGGGAACTCGCCACCCACCTCGTCCTGCCGACCCCGGAGTCGCTCTGATCATGAGCCGCTCCGCATCCCCACGTTCTCTGCCTGCGCGCCTTTGGGTGCGTCCGTTCCATGAGCCTGACTTTCTCCCGACCGCTGGCGCGGCCGCTGGCCGTCCTGCGCTTGTTCTGTCTGCCGTATGCCGGCGGCAGTTCGGCGACCTACCTGCCTTGGGCCCAGCTGCTGGACGCCCGTATCGAGCTGGTGATGATCGATCCACCGGGGCGCTCGCGCCGCCTGCTTGAGACCCCGTTCTCGCGGGTGGACGACTTGGTCGATGCGCTGGCGCAGGAGATGCTGCCGTTGCTGGATCGTCCCTATGCGCTGTTCGGCCACAGCAATGGGGCACTGGTGGCTTTCGAACTGGCGCGGCGGCTGCGTGATTTGCAGCGGCCACCCGCGCTGTTCCTGGCATCGGCCAAGGCGGCACCGCGGCGGATCGACGAAACCGAGGGCTGGCATTTGTTGCCCGACGCCGAGCTGCTGGCGGCGCTGCGCGAGGCCGGCTACGTGTCCAGCGAATTCCTCGACGAGCCGCAACTCGCTGCGCTGTTCCTGCCGGTGCTGCGCGCGGACTTTGCGCTGGGTGAGACGTATCTGCATCGCGCCGCAGCGCCGCTGCCGTGCGCGCTGGCCATGCTGGCTGGGCACGAAGACGCCTCGTTGGATGAGCACGACCAGGTGGCTTGGCGCGATGAGTTCTCGGGGCCAGCGAGTTTTCATCCGCTGCCCGGAGGGCATTTGTTCATTGAGGAGTACCCAGACCTCACGGTCGACGTCGTCAACCGCGTCTGCACGCCGGTGCTCGAAGCCGTGCTGGCCGGAGCCGGCACCCGCCACGAAAGGCCCGCATCGTGATCCGCACCCTGCAGCTCGACGCCAGCGAGCGCGATCAACTGGATCGGCTCGCCGACGGCATTGCGTCGCCCTACGCCGATTTCGCCGCCTTCGCCTACGACTGCTGGCGTGCGGGTGCGGCCCTGCCCGAGCGCCTGGCGCGCGCGCTGCACGAGGCCCGCCAGGGCATGGGCGGCCCTTTGCTCCTCAAGGGCATGCCCATACCTCGGGTCGTCCCGCCCACCCCCACCCGACGTGGCGACACCTGGTCTGAGGCTTCGCTGCGTGCCCGTGCGCTGATGGCGTTGACTTTGTCTCCGCTGGGTCATCTGTTTAACCTGCGCGAGCGCCAGACCTTCGACGTGATCGACGACGTGTTTCCCATCTACTCCGACCGGGATGCGCAAGTCGGCACCAACCGCTGCTTCCTCGAATGGCATGTGGAGGATGGTTTCCATCCCGCCAAGGCCGATTTGCTTGCTCTGTACTGCCTACGCGGCGACCCGGCCGCAGGCACCCACCTGTGCGAGGCACGTGAGCTGGACTTGTCTGCTGCCCTGCGCACGGAGCTGGAGCAACCCCAATACCTGCTTCGCACCGACCCCACCATGGCCAGCGACGCACCATCGCTTCAGCTGCCCGTGCTGACGCCTGGCGCCGATCCCGAGATCGTCTACGACCCGGCTTACATGACCGGCATGAGTTCCGCAGCCGCCGAAGCTCTGATGGCCCTGCGTCACGCTGTGGAACGCGCTGCACAGCGCGTCACGCTTGAGGCGGGAGATCTGCTCATCCTCGACAACCGGCGTGTCCTGCACGCGCGTGGTGAGTACCGGCCCGCGTATGACGGCACGGACCGATGGCTGCTGCGCGCACTGCTCGCCGACAGCCTTTGGCCGCGACGTGGCTGTCTCGATCAGATCGAGTACGGCCGTCGCCCCTCGCGCCCGAACATGCCTGCGCCCACGGTGATGCCATGCTGAACTCTCCGCCCCCCGTCGCCCCCCGCTCGCGCCGTGCCCTGCTTGGGCTGGGTGCCGTGATCCTGCTGCTGGCCTTGATGCTGGCCAGTGCAGCCCTGTTGTTGCGAGCGAGCCTGCCGGTCCTGGAAGGTCAGCAGCCCGCTCTCGGACTGCGTCAGGCGGGCCTGGCACTGCGGGACGACGCCGGCGTGCCTTCTATCCTCGCCGCCGACCGTGAGGACGCCGGCTATGTGCTGGGCTTCTTGCACGCGCAGGATCGCTTCTTTCAGATGGACCTGCTGCGCCGGTCCTCGGCCGGCGAGTTGGCGGCGCTGCTCGGGCCCACAGCCATCGAACAAGACCTGAGCAGTCGTCGCTTCTTGTTCCGGCGGCTGGCGCAAGACACGCTGCCCACATTGCCACCCGCCCAGCGCCGGCTGCTCACCCACTACACGCAGGGCGTGAACGCCGGCTTGGCAGCGCTGAACGTGCGCCCGTTCGAATACCTGCTGCTCGGGCAGGCGCCGGCGCCCTGGCGGGAAGAAGATGCGCTGCTGGTGATCTGGACCATGTATCAGCGCTTGCAAGGCCACATCGAGTCGCGCGAACTGGCTCGCCGTTGGCTGCGCATGCACAGCTCGCCCGACGTCTTTGCAGCGATGCTGCCAACAACCAGCCGCTATGACGCCCCCCTGGACGCACCGCCAGGCGCTCAGGCGCCCGGCTCCACGCCTGGCGCACTGCCAGCGCTGCCCGCCGCGGCCCCAGACTGGGTCAGCGCGCCAGCAGCCAGCAGTGTCCGCGCGAGCGCCAGTGCTTTACGTGGCACGGTGGGCAGCAATGCCTGGGTGATCGGCGGTGCGCGCAGTGCGCATGGCGGTGCCTTGCTGGCCAACGACATGCACCTGCCACTGTCTCTGCCCAACACCTGGTATCGGGCGCAACTGACCTATCCCGTCAACGGTGTTGATCGTCGGGTGGTTGGCCTGACCCTGCCCGGCGCGCCTTTGGTCGTTGCGGGCAGCAATGGCGCCATGGCCTGGGGCTTCACCAACGGCTTCGCCGACACGCTGGACCTGGTCGAGGCGACGGCCGACGCCGCCCAACCCGGACGCTTCCTCATCGGTGGTCAGTCCGAAGACGTGCCCGTGATTGAAGAGACGCTGGCCGTGCGCGGCGAGGCCCCTCGGACGCTGCAGATTCGCATGTCCAAGCAAGGCCCGTTGATCCAGGTCGAGGGCCAATGGTTGGCCGTGGACTGGACCGCACGCAGCCCCGGCGCGGTCAACCTGGGTTTGCTGGCGCTGGAGACCGCCGACCATGTTCATGACGCGGTGGCCATGGCGCCCAGCTTCGGCATCCCGACGCAGAACCTGGTGCTGGCTGATCGCGAAGGTCGAATCGGCTGGACCCTGGCAGGCCCCTTGCCCCGCCGCTCGGCGAGCGTCGACCCCATGAAAGACGACGGCACCGGCTGGGCCGGCCTGCTGCCCGGGGCCGACTACCCGTCCGTCGAGGACCCTCCCGACCAGCAACTGTGGAGCGCGAACAGCCGGCAGTTCGCCGGGCCCCGCCAGGCCTTGATTGGCGACGGTGGCGCGGACCTTGGCGCCCGCGCCACTCAGCTGCGCGACCTCCTGAGCGCCCAGCCGCGGCACGACGAAACCAGCCTGAGCAAGGCGATGTTGGACGACCGCGCGCTGTTCATGAGCACTTGGCGCGCCCACGCGCTGCGCGCGCTGTCTGAGGCCGCACTGAAGGAACAGCCCGCACGGCAGGAGCTGCGTGGTTTGCTGCAGACCGCTTGGTCGGGCCGTGCCGATCAAGCGTCCGTGGGCTACACCTTGTCGCGGTCTTACCTGAACGCGCTGTACATGGAGCTGTTCGGCGCCGCCGACGAATCCCTGTCCCGTTTGCCCGGCGCGCCTGATTTCGCCACCGCCAATCCTCGCTGGCCGGTGGTGATCGACCGCCTGATCACCGAGCGACCGCCAGGCTGGCTGCGTGGCCGCACCTGGGAGCAGGTAGAGCTCGCGGCGCTGGACCGCGCCATCGCCCGCCAGACGGAGGCCAACGGCAGCCTGGCCCAGGCGCGCTGGGGGAGCTTCAATGCCACCAGCATTGCCCATCCCCTGGCGGGGCTGCCGCTCGTCGGCCGACTGCTGCAAGCGCCCCCGAGCCCTCAGTCCGGAGACGAACACATGCCGCGCGTCTCCGCGCCTGATTTCGGCCAATCGGAGCGGCTGGTGGTGGCGCCGGGCCGGGAAGAGCAGGCCTTGTTCAACATGCCGGGCGGGCAGAGCGGTCATCCCTGGAGCCCGTTCTTCTTGGCCGACCATCAGGCCTGGATCGACGGCGTCCCAGGGCGGCTGCTGCCGGGACCCGAACGCCATCGCTTGCTGCTAACCCCGCCATGACCGTGCTGGACACCCCCCCACTGGCCCGCACGCCTGCCCTGTGCTACTTGCACCGCCTCGCCCATCCGAAAGGGCAGGTCGTGCTGTTCCCGTTCGCTGGCGCAGGTCCGTCGGCCTACCGCCCCTGGGTGGCGCAAGCCCCGCCAGGCATCGACCTCGTGGCCGCCGCCTATCCCGGCCGGGAGAGCCGCGCCGGTGAATTGCCTTCCCACTCGCTGGCCCGCATCGCCGAGGAGATTGCGGCTGCACTGCTGCCCCTGAGTGACCTTCCGACCGTTCTCTTCGGACACAGCATGGGGGCCTACGTGGCGTACGAGGTCGCGCAGCGCCTGGCCGCCGCGGGAGCGGCACCGCGCTGCCTGATCGTGTCGGGAGCGCGCTCGCCAACGGCTCGCCATCACGAACTGCTGCACCCACTGCCGGATCAAGAGTTCCTGGCAGCCCTGACCCGCTTGAACGGCTTTGCGCCCGAGATCCTGGCCTCCCCGGAGCTCATGGCCTGGGCGCTGCCCCTGCTGCGCGCCGACATCACGGCCTGCGAGACCCACCCATTCCTGCCTGAGGCAGGCGTCCGCTTGCCCATCGTGGCCTGCGCGGGTCGAGACGATCCTCGCGCTCCACCCGCCACGGTGCAGGCCTGGCATCTGCTTGCCGGCCGCTTTGAGTTCCGCCAGTTCGAAGGCGACCACTTTTTTCTCCGCCACCAGACCGCCGTTTTGGCCCGCCTGGTTTCCGACCACCTGCAGGACCCCGCTCATGACTGCCTCTCACAATGATCTGACCTTGTCTCTCGTGCTGACGTCTGTCCCCGAGACCCCCGGCGACGAAGAGGCTGATCTGGGCTTGCAGGACAAAAGCGGCGCCGTCCATGCCGGCCGCCCTCTGCCCAAGGGTGGGCTGCGCTTCACCTGCCAGGTCGAGGTGCTGACCCGCAATGGGGATCTCGATTTCCGCGGCCCACTGGTGCATGGGACGCCTGGCCAGCGCTTCATCTATCTCAGCTGGAAGCGCCGCCAAGAAGCCGCGGCACCTTGGGTGCAACGGGTCAAGGTACCGCTGAACGGCGTGGCAGCGGTCCTGGATCCGGCCCGTGGCGCCCTTGAGGCCGATATCACAGGGCGCCGGCCGCATGACCCGGCGCCGATCAACTGGCGGGCTTGCGCGCGCTGATGCACCGTTCCAGGGAGACACCAACAATGGACAACGCACCTGACTTCACCCTCCTATTCGACCTGCAACGCGACGGGACCGACGTCTGGCAGGCACTGACCGCAGGGGCAGAGGCAGACGGCCTGGTCGAGCTGGTCCAGGGCATGCGAAGTCATCCACCGATTGCGCCCACGTGTGAACCCTTCGAGCGCGGCCCAGAGTTCCGGCCGGCGGGGCACATGCGGACGTTCTATCGACGCTTGCACAGTGGGCACGTCGCCATCAAGGGCAGCGAGCCCTTGATCACCGATGTGCGTGAGATGGGTCGCAAGGCGGCCCACCTGCGCGTGACTCGATCCGTGCTGGCAACTGCCGAGTGGTTTCCAGCGATTGAGCGCCTGGTCCCATAGGCGATCACCACGCCAAGTGGCTCAGTTTTCGGTCGGCGTCAACACATCAGATCGTTCATTGGGAAAACGGTGTCCTGAACGAGCTACTTCCGGGGAATCCCGACTCTTACTGCTGCCTGAGTACTGACCTTGTAAGCAGTGCTTCGATCCGCGATATGGCTTCACGAACTCCATTTTCTCTGACCATAGACGCCCGCAATGCCTCCGCCCGCTTCGTCAACCCTGGTTGGCTAATCACATCGGCGATCGCCTTCGCAAGTTTTCTTGAAGTCATCTTCGTTCGCTTCAACATGGGACCGGCGACACCTAGACGCCGCAGTTCGAAGGCCCAGACAAACTGGTCCGCCATGTGCGGCACGACCACGGAGGGGCGCCCTGCAAGCAAAGTGGCATGGGTCGTGCCTGAGCCCCCATGGTGAACCACTAACGCACAAGCAGGAAACACCCGCTCGTACGGTGCCCGCTTAACTTTGAAGACAAGCGGTCCACAGTCAAATTGATCCAAATCACTGACAGGCAGCTGAAAAACTGCACGACGCCCTAGGCGTTCGATGGCTTCACGCCAAATGGCCACCACTTTCCTCAGACCCTCATGCTCTTGCGGCGCAGCACTACCGAAGGTGAAGTAGACAGGGGCTGCATGGTCCGCCGCGATGAACTCGGCCAAGCCTTCGGGCATCACATTCCCAACCGAGTTCGAAGTAGAGTTCACGAATCCGCAAATGTGCGTGTTGGGATGCCAATCCCCCGGGGACTTGATCATCGACGGGCTCACGGCTACCAGGGTAAGCCAAGGTGATAGCCATGTTTGCTTCATGACGTCGATATCCAGCGACAGACCCATATGAGCGCGCAACCGATTCACCCTCGACAAGAAACGGCGGTTGACAAGAAGCCGCACCAAGTCCCATCCCAGGCGGTACGACCAGCGCCCCAGCTTCGGCAACTCCGACGTGCCCCACTCCAAAGTGGGCAGGTAATTGTGCCCGGTATGGATGGTCACGAAAGGGACACCACAAGCCTCGGCCACGATTCCCAAGGGGTAAACCATGAAATGGCCAATCACCAAATCGCAACGCCGGCATAACTCGATCGCAGCAGAGTGCATACCGCTGACGTATGGGTCGAAGCTGTATTTCAGGATCAACTCTCCTCGCCGAATCGGATTCCGAACCATCAGTAACTTGGGCCACATGTCCTCAATGTCGTCAGGGAAGTCTTCATCACCTGGGTGGGCCACATTGAGCAGTTCGTAACCATGGCGCTCTGCTAGCGCCTGATGATCGCCTTCGCCAACATCGCTGATTGCGAGCACCACCTTGTGGCCGGCTCGAGTCAGCCCCTCAGCTAAGGCCGCAAAAGGCGATATGTCCCCTTCACTTCCCCAAGTTTGTAGTCCTATTCGCATCTCCGCTCACCCTCTGCGTGCGTATTCCACTGATCGCGGACACCCATTCCAGGCTGATCGCGGACAGTGTTCCAGGCGATCGCGGACACCCTGAGTGGGGTGCCTGAGTGACGGCCCGGATGGTAGGTCAACTGTCCGCGATCAGTTTGGAACGGCGTCCGCGATCAGCGTGGAACTGGCCCAGGTGTCAGGCCTGGGAGGACCCACGGCGCAGCGACTCGCCCTTGAGCGCGATGCTGTGCGAGGCGTGCATGAGGCGGTCCATGATCGCGTCGGCGATGGTGGGCTCACCCAGCCATTGATGCCAGGCGCTGCTCGGCATCTGGCTCGTGATGAGCGTGCTGCGACTGCCCACCCGGTCGTCCAGCAGCTCCAGCAGATCCTGGCGCTCCTGCGCGGTGATGGGAGCGATCGCCAGGTCGTCCAGGACGAGGAGGTCAAGTCGGGCCAGCTGGGCCAGGCGACGACCGAAGCTGCCATCGCCGTGCGCCACCTGCAGCTCCTGCAGCAGCCGGGTCGAGCGGGTGTAGAGCACGGTGAAGCCGTGGCGTGCGGCCTGCTGCGCGCATGCCCGGCGCAAGTTCCATGAACTCTGGGCCAACTACGGCAGCCAGATCGGCGAGCTTCAGGTGCGCCGCCTGGACCTTGTAGTAGATGCCGCCGACCACCAAGCCTTCCTCGCTCCAGTCGAACTGGAACGCGTCGCCAAGCTCGAACTTCAGTGGCACGAAGGCGTTGGTCAAGACCGTCTTGCCCTCATCCTGGCGCCATGCCCGGATGAAGTCTGTCAGCCGGCTGTAGCCACCGTCGTAGCCGCTGGACTGCAACTGCGCGAACAGGGCCCGGGCACTGCGACGCTCGTGTCGGGGCCGGTGTGCATCGGCCTTCAACGCCTGCGTGAGCGTCGCAACATACGGCGCCAGCTTGGTTGATGCCGCTGGTCGCCGGTACTTCGGAGCCGCCTCCGCGGGCTCCTTCAACCACTTCTTGATCGTGTTCCTCGACAGGCTCGTGCGCCTGGCAATCTCACTGATCGACTTCCCCTCGCGCAGGTGCATCGCGCGGATCTTGCCCTTCATGGCCATGGTGATCACCGTTCAAACCCCTGCCGCAAATTGCAGCAGGGTAGGTCTGTCACCCTGGTCAGTTTTCAGTCAGCACTACACGGTTTGCCTGGTCAGTTTTCGGTCGGCGCCAACACTCCACGTCCATTGCGGCATCTGCCGATGGGCAGCTCGGTCTGCGCCGGGCAGCATCACGTCTCGTGATTGCCGATGACCTCGACACGCTCGATGCCCAGCAACTGCGCGAAGCCCTAAGGGTCGCTCGCGCCGAAGCCGCGTTCAAGCAGGCCGTCATCGACAAGCTCACGCACGAGAACGCCATCCTCAAGCGGTTGAAGTTCGCCGCCCAGAGCGAGCGCTTCAGCGCCGAGCAGAAGAGCTTGCTGGACGAGACGCTGGACAGCGACCTGGCGGCAGTGGCCGCCGAGATTGAAGGGCTGCAGCCCAGCCGGGCTGCCGGCGAGCGGCAACAGCCCCGGCGCGAGAGGCTGCCGGCGCACCTGCCCCGCCGCGACGTGCGTCACGAACCGGAGAACACCACCTGCGGTTGCGGCCAGGCCATGCAGCGCATCGGCGAGGACGTGGCCGAGAAGCTGGACTACCAGCCCGGCGTCTTCACCGTCGAGCGCCACATCCGCGGCAAGTGGGTGTGCAAGTGCTGCGAGCGGATCGTGCAGGCGCCCGTCGTCCCGCACATCATCGACAAGGGTCTGCCGACGACAGGCCTGCTGGCCCAGGTGCTCGTGGCCAAGTACCTCGACCACCTGCCGCTTTACCGACAGGAAGCCATCTTCGAGCGCGCCGGTCACGCCATCTCGCGCTCCACGCTGGCGCAGTGGGTTGGCGAGTGCGGCGTGCAGCTGCAGCCGCTCGTTGACGCGCTGACCACCGAGCTGCTGCGCCAGCCGGTGCTGCACGCCGACGAGACGCCGGTGGTGTCAAGCGACATCGAGAACTGACCCCCTGACGACATTCAGAATTGACCCCCTGGGTTGATGATCAGGTTGCCGCGGCGAGCGCGGTGGTGTCTCTCACCAGACCGGACTTGCGCTTGGCCTTGAGCCGGTAGCTGTCGCCGCGGATCGTGACTACGTGGCTGTGGTGCAGCCGCCGGTCCAGGATGGCGGTGGCGACCACCGCGTCGCCGAACACGCCACCCCACTCCGCCACGGATCGGTTGCTCGTCAGCAGCGTGGCGCCGCGCTCATAGCGACGGCTCACGAGCTGGAAGAACAGGTGCGCCGCGTTGGCCTCGAACGGCAGATAGCCGAGCTCGGCGTGACTGAGGCCGGCTGCATGGCGCACGCGCGACGCAAGTTCCATGAGCTCTGGGCCAACCATCGCAGCCAGGTCGGCGAGCAGGCGCTGAAGTTCTTCGGCCAGCTCTACGAGGTGGAGCGAGCAGCGGCCAACGCCGACAGCCAAGCCAGGCTCGAAGCCCGCCGAGCAGCCCGGCGTAGGCGTCCGCCCAAGTCACCTTGAAGTCCGGTGGCCGGACTTGGATGCTTGTGTCCACGACAACGATGCGTGGACACATGGGCACAACAGATTTGAGCGCGGGAGATCTGACGACACCTGCGGGGCGCAGCTGGCGCCGGCACTCGGCCGAGTTCAAGGCACGAGTCATCGAGCTGGCGCGCCAGCCCGGCATCTCGATGGCAGCGGTGGCCTTGGCCAACGGCCTCAACGCCAACATGCTGCGCCGCTGGGTTCGGGAGGCTGACGAGTGCGTGCCGAGCAGTGCACGCAAGGATGCGGCGGCGGTGCCGGCGTTCGTGCAACTGCCCATGCCGCAAGGGGTGCCGCCTGCCTTGCCGCCCGCAACGGTGCAAGCGCCGAGCCGCGTCACCGTGGAGATCCGCCGCGGCAGCACGACGGTGCAGGCTGAGCTGCAGATGGACGCGCGCAGTGCCGCCTGGCTGCGTGAGGTCCTGGGTTGATCCGCGTCGACGCAGTCTGGCTGGCGGTGCAGCCCTTGGACATGCGACTCGGTACTGAAGCAGCATTGGCCCGCGTGGTCGGCATCTTCGGTGCCGCGCATCCCCATCACGCCTACCTGTTTGCCAACCGGCGCGCCAACCGCATGAAGGTCCTCGTGCACGACGGCATCGGCGTGTGGCTCGCGGCCAGGCGGCTCAACGCCGGCAGGTTCGTGTGGCCGCTGGACGGCGCGAGCACGCAGAGCTTGACGTGCCTGCAGCTGGACGCGCTGGTGCTCGGCCTGCCGTGGCAGCGCCTGGGCGAAGCCGGCATCATCCGCACGATCTGAAGCGCACTGCCCAAGCGCGGGCAATTGCCGGATATGCCGATGCGCTGAGTCGCTGCCTTCGGCACCATGACTGTCCATGATCAGCGCGCAGCAACTGGACGCCTTGGACCCGCAGACGCGGCAGGCCGTGCAGTCGCTGCTCGCCCAGGTCCAGCAGCGTGACCACGAGCTCGCCTTCAAGCAGGCGCTCATCGACAAGCTCACGCACGAGATGGCGATCCTCAAGCGGATGAAGTTCGCCGCCACGAGCGAGCGCTTCGCCAGCACCCTCTCGCCCGAGCAGAGAAGCCTGCTGGAGGAGACGCTGGACACCGACATCCATGAGCTCGACGGCGAGCTGCAGCGCCACCGCAAGAAGAGCGACAAGAACGACGAGAAGCAAAGCCCCAAGCGCGCCCAGCTTCCCGCCCACCTGCCGCGTCGCGACGTGCCGCACGAGCCGGCGGATACGACCTGTGGTTGCGGCCAGGCCATGCAGCGCATCGGCGAGGACGTGGCCGAGAAGCTGGACTACCAGCCCGGCGTGTTCACCGTCGAGCGCCACGTACGCGGCAAGTGGGTCTGCAAGTGCTGCGAGCGCATCGTGCAGGCACCGGTGCCAGCCCACGTGATCGACAAGGGCATCCCGACCACCGGCCTGCTGGCCCACGTGCTGGTGGCCAAGTTCATGGACCACTTGCCCCTGTACCGGCAGGAGGCCGTGTTCGCCCGGGCCGGCCACGTGATCGCCCGCTCGACGCTGGCCGAATGGGTGGGCGCCTGTGGCGCGCAGCTGCAGCCGCTGGTGCAGGCCCTGGCCGACGAACTGCGGCGCCACATGGTGCTGCATGCTGACGAGACGCCGGTGGCCATGCTCAAGCCGGGCAACGGCAAGACCCACAAGGCCTACATCTGGTCGTACTGCACGCCCAGCACCAACCCCGTCAAGGCGGTGGTGTTCGAGTTCAGCGAGACCCGCAGCGGCGAGAACGTGCGCGACTTCCTGCGGCTGGAGACGCCCAACGCCTGGAAGGGCACACTCGTCACCGACGGGTTCAGCGGCTACTCGGCCTGCGTCGACAAGGGCGTGACGTCGGCCCAATGCATGGCGCACAGCCGCCGCAAGTTCCATGAGCTGTGGGCCAACCATGGCAGCAAGGTCGGCGAGCAAGCGCTGCGGTTCTACCAAGCGCTGTTCCGCATCGAGCGCCAGGCCGAGAGCCTCACCTGCGAGGAGCGGCAGCGGATCCGGCAGCGCAAGTCACGCCGGGTGCTCGCCGTGTTCCACCGATGGCTGCTCGCAAAGCGGCAGCTGGTGCCGCCCGGCTCTGCGACCATCAAGGCCATCGACTACAGCCTGAAGCGCTGGAAGGAACTCACGCACTTCGTGAACGACGGCGACGTGCCGATATCGAACAACTGGGTCGAGAACCAGATCCGCCCGATCGCGGTCGGACGATCGAATTGGCTCTTCGCTGGCAGCCTGCGAGCAGGTAAACGGGCGGCGGCCATCATGAGCCTGCTGCACTCGGCCCGCATCAACGGGCACGACCCCTACGCCTACTTCAAGGACGTGCTGGATCGCTTGCCGACTCACCCAGCCACCCGGATCGACGAACTGTTGCCGCACCGCTGGTCACCGAGCTGAGCCTCCTCGTCGTCCGACGATTCCTATCCCCGATGTCAGGGGCTGGGAATCTGCGCCGTTCTCCAGACTGCAATCGTCAAGGTGTGTTCGGCGGACGCATACAGCCCGGCCGCTGGCCGATGCACTGAACCAGTGGCTGCGGCAACAGCGCCAGCGCGTGCCAGCGCCGGCAGCTTGCGCGCGGGCAAGCGGGCTGCGGCCGTGATGAGCCTCATCCACTCAGCGAAGCTCAATGGAGTCGACCCCTACGCCTACCTGCGCGACGTGTTGGAGCGGCTACCCGCGCAGCCTGCCAGCCGTATCGGTGAGCTACTTCCACACCGGTGGGAGCCCACGTAAGGCGCCGATCAGGTGAGTCACATCGGTGGTAGTAGCGGGGCGCGTCCGTTGACCCAGGGCACCTTGGCCCACTCAACGTCCTCATCAAGCGCTCTAGATTCAGCACTAGAGAACCAGACCCCGTGCGCCTCAACCTGGAAGGGCTCCCCTGTGGTTGTACGCACGGCCCGCGCGATTCCATGGAAATTGCGCTGCAAAAGCAAGGCAGTCGGTACAACTTCCGTCAAGAACACGGCATCAGCGGGCGCCGGACTCCCTACGGCGACAAGGCGAAATATGCGCCGCCCACTCGGCTCCTGGCACAAGGCCACCTGATAGGGCTTGCTCTCATCGACTTCGCTTCTGAGCCACATCAGGCAATTCTGCCGCAGCGCCCAGACGTGACGTCTTTACCCTCGTCAAGATGCGATCACCGGCCGCTTACGCTGAAGCGGCTTCAGTCCGCAAATGGATCACTGCCGCCCGGCCAGTTCAGCGATTCGTGGAATCAATATGGCTGCCTGTGAAATCACTGAAGATTCGGTGCTGCCCCGCTTGGTATGAGATGCAGCCGCCGTCACGGCCGCGGCTGATGGCGGGCGTCGATGACCTACTCGCACCACCTTCGCAATTTTTTCTCATCAACTTCGAGAAAGTCTGCGGCGAAACGCCGGTCATTTCTCATATTCTTCGCTGCAATGTCAGATCCACTGGCATCGCACCGGCCGATCCGAGCCGTGCCAGCCCAAGGCCAGCACATGGCCCGCCAGGCACCAGCGCCTGAAGTGCCAGCGCCCTGCCGGTTCGCCAAGGGCCTCGTCGAATCGGACCTGCGGCGGATCACCAAGTTCGAAACTCGCCGCCCGGAGCGACTGCGACAGCCCTCGCCCGGTCGCCTTGACCCAGGCCTCCTTCAACGTCCAACGGCTGAAGAACCCCTCCGCCAGCTCTTCAGGCGGACAGTCACTCAAGGCCGCCACCTCCGCGGGCGCGAAATGGTGCGCTATCAGTTCGCGCGGCACTTCCCTGTCCAGCGACTCGGCATCCAGACCCAGCGGCATGTCCCAGGTCACGGCACAAGCCACGAGCCCGTCGCAATGCGTCAGATTGAAGTACAGGTCCGGGCGCTGCACGACCTCCGGCTTGCCCGCTAGCGTCGTCTGAAAGCGCCACGCCTGCGGAGCTAGCGAGGGGTCCGCGTCGGACAGCATGCGGCGCTTGAGGCCATGCGCCGCCATGAACTCATCACGGTGCTTGTCGAAGCGAAAGCGCTTGGCGCGTTCCCGCTCGACCTCATCCAGCGACGCAGCCAAACGCTCCAGCTCGGGCGCGGCCACAGCGGCCATGGGCAACACCGCCACGACGATCTCGGCGCGGTCCTGCATGCTCATGCGTGGGCCAGCGTGACGATTTCCTCGACGGTGGGATTCGCAAACAAGGTCGGGATGTGCAGCTGCCGCCCGTGCCGCTGCTCGACCTCGGCCGCCAGGTCGAGCAACACCATGGAGTCCGCCCCCATGGAGATCAGCCGGTCCTCAGGCAGCAACTCCAGAAGATTCAAGCGCGCGGTGAGGAACTCGCGAATGGTCGCGATCACAGCCGCATCGGCCGCGACCACTTCGGTGGACGGCGCCGGTGCCGGGATCTCCACGGGTTCGTGTGGGAGTGGCTCGATCTCGCCGTCGGCCCGATAGCGCCCACGGTCGCCCGTGCGATACAGCCGCTGGCCAGTGCGCGGGTGAGTGATGAAGCGCGCCGCCGTCTC
>BFBZ01001600.1_pt1 | contig 14559 bp, 13 predicted proteins | sample 1888401 | NCBI WGS metagenome assembly BFBZ01 (sample SAMD00112614, study PRJDB3348) | symbiont metagenome | host: Chara braunii | reverse complement strand
CTTGGGCTCGGCCTCTTCATCGCCAAGACCCTGCTCGAGCGCTCCGGCGCCGCTCTCTCCTTCGGAAACCGCGATCCGGAAACACCGGGAGCCCGCGTCCGCGTCGAATGGCCGCGCATGTTGATCGACAGTAATTCGACAAAATGATTTTCACGGCTTAAAACAACGGCTGTCAAAATTGGTAGAATATGCAGGCGGATGATCGCCGGGATAGAAGATAGAATGACGGATAAAGAGCTTGCAGCCCCGTATGCCGGGGACAAGGACGCCGCTGCCCATATCGGCGCGGATGCGACATTGCTGATCGTCGATGACGACGGCCCGTTCCTGCGCCGCCTGGCGCGCGCGATGGAGACCCGGGGCTTCGTGGTCGAGACGGCGGAATCAGTGGCGGAAGGCGTTGCCAAGACCAAGSCCAACCCGCCGCAATATGCGGTCGTCGACCTTCGCCTCGGCGACGGCAACGGCCTGGATGTCATCGAAGCCATCAGGCAGAAGCGCGACGACACGCATATCGTCGTCTTGACCGGATACGGAAACATCGCCACGGCCGTCACCGCCGTGAAGCTCGGCGCGCTCGACTATCTGGCCAAACCCGCGGACGCCGATGACGTCTATGCGGCGCTAACGCAGCGCCCCGGCGAAAAGGCGGAAGTGCCCGAGAATCCGATGTCGGCCGACCGCGTGCGGTGGGAGCATATCCAGCGCGTCTATGAAATGTGCGAGCGCAATGTCTCCGAGACGGCGCGACGCCTCAACATGCATCGCCGCACGCTGCAGCGCATCCTTGCCAAGCGCGCGCCGAAATAGAGCATTTCCTGGAAAAGTGTGCAGCGGTTTTCCGTCCGGAATTGCGCTGGCCGGAATTGCGCTGGAAAGTGACCTATTCCGGCGCGAAGGACTTGCCCGTCGCCCATTCCGCCAACAACAGGCGCTGGGCAGCCGCGCGGGAGAAATTCAACGTCACCGACTTGCGGGTTGCCGGCGCCAGACGATGCTCCGGCGCCTCGCGGATCATGTGGGCGCCATAGCCGTCCGACAGAAACAACCCGCATTCCTCCGGAAAGATATCCAACGGCACATCCTTATGCGTGGCGAAGAAAAGCCGATCGCAATGCTGCCGATAGTCGGGCCATTTGCGGTCGACGCGAAAATCCTCGATCGATGTCTTGATCTCGATGATCCAGATCTCGCCCTTTTCCGAGAGGGTGATGAGGTCGGCCCTGCGACCGCTGGAAAGCGGCAACTCAGGCAAGACGGCATGGCGCATCTCGTGCAGTAATAGTTGCATGCCTTTGCGTACAAGCATGGCACGTTCCGACTGCCGGCCATCTATTAACGGATTATTATTGTAAACGTTCAAAATCGTCATGAATTGCCTCGGGGACAGGCAAGCATTGTTGCAAAAAAACCATGTCCCTCTAATTTGCGCGCCGGCGCTATTTTTGTAGCCCCGCAGCAGCTTGCAAAGTTTAGTTTAATGGAAAATAAACCGTAGACAAAGATGATCAATAGTCATCCGTCCCCTGCCACGAAATTTCAAGAGTCTTCCATGCGCATCCGTAATGCTATGACCGCACTCGGCCTTGTCGCAATGCTCGCGTCGGCTGGCTATGCCACCACTGCCGCAGCCGCGCCGTCCGCCACCGCAAACTCCGCCGCCGACACCATCAAGACTTTCGATGGCGACTACGGCATGACGAGCGATAACGGCTTCGAGCTGCCGGCGATCCCGATCCAGAAGGTGAAGCCGCAGTTCCGCCGCCAGATCGTTGCCTACAAGTCCGACGAGGCTGAAGGCACCATCATCGTCAATACGCGCGAACGCCACCTCTACTACATCCTCGGCAATGGCGAAGCGATGCGCTACGGCATCGGCGTTGGCAAGCAGGGCTTCTCCTGGTCCGGTACCGCCTATGTCGCCTGGAAGCAGGAATGGCCGAATTGGCATCCGCCGAAGGAAATGGCGGTCCGCCGTCCGGAAATCGCCAAATATGTCGATGGCGGCATGAACCCGGGGCTTTCGAACCCGCTCGGTGCGCGCGCCATGTATCTCTACAATGAAAAGGGCCAGGATACGCTGTTCCGCCTGCACGGCACGCCGGAATGGGCTTCGATCGGCACCGCTGCCTCCTCGGGCTGCATCCGCCTGATCAACCAGGACGTCATCGATCTCTACAGCCGCGTCCTGCCGGGCCGCAGCACCAAGGTCGTCGTTATCCAGTAATCATTACTGGTATCCAGATTGAAAAAGGCCGGGTTCGCGATGAACCCGGCCTTTTTGTTTTGGGGAATTGCGGTCGATGCTATGCCGCCTCACTCGCCCTTCGAGGCTTCGCCTTCCGCTGCGCGCCTCAGGATGAGGACTGATCTTTTCCCTTGCCGCAAGACTCTCTCCACCTCATCCTGAGGTGCCTTGCCGTCAAAGCGTCAGCGCAGACGACAAGGCCTCGAAGGATCGAGGTGGCCTCTGACCGAGGGAAGGACCTATCTAAACTGCTTCGCCTTCAGCTCGATACGGCGGCGGTGCAGGACCGGCTCCGTATAGCCATTCGGCTGCTCGCGGCCCTTGAGCACGAGATCGAGCGCTGCCTGGAAGGCTATGGAGCCATCGAAATTGCCCGACATGGCAACATAGAGCGGATCGGAAGCGTTCTGCTGGTCGACGACGGCGGCCATGCGCTTCATGGTTTCGATGATCTGTGCTTCGGTGATGACCTTGTGGTGCAGCCAGTTGGCCATGTGCTGCGCCGAGATGCGCAGCGTGGCGCGGTCTTCCATGAGGCCGACATTGTTGATGTCGGGCACCTTGGAGCAGCCGACGCCCTGATCGACCCAGCGGACGACATAGCCGAGAATGCCCTGGCTGTTGTTGTCGATCTCGCGCTGGATTTCCTCCGGCGTCCAGTTCGGCCGCGAAGCTACCGGCACCGATAGGATATCGGAAAGCTTGGCGCGTGCGCGGCTCTTCAGGCTCTTCTGCACGTCGGCGACATTGACGCGGTGATAGTGGGTGGCGTGCAGCGTCGCCGCAGTCGGTGACGGGACCCAGGCGGTATTGGCGCCAGCCTTCGGATGGGCAATCTTCTGCTCCAGCATGGCCGCCATCAGATCCGGCATGGCCCACATGCCCTTGCCGATCTGGGCATGGCCGGAAAGACCGCATTCCAGGCCGATATCGACATTCCAGTTTTCATAAGCGGCGATCCATGCGGCCTGCTTCATGTCGCCCTTGCGGATCATCGGGCCGGCTTCCATCGACGTATGGATTTCATCGCCGGTGCGATCGAGGAAGCCGGTGTTGATGAAGACGACGCGCTCGCCGACGGCGCGGATGGCTTCCTTGAGGTTGACCGTGGTGCGGCGCTCCTCGTCCATGATGCCCATCTTGATGGTGTTGCGTGGCATGCCGAGCACATCCTCGACACGCGAGAAGATCTCGGCCGCAAACGCGACTTCTTCCGGCCCGTGCATCTTCGGCTTGACCACATACATCGAGCCGGTGCGGGAATTCTTGCGGCGACCGTTCGGGCCGATATCGTAGAGCGCGATCAGGGCGGTGATAGCGGCATCCATGATGCCTTCCGGCACTTCGTTGCCGTCACGGTCGAGGATGGCCGGATTGGTCATGAGGTGGCCGACATTGCGCACCAGCATCAGCGAGCGGCAATGCAGATCGAAACTGCCACCGTCCGGAGCCGTATAGGCGACATCGGGATTAAGCCGGCGCGTGAAAGTCTTGCCGCCCTTGGCGACTTCCTCGGTGAGGTCGCCCTTCATCAGGCCGAGCCAGTTGCGATAGACTTCGGCCTTGTCCTCGGCATCGACGGCAGCGATGGAATCTTCGCAATCCATGATCGTGGTGATCGCCGATTCCAGGCGAACATCGGAAATCCCGGCCGGATCGGTCTTGCCGATCTCGGTAGTGGCGTCGATGGCGATTTCGATATGAATGCCGTTCTGCTTCAGCAGGATATGCGAGGGAGTGCTGGCATCGCCGAGATAACCGGCAAAATGGCTGGCATCCGCCAGAGCTGCCGCGCCGCCCCTGGTCGCGGTTGCCAAAGTTCCGCCCTTGACGGCAAGACCGGTGACATCCTTCCAGCTTGCACCGGCAAGCGGCACGGTCGAATCGAGGAAGTCGCGGGCCCAGGCGATGACCTTTTCGCCACGCTTGGGATTATAACCCCTGCCCTTCTCGGCTCCATCGGTCTCAGGAATGGCGTCGGTGCCGTAAAGCGCATCGTAGAGCGAGCCCCAGCGCGCATTGGCGGCATTAAGGGCATAGCGCGCATTCATGACAGGAACGACGAGCTGCGGGCCGGCGATCTCGGAGATCTCAGGATCGACATTGGCGGTCGAGATTGAAAATGCCGGGCCTTCTGGCACGATATAGCCGATCTCGCGGAGGAAGGCTTCGTAGGCGGCGAGATCCACCGGCGCGCCGTTCTTGCGGTACCAGTCGTCAATCGCAACCTGCATCCGGTCGCGCTTGGCGAGCAGATCGCGGTTCTTCGGGGCAAGATCGTGGACGATCCCTGAGAAACCGGCGAAGAAGGTGTCGGCATCGATGCCGGAGCCCGGAAGCGCCTCCTTGACGAGGAAATCATACAGGACCGGTTCGATCTGCAGACCGTTCTTCTCAATGCGGCTCATGCCAAATACTCCTCAAGGCCGTTTAACGGCTCAATTTTCACATGCTGCCACTTTGCGCACCGTTTCGCTTCTGTCAATTTTGCAATAATTCGAAAGTTTTATGCACTCAGGGAAACAATCAATCCGCGGCGATCCGGGGGCGGCCGCTGGCGGTGGCGATGAAACGCGCTTCGATCAGCTTGCGATTGCCCTCGACCTCAGGCGCATCGACCTGCTCATCCACCGCGACGACGAGATCCACGGCACCGCTGAGCCGCGCCCGCGCCATGGCCGCTTCGACTGCGCGCGTTCGCGCATCGGCGAAACTCTTGTTCTCATCTATGAACCGCAGGTTTTCGCCGGCACCGCTCAGAATATAGATGCCATCCTCCGGCATGGTGACGACGACGGTGGCGCTGGCCCGCACCTGGCCGACAACGGCACCGACGGCATTGGCGACATCCGAGTGAGCGGGAATGGCGCTTTCGGTCGCCAGCATCGTGGCGATTGCGGGATAGTAGACGGGCGCCGAAGCGCCAAGCCCGACGAGAGGGCGATCGAGCGAAACGGCGAAGCGGGCGATGCCGGGCACGCGACGCAAGGCGCGATCGATCGGGATGGACCTGGCCGGATCCAGATCGGCAACACCATCCTCGGCAAGGCAGGCGGCGAGAATGACTTCGGCCGACTGGCGTGTGAGGCGATCGACGATCTTTTGAGCGAGGTCTTCGACGGACGTGGCTATGGGGCGCCCGGAGCCATCCTTCAGCCGCATCGCCAGCGCCAGACCAAGCCGCGCTGCCTCAGCATTCCACTGATTCTGCCGACCGAGTACATGCATGGCATCCGAAGGCGTGAGCCCGCTCAGGTGCACCAGGCCCCGCGCCACCAGCCGATCCAGCGTCGCCTTCTGCGAGGTCATCGTCAGCAGCTTGTTCAGCGCCACGGGAACTGGACCAATCCTGTCGAACAGGGCCTGCTCGGGCGCGGTAAGCCCACTCGCCAGATAATCCGGCAAGCCGGTGCGCAGCGCGAAGCGGACGGCATTGCGGGCAAGGTGCGATGCGCGCAATTGCTGCTCCAGCACGTCAAGCACGGCCGGCCCATGCGCATGAGCCGCAAGGCTCAGTGGCAGCAGGCGGCGCGGCCCGAGCTCGAAACTCACGACGAGGCCGCGATCGTTGATCTTCACCTCGGAATCGCCGCCGAGACCAAATGTGCGCATCGCGACCGCCTCAACCATCGTGCGGTAGCCGCCGACAACAGCGCCGTCCGCATCCAATCTCGGCCGGCCGGCATCCATGACGGCGACATCGGTCGTCGTTCCGCCGATATCGGACACCACGGCGTCGTCGAGCCCGGTCAGATGGCGTGCGCCGACCAGGCTCGCGGCCGGGCCGGAGAGAATGGTCTCGATCGGCCGAAGTTTTGCCTCGGCAGCCGAAATCAGCGCGCCGTCGCCACGCACCACCATCATCGGCGCCGCAATGCCGCGCGCCGCGAGAAAACCTTCGCAAGCGCCGACCAGACGATCGATCATCGATACGAGGCGGGCATTGAGCAGCGTCGTCAGGGCGCGACGCGGCCCGCCCAGCTTGGAGGAGAGCTCATGGCTGCAGGTCACAGGCAGATGCGAGATTTCGCGGATGCAGTCGCGCACCTTGATTTCGTGAGCCGGATTCCGCACGGCGAAATAGCCGGCGACAGCAAAGGAGGAAACCGACTTCGCCAATTCCGGCAAGGCTTCTTCCAGCGCCGCCAGATCGAGCGGGTTTTCATTGCCGTGAACGTTATGGCCGCCCGGCACGAACAGCACCGGATCGGACCCAAGCGCTTCCGCCAGGCCATCGCGCTTCATATCATCAGGACCGAAGCCGATCATGATCAGCCCGGCGCGGCCGCCCTGCCCTTCCACCAGCGCGTTGGTGGCCAAGGTCGTCGACAGCGACACCAGGCCGATGGCCGAAACCGGCACGCCTGCCTCGGCAATGACGGCATCGACGGCGCCGGCGATGCCGACGGCCAGATCATGCCGCGTGGTGAGCGATTTCGCCTTGGCGATCACGCCATCGGTTTCATGGAAGAGAACGGCATCGGTATAGGTTCCACCCGTGTCGATGCCGAGCAGGAAATGAGACGTCACGAAAATATCCAGCTCTTGAAGGGAATGTGATGCCGTTATTGCACCCTTCCGGCCTGAGCCGCTAGCTGGCAAGCGGCAAAAACAGTCTTAGCGACGTGTTACCCGCATCGGCAATCCGCCGCGCGGCTGGGTCGTCAGCTTCTGCACCGGCCAGGGATCGGTCTCCTCAGTCGGGTCGAAGCGGAAGCGGCGCATCATCACGGCAAGGGCGATGACGGCTTCCTGAAGAGCGAAGGTGGCGCCGATGCAGACGCGGGGACCGGCGCCGAAGGGCAGATACTGGAAGCGATTGATCTTGCCGCGGTTCTCGGGAAGAAATCGCTCCGGCATGAAGGCGCGGGGCTTTTCCCAATAGAGCTCGTGGCGATGCAGCGTCCAGGGCATGATCAGGACGGTGATCCCCTTTTCTATCGTCACGCGCTCGCCCTTGGGGCTCGTCCATTCGTCATCGGCAATCGCAGCACGGTTGATCGAGGGCGCCGGCGGATAGAGGCGCATCGCTTCTTCGAAAGCAGCACGGACATTCGGCATCAGGTCAAGCCAGGCGACAGGCTCGGCATCCGTCGCCAGCACCCGATCGATTTCCTCTTCCATGGCCTGACGCGTATGCGGGCTGTTGGCGACGCAGTAGAGCGTCCAGGCGAGTGCGCGCGCCGTCGTCTCATGACCGGCGCCGATGAAGGTGAGGATATTGTCCTCGATCTCCTCCATGGTCAGCCCGTCGGGGCCGGCCTTTTCCAGAAGCAGCGTCAGGAAGTCGTCGGGCGCGCTGGCGCGGTCCCTGCGCATCTTGTCGAGCCGCTGCTCCATGGTGTTGCGGACGATGCCGCGAAACTTGTCGAGCATCTTCTGGCCGCCGATGCGGGTAATGCGCGGCACCCAGGCGGGAGCGCGCAGCAGGTCCATGGGATCGACGCGCCCCATGCGATGCAGCAGATCGTTGACGTCGTCGGCGAAATGCTCGCTTTCGGTGACGATCTCGCCGGAAAACAGCGTTTCGGCCAAGATGGCGAAGGTGAGCTCAGTCATATCGGCGGCGACGTCGAACGTGGCTCCGGCGTCGCCGACAGCTTCGTATTTGTTCACATATTCCAGGCTCTGGCTCAACATCTGGCCGGCAAAGCCCTGGGCGTGGCGCGGCGTGAACACGGGTGCCACCGCCTTGCGCGAGCGCTTCCAGACCGGCCCTTCGGCGGTCAGCAGCCCGTCGCGCAGGATCGGCCGAAGCACGAGCTGGCGGATATCGGCCATGCGGTAGTTGGCCGCGTTATCGACCAGAATATACTTGATCAAGCCGGGATCGTTGACGATCAGCGTCCGCTCATTGAAGAACTTGGTCTTGATCCAAGGGAGCGTGTAGGAGGGTTCGCCCCACAATTCGAGCGGATTGCGCAGGATCGTGCGGATGATCGTCAACCGCGACGGCGGCACGGTGCGCGGGATCGGCGCCGGCGGAGAGAAGGCTTCCGGGATCATGTCCATCAGATCAATTCTCCTCGAAAGCCGAGCTCCTGTTTGGTCTTCAGCGGCTCCACGCACCCGATATGGTGAGCGCTGCCCGCAAAACCTATAGCAACGACTTCAGGTCGCTCAGCTTCTCATTGATAAGCCAGCCATAGTAATTTTCTTCCGGCCACACCGGCTGCCCCGCTCCCCGGTTCTTTGCAGCCAGGGCTGCGGCCCGCTTGCGGGTGTTGCCGAGATTGTAAAGCGTGGCGGTAATGCCGGGATTGCCCGAAATATCCATGCCGGCGATCGAGCGATAGTCATCGATCGACTTGCGGATCGACGCCGCCACGAAGGCGAGCGACAGATCCGGGTCCATGATGGCCTTGTAGACGCCGCCCGCATCCTTCTCGTTGAGCTTCGGAATGCCCGAGGTGCTGCTGACCAGATCGGACAGCTCGAGCGCCGTCAGCGGATTGACCTGGCCGAGGCCGAAGGTTTGGCCGGCATAGAAAGGCTGGAAGAAAACGGCGCTGAAGCGATTGTCGGGATATGACTTGCCGCCGACCGTCTTGCCGCGGAAATCATCTTCCCAGACATCGTCGCGGCAGGTCCAGAGGCTGTAGGAATCCCGCTTGCTCTTGCAGACGTCGAATTGCGGGCGGGCGATGAAATCATCAACATTTTCGCCATCATAGGCAAAACGGAAGCTCTGGCCGGCATAGGAAGCAGCCTTGACGTAGTAGGACTGCAGGCCGTCATAGGCATCGACATTGTAGGTGTGCTCGCCGACCAGCGCGCCGATGATATGGATCGGATCGATGCCATAGGCCCGCGCCGTCGATTTGATCTTCGACATCAGTTTGGTGTCAGTCGCCAGGAGCTCGCGCACCTTCTGGTACTTGCGGTCGAAGGTCGAATTCGTACCTCGAGTGCGGCGAACGGAGGCGCCGGGAACCGGTGGCTGCTCGGCATTGCGGTTGCCGGGCGGCACCGCAGTCGCGGCCTCCGCATAGGCAGGGATCCAGGAGAGGCTGACGACCGCCAGGAGTAGTGTGATCAGTATACGTCGCAAGATGGCTGTCCTGTCGAAGTTTCAACCGATGTTTCCGTGCCGCTGCCTGACGGATAAACTTGGCCGAATAAAGCCATCCTGCACAAAGAAGCGGGCCCTTAACTAAAAAGTTAACGGCCCGCTGTCGAGTACTTACTGTTCCAAATCGCCTTGGAGCGCCTGCTACAGAATGAAGCGGGACAGATCGGTGTTGTTGGCGAGATCGCCGACATGCTCACGGACATAGGCGGCATCGATGGTCACCGAGACGCCGGCGCGGTCCGAAGCATTGTAGGAGATTTCATCCAGCACCCGCTCCATGACCGTCTGCAGGCGGCGTGCGCCGATATTCTCGACGGTGGAATTCAGGTGCACGGCGACATCGGCGAGTGCGTCGATGGCGTCGTCGGTGAAATCGAGCTTCAGGTCTTCCGTTTCCATCAGCGCCTTGTACTGGCGGATAAGGCTTGCTTCCGGCTCGGTCAGAATGCGGCGGAAGTCTTCCTTGGTCAGCGGCTTCAGCTCGACGCGGATCGGCAGGCGGCCCTGCAATTCCGGCAGGAGATCCGAAGGCTTCGAGACATGGAAGGCGCCCGACGCGATGAAGAGGATATGATCCGTCTTGACCGGGCCATACTTCGTCGAGACCGTCGTGCCCTCGACCAGCGGCAGCAGGTCGCGCTGCACGCCTTCGCGGGAGACGCCAGCGCCCATGCCGCCGTCGCGCGCCGCAATCTTGTCTATCTCGTCGAGGAAGACGATGCCGTCATTCTCGGCCGATTGCACGGCTTCGCGCTGGATCGCCTCGTTGTCGATCAGCTTGTCGGATTCGTCGCGTACGAGTTCCTTGTAGGAATCCTTGACCGTGGTGCGCACCTTCTTGGTGCGGCCGCCCATGGCCTTGCCGAACATTTCCGACAGGTTGAGCACACCGATATTGGCGCCGGGCATGCCGGGGATCTCGAAACCGCCGGGCATGCCGGAGCCGGTATCGGCAACTTCGATGTCGATTTCCTTGTCATCCAGCTGGCCGTCACGCAGCTTCTTGCGGAAACTGTCGCGCGTTGCCGGCGAGGCGGTTGCGCCGACAAGTGCGTCGAGCACACGCTCTTCGGCGCTCATATGCGCCTTGGCCTGCACCTCGGCGCGCTTCTTTTCGCGCACCAGGCCGATGCCGACTTCGACGAGATCGCGGACGATCTGCTCGACGTCACGGCCGACATAGCCGACCTCGGTGAACTTGGTGGCTTCGACCTTGATGAAGGGCGCGCCGGCCAGCTTGGCGAGGCGACGGGAGATTTCCGTCTTACCGACGCCGGTCGGGCCGATCATCAGGATGTTCTTGGGCATGACTTCATCACGTAGATCGGGCTCGAGCTGCTGGCGGCGCCAGCGGTTGCGCAGGGCGATCGCTACAGCGCGCTTGGCCTCATGCTGGCCGACAATGTAACGATCGAGCTCGGAAACGATCTCGCGGGGAGAAAAAGTGGTCATTTCGCGTGTTTCCCTATCAGGGCTAGGAACAATCAAGAAAGGAAATTAGGCTTCGGCGTCGAGCGTTTCCACGACCACATTGTGGTTGGTGTAAACGCAGATGTCGGCAGCGATATCGAGGGCGCGGCGAGCAACATCCTCGGCGGATTTGTCGCTATCCATCAGCGCCAGAGCGGCGGCGAGCGCAAAATTGCCGCCGGAGCCGATGGCGAGCGCGCCATGTTCCGGCTCGAGCACATCGCCGTTGCCGGTGATGGCGAGCGTGACGCTCTTGTCGGCCACCAGCATCATGGCTTCGAGATTGCGCAGATATTTGTCTGTCCGCCAGTCCTTGGCGAGCTCGACGGCTGCGCGCATCAACTGGCCGGGATATTGTTCGAGCTTCTTTTCAAGCCGCTCAAGCAGCGTGAAGGCATCGGCGGTCGCACCGGCGAAACCGGCGATGACATCGCCCTTGCCGATGCGGCGAACCTTGCGCGCATTGCCCTTCATCACGGTCTGGCCAAGGCTCACCTGGCCATCACCAGCCATCACGACCTTGCCGTTCTTGCGAATAGTCACGATTGTCGTCATTTAACACCTGTTTGCCCCCGTTCCGGCGGGCTTTCTGCCGGGCCGCGTTTCGGCCCCGTCAGCACCTATGTAAGAGTGCTTTTGACGATTGCAAATGGCAGCCAGACCGGATCGATGCAGACGAGCCGGCTAAAGACGCGGGGACGCGCGTAACTTCTGGATATTTCTCGATACGCCTGATAAGGAACCCCCGTATTCCGATGGAGCAGCCCATGGCAGAGACCGCAGCGAGCCGCACGGCAAGCGTTTCCCGCAAGACCAACGAGACTTCCGTCTCCGTTTCCGTCAACATCGACGGCAGCGGCAAGTCGACGATTTCGACCGGTGTCGGCTTCTTCGACCATATGTTGGAACAGCTTTCGCGACATTCGCTGATCGACATGGAGATCGACACCAAGGGCGACCTGCATGTCGACGATCACCACGCCGTCGAGGATACCGGCATCGCCATCGGCCAGGCCATTGCCAAGGCGCTCGGCGACCGCCGTGGCATCACGCGCTATGCCTCGATCGACCTTGCCATGGATGAGACGATGACCAAGGCGGCCGTCGACCTCTCGGGCCGGCCGTTCCTCGTCTGGAACGTCAGCTTCAGCGCGCCGAAGATCGGCACCTTCGATACCGAACTGGTGCGCGAATTCTTCCAGGCACTGGCCCAGAATGCCGGCATCACGCTGCATATCCTCAACCATTATGGCGCCAACAATCACCATATAGCCGAGACATGCTTCAAGGCCGTTGCGCGCGCATTGCGCACCGCAACCGAGATCGATCCGCGGCAGGCAGGCCGGGTGCCTTCGACGAAAGGCACGCTCGCCTGAGCCCCAACTTGGGGAATTGAGGAAATGGCAAGCTATCTGATTTTGACTCCGCCAGGGGCCCCGAACCGATCCAAAGTATCGGATCGGTATCGCGACGGAACTCGATTCATCCGCGACGGTTTTTCCTGGAAAGCCTTTGTGTTTCCGGCCTTGTGGATGCTTTATCACCGCCTCTGGCTCCACGCGGTGGCCGCAATCCTCTTGCAGGGCATTGCGCTGGAACTGATGCGTCAACCGGGCTTTTCCGCGGCCGGCGCAGCCATCCTGCTTGCAGTCCACCTTCTGGCGGCGCTCGAAGGCCGTCATGCGCTCAGCCAGCGGCTGATCGACCGTGGTTGGAAAATGGAAAACCTTGTCTCGGCGTATGATCTGGCGACGGCAGAGGAAATTCATTTTTCCGAGATCGAGCAGGAGCCGCAGCGCGATATCCATTCGAAGGATTGGGATATCTCAGCCAACAACACCAATTCCAGCCGCTCCGGCCCGAATTTCGGCCTGCCCGGCTATGACGGAGGACGCTGACCATGCGCGTCGCAATTATCGACTACGGTTCCGGCAATCTGCGCTCGGCCACCAAGGCTTTCGAGCGTGCTGCCCGCGAAGCCGGCATCGATGCTGAAATCGACCTCACCGATGACGCCGAGCGCGTCGCCACCGCAGACCGCATCGTGCTTCCCGGTGTCGGCGCCTATGCCGATTGCCGCCGTGGGCTCGATGCCGTTTCCGGCATGGCGGAAGCCGTGATCGATGTCGTGGAACACAAGGGCCGCCCCTTCCTCGGCATCTGCGTCGGCATGCAGCTGATGTCCTCGCGCGGGCTGGAAAAGACGATCACGCAAGGTTTTGGCTGGATCAAGGGTGACGTCAAGGAAATGACGCCCAGCGACCCCGGCCTGAAGATCCCGCAGATCGGCTGGAACACGCTGGATATCCGGCATCCGCATGCGCTCTTCGACGGCATACCCACAGGCGCGGACGGGCTGCACGCCTATTTCGTCCATTCCTATCATCTGGCCGCGGATCACAGCGAAGACGTTATCGCGACGACGAGCTATGGTGGCTCGATGACCGCCTTCGTCGGCCGCGACAACATCGCCGGCGCGCAGTTCCATCCGGAAAAGAGCCAGAAACTCGGCCTCGCCCTGATTGCCAATTTCCTGCGCTGGAAGCCGTAAGGCTCGCGCTCCTAGGACCGAAAACATGATACTTTTCCCCGCTATCGACCTCAAAGACGGCCAATGCGTGCGCCTGAAGCTCGGCGACATGGAACAGGCGACCGTTTACAACCCCGACCCCGGTGCCCAGGCGAAAGCCTTTGAAGACCAGGGCTTCGAGTGGCTGCATGTGGTCGATCTCAACGGCGCCTTTGCCGGCGAGACCGTGAACGGCGCGGCCGTCGACGCGATCCTCAAGGCAACGAAGAACCCGGTGCAGCTCGGCGGCGGCATCCGCACGCTCGACCATATCGAAAACTGGCTGTCGCGCGGGCTCACCCGCGTCATCCTCGGCACGGTCGCGGTGCGCGATCCGGCGCTTGTGATCGAAGCCTGCCGAAAATTTCCAGGCCATGTCGCCGTCGGCATCGATGCCAAGGGCGGTAAGGTGGCGGTCGAGGGCTGGGCGGAGGCGTCCGAACTCGGCGTCATCGAGCTGGCCAGGAAATTCGAGGGCGCCGGCGTTGCCGCCATCATCTACACCGATATCGACCGTGACGGCATCCTCACAGGCATCAACTGGGCCTCGACGCTGGAACTGGCCGAGGCCGTTTCGATCCCCGTCATCGCTTCGGGCGGGCTTGCCTCGCTCGACGATATCAAACGCATGATCGAGCCGGACGCCCGCAAACTGGAGGGTGCGATTTCCGGCCGCGCGCTCTATGATGGCCGCATCGATCCCAAGGAAGCACTGGCGCTGATCAAGCAGGCCAGGGAGGCAGTGCAATGACCCTCAAAGCCCGCGTCATCCCCTGCCTCGACGTCAAGGACGGCCGCGTTGTCAAGGGCGTCAACTTCCTCAACCTCGTCGATGCCGGCGACCCCGTCGAAGCCGCCAAGGCCTATGACGCCGCGGGTGCCGACGAGCTCTGCTTCCTCGACATAACAGCCTCTTCCGACAATCGTGACACCATCTTCGACGTGGTGGCACGCACGGCCGAACAATGCTTCATGCCTGTTACGGTCGGCGGCGGCGTGCGCGCTATCGCCGACATCCGCAAGCTGCTGCTCTGCGGCGCCGACAAGGTGTCGATCAATTCGGCGGCGGTGAATAATCCGGATTTCGTCGCCGAGGCTGCCGACAAGTTCGGCAATCAGTGCATCGTCGTCTCGATTGATGCCAAACGGCGGCGGACCGAAGCGCTCGGCGGCGACAATATGAGCGCCTGGGAGATCTAT
>BFBZ01000008.1_pt135 | contig 14561 bp, 18 predicted proteins | sample 1888401 | NCBI WGS metagenome assembly BFBZ01 (sample SAMD00112614, study PRJDB3348) | symbiont metagenome | host: Chara braunii | reverse complement strand
GATCCGAACGAGTCGGGCTTCGACGCGCTCGGCAAGGGCGTCGAGGAAGGCAAGGAGCAGCCGGAAGAGGCGCCGCACCACCAGGCGACGAAGTACCTGTCGAAGGGCCTGACCCGTTCGCGCACCGACAACCTCGTCATCATGCGCGGCGGCTCCGCCGCGGTGAGCGCCAACGCCGACAACGCCCCCGCCGGCGGCAATCGCGTCACCTCACTGGCCTCGCACGGCGCAACTGCGCGCGGCGTCTCCGACACCATCGAGGGCGCCGTCGCCCTGAAGCAGGAAGTCAGCCACGACCTCTCGCCCACCGAGAAGCTCGAGGCCCTGCAATGGAGCAAGCCCGGCACCGCCGCGGCGGCAGCTCCGTCCAAGGCGGAGCGTCGCGCCGAAGCCAAGGCCAAGGGCTACGAAGGCGAGATGTGCTCGGAGTGCGGCAATTTTACCCTCGTGCGGAATGGGACCTGCATGAAGTGCGATACTTGCGGCAGCACGACGGGGTGTTCGTAGCTACACATCAATCCGGACAATAATAAAGATACTCTTCTGACGGCGACGCGATAGCGTCGCCGTTCTAATTTCAAATCAAGACCGAAAGGCAACAATCCATGAATGGAAAGACATTCGTGGGAATCGTTTCAAAGCAAGGCGCCACAACCACCGAATGGATCGGCGCGTTCGATTACGATGACATTGAGGGCTATTTCGGCTCAATACTCTCAACGACCCATCGCCCGCAGGAAGGAAAAGACCTCTTCGCGTTGCCAGAACTGCTAGAGGGCGAGACCCTCTATTGCGTAGTTGATGGAAGTGAATTGGGAACCATAGTCTGGCCTGAATTCAGAGACGTTCAGATCAAGAATTTTGTAGCTCATATCCGCACCCTAAAAATAAGAAACCTGATCAAGGGCATCCATATTGGAAACGACGAGTATGAGATCACCAAGCTTCGGATCGAAAGCCCAATCGTCGCGCGGCTATTTGATCTCAAAGCGTTCCAAACGACGTTGCATACCGCCCCCTCTTTCGGCGTCACAATTAGAAGCAACACGCCGAACGATCTAGAATTTCCATCCAATCTCGGAAAAGTCTTTGTTGGAATTAGCGGATACATAGCTGATTGGAACGACACACCAGCCCTCAGCACGAAGGCTCATCTCACGCTGCACGCTGAACCTCCTCTCAATCCGTCGGGCGCAATTCGCATAGCTAGAAAAATTGAACAACTGTTCTCGTTGCTTACTCTTGATTATGTGAAGGCACACAAAACTTCCATATGCGCAAGAGCGACGAACAAGAATGGCGAATGGTCGGAACAGCACTACGAAATTGAACGCGCCAGACTATCCGAGAACGCTAAAACGAAAGTTGACCCGTCGGGATTCGCGCTCTGCCTTTCGCAAATGGACTTCGCTTCCGTCCTTAATCATTTTCTTGAGATATATTCTAGGATCGAGCAAACGCTACACTGGTATAGAATCGTAACAATCGAAGATCGATACCTTGAAGATAAGTTCTTCTACAGCGTCCGAATGATCGAGGCTCTTTATAAAGCTCTCCGAATTCCGGTCTCCGTAGATCAATCAGCAAATGAAGGTCTCACATCTGTAGTCGATGCGGTCAACGCCTCGGGTAATCAGCAAGCCATCGACTTCCTTACTAAGCGTGCGCTCCCAATTTTTTCTAGACCGTCGCTGACTAACATTCTCGCTGACGTTCGTAGCAAGTACGCTGATTTAGCGGTGGTCGAATTCCTAGACCACAAAATCATCAGCCGGCTCCGCGGCAAAGAAGCGCACGGAAGTGCCGAACCATTTTCGCCGTCCGAGTATCGGTTCATGGCTTGCTCATACGATGTGCTTCGAGTGATTTACGTACTGATCATTCTCGATGCGTGCGGCATTCCACGCTCCTTTATTATTGATAAAATCAGAGCATCCCATAGATTCCAGCACTTCTTTGAGAGGGAAGCGGTTGAGCGGCTACTGGCAGGCATCTAGCAAGCTAAGTGTCGCGACCCATTCGCAGACTAGCCGGGCAAAGTCCGCTCTTCTTCACGACATTGGCGGGTTATGCTTCGTCAATCCGCCTACCTGCTGACGAGCCCGATCATCCAAAAGTGCGCAGCCGGATACGCCCCTATGACGCCAGACGAAGAACAATCTGCCTTTTACGAGAACCTGGGTCGCTGCATCGCCCAATGGTCACATGTTGAGGACGGCCTATACAGCGCTTTTGCTACGGCAATTGCCGAGCCGTGTCGGCCACGCGCGAACAACCTCCCGGCTCAGGCCGGATTTTATGCGATCGTTGCTGCAGAGGGTAAGGTCAACCTAGCCGATGCAGCCGTACGCTTCAAACTTTTGCGGGCACTTCAGTTCGCCCCCAGCAAGCAGACACAAGAGCTACTTGATCTTTGGGACTATATCAAAAAGCGCGTCGATAAGCGCAGATCACGGCGAAATCAACTGGCGCATTTTCAGACCCTAGTCGAGCTTTCGGAACTCCCGGGTCAGCGTTACGGCCTTCGGCCGGCACTGTTCAATCCGAACGCAGCCATCAAGCCCATTAGGGCGCTCCACCATACTCAACTTAAGGAAATCGCCCGCTCATTTGGTCAACTCTCTTGGGACCTCTCAACGTTCGTTTACGGGCTTTCCCGTCATTTCGATCAGATAGATGTTACGCCTCACATGGACGATTGCATGACTGCACTCTTGACAAAATATAATAATCGTCAGGTTGATAGCTGCATTGTCGATTCCAGCGAGCAAGCGTGAGGCGGATTAGCAGAAGGCGTATCCGTCTCCTCGCCCGCAACAGTCGCGGCTGGTCCGTCTACCGCGAGACCTGCGCGCGCTTTTCAAGCAGCAGCGTGCGGTCGGCGATGTCCTTCAATTCGAACGCCTGGGAGTCGAGGAACGCGACGGAGCCGTTGTTGGGGTCCGCGGCGAGGCGACGGGTTTCGCTGAGATGATGCTTCAGCCAGGCCCGCTGCTCCCTGAGCAATTGCGCGGGCGCCTCGCCCTTCGAGCTGGCGAGAAGGGCTTGATAGGCGGTGTTGAGCCGCGCGTCCCACTTCTCGATTTCGGTCTTGCCGCAATCGAGCATCTTGGTTGACACCCCTTCGGCCTTGTCCATGCATGCATCAAACTCGGCGCTTTGCTGCGCGCGGGCCGATAACGTCCCGAGCACGAGCATCGCCGCAACAATGACGGGCCTTCGCCAAAGCATCACCATGTCCCAATCACCCTGCCTTGTGTCTTTCGCCAACCATCGCCGCACAAAAGCGTCCGAAATGAGATCACGGAATGATGCACCGGCGATCTGGCGCTCAGCCTGCCCCACACTCCAGCTCAAAGAACTCCCGCCGCTGCGCCCGCGAGGATGACGAGGCCGAGGACGAAGCGATAGATCACGAAAGGCCAGCTGGAGAAGCGTTCGAGGACGCGCATCAGGCTCCAGATCCCGACGAATGCCGACATGGAAGCAACCACGAGGCCGACGATCAAAATCGACCAAGCGTGATGATCGAGATCAAGATGATACAGTTCATACAGTTCCTTGAGCCCGGCGAGGGTAATCGCGGGCAAACCCAAGAGAAACGAGAAGCGCGCCGCTTCGTCCCGCTTGAAGCCGAGAGCAAGCGCCGCCGTCAGGGTTGAACCCGAACGCGATACGCCGGGGATCAGAGCACCCACCTGAGCCACGCCCACCAGCATCGCGTCAAGCAGGCGGGCTTCGCCGATCGTCCGCCGGTGCCTGGCATAGATCTCCGCTGCACCGAGCAGGAACGCCATCGCAACGCAAGCCCAACCGATGACCACGACACTGCGAAGCGGCGAATTGCAGGTGTTCAGCAGCCTGGACGCCAACAATCCCGCGACGGCGATGGGGATCGTTGCCAGGACGATCCACAATGCGAGACGAAACCACGGGTCCTGGAATTGCCCCCGCGCCATCGCGGCAATGGAGTTCGTCGCAAGGGCGCGCACGTCCCGCCAAAAATAACTGACGACAGCTGCAACCGCGGCAAGCTGCATGGCCGCGGAGAACGCCGATCCCGGATCCTGCCAACCCAAAACGGCCGGCACCAGGCGCATGTGCGCCGTGGACGAGATCGGCAGCAGCTCGGTTATTCCTTGCAAGACCCCGAGCGCCGCAACCTTTCCGTAGCCGAGCGCGACGAAGCCCGTGTCGATTCCCTGCGTGCATGTGCTTGCCATCGGTTCCTGTTCGTTGCGCCGATCATTCGGCTTCTTCATGCTGTCCGCGCGTCACGCGCGCGTTCGTGGACATTTCAGCTGGAGTATCGGGAGCCGCAAGGGCACGCTCATTCGCAGAGACGCGCGCCGGGACGCCATTTGACATCGACCGCGGTGATCTGCGTTTGTCGATTGAACGCGATGGCGTGGTCGCGCATCGCCAGGATGCTGCGCTCATCGTCGCCCCTCGGGCACTGCACGGTGTCGACCAAAACGCCGGTACGGGTCAGCGACTCCCGAAGCACGCGCTCCAGCTTCTGAAAATCGTCGGTGGCGCATTGGAACGGGTGCGACATGTAAACCCTCTGCTCGGCTTGAGACACCGCAAGGCAATAACGCCACTCCACCGCTCGCACGGAGCTGACAGATGCCGACCAGGCCAAGGCGGTGATGCACGCCAATTGCACGCCACATCGCATTTCAACGTCGCCGCATGGGCTCCCGATTTGGACCATCATGAGCGGCGCGCCGCGTGAGGCACGTCATGTCCTCAAGCGCAGCCTTGCAGTCGTCTTGCCCTCGGTGCTGCCGCCGATATGTCATACGGTCGCCGACTTACACCGTCCTTACATGCGGTCGATAATTTCGCTGCCTTGCCTGCTACACACGATTGTGTGCGCTTATGCCGCAATGTCAGCGGAGGCGAGCAAGTTACGGTTCGGCGACGTCGCGTGTCGTCCGATCGATCCTGGTAGCGCGCGCAAGACCGGCACATTCCGAACTTTTGCGGCTGGATGAGCTCGCGCGCAGTTTAACCTCGAGCGGGGCTGGACGTACACTGGGGCACGCGATGCCGAACTATTTTCCTGCGTGGCTCGCGCATTGCTGGTCGATGGATGATCATGCGTCTGTTTTCCACCAACCGCGACGTCTGGCGACGCCGCGCTGAAGCGTTCTCAGGCAGCCGGACCGGCCTCGTACTGCTCGCGCTGATCGCGTTTGCGGACAGTTCGGTTCTACCTGTTTTGCCCGACCTGCTCCTCGTCCCGATGTTGCTCATACGTCCGGAGCGGAGTTTGCTCCTATGCACCGTCTGTGTCGTGGCGTCATCGGCCGGAGCCCTGGTCGGCTATGGGATCGGCCATTTTGCCTGGACGGCCGTCGGACAGACGCTGGTCGAGATCTACGGCCAGGCCGACAACTTTCGGCGCTACCAGAACCTCGTCGAAGACTGGGGAGTCTGGATCATCATCGCCAAGAGCTTCACTCCGATTCCGTTCAAGTTCATCGCCATTGCCGCAGGCGTGGCGTCGATGAACCTCATGACCTTCACGGTCGCGGCCGTGCTCGGCCGCCTGCTGCATTTTGCGATCGTTGCCGCCCTGGTCCGGCTGCTGGGATCGCGATTGCTGCAACTGATCGAGAGATATCACCGATGGTTCGTCGCCGTCGGGCTTCTCTCCGCCGCCATCATTGGCATCGCCTGGTCATTCCGCTGACCAGAGCGGGACTACGGCAGACAAGTCGCTAACCGGCCTTAGTTGCTGCGCCCTCCCCCCGGCGCCGACGAGCGAACTCAGCATTCGTTAATCTTGCAAGCCCGCTCGCGCCTTTGGCCTGCAACGGTCGTGGTATTGTCTTCCGCCATTCCGCCCGGGGTCAACCATGTTCCACCTTTCCCTCGAACCGCACAGCTATTCGCAGTTGGACCGAGACGAATGGAAGCGTTCCCGAACGGTCCAATTCGTCGACGTTCCGGTTCTCGCGGAAGTCCTGAGCCGGGACGACGGAATGAAGCTGATCTGCATGGGCAGCAGAAGAGGCATCAAGGGCCCTAATTATCGCTACGTGAAAGGCGAAACCGTATTCGAGTTCGGTGCCGACCGCGCGCATTGGGGCGGCACCGTGACCGACACCTACAGTGTCGTTTTCAATTTTCAGCGCGGACGGAGCCTCGGGGATCGCACATGGCCGCTTCAGCGCGCCGTGGTGGAGGACATCGCTGCTGATATTGATGCTGCTCTGCGCGCATGGCCCACACCAGCCGGACACACGCATATTCCTGTCGGCGTCGTGTGCTTCCTCATTCTCGGCTCAGGAACAGTTCCCGGCGACTATGCTCGGTACGAGTTGAGGTTCGGGCATCCGGTCGCGCTGCGTCAAACCCCTCCCTCGTCGCGATGGCAACTGCGCATGATGCCCCTGCGAGCACGCGGTCGTGAAGCTATTTGGGATCACCAAGTTCTGGTCCGTGACGACGGTGTCGAGTTGATCCGCCGCAACACACTCAGAGGTCCGACGGACGATGGACCTGACAGTTACGACTATGTCGATCGCGATGTGACGTTCGAATTTTCCGCCGAGCGCCGGCTCTCTATTACGCTTGTCACCGACACCTGGGAGGTGCGGCTCAATCCACCGCGCAAGAACGGACTATCGTCAGAATTGCGCGCACGGCTCGGTGCGGCAAGGTGCGCCGCGATCACCGCAAACATCGAGGAGGCACTGTACGCTTGGCCGCTGGAAAAGGGATACTTGCAAAAGGTACCGGTCAATCGCGTCGTGTTTCTCGACGCTGATATGAGGCAGCAAGCGTAGCCCGGATGAGCGAAGCGATCTCCGGGTCCGACACGACTCATAGAACAGGAGTGGCCTTGGCCATGGCAATTGAGATCACGTTCCCGGAAAGCTTGGGGTTACACCGCGTTCGCAACTTTGCGGAAGAGCTGAGCTCGGCCCTCGGCGACCTGGGCAACCTGCCGATGGAACAGGCCGATTCCGCGATCACCAGGGTGATCGTTTCGGACATCCCCAAGCGGGAATTTGGCCGATGCCGGCAGCTCATCGAACGAATATTGGCCAAGCATTTGATGTCGGAAGAAGCGACCATCACGCAGGCGCACTGAAGGTCGGGATATCTAGCGCTGATGGACTACACGCCCCATATCGGCAGCATTCCGGAGGCGCGCATGGATAGCGAAGTCATCAAGAGAGTGCTCAGGCTCGGTCACGAAACTGGATTTGTCACCTTCGGTCAATTGAATGACTTGCTGCCCCCCGCGACGACGGCGCCCGAAGACATCGAGGATGTGATGTACGCTCTGAGCGAAGCGGGTATCAACGTCGTCGATCAAGAGCGTTGAGAGACGCAAATTGCCCTTGGCTTGAGTTAAGCTAACGTAGGTAGAGCGCAGCGAAACCCTTCGATTTTCGCTGCGCTGCATGTAGGCAAGGCCGGAGAAAGGCTGTGGGCATGAAACTGCTTGCTATGATTGCAGCAACACTGTTGGTCATCCAGCCAGCTTCTGCCTGTGTAATATACGGGTTTTCCATGTCCCCAAAATTGCCGGCGAAATGGGAAAGCAAACCGCTGGTCGCCAGAGTTCAACCACTCGAACTGGTGCGACCAAGTTGGGCGCACGATGATAATTGGCTCTCTACAGGGCGCATCCGTGTTCGCGTGGTCGAAGCGCTTAAAGGCTTCAGCGAGGGGGAAATCTTCGTGGTCCAGGTCGGCTGGGACGGAGATCGATGCGGAGAGCGCTTTCTGAATGACAAGGCGAAGTTTGAGGAACTCGCCAAGGGCGCCTACTATGTCGGAGGTGACTTTCAAACGATTGGCGGTTTTGCCGGACAGGATTTTCGGATCATTGGCGGGGAAAAGGTATTTTTCAGTTTTTGGCGTTGGCAAGACTATAAGGATTGAATGACCCGTGTAGCCGTTTCTCCCTCGCACCTTTCGCCTGCTACTTGTCCGGCAGGCATAGGGCGGACTGGCCGAAGGCGTAGTCCGCGATCTCGCGGGCGACCGTTTCAGCTGTTGACGCTTCCGGCTTCGCTCGATGAGATGCGGCGGACAAGTCGCTAACCCGCCCTGCTCGCCAAACACATCACTCAGGCATCACCCGCCACACGCAACGTGATCCGTGTCAATTCCGACGGCCGCCCGAGCCGCAGTATTGTAGGATGGGTGGAGCGAAGCGATACCCATCGATTTTTGTCCGCGGTGCCAATGATGGGTTTCGCTTCGCTCTACCCATCCTACGAATCGTAGGCGGAACAAATCATTCAGGCATCGCCCGCAGCAACGTGATCCGCGTCAATTCAGACGGGCGGCCGAGCCGCAAGGCAAACCCTGGCCACAGCGCGGTGCCGTTGTTGACGTAGAGCGTCATGCCGTCGACGTCGTAGCGGCCCGAGACGAAGCCGGCATTGGCGGGCGCGGCCAGGCGGTCGATCCCGACGATCAAGCCGCCATGGGTGTGGCCGGAGAGTTGCAGCGCGACGCCGTGCGCAGCTGAGTTGCGCGCATCGCTCGGCTGGTGGTCGAGCAGGATGATCGGTGCGCCCTCAGGCACGCCGGCGAGAACCGCGGCAAGGTCGCGGACCGGATGCTTCCGGCGGCGCGAGGCGCGGTCGGTGATCCCCGCGATCACCAGGTGGCCATCGCCGCGTTCAAGCACGATGTGCCGGTTCTCCAGCGAGCGCAGGCCGAGCGAGGCATAGTGCGCCATCCAGGCGTCGTAGCCGAAGATATATTCGTGATTGCCCGAGACCACGTAGACGCCGTCGGCGGCCACGAGGTCCTGCAACGCCGCGATGTCGTTGCGCCGCGCCTCGACCGTGCCGTCGATCAAATCGCCCGTGATCAGGATCAGGTCCACGCCGAGCTTGTTCGATCGTGCGACGACGGCGCGCGCCCACGACGCGGGAAACAGCCGGCTGATGTGAAGATCGGTCAGTTGCAGGATGGTGTAGCCGTCGAATTGGCGCGGCAGTCCGCGGATCGCGACCTCGACATCTTTCAGTGGCGGAATGCGCATCGCCTGATGGACGCCGATCGCAGCGGCCACGGCCGCCACGCCAGCCAGTGCGTAGCGGACGCCGTCCGGCGCGCCGACGAAGCCGCCATGGATCAGCGCGGCAACGATCAGCCCGGCATCGAGCGCCAGTTGCAGCAGCGCCAGCAGCACGACCGCACCGAACGCCCAGTTGAGCAGCGCAACCACCGGACGCGGAAACTCCGGCGAGAATTCCGATCCCGACGACCATCTGTTCCAGCGGTGAAACTGCAAGGCAACCAGCACGAACAGCGCTGCGACGATCTTTGCCGGGAGCGGCCAGTCGAGCGGCCAGATGAAGCGGGCCAGGATCAGGAGGCTGGTCAGGCCGAAGATGAGTTGGGGAATAGGTCTTGCTCCGGATCGGATCGGTGGGCTGCGCGGTGGGCGCCCGGCGAAGGTAGGGTGGATCGGCCGCCGGCGTAAGCCGCCATGATCAGCACATTTTCGGCAAGTTGCGTGGTGCCGATTCCGTGCGCGCGGAGGCTTTGCTGTGGAGCAAGGCTGACGCTGCCGCAGCCAACGCCCCAGCTAGGCCGAACGCCGCGCTTGCACTTTGTGGGGGTCTTCGGTCACCTCCGGTCAGCCCTCCAAAATAAAACTTGAACATTGCTCAATCTTCTGCTCAGATATTGAACAATGTTCATTTTTGCTGGAGCGGACGATGCAAATGACCTTCCGGATGGACGAACCGACCGGGTCCGATCGGCCGGTGAAACGGTGGATGACATACACCCCGGCGATCATCACGATCGGCATCATTGCGGCCTTCGCGGCGCACGGACGCATCGCGCAGCCTGCCCATTACAACGACTTCGCCGACCACTCCGCCCTGTTCGGAATCTCCCACGCCGGCGACGTGCTTTCCAACGCCGGCTTCGCGCTGGTCGCGATCTGGGGCTGGCTTGCACTCTGGCCCCACCGCGACAGCGATCAGCTTCGCGCGGGATGGCCGGGCTATCGCCTGTTCCTGATCGGGCTGTTGCTGACCGCGTTCGGCTCTGCCTTCTTTCACCTCGCCCCCGGCAATGGCCGCCTGACCTGGGACATGCTGCCGATCGCGCTGGTCGGCGTGGGCCTGCTCGTCGGGGTTCACGGCGACACGCGACGGCACGCGAAGACGAACATCGAGGCGATCGCTCTCGGGCTTTACGCCGTAGCCAGCGTCGCGTGGTGGGTGGTGACGGACCGACATGGCGCGGGCGACCTGCGCCCCTATCTGTTGTTGCAAGTGCTGCCGCTGATCCTGATCCCGCTGTGGCAAGCGATCCATCGCGCGCCGCGCATTGAGCGCATCGCGTTCGCGGCCGCGATGGGGCTGTACCTGTCTCTTATACACATCCCCTATCTGTTGTTGCAAGTGCTGCCGCTGATCCTGATCCCGCTGTGGCAAGCGATCCATCGCGCGCCGCGCATTGAGCGCATCGCGTTCGCGGCCGCGATGGGGCTGTACGTTCTGGCGAAGATCGCCGAGGTGCTCGATCATCCGATCGCCAACGCGCTTCAGTTCGTCAGCGGACACACCTTGAAGCATCTGATCGCGACCGCGGCTACGGCTGCGATCGTCTGGGGCCTGACGCGACGCTTCGCCTCAGCCGACCGGCGAACGCCGACGGGCGCCGGCACGATTTCGGAATAATGGAAAAATACCGCTGATTTGCCCGACACGTCAAGTCGCCCGCCCGGGTCGCGGCGGTCGCCTGTTGCTTTGCATGGGGTTGTTTTCGATATTTTGCGACGCGGCACGTCGCTTGGTCGCGATCGCATCGGGCGGATTGACCGGCACGCGGACCGTATCCATATGCATCTGCATGAATCGGCCGCCCGCGCCGCTTCGCCCCACCTGGACACAGCCAAATACCACCGGCTCCCGTCCGCAACGTTCCGGAGCCGCCGTGGCCGCCCTCTCCATCCTTGATCTCGTCCGCGTCACCGAGGACACCGATGCGCGCGGCGCGCTCTACAATGCGCGCGATGTCGCCCGCCATGCCGAGGCGTTGGGCTATCGCCGGATCTGGGTGGCGGAGCATCACAACATGGCGGGGATCGCCAGCGCCGCGACATCCGTGGTGATCGGGCACATCGCGGCGGGAACCAGCACCATCCGGGTCGGCGCCGGCGGCATCATGCTGCCGAACCATGCGCCCTATGTCATCGCCGAGCAGTTCGGCACGCTGGCGCGGCTGTTYCCCGGCCGCATCGACCTYGGCCTCGGCCGCGCGCCGGGCACCGACCAGCTCACCYTGCGCGCGCTCCGCCGCACGCCKGAATCGGCCGAGAACTTTCCGCAGGACGTRCTCGAGGTGCAGGCCTTCCTGGCGCCCGCCGGCCCCAACCAGCGCATCCAGGCGGTGCCGGCCGCCGGCACCGACGTGCCGCTGTGGATCCTCGGTTCGAGCAATTTCGGCGCCATGCTGGCCGGCGAGCTCGGCCTGCCCTACGCCTTCGCCTCGCACTTTGCGCCTGAACTGCTGCTCCAGGCGCTGCAGATCTACCGCGCGCGTTTCAAGCCGTCGGAGCAGCTCGAGCGGCCTTACACCATGGTCGGCGTCAACATCGTCGCCGCCGACACCGACGCCGAAGCGCGGCAGCTCGCGACCACGCAGCAGATGTCGTTCACCAACATCTTCCGCGGTGCGCGCGGCCTGAGCCAGCCGCCGATCGACGATATCGAGACCTACTGGTCGCCGCAGGAAAAGGTCCAGGCGATGCGGATGCTCGCCCGCTCCATCATCGGCTCGCCCGAGACGGTGCGCGCCGGGATCGACGCGCTGGTCGCCGAGACCGGCGCCGACGAGCTGATGATCGTGTCCGACGTCTACGATCACCAGAAGCGGCTGCGCTCGTTCGAGCTGATCGCCAGGGCCGGCGGGATCACGCCGCAGCCGTAACCGGATTGCGCAGTTACCTGCTCGCGATCTCGCTCGCCGAACACAGGATCACGTCGCCATCAAGGATCGGTTTTGCCACCTCGAAGAACCGCGCCACGGCCGGTGAATTGTTGTGCCGGTCCATGGCCGCCTGATCCAAATATCGTTCATAGGTCGCGAAGATGCAGGGATCGGCGGCATCCTGCGACACATGATAGCCCACGGTCGACGGCTCGTTGGCCCGCACATGCGCGACCACATCGAGCAACGCCTGACGCATCGTCGCCTCGTGGCCCTTCTTGGCGCGGATGACCGCGGTGATCGTCAACATCCAGCTTCTCCTGCCCCGTGCATCGTCTTCACACCTTGCTCAAAGCCTGAGCGATATCAGCCACGAGATCGGACGGATGCTCGATCCCGATCGAGAGCCGGATCGTCGTATCGAGCACGCCGATCTTCTGCCTGATATCGGCGGGCACGCCCGAATGCGTCATCGTCGCCGGCAGGCTCGCCAGCGACTCGGTGCCGCCGAGGCTCACCGCAAGCTTGAAGATCTGCAAGTTGTTGAGGAATGCCTCCGCCGCGTCCTGCCCGCCGACGATGTCGAACGAGAAGGTCGAGCCCGCGCCAGAGCTCTGGCTCGCGAACACGCGGCCGGCGGGTGACGCCGGGTCGTGATGGCCGAGATAATGCACGGTCGCCACCTTGGGGTGGTCGCGGAGATAGTCGGCGACGATCCGCGCATTGCGATCGGCCTTTTCCATCCGCAGGCTGAGCGTTTCCAGCGAACGGCTGATCATCCAGCAGGAATGCGGATCGAGCTGGGTGCCGATCGCGCCGCGCAGCGCCTTGACGTCCTTCATCAGTTTCTTCGAGCCGAGCGCCGCGCCCGCGATCAAGTCGGAATGGCCGCCGACATATTTGGTCAGCGAGTACAGCGACAGATCGGCGCCATGCTCGATCGGACGCTGAAACACCGGCCCGAGCAACGTGTTGTCGCAGGCGATGATCGGGGTAAAGCCCTGCGCCTTCCCAATCATGTCGGCGACGCGCCGCGTCAATGCGATGTCGACCAGACCGTTGGTCGGATTGGCCGGCGTCTCGATGAAGATCATCGCGACGCGGCCTCGCTTCATCGCCTCGTCAGCCGCTGCACGAACGACGTTCTCGTCGAGGCCGTCAGCGAACCCCACCGCGTGAATTGAGAACCGCGCGAGCGTCCTGGTGAACAGCGTCTCGGTTCCGCCATAAAGAGGCTGCGAGTGCAGGATCACGTCGCCCGGCCGCGCGAAGGCCAGCACCGTGGTCGAGATCGCCGACATGCCGGACGAGAACAGCGCACAGCTCTCGGTGCGCTCGTAGATCGCAAGCCGGTCCTCGACGATCTCGCTGTTCGGATGGTTGAAGCGCGAGTAGACCAGCCCCGCGCCCATCCCTTCCGGCGGCTCGCGACGGCCCGCGACGAAATCAAAGAAGTCCTTGCCGTCCTCGGCGGTGCGGAACACGAACGTCGAGGTCAGGAACACCGGCGGCTTGACGGCCCCCTCCGACAGCTGCGGATCGTAGCCGTAGTTCAGCATCTGGGTTTCCGGATGCAGCTGATGGTTGCCGATATGGGTTTTCGACGGAAACGGTTTTGTCATGGCCGGTCTCCTGTTCGCGAGGTCGCGCCGCGGCGGCGGCGATTCCCGGAATGATGAGACCGAGCATACCCCAGCTTTGTGCCATTCTGCCAAAGCGCGGCATCGGGAAGTTCTGGAAAACGAACGGCCAGCGTGCGCCCTGCGCCGCTGGCCGTCAGAAAGCTCACGCGCAGGTGAGGACGCAGTTACCAGCTGCGATCCACGTTGCGCACCTCGCCGGTTCGCGCATCGACATCGACCTGCATCCAGCGGCCGCGATAATCCCGACCTTCGATCTCCCACTCGTCGCCGAGAAACTCGGTGTTGGACACCGTTACGACACCGATGCTGGTCGCAACTTCGAGCGCAGCCTGCATCGAGAGCTGGCTGGCGGAATCATAGGCCAGCGCCGGTGTCGCCGCACCAATCGCCAAGGCCGCGACGGCAGGGATCATGAATTTTCGCATGCTTCACTCCTTGTGGAACAGATGTCATGCGGCATAAACGAGCGGCGCACCCGATCGGTTCCGAGGACAACGGTTACAGAGCGGCGCGAAACTTCGGCAGTTGCGGCGATTTGGTGGCAGTTCCAGTTTCGTCAACGCTCGGCGTGCGTTTTGCGCGCATTCGTTTTCCAGAGTCGAAATCCGCCCTCGAACGCGTTGGCGTTGTCACCAAACCTCACCTTGGGTGGCGGATGGTCGACCTTGTCGGCATTGCCGCCGCCGAGCACGATGTAATCGGGCTCGAGCGCAGCCGACAATCGCGCAATGACGTCATCGACGCTCTTGCGCCATTTCTTCTTGCCGCGACGCTCGAGGCCTGCGGCGCCGACATAATCCTCGAATGTCTCGTCCTTGCGGTACGGCAAATGACCGAGCTCCATCGGCTCGAACACCCCGTCGACGATCATCGCGGAGCCGAGCCCGGTGCCGAGGCCGAGAAACAGCATCCGCCCGCCCTGATAGCTGCCGATCGCCTGCATCAGCGCATCGTTGACGACCTTGGTTGGCCGATCGAACGCCG
>BFBZ01000054.1_pt5 | contig 14584 bp, 11 predicted proteins | sample 1888401 | NCBI WGS metagenome assembly BFBZ01 (sample SAMD00112614, study PRJDB3348) | symbiont metagenome | host: Chara braunii | reverse complement strand
CTGACCCGGCATCGCAGTTGCCCCGCGCCGACCCTCGCCGGCCGCCATCGCACGCGCCGGTGACACTATTTTGGCCACAAACAGCACTCTTCGACCCGTCCGCGCCCGTCAAGGCGCTTTCAGTCGCGCGCAACTCATTGTAAACGCGGTGAAATACGCACGTTTATGGACGGAAACTAGCTTAGCGGCTGAGATAGGAAAGCACCTGTTCCCTGTTCCGGCCTCTGCCGGGTCGCCCGCTTTCCCGTGCAGATCGAGCGATTGGAGTCACGAACAGGACGGGTTAGCTTCTCCGATGGCCGTCGCGCAGTCGACCCACCTGCCCTCGGTGGGCCGATGCGGTTTCGAGGAACGTCTAGTCCGGTAACACCAAACAATATCGGCGTCGTCATCGAAGAAGGCAAACATGGATAGGTGAGCTGTGGCGGATTTTTCTTTGTGGAGAGAACACCTTGGCAGCAGTTGCTGCTGCTGAGCAGTTCTTGTTCAGGGTGGCGCGAATGAGGCGATCTACAGCAAATACCGCCATTCAGAGAGCGGACTGGGCGATTGGAATACCAGTGGTAGCAAAGGCCGTAAATGCCCCGACGTCGACCAAAGTGCTTTCGCGTTCTCGATACTCGTTTGCTTGCTGAGATCGCCTTCCACCCGACACGGTGTCGATGATACCGCTCTTACGCCGGCAGGTGTAGAAAAAGGGACCCGTTACAGACCTCGAATTGCAATAATGATCAAACAATAATATCGAGGGCGGAAGGCGATTCCAATCGGCAGTCTGGAGAACGACGTAGTGACAAACGAAACTAAGCAACTTTCTATTGTGTCGATGGCAGCGGACGTTGTCTCCGCCTACGTGTCGAACAACCCTGTTCCTGCGGCAGATCTGCCTGCTCTGATCGGGCAGGTGTACGCTTCCCTCAAGGGCATTTCGGAAGGAACGGTGGCTGCCCAGCCTGAAGCGCTGAAGCCTGCCGTTCCCGTCAAGAAGTCGGTCACGCCCGATTTCATCATTTGCCTCGAAGACGGGAAGCGTTTTAAGTCGTTGAAGCGGCATCTCCGGGTCAGCTACGGTCTTACAGCGGACGAATACCGCGCAAAGTGGGGTTTACCTTCTGACTATCCCATGGTGGCGAAAAACTATGCCGCTATTCGTTCGGCGCTTGCCAAATCCATTGGGCTCGGCCGCAAGCCGAAGGATGTTGCGCCTGTGCCGCCGAAGCGGAAGCAGAAGGTCGCTGCATAGGGCAGCTTGCGGGCACTGAGCCTAGCGCCGCAGTCCACCATGCGCTCGCCCAGGCATGTCGATCCGTGCCTTGCAGTTTTTCGCGTTTGCTGCCTCTATGCTCCAGCCCAACAAGAAATCGGTTCGGCTTATTCGCCGAACCAAACACGTCGCAAACTTTACGAGGAACTACGCATATGGCGACTGGAACCGTGAAATGGTTCAACAACACTAAGGGATTCGGCTTTATCCAGCCCGACAATGGCGGTCAGGATGTTTTCGTGCACATTTCCGCGGTCGAGCGCGCGGGCCTCAAAACCCTCGTTGACGGCCAAAAGATCAACTATGAGATCGAGCAGGACCGCCGCACTGGCAAGTCCTCTGCTGGCAGCCTCAGCAAAGTCGGCTGATTTTTTCCGGCGCTAAAGGCAGAAGCCGGAGGGGCGCCGCAAGCAAATCAATCCACAGAACAAAAACCCCCGCCGAAAATCGACGGGGTTCGTCAGTAGTCTGAAGCCCTCGCCTGAAGTCGTTCAAAAACCAAACGCCCAGCTAGTTTCCCCAATGGCAGCTCCTTTAGCTGTGTCTAAATTTCCAATCAAGGGGACACCTGGTCGAACGAAACGCGGTTTCGCCCACGCTTTTTCGCCTCGAATACGCACCGCCCAGCAGCACGAAGGGCTTCCTCGGCATCTGCGTTGCGAGCGATTTCCGCGCCCCCGATGCTAACGGTCACAGTCACGTCGTCTTGCTGCCCTTTGACCCAAGGAATCCCTTCGATGTGACGGCGGATGTTCTCAGCGACGATTATTGCCTGCTCTTGGCGCACACCTCGCAGCAAGACCCCAAACTCTTCCCCATCAAGGCGACCAATTGAGTCGCCAGGACGCGTCATATAGACAAGGGCCTTTGCGATCCGAACCAAGGCCTCGTCACCTTTGGTGTGCCCGTACTTGTCATTGACAAAGGAGAAGTGATCCGGATCGATCAGGAGAAGCGTGTCCCATTCCCCTTCGTCGCGTTTTCTTTGCATCCTTGCAATGAATTCACCGCGGCTAAGAAGCCCTGTCATCTGGTCGTGACTGATTACGAAGGTAAGCCTGTCGTGCGCCTCTTTGAGGGCCGCATATGACCTCTTCAACTCGTCACATGTGTCCTGAATCGTCTCCGATTGGTGGAAGATGTAGGCACCAACCGGCATGCCAATCAGAATGGGAATGAAGGTGCATTCTACCCAGCTCAACCAGTCGATCGGCATGTGCAACGCAAGTCTGGCTGTGAAAGAGAGGCCGAACGTGGCGACGATCGCAACTATCGTCACGACTGTTGATCTTCCAAGAATGCGCTTGGTACGGGGCGTCATATCGCTTTCCAGACTCCTACGCAGACTAGGACCATCCGACCAAGATCAAAGCCGGATGACCGCCGTTCGACCAGGTTCAGGGTTCGAACGCCAGGGTGGCAGGCGGATCGAACAGGCGCACGTAGAGACCGTTGCCGTCAAGCAGTTGCTGATGCGTCCCGACCTCGACGATGCGCCCACGGTCCATGACGACGATTCGATCGGCGAAGCGAACCGTGGCAAGGCGATGCGCGATGATCAGCGTCGTGCGTCCCTTGGATGCGGCCCCGAGCGCGTCCACGACGGCACGCTCGGCCATCGCATCGAGGCCGCTCGTGGGCTCGTCGAGAATGAGTATGGGACTGTTGCGGAGCACCGCGCGGGCGATCGAGATGCGCTGGCGCTGTCCGCCCGAAAGGGTTGCGCCGCCTTCAGCGATCACAGTATCGTAGCCGTCTTCGAGTTTCAGAATGAAGGCATGGGCGTTCGCGGTTTGCGCGGCGGCGATGATCTCCTCATCGGTTGAGGTCGGCCGGCCGAACGAGATGTTATCGCGTATGGTGCCGCTGAACAGCAGCGAGTCCTGCAGAACCATGCTGATCTGACTGCGCAGCGACCTCACCTGGCAGCGCCGCAAATCCTGTCCGTCGATCAGTACCGACCCGTGCGTCGGGTCGTAGAAGCGCGGCACGAGGCTTACCAGCGTGCTCTTGCCGGTGCCTGTCGCGCCGACGACAGCGAGCGTCTCGCCCGGGTTGATGGTCAGATTGACCCCGTCGAGTATGCGTGGGCCGTCCGGATAGGCGAAGCTCACGTCGCGGAATTCGATCTTTCCCTGCCTGACCTCGATCGGGGTCGCGTTCGACGCGCCCGCGACGTCGCTGCGGGTTTCCAGCACCTCCACGATCCGTTCCAGGCCGACGAGGGTCCTGGCATTGGAATTGGCCGATTTCGACAGGGCACGCATCGGACTGTAGAGATTGGTGACATAGGCGAAGAAGATGACGACATCTCCAGTCGTCAGGGAGCCCGACATCACCCGCGTCGCGCCGTACCACATAACCAAGCACAGGCCAGCCGCCGCCAGGAGGTCGACGGCAGGAGCGACGGCGGCTTGGTATCGCACTCCGTCCAGATAGGCCTGCAAGCTCAACGAGCTCTGTGTCGCAAAGCGTCCGTCCTGCTGCTCTTCCTGGCCGAGGCCTTGCACGATGCGAATGGAAGACAGAGTCTCCTGGGCGAGCGCAGCAAGCTGCCCCGTGCTGCGGCGGGCCAGCCGTGAGGCGCTGCGAATACGATCGGTGTTGCGCGAAATGCACCAGTAAAGTAGTGGCGCAACCGAGAGCGCAACCAACGCGAACTCCCAGTTAAGCCAAAGCATCATCGCCACCATGCCTAGCAGCAGGAATGCATTGGTCACCAGAATGATGCCATTGTTGGCGATAGCATCCTGGACGGACTGCACATCGGAGGTAAGCCGGGTGATCAGGTCGCCGGTGTGCTGACGGTCGTGGAACCGCAGCGAGAGCCGCTGCATATGCGCGAACAGCATGGCGCGAAGGTCGAACACATAGTGCTGTGCCACCTGTCCCATCGTGCGCGTGTACCAGTAGGTCAGCAGCCCCGTGCCGACGGCGATGAGCAAGGTTGCGCCGCAGGCGCCATAGACGATCGACATCCGGTCGAGGCCCGCATCGCTTAGCCAAGCGCCGACGAATGGAACCCGGATCGTCTTCGGCGAACTGGGGATGACCCGGTCGATCACGACCTTCAACGGCCACGGCCTGAGGACGGTCAGGAGCGCATCGCCAAGCATGGCGACAACGGCCAGGGCCAGTGACAGGCGATGCCGCGGAGCCATCGATCTGAACACGAACCGATACATGCTTGTCCGGCTGAGCTTCATGTCGACGTCTTTTCAAATACGCGTCGCTGCACCGATACCCGGCCTGTCCCGGCGGACCAGTCGAGATGCTCCCCGCTGGCCCCCGACATCGCGGCGAGCCGGTGAAGAATGTTCCGGCCGGCCGCGCCGCCCAGCACCTTTGGCTGATAGTCGACGCGCGGATCGCGGTTCTTCACGTAGATCGGATAGATGTCGCAGACCGTCTCCCGGGCTCTGAAATGGGCGGCCACCAGCAGGCCTTCCGCTTTGCTATTGCCGGAGCCGAAGGCAAAGTTGCCCACGCTGTAGAAGATTGGACGTCCATTGTAGATTTCGAAGGGCTGAATGATGTGCGGATGGTGCCCGATGACCAGATCGGCGCCGAGATCGACAGCAAGCCGGGCCTTGACCTGATCGTCGGGATGCGGCTCGCGCACATAGGGCACGCCCCAGTGGAACACGGTCACGATCCGGTCGACGCGGCGGCGCAATGATTTGATATCGGCCGCGAGCCATGCGGTCTCGTCCGTGGCGCTTCCGGGCAGGTCGCATGTCGCCGCGCAGCGCCTGTTCCAATAATAGCCGAGGATGCCGACCCGCAAGGAGCCCGCATCGAGAATGACCGGTTGGTGCGCGGCAAGTTCGTTCCTTCCCGCACCGACCATGTGGACGCCGGCAGTGTCCAGGGCTTCGAAGGTCTCGGTCACGCCGGCGCGGCCGCAGTCCACCAGGTGGTTGTTGGCCAGCGTCACGACGTTGATGTTCGCGCGCTTCAGCGCGTGGGCGAGCCGCGGATCGACCCGGTAGGAATAAGTGCGGTCCTGACGGTCGGCCTCGCGGGCGAACGGCCCTTCAAGATTCCCGCACACTATGGCGGAACGCTTGAGCAGCGGCAGGACGCCGGCGAACGGGTAATCCTCGCCGAACAACCCGACGGAGCGCCTAGTGCGATCGCCGAGCATGATATCGCCCGTGCAGATCACCGAATACTCCGCCACGCCGCGCCCATCGAGCTGGCGCGCCAGGTCGGACGCCGACAGTATGTCCGGGCTCGATGGAATGTCTTCGACCGGCAGGCGCCTGAGGCCCTCGGGCAAGGCGATCGACTGGTCCGCGACATGCCGCGCGCCTGCCTGTTGTCCGGCAAATATCTTGCGTCGCGCAAAGGTCTCGAGGATCAGTTCGCTGAAGCGGCCGTCATTGAGGATGGCGTCGGCCTTGAGGAGTTTTGCCAGGCCGCCGGCATAGCTGGAGCGCTGGAGCCGCGCGATCTTGACGTCCGTGCCCGCGGTGCAGTCGGCGGAAATGAGGGTCAGCGCCTTCAGCACCATGCGGTCGGTCATATATGCGCCGTACGCTTTGCGCCGTTGCATCTCGCATCGCAGATCCCAAAGGGCGGCGCCCCATATCGTGCCGTTTAGGTGCGGGTCCGCTTCGTCGGCAGGATCGAAGTCGTCCATGGTCTTGAGCGAGGCAAGGCTGCGCGGGTGCCGCTGTTCGTCATCATGCCGCTTGTGTAACGCCCAGATATGCGGTGTTTCGAGCATGGCCGCCGTCCAGTAGTCGCAAAGCCCTTCATCGATCGCTGCCTTGCGGTTGTCCTGACGGTGGAGCTTGCGCAGACGGTTGGCCATGAAGTCCGCGGTATGGCGGCAGATGTGATGGCCGTATTCGTGATAGATGATGCCCGCATTGTGGGAGGCGTTGGCGCGATAGGAACCGCCGGCGAGTTCCACCAGCGCGCCACCGTCCAGAAGCTGTCGTCCTGGCCCCAGATGAATTTCACCGCTGGCCGCGACGGCGTGATGCTCCACCACGGTGTTGCGCTTGCAGGGCACCCGGTAATGTCCGCCCTGAAACGCGCGGCAGCAGTCCTGGTCCTTATGCAGCCCGTCCTTCACGCCATTGGTGGCCGTCACCGCATGGTGTGCGTTGACGACCGCGACGACCGGCGGAAGCGAGGGTTCGCTCAGGCTCCGCAGCAGGCCATCGATATAGGCGGACATTCTGTTCAGATGGTAGAAGGTATTCACCTCGCCGAAATGTGCCGCCTGCACATAGCGTTGCTGGAAGTCCTCGGGCGCAAAGGGGTCCTTGTCCAGCCGGCCGCCTCCCTTGCCCGCTTCGAAGCAGAAGTCGCCATTGTCGTCTGGCCTGGCGTTCCCGATGGCGATGTCCTCGAACGCGCCCGCCGCCGGATCCAGTTTGTAGCGCCGCCCGCCATTGCGGACCTCGACCAGTTCGTTGCGCAGGCGCAGTTGCCCGGCCGCATCCATATCGAGATGCCCCAGATCGACGAGCCCCTTTTCAACACGTCCGCCCAGCGGTCGCGCGGCGTCGGGTCTCCAGAGGTAGACGAGGCCTTGGTTCACGCGATTCTCCTGAGATGCGCCGTCTCTTGCGGCAGCCTCGCTACGAGGCGGTCGTTCAGCCAGCCGGCCTGCAGCTCGCCGGCTTTCACGCAGCTCAGGCCGGTAGCCGCTTCAACCTCGCGAATGTTGAGGCTGCTCATGGTCAGCACGCCCGAGACGGCGATCGGTTCAATGCCCCAGCCCCGCATCAGGCGCACACCGGACTCGGCCGACATGGGATCGCCGCCTGCGAACACCCAACAGTCGATCATGCCGGCAAAGATGGCACTCTGCAGCAGCATCGAGGTTTCCCGCTGGAGCAGGCCGTCGGCGATCTCCATCACCACGTAGTCCGCTCGCCGGGAGGCGGCATGATCGACAAGAAGGTGATGCAACTCGATCAACTCGTCATGCCCGCACAGGTAGGTCGAGGGGTAGCCGCCATCAACGAAATCGAGGGCGACGCAGGCGCCTGCATCGAGCATGTTCCAGGTGTCCTTGCCGGTCGCCGTGCCGGTGAGCTTGATGCCGGCCACCGCCTTGCCGGCCCGGCTGAGCCCCTTGATGATGCTCATGGCCGTATGCGTCTTGCCGGCGTCCATCGAGGATCCGCAGACCACCGTGACGTGCGGCCGGTGGCCTGCCGGCTGGCGCTGCAAACGGTGGTCGCGCATGCTCAGCGGAAGACCTTGCTGATCGGTGATGGCGCCGATCAACTTCAGTTTGGTCGGATCCGAAACCCTTGCATGCTTGGTCTGGACGAGGCCGCACAAGCCGCCCATCGACAGAAGATCGCAGGAGTCGCCATTCTTCCCGGCCAGCCCTTCGAATTGCAGCGTGGCGTAGCGGTTGCCGAACACCGCTGCGATGGTATCGCCTTCGTGCAGGGTGCAGCGACGCCCGTCGTTCAACTCCAGTGAGGAGTTCTTCGCGATGCGCTCGACCGAGGCGAGGACGATGTCGCCCGGCGACGGCTGTTCGGAGACATCGGTCAGTCCCGCAAGCCTTTCGCGTGGAACATGGCGAAGCGAGTAGGGAAACCGCAGTCTGTCCAAGTATCGATCGGCCGTCACGGCAGGACTCCATTCCGAAGAAGCTCTGTTTGAAGAAGCTATATTTGAACCGTCCGAACGAAGACGAGCGCGGACGGTCCTCCAATGCCGTGTTTCTAGACCACTGCCGCGGACCTTTGCTGACGCCATCCTGACGAAGCACAGCCGGCACAGCCAAAAAATGAGTCTGGTTTCCAAACACTTACACCTCACGCTAAAATACAGTGAGGCGGCGAAACCAAGTGAGCGCCCACGTCAGTTATCCGTCCAAAATTCAGCAAATCTTTGCTTTGCGCGAGCATGATCGAAATAGGTTGCGCGCGGGGCGCGAACCGTCAAAAAATGGAAAGCCCGATGAAGGTGCTGCTCTTGGAGGATCACGACGCCATGCGCGAGTTGATCAGCGGGCATCTCGCGCATTGCGGTTTCGTTGTGGATGCCGTCGGCCGTGGCGGTGAGGCGCTCGCGGCTGTCGCGGCGACTCGCTACGACGCGATGATCCTGGACCTGGGGCTGCCCGATATCGATGGCCTGGAGGTCCTGAAGCGTTTACGCGCGCGAGGCGCAGCCCAATTACCGACCCTCATCGTCACGGCACGCGATGCCGTTGACGATCGCGTACGCGGCCTCAATGCGGGCGCTGATGACTACATCATCAAGCCCTTCGACCTTGTTGAACTGGAAGCACGGCTGAGGGCGGTGCTGCGCCGCCCTGGCGGGCGTGAGGTGGTCGCGCAAGGCTTCGGGCGATTGATCTATGATCCGGCCAGCCGCCAGGCGTTCGTTGATGGTGTCGATCTCGATCTCACGCGCCGGGAGGCCGCGCTGCTTGAAGAGTTCATACATGCCGGCGCCCAGCGTGTCGTCATCAAGGACAAGCTCGAGGAGCGGCTGTATTCCTTCGAGAACGATGTCACCAGCAACGCCCTGGAAGCCGTCGTCTCTCGTCTGCGCAAGAAGCTTGCAGGCGCTCGTGCCGGAGTGCGCATCGATGCCAAGCGCGGTATCGGCTATTGCCTGGTCGGGGAGGATGCATGAGGCCGGCGACCTTCAGCCTGCGTGGTCGGCTCACCATCGCGATGCTGCTGATCTTCGTCCTTGGGCTCGGCACTTCGGCGCTTTTCACCAATGTCGAGATTTACGGGACGATCAAGGCGCTTCGCAGGCGCTCCTTGCAGGGGCAGGCGCACGAGTTCCTGGAGCAGGGGTTGTCTGTGGCGGCGGACGGATCCATGACGGTGGCGCCTCCGCCGGAATGGGCAGAGGCCTACAGGCGCCGCGATCTGAAGTTCACCTACACCCTTTACGATGCGAGCGGCCACGCGGTTGCCAAATCCCCGAACCTAGGCGCTCCGCTGCCGCTGATAGCTGTCGGACCGGTCGAGACGATCGGGCCCGACGAAAAGGTCGCCCTCGCCACCGCCGCTCCGGACGGACACGTCCTGATCGTGGCGCGGGCGCATGCCAATCTGGAGGCCTTGGCGGAAAGTTTGTACGTGGAATATGCCGAGCATGTCCTCGTCCTGCTCGCCTTTGTCTTGGCGGCATTGCCATTGATCTGGCTTATCTGCGGGTGGAACTTGCGCCGGATCGCGCGAGCTTCCGAGGAAGCTGCCGCGATCGGGCCCGCGAGTTCGCCTGCCCGCCTGTCGACGAACGGGCTGCCGCAAGAAATCAGGCCACTTGTCGACGCCACGAACGACGCCCTCCAACGCATGGCAGGTGCGATCGAGGCCGAGCGTCACCTCACCGCCGATGCTGCCCACCAGCTTCGCACGCCGTTGACCGTCCTCGATTTGCGCTTGCAGCGGGCCCGGATAGATGGCGGCGACATCGACTGGCAGGCCGTCACGGGGGACATGGCACAATTGCGGCGCCTGGTCGGTCAGCTCATCGATCTTGCCCGCATGGACAATTCGGCCCGCGCTGCAGGCGGGCCCGTGAGCGATATGGCAGATGTGAACTTGTCCCGGCTTGCGCGCGAGGCCGCCGCGGCCGCGCTTCCGATGGCCGAGGCCGTGGGACGGGAACTGAGCGTGGATGCGACCCCTGATGCAACGCTCGTCAAGGGGCGCGCGGATCTACTGCGCGACGCGATTGGCGCCCTAATCGAAAACGCACTTACCCACGGCGAGGGTTCTGTGCGGGTGTCCGTGTGGCCGGCGCAGGGAAAAGACACCGCGGTCGCCACGGTCCGCATTGTCGTGCGCGACGAGGGAAAAGGTGTGCCGCTTGAACTGAGAGAGACAGCATTCGATCGCTTTCGCAAGGGCAATCCGGCCTCGCCTGGTGCGGGGCTCGGGCTCGCGATCGTTCGCCAGATCGTTCGCCTCCACGGCGGCACTGTCGGCTTCGGTCCGGACGAGGCAGGCTGGGTCCGGGTCGATATTCCGGCGGCATGTCAATGACCGGAGGTTGCCGGTTCGGCAGATGGCAAAGAGGACCCGGAAATGAAGCACTGCCTGTTCGTGGACGATTCTAGTATCATCAGGAAGGTCGCAAAACGCATTCCGCAGTTCCGGTGATCATTAGCAATGGCTGGAACGGGGCCGACAGCGGACTGGCAGCTTGTGGCTCCCTATCCAAGATAGTCGGACAGTCAACCTGGCGGATGGCGACGGGCGCTACTTCTTACCGTTTCACTCGACTTGCAATGTGGCATCGAGGTGAAACGCTTGCACCCGTTTTTGAAAACGGCCGAAGTGCAAGGCCATCGTCGGCAGTACCAATAGGTTAAGCATGGTCGAGGTTACCAGCCCGCCGAGGATAACGATCGCCATCGGTCCCTCGATCTCGTTTCCGGCGGCATCGCTCGCCCATGCCAGGGGCAACAGGCCGAGCGCGGTCACGACGGCCGTCATCAGGATCGGCACCAGCCGCTCGGCGGCGCCCCTGCGGGCGGCATCCGGCCCCCATGCCATTCCTTCCTCGGTCACCAGATGTTCATAATGCGATATCAGCATGATTGAGTTGCGCAGCGTGATGCCGAACAGCGTGACAAAGCCGACCAGTGATCCGAGCGACAGGTCGCCGCCGCTTGCCAGCACCGTTAGCACCCCGCCGACAAGGGCGAACGGCAGGTTGACCAGCACGAGGAGCAGTGCTCGCACGCTCTTCAATGCGAGGAACAGCAGCAGCACGATGCCGACATTGGCAGCCAAGGTGTAGATCAACAGGTCTTGCTGCGACTGCGCGCGTGCCTGCTCCTCGCCCGCAAACATCAAGTAAGTGCCTTTGGGCAGGCTGACTTCCCTGGCAATGCGTTCCTGGGCTTCCTTGACGAAATCGCTTACCGCGCGCCCGTGCACCCCTGACGTCACCGTTTGCAGACGCTGGCCGTCACTATGCAGGATCTGGTAACGGCTGGTTGTCTGGCTGATGTCGGCAAGCTGGCTGAGCGGCACCGTTACGCCCGCCGGGCTGCGCAGCAACAAGGAGCCCACGGCCGCCAGGTCCTGGCGCGCTGCGGGCTTCAGCGACACGTTGACGTCGTACGCCTGGTTGCCCAAGTAGACCTGGCTTGCGGTTATGCCCTCATATGCGGTCTGGATCGCTTCCAGCACATCGACCGGCGTAAAGCCCCAGCGGGTCAACTGCTCCGGCTTCAGGCGCATCGTCAGTTGCGGCAGGTACTGCGCGGACTCGACCCGTACCCCGATGGCGCCGGGGATGGTGCCGACCAGTTGAGCGATCTCACCTGCCTTGCTGTCAATGACATCAAGATTCTGGCCAAATAGGTTGATCACCACCGGCGCCGTCACGCCTGAAATGCTCTCGTCGATGCGCTCGGCCAGGAAGGTGTTGACCGAAGTGATCAGCCCGGGGAAGCTGGCCAACGTCTGTTGGATATCGACCAGCGCGCGTCGATGCTCGGCGGGCGACAGCGGCTTCAGGTCGACTTCGAACTCGCTGATGTTGACGCCCGTCGGATCGACCACTTCGTTGGCCCGGCCGGCTCGCTGCGCCACCAGGCGCACGCCGGGAAGCTGGCTGAGCTGCGCGGTCACTTCTTTGCCGACGCGCATGGACTCGGCGAGCGACGAGCCCGGAGCCAGCGCCATATGCACGAGATAATGGCCTTCCTTGAGGTCCGGTATGAAGTTACCGCCGAAAAACGGCAGCGCGCCGAGCGCCGCGACGCAAATTACTCCGATCACCCAGATGATCAGTCGGTAGCGCGACTCGATAGCCGCAAGCACGGCCAGGTAACGCGCCTTCAGTGCCTGCACCAGCCTGGGTTCCTGCTCCTTCAGCGGCTTGCCTGTCAGCAGCAGGAATGCGAGCGCCGGCGTCACGGTCAACGCCACGACAAGCGAGGCCAGGATTGCCAGGATGTACGAGATGCCCAGCGGCGCGAAGAGCTTTCCGGCGATGCCAGACAGCGACATGACAGGCAGGAACACAAGCGCGACGACCAGCGTCGCGTAAACCACGGCGCTTCTCACCTCGAGCGAGGCGAGCAGGACCACCTGCGCCGGCGGCAGCGGGTGGGCCAGTTTCTGGTTCTGGCGCAGCCGGCGGAAGATGTTCTCGACGTCGACCACCGCGTCGTCGACAACCTCGCCGAGGGCGATCGCCAACCCGCCAAGCGTCATCGTGTTCAGGCTCACGCCGAAGTGGGAGAGCAGGATCACAGCTGTCAACAGCGATAGCGGGATCGCAGTGGCGGAGATGATTGCGGTGCGCACGTTGAGGAGGAAGAGGAACAGCACGCCAATCACCAGCACGCCGCCGAGGATCAGTGCGGTGCGCAGATGGCCGATGGCGGTTTCGATGAAACGGGCCGGCCGAAAGATGTCCGGGTGCAGCGTTACCTGTTGCCCCGCCAGCACTGGCTGCAACGCGCTCAACACCTGTTCAACGCTGCGCGACACCGACTTCATGTCCGCGCCGTACTGGCTCTCCACCATCAGGGAGACGGCAGGCTTGCCATCGACGGACGCCGCGCCCACAGCCGGCGCTGGGCCGATCGCGACCTTGGCGACGTCGCCCAGCCGCAGCGGAACGCCGTTCTGGTACCGCACCACCACTTGCGCCAGTTGTTCCGGCGTAAGGGTCTGGCCTTCCGTGCTCAGTACTATGCGCTGGTTGGCATTTTCGACATAACCAGCGCCACGAACGCCAGTTGCTCGTTGCGCGACCGTCAGCAGATCCTGCAACGCCACGCCGCACTGCACCAGTTTTTGCGGATCCGCCTGGACCTGGAACTGCTTGATGTCGCCGCCGAACACGATCACGTCAGCGACCCCCGGCACGCGCAACAACTGTGGTTTGACGGTCCAGTTCGCTAGCGTGCGAAGGTCCATCAGCGAAAGGCGTTCGGAAGTGAGGCCCGCTACCAGGGTCACGTTGGTGGAGGACGTAAGTGGCAGCAGCGCCGGAGGCTTGACGCCGAGTGGTAACGTGCCGCTCAGTGCGTTGAGCCTTTCGACCGCCAGTTGCCGGGCTCTGTAGATATCGGTGCCGTCCTGGAAGGTGAGCGTCACCATGGACAGCCCTTGCAGCGATTTCGAACGCATGCTGTCGAGGCCGAGCGTGCCACCCATCGCGTTCTCTACAGGCTGGGTGACAAGTGCCTCGACTTGCTCCGATGTCAGGCCGGGCGCTTCGGTTTGGATCACAGCCAGTGGCGGCGCGAACTCAGGAAAAACATCCTGACGAGCCTTGGTCAGCGTATAGATGCCGTAGCCAGCCAGCAGGCAGGCCAGCGCGATCACAACGCCTCGGAAGCGGACGGCAAAGCGAATGATGGAGTTCAACATGAGCGGCGCGCGTAGGTCCGGTTAGTCGTCACACTCGGGATCTTTACAGGCGGCGGCAGCAGTGATCGGCGGGCGCTGCTCCTCCGACAACAGCAACTGGGCGCCGCGGGTCACCACGCGGTCGCCAGCCCCGAAGCCGCCGTCGACGAAGTAGCCGCCGTCGTATGGCGACTGGTCATCGACCAACCGACGAACGAAGCGGTCCTTGCCCTGCTGCACGTAAGCCCAGGGCTGCCCGCCGAACCACAGTACCGCTGTTCGGGGGATGACTACGCCAGCGCCTTGTTGCTGGCCGGTCGGCAAAAAGGCGATCACCTTGCTGCCGATCGGCAGGCTGGCAGGCGCACGGTACAAGAAGGTCGGCCCCTCGGCGATCGGATCGCTTTGCGGCGATGCCGACACCAGACGTGCGGCGACCCGCCCTCTCGCGCCGCCGTCGAACGTGATTTGCGGCGGTGCCGAGGTGCTGCCGTCTATAGGCAGCACAATCCGCAGCAGCATGTCTTGCCCGTCCAGCAGACCGGCGAGCGCGGTGTCCGTTCCTGCAACGAGCGAGGCGAGTGGTGGACCGAACTGTTGCTGCGCGCTCGCACGCACTCCTTCCAGATTGGCTTCAGCCGACTGGAGCTTGGCCTGATCGGCTGACCACGCCGCCTGTGCCGCCTGCAATGCCTTCTGCGATATATTCATATGGTCCTGGAACAGAACGCGGTTGCGCTCCGCTTCCTGGCTTGAGGCGTCGAGTGCCGCCCGCGCGCTGGCCACGTCTGCCGCGGCGGCGCGATAGCGGGTCTGAAGGTCGATCAGCGGTTGAAGGTCGCGCCCGCTGCCATAGGCCTGTCTCTTATACACATCTAGATGTGTATAAGAGACAGACGCCGCACTGCACCAGTTTTTGCGGATCCGCCTGGACCTGGAACTGCTTGATGTCGCCGCCGAACACGATCACGTCAGCGACCCCCGGCACGCG
>BFBZ01001599.1_pt1 | contig 14588 bp, 6 predicted proteins | sample 1888401 | NCBI WGS metagenome assembly BFBZ01 (sample SAMD00112614, study PRJDB3348) | symbiont metagenome | host: Chara braunii | reverse complement strand
GGTCAAATGGCTGCACCAGCTGTGGAACGGCCCGAAAGGCGTCGAGCCCTATGGCACGGCGACCGTCGGATCGTCGGAAGCCTGCATGCTGGCCGGCCTGGCGCATAAGTGGAACTGGCGGCAAGCGCGCCAGGCCGCCGGCAAGGATGCCAGCAAGCCGAACATGGTCACCGGCGGCAATGTCCAGATCGTCTGGAAGAAGTTCCTGCGCTATTTCGATGTCGAGCCGCGCATTGCCCCGCTCAAGCCCGGCAATTATCGCCTGACCACCGAGCACCTGGACCGCCTCGTCGACGAGAACACCATCGCCATCGTGGCGATCGCCGGCCAGACCTTCACCGGCGAGGACGACGATATCCAGGAAATCCACGACTGGCTCGACGCCTATGAAAAGAAGACCGGCCGCAGTATTCCCATGCATATCGACGCGGCGTCGGGCGGCTTCGTCAACCCGTTCCTCTATCCCGACTATGTCTGGGACTTCCGCCTGCCGCGCGTGCAGTCGATCAATGCCTCCGGACACAAATTCGGCCTGGTGCCTCCGGGGCTCGGCTGGGTGATCTTCCGCGAGCGCAAGATCTTCAACGAGGACCTGGTCTTCTACGTGAATTACCTCGGCGGCGAGATGCCGACGGCGACCTTTAACTTCAGTCGCAATGCCGCGCAAATCGCCTATCAATATTACGCCTTCCTGCGCCTCGGCTTCGACGGCTATCGCGAGATCATGAATCGCACCGTGGAGAACTCCGAGTTCCTGCGCCAGCGCCTGGTCGACAGCGGCTATTTCGAGATCATGAACAAGACCCAGCGCATTCCCGTGGTGGCGGTGACGCTGAAGGGCAAGCACAAGTTCAACGAGTTCGATGTCTCGGCCAAAGTGCGCGAGCGCGGCTGGGTGCTGTCGGCTTACTCCATGCCGCCCGATGCGCAATCGGTGGTCAGCCTGCGCGTCGTCGTCCGCCCGCACCTCAACCACAACGTCATCAACTGCCTGGCCGACGACATCCTCAACGCCTGCAAATGGCTGGAAGAGCACGGCGGCACGGCGGCGGCGCCGGCGCTGCACACCTCCCGCCAAATCTCGCCGAGCAAGTGCTGAGCAGCGCCCTGGCGCCATGGCGGCCACCGCCTCCGAGGGCTCGCGGCCGGCGTGGTGAACGAGCAGACCTGACAAGGAGCACGCCGGAATGACCTGGCTGATGCAGTTTCTCGGCAACAACCCCTTCATCCTGCTGTTTCTGGTGGTCGGCCTCGCGGTCTGGATGGGCGGCTGGACGATCAAGGGTTATGGCCTCGGGACGGTCGCGGCCGCCATCATCGTCGGCTGTGGCTTTGCCATTGTCGGTTCGGTTTTTGGCGTCCGCTTCCACCTCGACGACTTCACCAAGAGCCTGTTCTACTACCTCTTCATGTATGGCGTCGGCCTGCGCGTCGGCCCGTCCTTCGTCAACGGCCTGAAAGGCGACGGGCTGAAATTCGCTGGCCTCGCCGTGCTCTGCTCCTGCCTCGGCCTCGCCATCACGGTGGTCGGCGTCCGCCTGCTCGACCTACCAATCGGCTCGGCCGGCGGCATCCTGGCCGGCGCCATGACGATGTCGGCGGCCATCGGTTCGGCCGAACAGGCGGTGACCTCAGGCGCCGTCGCGCTGCCCGCCGGCACCACCGCCGAGCAGGTCTCCGGGATGATCGCCCTGTCCTACGGCATCACCTATATCTGGGGCACCGTCGGCATCATCCTGATCTGCAAATATTTGCCGCGCTGGTGGGGCGTCGACGCCAAGGCCGCGGCCAAGCGCTACGAAGCCGATCACGGCGTGCCCAATGTCGACGACGCCGGGCTGAGCGGCTATCAGCCGTTCGGCTGGCGCGCCTATCGCGTCGAGAGCGAGCAGACTGCGGGCAAGACCATCGCGGAGTTCCGCATGGCCTATCCGGAATATCAGATCGACAATGTCGCGCGCGGCGAGGACCTGATCGGCGCCGCCCCGGAACTCGTGTTGCAAAAGGGCGATGTCGTGGCGCTTGGCGGCGGCCTCGGCCCGTTGACCGACCATATGGGCATTATCGGGCCGGAAGTGCCCAATGCCCATGTGCTCAATATTCCGCTCGACCAGGCGGAAATCGTCGTCACCAGCAAGGAGGCGATCGGCCGCAAGCTCCGCGAATACCGCCAGACCCCGATTGCCGGCCAGGTGCAGCTCACCCGGATCGAACGCGGCGGCGTGCCGATCCCGATCGGCCTCGACACCGAGCTACAGCGCTTCGACGTGCTGTTCCTCAGCGGTCTGAAATCGGCCGTCGACAAGGCCGGCCAGATGGTCGGCCGGGTCGCCCGGCACAGCACCTCCACCGACCTGCTGACGTTGTCCTTGGGGATGATCCTCGGCTTCCTGATCGGCCTGATCGAGATCCCGGCCTTCGGCGCCGCCGTCGGCCTCGGCAATGCCGGCGGCCTGCTGGTCTCGGGCATCATCGTCTCGTCGATCGTGTCGCGCCTGCGCTTCTTCGGCAATACGCCGAATGCCGCGCGCAACATCCTGGAGGACATGGGGCTCATCGTCTTCGTCGCGATCGTCGGGGTCAATGCCGGCGCCGACCTGTTGTCGCAGCTCACCGGTGCCATCGCGCTGAAGATCTTCATCGTCGGGTTCATGGCCTGTTCGGTGCCGCCCTTCGTGGTCTGGGCCATCGGCTTCCACGTGTTCAGGATGAACCCGGCGCTGCTGATGGGCGGGGTGGCCGGAGCCCGCAGCCATTCCGGGCCGGCGCGAGAGGCGGCCAAGGAGATCGACAGCAACGTGCCGTGGATCGCGTTTCCCGTCGGCTACGCAGTCTCCGGCGTCCTGCTCACCGTGTTCGGTTATGTCGCGATGGTCCTGGCGCACTGAGCGCCGGCGCTCCCGCTCGTTCCTTCGCAAGAACCTCGCCACCGAGGACCTGTCATGCTCGCGCCGCTACGGCCGGTGATCGCCTCGCCCGAGGCCATGCTGTTCCTGACCATCCTGCTCGGCGTCCTGTTCGGGCGGCTGAAGCTCGGCGGTTTCGCCTTCGGCAACGCCGCCGGCACCTTGCTGGTCGGCACGCTGGTGGGTGCGTTGTTCGGCGCGGCGGTGCCCGACCTTTCGCCGACGCTCAAATCCGTCGCCTTCCTGTTCTTCGTCTTCGCTGTCGGGTTCCAGAGCGGTCCGCAATTCTTCGCCTCGCTCGGCCGCAAGACCTTGCCGCTCGCCATTCTCACCCTGGTCGTGGCGGCGGCAGGCCTCGCCAGCACCATCCTGGTGGTGCGCCTGTTCGGGTTGGACCAGGGCACAGCCATCGGGCTGGCCGCCGGCGCGCTGACCCAGACCGCGATGCTGGGCACCGCCTATGGCGCGCTCGAGGGCCTCGGCCTTTCGCCCGCGGAACTCGCCAGGATCCAGGGCCAGGCGGCGGTGGTTTTCGCTCTCAGCTATGTCTTCGGCACCATCGGCGTCATCCTGTTCTGCACGCAGATCGCCCCGCGCCTGATCGGCGTCGACCTCAAGGCTTCGGCACGCGCGCTCGACGCCGGCACTGCCGAGACCACCGGCGCGCCGGGACCGTTGCTCGACTTCCGGACGCTGGTCGCGCGGGTCTTTCATGTCGAGGCCGCCACCGGGCGGACGGCGAAAGACCTGGATGGCGCGCTCGGACCGCTGGCGGCGGTGGCTCGCGTCCGCCGGCACGGCAGGGATCTCGGGTTGTCGCCCGACCTTGTGCTTCAGCGCGGCGACATCGTCGCCGTTCAGGGCTATCGGCGGGCCATGGTCGCGGCCGCGGCCAGCATCGGCACGGAGGTCGCGGCCGACGAACTGGTCACCGATCTCTTGGGCCCAGGCGCCGATGTGGTCATTGCGCCGCGCTTTGCCGGCATGACGCTGCATGACGCGGTGGCCGCGCTGGGCGCGGCCGGCCACGGCCTGTTCCTGCGTCGGATCCGGCGGCAGGCCCATGATATCCCGGCCACCGCCGCGACCGTGCTGATGCCCGGCGACGTGCTGACCCTGACCGGCCCGGCCGAACGGCTCGCCGAAGCGCTGCCGCTGGTCGGCACGGCGGTCAACCCCGGCAACCGGGCGGATATCGCCTTTCTCGCCGCCGGTCTTCTCGCCGGCGTGTTGATCGGGCTCGTCTCGTTGACGGTCCGAAGCGTGCCGATCACGCTATCGGCCGGCGGTGGCGCGCTGGTCGCCGGCCTGGCGTTCGGCTGGTGGCACGCCCGCCGGCCGGGGCATGCCCACGTGCCACCCGCGGCGACCCAGGTCATGTGGGATTTCGGCCTCGCCTCGTTCTGCGCCCTGGTCGGCCTGACCGCCGGCCCGCAGGCCGCCGCGGCATTGGGTGCCGCCGGCCTGACCATCCTGCTCGCCGGGGTCATCGTCACGCTGCTGCCCCAGCTCGTCGGCCTTTATGTCGGCCACTATCTCCTGCGCATCCACCCGGTCCTGCTGGTCGGAGCGCTCGCCGGCGCCCAGACCCAGGACGCCGCCATGTTGGCCGCCTGCGACCTCGCCGAAAGCCCGGCACCGACGCTCGGTTTCACCGTGCCTTATGCCATCGGCAATATCGTGCTGACGGTGCTCGGCCCGGCAATCGTCGCCTTCACGTGAGCCAGCCCAGGCGAGGCGCGCCGTGTGGCCAGAACCGCGCCCGATCGCTTCAGCGCGATCCGCAGCAGGAGCCGGCGGCCGGACCGGCTGAGCCGGGCTGGTCGCGGCCGTCGACGCTCTGGCCGTTGCGCTCGGCCGGCAGGTCCATGGCCGGGTTGCCGGCGAAGAAGCCGTTCGGTTTCAGCGTGAAGCCGGCATATTCGACCGGCATGATCGGGAAATCCTCGGGCTTGCAGACATGGGTGTGGCCGAAGGAGTGCCAGAGGACGATGTCCTCATTGGCGATGCCGCGGTTCTGCTGGATATAGCGCGGCAGGCCATCGCCGCCGCCATGATTGTTGGGATAGTCGCCGCTCGCATATTGCTCCGAAGGCTCGTAGCGGGTCACCCAGACATGCTTGGTGGCGAAACCGCCACGGCTCCGGACAAAGCTGCCCTCCTGGGCCAGCATCAAGGGGCTCGGCATGACCACGAGCTTGTAGCCCGGCGCATTCCCGACACTGTTCCGGCGGTTGGGATTGCTGATCTTCCAGTAGCGGCCGGTCCGGCCGTCGGCCTCGCGTGCCGCGTCGCGCTCGCGGGCCAGCAGCCGGCTCGTGGTGTCGAAGACATTGCCGTGCGGGTTGTCGGTGCCCCAGGGGCGCGGCACGAATTCATGCTCGGTGACGGAATTGCCGTCGCCATCGACCATCATGTGCAGGCGGACATTGAAGAAGTGCTGGTGGGTCGGGCCGCCGAGCTCGCCGGTCACCATGCCGCCCCACGGATAGGTCTTGCCCGGCGCCACCGCGTGGGTCTGGACGATGCCGGTGAGCTTGGCCTCCAGCTGGATCGTGCCGTCCTGGTAGAGATACCAGTAGAAGCCATAATCGTAATTGCCGACCGTCGCGAAGAACGAGACGACGAGACGGCGCGAGCGCCGCACCTCGAACAGCCCGTTGCGAAATTCATAGTGTTTCCAGATGATTCCATAGTCTTCTTCATGCATGCACACGGCATTTTTCATGACGAAGGGCTGGCCGAGATCATCCGCTGCCGGAATATCGAAATAGTGGATATGACCGAGGCAGTCGCAGCCGAGCTCCAGCGCGTTGGCGAGCTTGCCGAGGCCATATTCGCCGGCATCGAAGGCGCTTTTCCAATAATGGTTGGCGGTCGGGTCGGCATAGGGCACGACCATTTCGGTGACGCTGGCGCGATAGACGACCGGCCGCTCGCGGTCACCGTCCTGGTAACCGATCCGGTGCAGCACCAGCCCCTCGCGCGGCGTGAAGCCGACGCGGAAGCTCCAGTTCTGCCAGTCGACCTTCCAGCCGTCGACCTTGAAGCTCGGCCCTTCCGGCTGTGAGATATGCAGCGGCTTCAAGTCGGTGCGGGTTTCGCTCCAGCTGTCGCGATCGTAATTGTGTTTGGTCTTGGGGACCGGCACGGCTTCGGCCTCGTCGACGAGATCGACGACCCGTTTGGCGATCAGGTCGACCACCGCGACGACGCCCTCGATCGGATGGGCGTAGCCATTGTCCTTGAGCTCCGAGCGATAATAGCTGACCGCCCGGACGAGGCGCCGGCCGCGCTCGAAATCGCGGCCGAAATAGCCGGACGAAAACGGATCGATCTGGGCGAGCGCCATATCGGCGTCAGTCAGCCCGCGCCGGCGCATGGCCGCCTGCCAGCCGGCATCGGCCTTGACGATCTGCTCGCAGAGGAAGAACTCCTCGACCATGACCGGCGGCTGGCCATAGGGCTCCTCGCCGGTCGGGATTACCCGCTCGGAGACGATCTCCCGGCGGGCGAGATCGACAACAGCCTCTCGCGAGACACCGGTTGTGGCGTTGACCAACACGAGAAAAGCCTGGCGCGCCGGGCGCGGCGCGCTGTCGGGCCTGTCGTCGAAGGCGAGGACGTCCGCCTTTGCCGGTTCATCGAGCCGGGCGATGGCAAAACGCTCGTGCCGATCGAGCATCATCTGTTCCCGCGCGATCGCGCAGGCCGCGCCGAGCTCCTCGCCGGTCAGGGGATCGAGCGGATGCTTGCGGGCGGGCGGATGCCTCGGGTCGAGAGCCCCAGAAGCGGACGACGTCTGCATGATCGATGGTGTCATGAATATCCCGGCGAGGCCTGTCTGGCCGGGAATGATCGCCTGATCGCACGAACAGGCAATCAACCGATCGGTGGAGATGCCGCCGCGGCCCTCAGTCGATGGCGGAGAGGCGCGCCACCAGGCCGGAGCGCGTCTCCGCGCCGGTCTTCTCGAAAATATGGATCAGATGGGTCTTCACCGTTGCGAGGCCGATACCGAGGCACATGGCGATATCGGAATTGGTCCGGCCGCAGCACAGGAGATGCGCCACCTCGGCTTCGCGCGGCGTGAAATGAAACAGGCTGCGCGCCGTGCGCCCCGGCACGACCCGGGCGGGCGTGAAGACGAAGGGAAGATTGAACTCGATATAGCGCTGCAGGTCATGGGCCAGGCGATCATATTCCGGCGGCGGCCCGGCATCCGACGAGGTCCACATGATGCTGATGCCGGCGGTGATGCGGCCATCGTTGCGGAAGACCATTTCGGCGGTGTCGACCGTATCGAAGCGGGCGATGAAGTCGCGGTATTCGTCGAGATCGTCGACCGTCACCCCGTTGGCCGCCTCGTCCAGCCAGAGCACCGGCTCGGGCCTGACCGACAGGTGCCGCATATGCAGGGGATCCTTCGCATGCATGCCGCGCAGATAGAGCCGGTGGAACTCGGTCGGCACCTGACGGCAGACGAAATTATAGAGATTGCAGTCGTCATCGACCGAATAGAAGGCAAGCCGGCTGGAGCCGACCGACTGCCCGACGAGCCGCAGCGTCTCCTGGATGAACTGTTGCTGCCGGTCGGACATGGAAAGCGGCGCCCCATGGTTCGGGTCAGCGGACTATAGGCCAAGGGCGCGAAGGGGCAATGCATGCCATGTGACCGTGCGGGAACGGCAGATATTCGAAGGCGCGGCCAGATGCGCCGATGACATCGAGCCGCGCTCGGTCGAGCAGCAGTGCGAGACGCCGGCTACCTCCGGCGTCACGCGCCCGTCAGGTCCGGCGGCACCGGCTTGTTCGCGGCGATGGCCTTGATGATGCGGATGAACGCGGTGGTGGCGGGCGACGGCGTGCGGTTGCGCTGGGTGACGAGGCCGAATTCGATATCGATCGGCGCGGGGTCCATCACGAGATGGGCGAGCTCGCCCCGCGCCCAAAAGGGCTCGAGCACCGGCACTGGCGCCCAGCTGATGGCATCGCTCGCGAGCACCGCCTCGCGCATGGCGGCGAAGCTCTCGACCCAGATCCGCGGCACGAAGCCGCCGTTCTCCGGCACGGTCAAGGCCCGGTTCGCGCCGGCGCGCTTCAGCGCATCCGACGTATAGTGTGACGGGCGCGGCCCGGCCAAGGGAAAGTCGGCGACGTCCATGCCCTCGATCACGCCCTTGCGCAGCAACGGGTGGCCGGGCCGACAGAACAACGCGACCTTGACCGTGACGAGCTTCTCGAAGCTGACCTCTTCGAGTCCGCGCACCTCGACCAGGTCGGCGACCGCGATGTCGGAGCTGCCGTTGACCACATCCTTGACCGCCCGGCGGCTCTCGCAGGAGCGCACGCGACAGCGAACATGGGGAAAGGCCATGGCGAGGCGGCCCAGTGCCTGCGGCACCCAGAGTTCGGAGGGGAAGGTGCCGCCGCTGACCGTCACCTCGCCGATCTCGACCCCTTTGGCGAGACGGATCTCCCGATCGAGGTTTTCCATGCTGCGCACGACCGGCTTGCCCCATTCCAGGATGATCCGGCCGAACATGGTGGGCTCGGGAATACCCGTGCCGCGGTCGAACAGCCTGACACCGAGTTCGGTTTCCAGCGCCTGGAGCGCCCGCGTGAGCGCCGACTGGGTAATGCCGAGGACCTCGGCCGCCCGACCGAAATGGCGGTGCTGCTCGAGGGCCCGGACGATCTCGATATGGCGGAATGCCAGCACGATGCACTGCTCTCATTGAAATTTGACGGGCGTGCATTTGACACATTTGCCGCCGCCTTGTCACTTCGAAGCTGGCGGTCGCGTCTATCGCCAACCTCGCCGATGAGGCGCTTCGCGACCGGCGGCTCCGCCGAGAAGGGCGCCGCCGCTCTCGGCGTGATCGGCGCCGCCGCAAGGGGCACGCCCAGCTGTCACCGCGCCTTCGGCGACGTCGTTACGACTGCGGAACAGCAGCCGTCGAAGCGGGTTGGCCAAAATGCATTCTGGTCATCAATTTTTGCATCTAGTGAATTTGACACATCAAATGTCCTATGGCCCAACAACGTGCGGGAGTGGCGATCTCGCGAATCCGCTCTCCGGGGGTCACCGGTCGCGCGGCTTTCGAGCAAACGGGGATTGGAAGCGGCTGAACGCGGCTTCCGGGGGCATCGATCAGCATGAGCATGAATTGGAAATCGGATCAGCAGGGCGGCGCCAGGCACGCTTTGCCCACGCTGCGCGTGAAGGCGCTGGCCAGCTGTTCGCTGCTGGCCCTCGGCCTGATGGTGCACGGCCCGGCCGCGGCCCAGAGCGTCTCCTCGACGGGCGACGTCACTCCCGCTCCCTCGGGGGCCGCGACCTGGACACCCGGCACGATGGTCAATGTCGGCCTGCACTCGACCGGCACCCTCACCATCACCGGGGGCGGCACGGCCACCACCGACGGCGCTGTGCTTGGCTCGTTCGCGGGGAGCAACGGCACGGCGACGGTCGACGGCGCCGGCTCGCACTGGAACACCGGCACCGGCTCCTTCTTTGTCGGTAGCACGGGCACCGGACTTCTGACCATTTCAGGCGGCGCCACCATCGAGACCCACAGTGGGGGCCTGATCGGCAACGCCCTGTACTCGCACGGCACGGTGAATGTCAGCGGCGCAGGCTCGGCCTGGAGCGTCCAGTATGGCATCACCGTCGGCGGGCAAGGCGCGGGAACCCTCAACATCACCGATGGCGCGACGGTGACCAGCCGGTCTGGCGTGATCGCTGCCAACGCAAGTTCCGCCACGGGCAATGTCCTGGTCACTGGCGCCGGCTCGACCTGGAATACGGGCAATATTGACGTCGGCGGCTTCGGCCCCGGCACGCTCGCCATTGCCAATGGCGGCCTTGTTGCAACCACTCCGGGCTCGACTGTCAGGCTGGGCTCGTCTTGGGCCGACGGCCCCGGCAGGCTGGTCATCGGTTCGGCCGATCTCAACGACCGTTCGGCCACCGCCGGAACGCTGACGGCAGACAAGGTCGTCCTCGAGACCCCCGGAAAGCTCATCTTCAATTACACGACCTCGTCGGACTACCGGTTCGACACGAAGATCACCGGCAGCGGCGCCATCGAGCACTATTCCGGCGCGACGATTCTGACGGCCGACAGTTCCGGCTTCACCGGCACGACCAATGTCACGGGCGGCGCGCTCACCGTCAACGGCGCGCTGGGCGGCAAGGTCACGGTCACCTCGGGTTCGCTCGCCATTGCCAATGGCGGCGTCGTCACGGCCAGCCCGGGTTGGTCCGTCACGGTCGGCGGGGCCACCGGCGCGGCCACCCTGTATATCGGCCCGGTCGGCAATTACTCCCCGACGGTCACAGCCGGAACGCTTCAGGCCGACAACCTGATCCTCAACAGCTCCGGCAAGCTCGTCTTCAATCACTGGACCTGGTCGGAATACAAATTCGCTCCCACGATCACCGGCTCCGGCGCGATCGAAACCCAAGCCGGCGCGACGATACTCACCGCCGACAGTTCCGGCTTCACCGGCACGACGAAGGTCCAGGGCGGCGCGCTCATCGTCAACGGCGCCTTGGGTGGCACGGTCACGACCGTGAACGGTGTCCTTGCCGGTACGGGCACGGTGGGGACCCTGAATGCCAATAACGTCATCGCGCCCGGCGCTTTCTACACCTGGGGCGCGGGCACCGGCGGCAATGAGATCGGCACCTTGACCGTCACGGGCAATGCCACTTTCTCGCGCGGCGCCTCGCTCTACATCAACGTGTCGGCCACTGCGGCCGACCGGCTCGCCGTCGGCGGCACGGCCACGCTCGCCGGGAACCTCATCCTCTTGCCTGTCGGCACCGGCTTCAAGTTCAACACCCCCTACACCATCCTGACGGCGGCCGGAGGCATAAACGGCACCTTCGACAGAACGGATACCTGGGGTTCGTTCGGCGCGGTGCGCACCAGCGTTACCTATGGTGCCAACGACATCTTCCTGACGCTCGACCCGAACGCGCTCAGCCCGCTCCTGCCGGCGGGAACGGCGGCCAATCCGACCCGCGTCGCCGGCGCCATCGATCGTGCGGTCTTGGGCGGCGCCAATGGCTCGGCCCTCCTGCCGCTCTACCTGCAGACCCCGGCGGGTCTCGTCGTCGGCCTCAACAGCCTGTCCGGCGAAGCCGCGACCGGCGCGCAGACCGCTGCCTTCGGCGCCTCCAGCATGTTCCTCAACATGATGCTCGACCCGATGGCCGGCAGCCGCGGCGCAACCTCGGGCGGCGCCGCACCCTCGCTGATCCAGATGGCGGATCTTTCGAACGGCCGACCGCGCGCGGTCGCCGCCGACCAGGGCTGGGGCGTCTGGACCAAGGCCTTCGCCCAGTCGAACCGCATCGACGGCGATGCCGCGGCCGGTGCCGCCCGCACCAGCGGCGGCCTGTTCGGCATCGCGGCCGGCGCCGACAAGCGCCTGACGCCGAACACCGTGGTCGGTTTCGCGCTCGCCGGCGGCGGCACCAATTACGGCCTCGGCTCGGGCCGCGGCTCGGGTGCCGGCGACCTGTTCCAGGCCGGCCTCTATGGCTCGACCAAGTTCGGCGATGGCTACGTCTCCGCGGCAATCGCCTATGGCTGGAACTCTTTCGACGTGACGCGCAACGTCACGATCGGCGCGACCCAGGCCTATAACTCGCGCTTCACCGGCCAGACCTATGGCGGCCGCGTCGAGACCGGCTGGCGCTTCCAGGCCGCCGCCTTCGGCTGGACGCCCTATGCCGCGCTGGAAGCCATCGGCTATTCCTCGCCGCGCTATGGCGAGACCAGCCAGGGCGCGGCCCCCTTCGCGCTGACCTATGCCGCAAAGAGCTCCACCGCCCTGCGCACCGAGCTCGGCGTCCGGCTCGACGGTCGCACCAGGCTGGAGACCGGCGAACTCCTCACCTATGGCCGGCTCGCCTGGGCCTATCAGGCGCGGGCCGACCGCACGGTCGAAGCGCAATTCGAGACGCTGGCGAACTCCTCCTTCACCGTGTTTGGCGCCAGGCCCTCGATGCACACCGCGCTCGCCACGATCGGCGCCGAGCTGAAGCTCCAGGGCGGCGTACGTCTGACCACCAGCCTCGATGGCGAGCTCGGCACCCGCCACCAGGCGATCCGCGCCAATGCGGGCCTGCGCTACGAGTGGTGAATGCGGCCGCGCTCTGAGCGCGCGGTTGAACAGATCGGTCCGGAGGCAGCTAAGGCAGCCCCCGGACATCGTGGCCCGGCATCGCCGGCCACTTCGATGATTCACATGGTTCCGATTTTCATCGACTGCACCTGACGCATCGTCCCGATCCCCTCAATCACGTTGGCGGAGGCCGCGGTCAGCTCGTGGGCAACATGGCGGCGTATCAGCGCCGACCCATGAGCTGCGAACAAAGCGCTGGCCGTCCCGGACCATCGACTGCCGTGCCGCTCCGCGCACGGTCACCATCACAGCAACGGCCGGAAGCGGCCCAACCTGACATCCCGAGCACCGAATGAGCATCCTGATGAGCAAGCAGAAGTCCCGCCGCCACGATAGCGGCGCGCGCAGGTTGACGTGCGCCGGGCCGAAGAGATCATGGCCCTTGTCCGCGACATTCCTTCGCCTCGCAGCGGCTCTGCTGCTTGCGATCCTCGCCGGCCTGGCCACCCCCAGCGCGGCTCTGGCGATGTCCGCGGGCTGCACGGCCGTCAATGCGGGAGGCCTGGACGGTGCCGACAGCGGCGGCAAGACGGTCACGGCCGGATTCCTGAAAGATGAAAAGATCACCCTCACCTATTCAGGCCTGACCGACTGGCTCTGGATTCTGATCCCGTACCAGCTCGCCGCCGTGCACCGCAACGATAGCCCCGCCGGAACCCTGAGCGGGGTGCTTCCCAACAACCTGACGGCCGTCAGCTGGCAAACCCGCTACGGCACGGCCACCGTGACCGCCACCTGCGCTCCGGCTCCGGAGGCGGCCACGACCTCGCTCTCGTCCTCGCTGAATCCGTCGAAGCCTGGCGAGTCCGTGACCTTCACCGCGACCGTCTCGGGCGGGTCGAGCACTCCGACCGGCACGGTCACCTTCTCGGAAGGCGCCACCACGCTCGGCTCGGGCACCCTGTCAGGCGGCGTGGCCACCTTCACCACATCGACGCTGGCCGCCGGCAACCACACGATCACGACCACCTATAGCGGCGACAGCTCCCATACCGCCGGCAATTCGGCGTCGCTGAGCCAGGCCGTCAGGAATCCCGCGACGACCACCACCGTGACCGCTTCGGCCAATCCGGCCCGCTACGGCCAATCGGTGACCTTCACCGCCACCGTCTCGGCCGCCGCCGGCACGCCGAGCGGATCGGTAACCTTCTATGCCGACGGCACGGCGATCGGAACCGGGACCTTGTCCGGCGGCACGGCGACCCTGTCGACGTCGAGCCTCGCCATCGGCAGCCACACGATCACCGCGGCCTATGGCGGCGACAGCAGTTTCAGCAGCAGCAACTCCTCGTCGCTGTCCCTGTCGGTCAACGAGACCAGCACGACGACCACGGTCTCGTCCTCGCGCAATCCAAGCGAGGTCGGTCAGCCCGTGACCTTCACGGCCAGCGTGGCTTCGGCGGGCGGCAGCCCCAGCGGCAACGTGACCTTCAAGAACGGCGGCACGGCGATCGGCAGCGCCACGCTGAGCGGCGGCGTCGCGGCCTTCACGACCTCTTCCCTCGCCAAGGGCAGCCACACCATCACCGCCACCTACGACGGCGATTCGAGCTTCACCGCCAGCACCTCGGCCGGACTGACCCAGTCGGTCGCGACACCGGCCGACAGCGTCCGGCTGCGCAGCCTGCAGGTCACCGTCACCAGGATGGTCGCGCAGGTGTCCGGCCAGGCCATCACCAGCGCGATCGACGCGGCGATCGCCGAGGCCTTCGCCGAAGGCGATGCCAGCCTCACCCCGACCCAGATGTCGCTGCGCTTCAACTCGGGCGCGGCCTCCGGCGACAGGAACGGCCGCACCCCACGCGAGACCCGCGACTGGCTGTTCTGGATGGACGTCCGGGGCATGAGCCAGCAGCCTGTCGACGCCAACAACACGCGCGTGGATGTCCGCGGCAGCCAGATCAATGCGCTGGCCGGCGTCACGCGGCGCGTGATGCCCGGCTTGGTCGTCGGCGTCATGGGCGGCTTCGAGAGCTTCGACTTCACCTCGCAGTCGCTTTCCGGTCGCCTCAAGGGCCAGGGCCTGACCGCCGGCGCCTATCTCGGCTGGCAGGTCATGCAGGGCATCCGCTTCGACGCGGCCCTCGCCCATTCCTGGCTCGACTATGAGGGCCAGGCCGGTACCGCCTCCGGTGCCTTCGCCGGCCGGCGCCTGCTCGCCAGCGCCGGGATCACCGGCACCTACCGGCTGCAGGCCTTCACCTTCGAGCCTTCGGCGCGAATCTACGGCCTCTGGGAAAACCAGAACGCCTATGTCGACAGCCTCGGCACGGCGCAGGACAAGAACAGCTTCGCGACCGGCCGGGCTTCGGGCGGCATGAAGGTCAGCTACAACTATGTCTACAGCCCGGCGGTGACCCTGATCCCGTCGCTCGGGCTCTATGGCGACTACTATTTCTCGGCGAACAATACGGCGGTGCTGAACTCCTCGGGCCTGGCGGCGATCGCCGACGGCTGGTCGGCCCGGCTCGCCGCGGGCCT
>BFBZ01001598.1_pt1 | contig 14589 bp, 9 predicted proteins | sample 1888401 | NCBI WGS metagenome assembly BFBZ01 (sample SAMD00112614, study PRJDB3348) | symbiont metagenome | host: Chara braunii | reverse complement strand
ACCGCCTTCCATATCCGGAATGGTGAGCTTTCCGTCGCGGGCCTTGATGGCCAGGTCTTTGATGCCGGCTTCGATCTGCGCGAGGCTCATCAGCTCCGCGTTGCGCAGCACAGGCACCATCAGGCCCTTCGGGGCGCTCACAGCGATGCCGATGTCGCAATATTTGTTGTATACGATCTCTTCCCCATCTATCATCCCGTTCACAGCAGGGAAATGGTAAAGTGCTTCGCACACCGCTTTGGTGAAGAAGCTCATGAAGCCAATATTGACCCCGTATACTTCCTTGAACTTATCTTTGTATTTGGCACGGATCGCGTAGATGGCGCTCATATCCACTTCGTTGAAAGTGGTGAGCATGGCTGTTTCGTTCTTCACCGCCACCAGGCGCTTGGCCACTGTTTTCCGCAGCGAGGTCATCTTCTGGCGGTCTTTGTCGCGCCCGCCCTGCCAGCTGTTGCTCACAGCCTGTACGGCAGCAGGCAAACCGTTAGATAATGCATTCAACACATCCTGCTTGGTAACACGGCCATCCTTACCGGTGCCATTGAGCTGGCCCGGCTTTATATTGTTCTCGGCCATCATTTTGGAAGCCGCTACACTTGGCGTGCCGGTAGCGTAAGTCGCCGCTTTCTTTTCAGGCGCTTTCACATCTGCAGCCTGAGCAACTGTTTCCTTTTTGGGCTCGGCCTTCACTTCTTCTTTCTTTGCTTCGGTTTTCGGCGCCTCTTTCTTTGCTTCAGGCTTCACAGAGGTATCCACTTTGGCCACTACCTGCCCTACCTTCACGGTATCGCCTTCGCCGGCCAGGATCTCTATTTTGCCCGCTTCTTCGGCATTAAGGGTTAAGGTTGCCTTATCAGAATCGATCTCTGCGAGCACTTCGTCTTTTTCGACCACATCGCCGGTTTGTTTCACCCAGCGTGCAATGGTCACTTCGGTGATCGATTCGCCCGGGCTTGGTACTTTTAATTCTACAATTGCCATATATGAAATTTTGAATGTGTAACGCTTGAACGGCGGCTTATTTCACCAGTACTTTCGGGAATACCGCGCTCATAATATCTTCTGTTTCCTGGTTGTGACGCTTGGCATAGCCTGTGGCCGGGCTGGCGGCCTCGTCCCTGCCAATATAAGACAGGTTCAGGTCTTTGATCGTATGCTTCACATGTCTCCAGGCGCCCGCGTTCTCGGGCTCTTCCTGGATCCAGGCATAATCTTTTGCCTTGTTGTATTTCTTCACGATCTCTGCTACCTGCCTGTGCGGGAATGGGTACAGCTGCTCAATGCGGATAAAGGCGATATCGTTCACGCCTTCTTTTTCGCGGCGCTCGATAAGGTCGTAATACACCTTACCGGAACAGAATGCCAGGCGCTTTACATTTTTAGCATCCGCGTTCGGGTCGTCCAGCACTTCGCTGAAAGAGCCTTTTGTAAAGTCGGTCATTTTGCTCACGCAGCTTGGGTAGCGCAGCAGTTTTTTGGGTGTGAAACAAATCAGCGGCTTGCGGAAATCCCTGCACAGCTGGCGGCGCAAGGCATGGAACTGCTGGGCCGGCGTGGTGGCATTGATGATCTGCAGGTTGTTTTCGGCACAAAGCTGTAAAAAACGCTCCATGCGGGCTGAAGAGTGCTCGGGGCCCTGGCCTTCGTAGCCGTGCGGCAACAGCATTACCAGGCCGTTCATCCGGCGCCATTTGTACTCGGCAGCCGACAGGTACTGGTCAATAATGATCTGGGCACCATTGAAAAAGTCGCCGAACTGCGCCTCCCAGATGGTGAGCACGCCTGGCGCGGCAAATGCGTAGCCGTATTCAAAGCCCAGCACGCCATATTCGCTCAGCAGCGAATTGTAGATATTGAGCTTAGCAGGCGCGTCGATATTATTGAGCGGGGTATATTCTTCTTCGCTGTCTTCCACCTTCACCACGGCATGGCGGTGAGAAAAAGTGCCACGCTCCACATCCTGCCCGCTGAAGCGCACATCGTGCCCTTCTTTCATGAGGGAGGCGTAGGCCAGCAATTCGCCCATGGCCCAATCGTAATTGTCGTTGGTGATCATGGCCTTGCGGTCGTCGTATACCTTCTGGATCTTGTTGAAGAAAGTTTTATCTTTTGGCAGCGTGGTGGTTTTATCCGCCAGTTCCCTGAACAGTTTTTCCGGAATGGAAGTATCGGGCGATGTGTCAAAATCACCGTCCTTCGACATGCGGATACCATTCCAGCTGCCCTGTAAAAACGAGGTGATCCTGGTGGTCTCCGTCTTTTTGGCCTCATCGAGGTTCTCTTCCAGCTCTGCCTTGAATGCCGCTTCTATCGATTTGGCTTCGGCGGCCAGGTCGGAACCATCGAGCTCGAGGCGCCTTACATAAATATCTTTTGGGTTAGGGTGCTTGGCAATTTCCTTATAAAGCAGGGGCTGCGTAAACCGTGGCTCATCGCCTTCGTTGTGGCCATACTTGCGGTAGCACAACACATCAATAAACACATCGCGGTGGAATGTCTGGCGGAACTCCATGGCCAGTTTGGCGATGAAGCACAGGGCCTCCACGTCATCACCATTGACGTGAAACACAGGCGAAAGCACTACTTTGGCCACATCGGTGCAATAAGTGGAAGAACGGCCATCCATGAAGTTGGTGGTAAAGCCAACCTGGTTATTCACCACGAAATGAATGGTACCGCCGGTTTTGAAGCCATCGAGCTGGCTCATCTGCACCACTTCATATACAATGCCCTGGCCTGCAATGGCTGCGTCGCCATGGATCAGGATCGGGCATACCTTCGAGCTGTTGCCATTGTACTTGATATCGATCTTGGCGCGGGCGATGCCTTCTACAACAGGATCAACCGTTTCGAGATGCGAAGGGTTCGGTGTAAGGCTCATGTGCACCTTTTTACCACCGTTGCTCGTCTGGTCTGACGAGTAACCCATGTGGTATTTCACGTCGCCGTCGAACAACGAATCTTCACTTGGCCTGCCTTCAAATTCAGTGAACACATCCTTGTAGGTCTTGTTCATGATGTTGGTGAGCACATTGAGACGGCCGCGGTGCGCCATACCGATCACATAATCCTCGATACCCAGGTTGGCGCCGTATTCCATCAGCATATCCATGGCCGGGATGGTGGTTTCGCCACCTTCGAGCGAAAAGCGCTTCTGACCTACATATTTTGTGGCCAGGAAGTTTTCGAATACCACGGCCTGGGTCAATTTTTTAAGAATAAGGCGCTTCTCATCCTTTGAAAAGGAAGGTGTGTTGCGCGATTTCTCCATCCGCTCCTGCAGCCATTTCACGATCACAGGCTCGCGCATGTATAAATATTCCACCCCAATGCTGTCGCAATAGGTTTTCTTCAAATGATCTATGATATCCTTCAGTTTGGCATTACCAAGACCTATCTCGTTGCCCGCATGGAACATGGTATCGAGGTCCTTATCGCTGAGGCCAAAATTCTCGAGGTCCAGTGTAGGCTCATATTTGCGGCGCTGACGCACCGGGTTGGTTTTGGTGAACAGGTGCCCACGCTGACGGTAACCGTTGATGAGGCCGATAACCTTAAATTCTTTGGAAACATTTTCAGGAACAGCCCCGCTGTCGGAGCCATAGGATGCCTGGGCGAATTCAAATCCCTTGAAAAAATCCTTCCAGGTGGCATCAACGGCGTCAGGGTTCTTTAAATACTGCTGGTAGAGGTCGTCTATCGCGCTCACATCGCTGGTGCCTACATATGAAAATTTGTCCATTTTGTTGTCGTTAAAATGAGGTACAAATTTAACAATATTAATGGATTTTGGCTACTTTTGGAGGGTGAAAAAACCCCTGCTCATCCTGTTATGCATGGCCTGCGCCTCTATAGCGCTTGGCCAGGAGGTACCGGAAGACTTCAAGACCAACCTCAAAGTGCGCGCGCTGGTAGAGAAAAAAGCGGAGTACCACAGGCTCACCAATGGCGAATACGAGGGCTACCGCATCAAGATCCATTTTGGTTCGGACCGGGCAGCGGCCAAAAGCATACAAAGCAAATTCAACGCTAAATACAGCAGCATACAGGCCTACGAAGATTACCAGCAGCCCAATTTTGTAGTGACGGTGGGCGATTTTAAAACCAAACTGGAGGCCTTTGAAATCCTGAAGAAGATCCAGGGCGATTTCCCGAACGCCTTTATCATCAAGAGCAAGATCAGGCCCATGAAAACCTCCTAATCGGTTTTGATGAGCCTTACTGAATGCACCTGGCCAGCTGCTTCCATCTTCAATAAGTACATCCCGTTTTGGTAACGGCTTAGGTCTATGCCATCATGCCCCATGATCGTCCAGCGGCCCAATACCTGCCCCACCAGGTCCGTGAGCTGTATAGTAGCCGGGCCGGGTACATCCACCCGCAACATCCCGTTGGTCAAAGGATTGGGAAAGATCTTAATACTGCTTTTGGCGAGCTCGTTCACAGCGTTCACTGGCCCGCCATCCCAATAGGTACCGGGGGTTCTGCACAACACAGGCGGCCACACCGCGGTATGGCCATTGGGTGGCATATTGTGATACCCAGCATTATAGCCGGGCAGGCTGCAGGCACTGATCGAAACAGAGCTCTTCGCGTAAAACTCGAAATAATTCCAGGCATCCATCATGTGTGAGCTGTTTACCCAGATGCGCCCGTAATTGTATAATTTAGCACCACAGCTTACATCAAATTGGTAATCGCCGCACAAGGTGCCACCCGAATCTACTACCAGCACAGTTGGTGCGGAAATGGTGAGCGCTTGGTTGAAGGTGATATAATGGCTCACGAAGATCGTATCAGGATGGTTTGGTACCTGTTGATTGCTCCAGGTATTGGGATTTTCCCAGTCTGAGTGCGCCACCGAGTGTATGGTAAGGGCCTTTGTGGTGACAGCGGATACCAGCAAAAAGAACAAGACCAGCTTGTTTGTCATACATTAAAGATAAAAAATTATTTTTGTACCTCTAATTTTAAGACACGATGACAAGGATGAAGATCAGGCATTTATTGCAAAGCGATACAACAGGACAGGAGATGACCGTGAAAGGATGGGTGCGCTCGTTCAGGAATAACCAGTTTATTGCCCTCAACGATGGCTCCACCAATGGCAACCTGCAGGTGGTAATCGATTTCGGCAAGATGCCCGAAGACCTCCTGAAGCGGATCACAACCGGTGCCGCCATCGCGGCGCATGGCCAGCTGGTGCCTTCGCAGGGCAAAGGGCAAAAGGTGGAGCTGCAGGCAGAGAGCATAGAGATCCTGGGCGATTGCGATCCTGAGAAATATCCCCTGCAGCTTAAGAACAGGCCAAGCCTCGAATACCTCCGCGAGATCGCGCACCTGCGATTCCGTACCAATACTTTCGGCGCTGTATTCCGTGTACGCCACGCGCTGGCTTTTGCTGTTCACAAATTCTTCAACGACCGGGATTTCATCTATATGCACACGCCGGTGATCACGGCCAGCGATGCCGAAGGCGCAGGCGAAATGTTCAGGGTCACCACGCTCGACATCGCTAACGTGCCGCGCACCGACGCAGGTGAGGTGGATTTCAGCCAGGATTTTTTCGGTCGCCCGGCCAACCTTACGGTTTCCGGTCAACTGGAAGGTGAGCTGGCCGCTATGGCATACAGTGATGTGTATACGTTCGGTCCTACTTTCAGGGCAGAGAACAGCAACACGGCCAGGCACCTGGCCGAGTTCTGGATGATAGAACCGGAGATGGCCTTCTACGACCTCAACGACAACATGAACCTGGCGGAAGAGCTGCTGCAATACGTGATCCGTTATGCCCTGGAGCATTGCCGGGAAGACATCGAGTTCCTGAACCAGCGACTTCTGGAAGAGGAGAAGCAAAAGCCGCAACAAGAACGCAGTGAGCTCAACCTGCTGGAGAAGCTCCAGTTCTGCGTGGAAAATACTTTTGAGCGCGTGACTTATACACAGGCCATTGACATCCTGCGCGAGAGCAACCACAACAAAAAGAAAAAATTCCAATACCCGGTAAATGCCTGGGGCACCGACCTGCAAAGTGAGCACGAGCGCTACCTGGTAGAAAAGCATTTTAAAAAGCCGGTGATCCTTACCGATTACCCGAAAGACATCAAGGCCTTTTACATGCGCCAGAACGATGATGGCAAGACCGTTAGGGCCATGGATATCCTGTTCCCGGGCATTGGCGAGATCGTAGGTGGTTCGCAGCGTGAAGAACGCCTCGACAGGCTCGAACAGCGCATGAAAGACATGCACATCCCAACCAGTGAATTAGACTGGTACCTCGATACGCGCCGCTTTGGCGCCTGCCCGCACGCCGGCTTCGGCCTCGGTTTCGAACGGCTGGTGCTATTCGTCACAGGCATGACCAATATCCGCGACGTGATCCCTTTTCCACGCACGCCCAACAATTGCGAGTTTTAGAAAGCGGCTTTAGCCGTGGCCGGTAAAAACGCAGGCGTTTTTTGACTAAAATGCCGGGCTAAATTCTGCCATGCCGCTTTTAACTATGTTGCTTGGTTTTGTTATCTTTACGGCAATATGGCACTCAGGCAAACGCAACAATTAAAGCTTCTTCAAAAACTCTCACCTCAGCAGATCCAGCTGATGAAGCTGCTGCAATTGCCTACCGTGGCGCTTGAACAGCGCATCAAGGAGGAGCTGGAGCTGAATCCCGCGCTGGAGGAAGTGGATGATACCCTCGAAGAGATGGAAGAAGACCCGCAGGAGGAGAGTGACCTGGACGATGGCGAGGAATTGTCTGACTATGATGATGTGCCGGAGTCCAAGATAGAAGACGATGTGCAGATGGAGGACTACATGGGCGATGAAGAGATCGATTCTTATAAATACGAGATCTCGAACCGCAGCGCCGATGACGAGGAATACCAGGTGGTGGCCGTGGAAGGACCCGATTTCCACGCCCTGCTGGAGCAACAGCTGGGTCTCAGGGACCTTTCCGACAAAGAATACACCATTGGGCTGTACCTTATCGGTTGCATCGACGAGGATGGCTATATCCGGCGTGATCTCGAATTGATCGTAGACGACCTGGCTTTTTCCCAGAACATTCATACCACCATCGAAGAGCTCGGAAAGCTGCTGGCCATTATCCAGGAATTTGACCCGGCAGGTGTCGGCTCCCGGAACCTGCAGGAGTGCCTGCTGATCCAGCTGGAACGCAAAACACTGAAGCCTCGCGAAACACAACTGGCCATCGAGGTGGTGAAAACCATGATGGACGAGTTCTCCAAGAAGCATTACGAAAAGATCTCCCGCAAGCTCAGCGTGGATGAAGAAGACCTGAAGGAGATCATTTCGGAGATCACGAGCCTGAACCCGCGCCCGGGGAGCTCCGTGGGCGACAGTAAGAACCAGGTGTCCGAAATCGTGCCTGATTTCTCCATTAACGTAAACGATGGTAAGCCCGAGCTGAGCATCAACCAGCGCAATATGCCGGAACTGAAGGTGAGCAAGGAATACATCGAGATGCTCAAGGAATATTCGCGGATGAAAGAAAAATCGGGCCGGGAAGCTACTTCCTTTGTAAAGAACAAGATCGAATCGGCCCACTGGTTTATTGAAGCGCTGCAGCAGCGTCACCAGACCCTGCTGGTAACCATGCACGCCATTATGGAATACCAGGCCGATTATTTTGCCAGTGGCGACGATACCAAGCTGCACCCGATGATCCTGAAAGACATTGCCGACAAGGTAGGCCTCGATATTTCAACCGTGTCGCGCGTGGCCAACAGCAAATATGTACAAACACCTTACGGCACATTCCTGCTTAAAACGTTCTTCTCAGAATCGCTTAGCACTGATGCGGGCGAAGAGGTGAGCACACGCGAAGTGAAAAAGATCCTGCAGGACTGCATTGGCGGCGAAGACAAAAAGAAGCCGCTGACCGACGATGCGCTGTGCGATATCCTGAAAGAGAAAGGCTACAACATTGCCCGCCGCACCGTGGCCAAATACCGCGAGCAGCTTGATATCCCGGTGGCCCGGCTCAGGAAAGAGATTTGATCAGTCCTTAACCTCTACTTTATAGGCAAGGATAGCCTTGTTGTTGTAAAAAACAATCAATTCGTTTTTGGGTGTTTTCTTAACCGTGTACTCGTAGTATATTTTCTTCTCCACCTTTTTTAACTCTACATTAAACGAACCGCTCAACTCAACAGGTGAGTCTTCTTTCATGGTAAGTTGCAGCTTGATTTTCTCACCCTCTTTACCACTGATCACCCCACCTGCAGGAAAAAAGCCATCGAACGGGTATTTGTGGTATTGGGCATACACGAGAGGATAGGACATGAATTGTTCTCTGGTAGGCGGTCTATCCACATAGAACTGGTTCTTATTATCGGGGAAATGATCGTAAGAAAACTTTTTTGGGTCTGGGAGAAAATAAAACGAGTCGAATCTTTTTGTGAATACGATCGTACTGTCATCACATTGGCCACTGGCCCAGCAGGCATCAAGCAAATGCCATTTTTTGTCGATCATTACCGCATTCCAGGCATGATTGCTATCAAAGGTGCCGATGTCACGGGATGAGTTTTTTCCCATACCGACCACCATCTCTGCTTTGATCCCTGCGCTGTCGCATAGTGTTTTAAACAGCCTCGAATATCCATCGCAAATAGCTTTTTTAGTCTTCAGTACATGCTGTACCACTTGATAATTATAGTAGCGGTCTCCTGAAAGCGTGCCGGCATCATTTGTCCCCATGCTAAAACTCTTGTAAGCACCGGTATCGCACGAATGGTATTCTTTTACATCGTAGGCGATATTATCCGTTATCCAGAAAAAAATAGACCTTACTTTTTCCAACTCTGTTTTGTATGGCTTCACCAGCTTACGCGACAGGTCACCAGGGTCTTTGAATGTTGTTATTCGCTTTGTATATGCATCTATTTTTGAAAAAACTTTTGTATCACTTTGTGCTACCGCTTTGGCGACAGAAAACAAGTATAGCAGCATCACACAGCTTTTTAATAAACTAATGGTTGTTTTAATAGTAGGCATACAAGAGCTTCACAATACGCATGGTCTTTTCGTTGGGGTCGCGCACAATAAATGAATTGATCTTTTTGAAGCCGTCGCTCACGTAACTGAGCTCTTTCTGCAACACCTCGTTCTTGTATTGTTTCTCTGAATAAATGCAGCCATTGGCATCATACTCGTAGGTATGTTTTATCACCACCTCGCCGTTGGCGTTGCCTTTGAAAATAGCTTCGGTGAGCTGCCCGCTTTTGTTGTATGTATAGTTACATTGCTGCACCAGCCAGGCCACGGTATACTGCTCGTTGGTACTGGTCACCTGCCCGTTGTCGTTAGTGTTCACAATAATCTCCTTATAGGTCCTGCCTTCGTTGTTCTGGCAAACCTGCTTGTACTGGCTTTTACCTGTGGGCTGGCACTGGTAGGTTTCGTCGCTGATGGTGTACTGTGCGCCCAGGCGGAACTCGCCACGGGTGAGCGACACATTGGTCTCCTTGCAGCGCCGCTCACGCTGCAGCTTATGGTCAGGTGTATACTCCAGGTAATAGCTTTCGTAATATGTACCGTCGTTATAGCGTTTCAGCACCATATCGCCCTGCACATTGTAAAAATAAATCGTAGACACCGTGTCGTAGGTATATTCGTTTTTGGTATAGGCATAGCCATTGCTAACCTTACGCCTTTTGTGGTATACGGGCCCGCTCTGGTATTCTTTCTGGATCACCTTGCTGATGATGGTATAGTAAAAACGACGTAAGCGGCCTTCGGCATCGAACTCGTAATAATGCACCAGGTTCTTGTCTTCCGCTACCTGAAAATCTTTTTTATCGATGATGTCGAAGGTGATGGTTTTGATGTGGTTATCCCTGATGAACTCTGTATTGAAGCTGAGCTGCTTATCAAAGGCAGAGGCTGTAGTGGGGGCCAGCGTCTGGCTTTTTGACACAAGGCAAAAAAGCGCGAGGAAACCTGTAAAAATTATTCTCTGGTAATCTGTCAATCCATTTGCTTTAAAGCATCCTCTACCCCTGTTACCGGCAGCTGGCAGGTATTGTTCCTGCATACGTAGATGAGCGTGCGGCCCTCAGCATAGCGGTTTTGCAGCAAAGGCAGGGCAGATGCTGTTTCACTTAAAGCAAAGATCACGTTTGGCAAATAGTGTTTATGGAGGGCCAATAGTTTTTCATTAACAGACTTACCAACAATGGCCACTTCGTGGAATGGCGCCACAATGCCAAGCATCAGCAGGCCCCAATTGCTATGACCGGCGCCATCGTGCAACAGTTCTTCCACCCGGGTATGCAGCATGGCTATGGCTTTATCCCTGTGATCCTGCCTGCCGGTATAGTGGCCCAGCCTGAACAGGTTCAGCGCCATCTGCGAGTTAGAGGCCGGGATCACGTTATCATGCAGCTCCTTTTTCCGCACGATCAACGCATCATCGTCGCGGTCGGTAAAGAAGAACAGGCCGGTGGCTTCATCATAAAAATGCGCCAGGGCATAATCGGTAAGCCCTTCGGCATGATCGAGCCACAACTCGTCTTCCGTGAGCAGGTATACAGACAAAAAAGCGTCTGCTACAAATGCGTAATCCTCGAGAAAACCATTGATGGTGGCTTTGTCGTTTTTGCAGGCATGCCAGAGCTTGTAGCGGTTATGACTAGCGCCGCCGCCGGGCGATGCCTGGAACAGGCGCCACCGGATAAACGCCGCGTTGCGGATGGCGCTCTGCTTAAAAGGAATATGCCCGAAAGTGAGGTAGGCATCGGCAAAGGCCTTGCACATGAGCGCATTCCAGCTGGTAAGGCATTTGTCGTCGAGACCAGGTCTCACACGCTTACTGCGCGCTTCGAGCAGGCACTGCCGGCAGGCATCGATCCTGTTTTGCAGGGCCGGCAGGGTAAGCTGGTACTTCACGGCTACCTCGCTTTCATTGTCGCAGCGCACAAGGATATAATTGTCATGCTCCCAATAGCCGGTATCGTTGATGCTGTAGTAGTCTGAGAACAGCGCGAAGTCATCTCCCAGCAGCTGCGCCAGCTCCTCTTTCTGCCACACATAGTATTTTCCTTCCTCGCCTTCGCTATCGGCATCCAGGGCCGAATAGAAGGCATGCTCCGGCGAGGTGAGCTCCCGCTCCACAAAGCCGAGTGTCTGGAACACAACTTCCCTGTAAAGTGGCTGGTTGCTCTGCCTGTAGGCTTCACAATAAAGGGTTACCAGCTGTGCATTGTCGTACAGCATTTTTTCGAAGTGCGGCACTTTCCAGTATACATCTGTGCTGTAGCGGGCAAAGCCGCCGCCGAGCGCGTCGTAAATACCACCCCTCGCCATTTTAGAAAGCGTGAGGTGCACATGTGCCATCAGTGGCTGATCGCCCCGCAGGTGCGCATAAGCCAGAAGGAACCTGTAATTATTAGGTAAAGGAAATTTAGGCGCACGGTTGGGGCCACCTCTTTCGGCGTCCAGGCGTTTTTTCCAGTTGTTCACCGATCTGTCGAGCTGCTCCATGGTAAGGTCCGGACCACCTTGTACAGGGATCACCTGCTCCACCTGCTGCAGGCCATTGGTAAGGTTGTCCGCGTATTCCAGCACTTTTGGCCTGTTCTCGCAGTACACGTGCGCCAGGTTGTGCAGCACCTCCACCCATTGCTCCCTACGGAAATAAGTGCCGCCAAAAATGGGTCGCCCATCAGGGAGGATAAAACAATTGAGCGGCCAGCCGCCCTGCCCTGTCATCAGCTGAACGGCCGTCATATACACCATGTCTATGTCAGGCCTTTCCTCGCGGTCTATTTTAATATTGATAAAATGCTCATTCATCACAGCCGCCACCGCCTCGTCCTCAAAGCTTTCATGCTCCATCACATGGCACCAGTGGCAGGCACTGTAGCCAATGCTTACCAGCACCAGTTTATCTTCTGCCTTTGCGCGCGCCAGCACTTCCGGCTTCCAGGCATACCAGTTCACCGGGTTGTGCGCATGCTGCAGCAGGTACGGGCTGCTTTCGTGGATGAGTGAGTTGGTATGCTCTGGCATGTCGTTCTTATTTGTTGTTTCCGTTTGTTATTCGGGCATAGGCCGGGCGTGTATGCAGAGAGCCCTATAAAAAAGGGTTGTTTGCTTTTTCGAAGCCAATAGTGGTGTGTGGCCCATGGCCGTTGTACACACGCATGGTATCGCTCATCGGCAACAGTTTCCGGCGGATGGAATCGATAAGGGTATCGAAATGGCCGCCCGGCAGGTCTGTACGGCCAATGCTGCCCCGAAAGAGCACATCGCCGCAGACCATAAAATCTTCTTTGGTGTTGTAGAATGTGATGTGCCCTGGCGAGTGCCCGGGTGTGAACACCACATCGAGCGCCACGTTACCAAACCGGACCTTGTCTTCTTCGCTGATAAATATCTTCGGCATCGGGCTTTCCTCGCAGGGCACGCCATACATATCGCATACAGCTTTTTGCCTTTCGAGGATGGGCAGGTCATCCTTGTGCATTTCGGGTAAGAGCCCGTAGGTATCATAAATAAAGCGGTTGCCGGCCACATGGTCAAAATGGGCGTGTGTGAGCAGGAGGTGTTTGAGCGTGAGCTCCTGGTCCGCAATAAAACGTCGGAGAACCTGGTGCTCGCTGCTACTGGTATTGCCAGGGTCGATGATAACGGCTTCTTTCGTTTCGTCCCAGAGGAGATACGTATTTTCCTGGACGGGCCCGAAGGTAAATGACTGTATGTTGATCATGGTCTGCAGCATTAAAAGGTTTCCCGCGAAGTTACCAATAAATCGGGAGCCGCACGAGGGCGCACTGTGTCGTTATTTTTTGAGCATGGGCAGGATGATACAACTGGCACTGCTGAGCTGATGGTAGATCCTGATATCCGAGCTTGTAAAATCCTTATCGCTGCAATGGTAGATGTCTACAAATTGCTGTGGGTTACGATCGGCCAGCGGGAACCAGGAGCTCTGTACCTGGATCATGAGTCGATGGCCTTTTTTAAAGGTATGGGCCACATCCGGCAACTCATATTTCACGGTAGTGATCCTGCCCGGCTCGAAAGCCTCGGGGGTTTCAAAGCTGTTGCGGTAGCGCCCGCGCATGATCTCGCCACGTACCAGCATCTGGTAGCCATCCATCAGGTAGTTCCTGCCATCGCCTTTGCCATAGGTTGCAGTGTCGTAAGCAAAACCATCAGGGAACACGTCGATGAGCTTCACCACAAAGTCCGCGTCGGTGGTAGAAATAGCCACCTTGAGGTCGGCCGTGATGGTGCCGGCCAGCGTGAGGTCTTCGGCCAGCACGCCAGTTTCGAAAGTCCCCACGTCTGTTCTGCGGGCAGCAAAGCGCTGGTCGTCTGTCATATATTCCCTTGTCCGCCTGGTCTGCACGCCGTCAGTGTAAGGAACGGGGCGCGCGGGATCGCTGGTATAAAACGTGTAGCTGTTATCGCCCTGCGGCAGCTTAAAACCAAGGCCGCCATGCTCCTGCAGGTATAATGGCGTTGGCACCATTTCATCTGGCGGCCAGGCAGGCAGGCTTCTCCAGGCATTTTCGCCCGTGAAAAAAATGGTTGCTTCTGATACATGGTCTGTTTTGCCTTTTTGCTTGAGGTGCTCATTAAAAAAAGGCAGCTCTATGTTTTGCTGGTAATAGAGCGAGGTCTGGCTACCAAAGCGCACGTTACCCAGGTAACTACCATCGCTCCTGGCCCATCCGCCATGGAACCAGGGCCCCATCACCAGCCGGCTGCTGGTTTCCGGGTTTTGCTTTTGGATGGCTTTATAAAGGTTCCAGGCGCCGTAGCAATCCTCGGCATCGAACAAACCGCCTACCACAAGTATGGCGGGCTTGATGTTATGACAGGCGCGACGCGCATCGCGGGCTTTCCACCAGTCGTCGTAATTAGGATGGTTCATCAGCTCTGTCCAGAAGGAAACACTGTCGCCCAAAAGCGCGCTGACATTTTTGAGAGCACCCGTTTCCAGGTAAAATTTATAATTATCGCTGGTATAATAGCTGAACTCTTTCGGCGTGGTGGTGGTAGGTTTTGGGCGGGGCGGCCCGAAGATCGAATAGAAACTAAAGGCATCGCCAAGCATGAACACACCGTTATGGTGAAAGTCGTCACCCATGAACCACTCCGTGACAGGGGCCTGCGGGCTCACGGCCTTGATGGCCGGATGATTGCTCAGCGCCGCCATGGTAGAGTAAAATCCCGGGTAAGAAATGCCGAACACGCCCACGCGGCCGTTGTTGCCGGGAATATGTTTCACGAGCCATTCCACCGCGTCGTAGGTATCGCTGGCTTCGTCTATATCCGTTTTCTTTTTCTTCAGGGCTTTAAAGGGGCGTACATCCACAAAAACCCCTTCACTCATATAGCGCCCGCGCACATCCTGGATCACGAAAATATAGCCTTCCCTGAGGTATTCGCGCCAATGGGTTTGCCAGAACCGGGGATTGATCTTGTCTTCGCCATAAGGCGCGCAGGAGTATGGTGTCCGCGTCATGATGAATGGGTGCTTCTCCGTTTGATCTTTCGGCAGGTACACCGCGGTGAATAATCTAACGCCGTCGCGCATCGGCACCTGGTATT
>BFBZ01001597.1_pt1 | contig 14592 bp, 15 predicted proteins | sample 1888401 | NCBI WGS metagenome assembly BFBZ01 (sample SAMD00112614, study PRJDB3348) | symbiont metagenome | host: Chara braunii | reverse complement strand
TTTTCACCGCCAATCTGCTGACCACTGGCCGCCAATGGCGCCGGGTCGTCGATCTCGCACTGAGCTCCTACGGCATCTCGGAAGCCGCGGCAGCACCGCTGCTCTGGATCGGCCGTCTGGGAGGAGGTGTCCGACAGGTGGCGATCGCCACCTATGTCGGTATCGAAGGTCCGTCGCTGGTTCGGCTGATCGATCAGCTGGAAAGCATGGATCTCGTGATCCGCAAGGATGATCCGACGGATCGCCGCGCGAAGGGTCTTTGGCTGACGCCGGAGGGCGAGAAGCTTGCGTCCCGCATGGAAGACGCGCTCGACGAACTGCGCGGCAAGATCCTTGCCGATGTCGACAAGGCGGATATCGAAGCTGCTATCCGCGTCCTGAAGGCCTTCGAGGAGTTCGAGACCGTGAAGACGACCGAAACGGAGCCGGAGAAGGAGAGCGTTTCATGAGCATTCCATCCTGGCGGGACTGGCTGTTTTCGGTCAAAGCCTTCATTGCAGCCATCATGGCGCTGTTCATTGCGCTGTCGCTGGACTTGCCGCGTCCGTACTGGGCGATGGCGGCCGTCTATGTCGTTGCCAATCCGCTTGCGGGCGCAACGAGCTCAAAGGCGCTCTATCGTACGCTCGGTACGCTGATCGGCGCCTGTGCCTCGGTGATCTTCGTTCCGCTCTTCGTCAATGCGCCGGAATTGCTTTCGGTCGTCGTGGCGCTCTGGACCGGAACCCTGCTATTCATCTCGATGCTCGACCGCACCTCGCGCAGTTATGTCTTCATGCTCGCCGGCTATTCATTGCCGCTGATCGCGCTGCCGACGGTCGGCGCGCCCGAAACCGTATTCGACGTCGCGCTTGCCCGCTCCGAAGAGATCATCATCGGCATCGTTTGCGCCAGCGTCGTCAGCTCCATCATCTTTCCGAGCAGCGTCGGCACCGTGCTCGGCCAGCGCATCGGCTCCTGGCTCGATGATGCCGGCACCTGGGCCGATGAAATCCTGCGAGGCGAGGGTGCTTCACCCGCAACGCCGCTGAAGCGTCAGAAGCTTGCCGCCGACGTCTCCGGCCTCGACCTTGTCATCAGCCAGCTCAAATATGATGCGGGCAGTCGCGATATCGTCAGACATTCCCGGGAGCTGCGCGGCCGTCTCTTGATGCTGCTGCCGCTCTTCTCGTCGCTGGCCGACCGCTTGCATGCGTTGAAGGCCGGCGAGAAGCCGCTGCCTCCGGAGCTTGTCTCGGTTCTGAACGATGTCGCAGATTGGCTGGGTCAGGGTGGTCGCGGCAAGGCTGATACCACTGCGGATGCCTTGTCAAAAAAGATCGAGGAGCTGCAGCAGAATGACCTTGATCTCGGTTGGGATGACCTCGTTCGGTCGAGCGCTCTGGCGCGCCTGAAGGAAATCGTCGATCTCTGGCAGGATTGCCTGACATTGCGCGACCAGATTGTCTCCGGGCAACAGGTCGGCACCTGGCGGCCCGCCTTCCGGCACCGCAATGTCGTCGGCCAAAGCAGGCACTATGATTATGCCTTGCTTGCCTTCTCGGCAGGCTCGGTCGTCGTCGGCATTGCTGCTGCTTGCTTCTTCTGGATCTATTCCGGATGGGAGGACGGCGCCGGCTTCGTCACCATGGCGGCTGTTGCCTGTTCGTTTTTCGCCGCGCTCGATCGCCCTGCGCCGTTCATCACCTCGATGTTCATCTGGAGCGCAATGAGCCTGGTGATTGCATGCGTTTATATCTTCGGCATCCTGCCTTCCATTTCCGGCTTCGAAATGCTGGTGCTGGTCTTTGCGCCGCCCTTCCTGGTCATGGGCCTGTTGATCCCGCGGCCGCAGACCAACCTGCTCGCCATGCTACTGGCGGTGAACGGTGCGACCTTCATAGCGCTGCAGGATCGCTACACCGCCGATTTCGCCAGTTTCACGAACAGTGCGATCGCCGCTTTGGCAGGCATCGGCTTCGCTCTCGTCTGGACCCTGGTCACCCGTCCCTTCGGCTCTGAACTCGCCGCGTGGCGGCTGGTGCGGGCCGGCTGGACCGACCTTGCCGAAACGGCAGCCGGCATCCGACGCGCCGACCACGAGCGCCTGTCCGGCCGTATTCTTGACCGTCTCGGCCAGCTCGTGCCGCGCCTTGCCGGCATCGAGGACCGCGAGTTGAAGAAGGTCGACGGTTATGCCGATGTCCGCCTCGGCTTCAACGTGCTGATGCTGCAGAAGGAGCGGGGGCAACTGAATTCCTCCGCGGCCGCCTCCGTCAGCGAGGTCCTGATCGGCGTATCCGATTTCTATCGTTCGCGGCTGAAGGCCAAGCGCGCCATCGATCCCTCGGACGAGTTGCGCCTATCGATCGATCGTGGCCTCGAAGCGGTGGCACAGAACAGGCGCGAGCCCGGTCGAGCCAGCCTCGATGCCCTGGTGGGGCTCCGCCGCGCGCTCTTCCCACATGCCGAACCACCGGCGAGCTGGCAACCACCGGTATCGAACACGTCTCAACCTCTTCCCATTGCCGCCGAGTAACATCATGCCCGCAGAATTCGATCTTTATGGCGTCTACATGCCACGCCTTCTGGTTCTCATGCTCGTGACGCTGTTTGTCGTCATCATCCTTCGACGCCTGCTCGCATGGGCTGGAGCCTATACTCTGGTCTGGCATCGCGGCCTTTTCGATCTCGCGCTCTACGTTCTGTTGCTTGGCGCCGTCTCCTCCGTCTCCCGTTGGTACTTCACATGAACACGTTAAAACTCATCGGCCGTGTCGCCGTTACCCTCATCTTCGTTATTGCTGCCGTCTATGTCGGCCGCCAGCTCTGGGGCCACTATATGGACGAACCCTGGACGCGCGACGCGCGCTTGCGCGCCGATGTCGTCGGCATTGCGCCTGACGTTTCGGGCCTCGTGAGCGACGTCCTGGTCAAGGACAACCAGATCGTCAAGAAGGGCGACCTTCTTTTCCGTGTGGATCGCGATCGCTTCGCCATCGCGCTCGAACAGGCGGACGCCGCGCTCGCAAGCAGCAATGCCGCTCTCGAACAGGCTCAGCGCGAAAGCGCGCGGCAGGCGCGCCTTGGCGATGCTGCCTCCCTGCAGCAGAAGGAGCAGGCGCTGACCGCTGTGCAGCAGGACGAAGCCGCTGTCCGTCAGGCGACGGCCAACCGCGAGCTTGCCCAGCTGAACCTCGATCGCTCGGAAGTCCGTGCCACCGTCAACGGCACGATCTCGAACCTCAGCCTGCGTCCGGGCGATTATGTCTCGGCCGGTACGGCGAAAGTGGCGCTGATCGACAGCGATTCCCTGCGCGTCGAAGGCTATTTCGAGGAAACCAAGCTGCCGCGCATCCATGTCGGCGACGAAGTCTACATCCATCTGATGGGGCAGGCCGAAAAGCTGACCGGCCATGTCGAAAGCATCGCCTATGGCATCGAGGATCGCGAACGGACCTCGGGCAGCCTGCTTGCCAATATCACCCCGACTTTCAGCTGGGTACGTTTGGCGCAGCGTGTGCCGGTGCGCATCTCACTCGACAAGGTGTCTGATGGCACGAAGCTGATTGCCGGCCTGACGGCGACCGTCGAGGTGCAGGAGCAGGGTCAGGCCAAGATCGCCAGCGCTGCGGAATGACCATCTCGTGAATGGGCAGAGCGGCCGAGTTCAGGCCGCTCTGGAATTGGAAGCCGCAACCGGCCGGCGCGCGGCCCGGCGTCGCTCCATCATGATCGGCCTGTAGGATCTGTAGAGGATCATGGCGATCAGCAGGCCGATATAGATAAACTGCTCCAGCGACAGGATCTTGGTCGACAGCGCGAAGTGCAGCGCGCCGCAGGCTGCGACGATATAGACGAGGCGGTGCAGCCAGATCCATTTCTTGCCGAGACGCTTGATCGAAAAATTGTTCGAGGTCACGGCCAGCGCCAGCAGCATGATGAGGCCTGCCATGCCGAACATGATGAAAGGCCGCTTCAGCACGTCATCGATGACGGCCCGCACATCCAGCGCCTGATCGAGGACCATGTAGACGGTCAGATGCATCAGTGCGTAATAGAAACAGAGCAGGCCGAGCGCGCGGCGATAGCGCAGATAGTTCCAACCGAAGAGATCCCGAAGCGGCGTGACCGCAAGCGTCAGCAGCAGGAAGCGGATCGCCCAAAGCCCCAGGAAAAGCTCGAAGGTCTTGACGGCGTCGGCGCCAAGCTGGTCCGTAGCGCCAAGATAGAATTCCCAGGCAGCCGGCAGCAACCCCACAATATAGAGCGCCCAGACGGAGGCCGGTTGCCAACGCTTGGGCAGGGCGAAGGAAAAAGCCATCAGAAGTTCACCCGAAGGTCCATGCCGCTATAGAGGCTGGCGACTTGATCGGCATAGCCGTTGAAGGGCAGGGTGGGGTGACGATTGGAGCTGAAGAACCCGCCTTCGCCGATGCGCCGCTCCGTCGCCTGGCTCCAGCGGGGATGGTCGACAGCCGGATTGACGTTGGCGTAAAAGCCGTACTCCTGGCTGTTGGTCACTTGCCATGTGTTCAGCGGCTGCTTGTCGGTGAGCGTGATGCGCACGATCGACTTGATGCCCTTGAAGCCGTATTTCCACGGTACGACGAGGCGGATCGGCGCGCCGTTCTGGTTCGGCAGCGTCTCGCCATAGAGGCCGACGGCAAGCAGCGTCAGAGGATTGCGCGCTTCGTCCAGCCGCAAGCCCTCGACATAGGGCCAATCCAGGGACTGCAGCAGACCCGATTGCCCCGGCATTTCCGAAGGTCGGACGACTGTTTCGAAGGCGACGAACTTGGCGCTTCCCTGCGGCTCCACCTTGTCGAGCAGTGCCGAGAGCGGAAAGCCATCCCAGGGGATGACCATCGACCATGCCTCGACGCAGCGCATGCGATAGACGCGCTCCTCCGGTGGGAACTCCTTGATCAGCGCGTCGATATCGAAGGTGCCGGGCTTGTTGACCATGCCGTCGACCTTGACGGTCCATGGCCGTGGTTTGAACTTGCCGGAAAGATTGGCCGGGTCGGCCTTGTCGAGGCCGAATTCGTAGAAATTATTGTAGGTGGTGACATCCTTGATCGGCGTCAGCTTCTCGTCGACGGTATAGTTGCTTTTCGTCACGGTCAGTGCGTCAGCGAGCGCGGCCTTGCCGCCAACTGCTGCCATGCCGATGCCGGCCGCTGCTGCGGTCAGGAATTCGCGCCGCCTGAGATAGGCCGAACGCGGTGTGATCTCGGAAGACGCAATTTTCGGCGGACGATAAGAAGGCATGACAGTTCCTTTATGCGATCGCAGCTTCGATATGAGCTATACGCAGCAGAGGCATATTTTGTTACACTCTTAGGCCGGCAATTCTTTGCAAGGGAAACCAACTTTTTGTGTGTACCTGTGATCGGGCGGCTTCGTTCCCAATTCTGATCACAGGTTCGTCGCGCCGAAGCATATCATAGTTGCCAATCCGCTCTTGCCCTTGTGGCGTACCGGATTCGCTTGAGTTGATAGTGACAGTACCGCACGATTGGATTAGGACAATTCCAAAAAGCAGGAATGTCGGCGCTCCCTTGGGCGCAAAGCTCGGGCCGGCCGACGCCGCACAAATTCCAGAATGACGAGGAAGACACCATGCCAGCTTATCGTTCCAGAACCACGACCCACGGCCGTAACATGGCCGGCGCACGCGGCCTTTGGCGCGCGACGGGTATGAAGGACAGCGATTTCGGCAAGCCGATCATTGCGGTGGTCAACTCCTTCACCCAGTTCGTGCCCGGTCACGTTCACCTCAAGGATCTCGGCCAGCTCGTGGCGCGCGAGATCGAGGCGGCCGGCGGTGTCGCGAAGGAATTCAACACCATCGCCGTCGATGACGGCATCGCCATGGGCCACGACGGCATGCTCTATTCGCTGCCGTCGCGCGAGCTTATCGCCGACAGCGTCGAGTACATGGTCAACGCCCATTGCGCCGACGCCATGGTCTGCATCTCCAACTGCGACAAGATCACCCCCGGCATGCTGATGGCCTCGCTGCGGCTGAACATCCCCACGGTCTTCGTCTCCGGTGGTCCGATGGAAGCCGGCAAGGTCATCCTGCATGGCAAGAAGGTCGCTCTCGACCTCGTCGACGCCATGGTTGCCGCTGCCGACGATAAGATCAGCGACGAGGACGTCGCCACCATCGAACGCTCGGCTTGCCCAACCTGCGGTTCCTGCTCGGGCATGTTCACGGCCAACTCGATGAACTGTCTGACCGAGGCCCTCGGCCTGTCCCTGCCGGGTAACGGTTCGACGCTTGCCACCCATTCGGACCGCAAGGAACTCTTCCTCGAAGCCGGCCGCCGTGTCGTTGCTCTGGCGAAGCGCTATTATGAGCAGGACGACGTGACGGCACTGCCGCGGACGATTGCCAGCAAGGGCGCGTTCGAAAACGCCATGGCACTTGATATCGCCATGGGCGGCTCGACCAATACCGTGCTGCATATTCTTGCAGCAGCCCATGAGGGCGAGATCGACTTCACGATGGATGATATCGATCGCCTGTCACGCCGTGTTCCCTGCCTTTCCAAGGTGGCGCCTGCCAAGGCCGACGTTCATATGGAAGATGTGCATCGCGCCGGCGGCATCATGGCGATCCTCGGCGAGTTGAACCGTGCCGGACTGATAAATGCCGACCTGCCGACCGTCCACGCCCCGACGCTGGGCGAGGCGCTGGCGCAATGGGATATCGCCGTTACCGACAACAAGGCTGCCCTGGAGCTTTTCAGCGCCGCTCCTGGCGGTGTCCCGACGCAGGTTGCCTTCAGCCAGAGCGCGCGCTGGGAAGAGCTTGATCTCGATCGCGAAAAGGGTGTCATCCGCGATGCCCAGCATCCGTTCTCCAAGGATGGCGGTCTTGCCGTCCTCAAGGGGAATCTGGCTGTTGACGGCTGCATTGTGAAGACGGCTGGCGTCGATGAATCGATCCTGAAATTCTCCGGTCCGGCCAAGGTCTTCGAAAGCCAGGATGCCGCGGTCAAGGGCATCCTTAGCAACGAGGTTGTTGCTGGCGATGTCGTCGTCATCCGCTACGAAGGCCCGAAGGGCGGCCCCGGCATGCAGGAGATGCTCTACCCGACCAGCTATCTGAAGTCGAAGGGCCTCGGCAAGGCTTGTGCCCTGATCACCGACGGCCGCTTCTCGGGCGGCACTTCGGGCCTGTCGATCGGCCACGCCTCGCCGGAAGCGGCAAACGGCGGCACGATCGGTCTGGTGCGCGAAGGCGACATGATCGACATCGACATCCCGAACCGCACGATCAGCCTGCGCGTCGACGATGCCGAGCTTGTAGCTCGCCGCGAAGCACAGAACGCCAAGGGTTGGCATCCGGCGGAACCGCGCAAGCGCAACGTGACCACGGCGCTGAAGGCCTATGCCGCTTTTGCGACCAGTGCGGACCGCGGCGCTGTGAGAGATTTGGGCGGGAAGTAACCAGGCTCCTTCGCCCCGTGAAACGGGGAGAAGGTGGACTCGAACGGTCGAGCATAGCCCGGCCGCGAGAGGACGGATGAGGGGCCTTTCGAGCTTTATCGCAACGGCGGATTTTGCCGAACCTGCGGTAGCCCCTCACCCTAGCCCTCTCCCCGCAGGCGGGGAGAGGGGACTTATCCGGCAAAGGCCTCATGTCTCCGCACAATGCGACACTTAAAGCGGCCGATTGATCTGCTTGTACGTGTCGTTGAGCACTTTCAGGCGCTCCTCATAGGATGTGGTCAGGCAGGCGACATCGGCTTCGCAGGCCTGCCGCTTCTTCAGCCATTCCGTCTGTTGATCCTGCATCGTGCCGCGCGCGCCCATGGCGAGCAGGCCGGAAAGCAGGTCGAAAGTCGTCACCATCTTCACATCGGCGTCGTTAAGCGCCCTGACGTCGCATATTTTCTTCTCATCGGGCTTGAGGGTCTGCGCCTCGCAATCGAAGCTGGCGGCATGCGAAGTGCCGGCAGTGCCGAAGGAAATGAAGAGGACGGCGGCGGCTAGATGGTTCAATCGCATGTTTGGCTCCCTATGACGATTCCCAACGCGAAATGCATGACAGCATGTTTTTGTTCACCGAACCTGTTTTTTATCGCTGAAAACTTCCATTTATGCTTCATGCTTCCGCCCTCTTTCCTTTCTAGCGTCGGGCGCTACAACGTTGTTTAAAGAGAATTAAAAAGGGAAATTTCCATGCATGTCCTCCTGAAGCGCACTGCCGTTTCGATGATTGCCCTCGCAATGGTGATGCCGCTTTCCGCTGAAGCACAGACGGCGAAGTCGGTGCCGCAAAATCAGGTGCAGATGCAGCTTTCCTTTGCGCCGCTGGTCAAGCAGACCGCCGGTGCCGTGGTGAACGTCTATGCGGAGCGCCAGGTGCAGCGGCAGTCGCCTTTCGCCGGCGATCCCTTCTTCGAGCAGTTCTTCGGCCAGCGCATGCCGAATCGCACCGAGAAGCAGTCCTCGCTGGGCTCCGGCGTCATCGTCGAGGCCAACGGCACTGTCATCACCAACAATCACGTCATCGATGGCGCCGACGATATCAAGATCGCGCTGTCGGATGGCCGCGAATTTCCCTGCAAGGTCATACTGAAGGATGACAGGGTCGATCTCGCGGTCCTGAAGATCCAGTCAAAGAACGAGACCTTCCCGATCCTGCCCATCGCCAATTCCGATGCGGTCGAGGTCGGCGATCTCGTGCTGGCGATCGGCAATCCCTTCGGCGTCGGACAGACGGTGACGAGTGGTATCGTATCGGCGCTCGCCCGCAACCAGGTAAAGAACGAGGTCGGCTTCTTCATTCAGACGGATGCCTCGATCAATCCCGGCAATTCCGGCGGCGCGCTGGTGAACATGAATGGCGAGCTGATCGCGCTCAACACGGCCATCTTCTCGCAAGGCGGCGGCTCCAACGGCATCGGCTTTGCCATCCCTGCCAATCTGGTCAAGGTCTTCCTGGCGGCCTCCGACCGTGGCGACAAGTCTTTCGAGCGGCCCTATATCGGCGCATCCTTCGAGCCTGTGACGTCTGACGTTGCCGAAGCGCTTGGCCTCGACAAGGTGCGCGGCGCACTGGTGACCAAGGTTGTCGACGGTGGCCCCGCCGCCAAGGCTGGCCTGAAGCCCGGCGAGGTGATCACCGCACTCAACAGTATCCCGGTCGAGCATCCCGATGCGCTGGGTTATCGCCTGACCACGGCAGGGCTTGGCGCCACCGTATCGTTGACCGTGCTCGACAATGGCAAGGAGCATGAGGCCAGCATGACGCTTGCCGCGGCGCCTGAATCGACGCCGCGCGACGAGAGGCAGATCCAGGGCAACAATCCCTTCTCGGGCGCAACGGTTGCCAATCTTTCGCCGCGCGTCGCCGATGAACTGCATCTGCCGCCTGATTCCACCGGTGTCGTCATCGAGAGCCTGAAGTCGGATTCGCCAGCTGCGCGTCTCGGTTTCGCGCCGCGTGACATCGTCGTCTCGATCAACGGTGTCAATGTCAACTCGACCGAGATATTGCAGCGGACCGTCGGCTCCAATCCGAGCTTCTGGCGCGTGGAAATCGAGCGTGACGGCCAGCGCATCCGGCAGTTCTTCCGATGAGCAATGACCTGTTTGCACCGCGGATACCGGAGGAGGTCGCAAACAAGCGGCCTTTGGCCGATCGCCTGCGGCCGCAAACGCTGGCCGAGGTCACAGGCCAATCGCATCTAACCGGTGAAGACGGCGTGCTTCGCCGGATGATCGAAGCCGGCTCGCTCGGCTCCATGATCTTCTGGGGGCCGCCCGGCACCGGCAAGACGACGGTCGCAAGGCTGCTTTCGGGCGAGGCGGGTCTTGCCTTCGAACAAATATCGGCGATCTTTTCAGGCGTCGCCGATCTGAAGAAGGTATTCGAGGCAGCGCGCCTACGCCGTATGGATGGTCGCCAGACCCTGCTTTTCGTCGATGAGATCCATCGCTTCAATCGTGCCCAGCAGGATAGCTTCCTGCCCGTCATGGAGGACGGCACGGTCATCTTGGTCGGTGCGACGACGGAGAACCCGTCCTTCGAACTCAACGCCGCTCTTCTGTCCCGTGCCCGTGTCCTCACATTCCAGTCGCATGATGAGGAAAGCCTGGAGGAGCTGCTGCGACGCGCCGAGGCGGTGGAGGGCAAGCCGCTGCCGTTGACCGAAGATGCGCGCACCAGCCTGATCGGCATGGCCGACGGCGACGGGCGCTCGGTGCTGACGCTCGCGGAAGAGGTCTGGCGTGCCGCGCGCAAGGACGAGCTTTTCGACCCCGACATGCTGATCAAGATCGTCCAGCGCCGCGCCCCGGTCTACGACAAGGCGCAGGATGGGCACTACAATCTGATCTCGGCCCTGCACAAATCCGTTCGCGGCTCCGATCCCGATGCAGCACTTTACTATCTCGCCCGTATGTTCGACGCCGGTGAAGACCCGCTTTATCTCGGCCGGCGGCTGGTGCGCATGGCAGTCGAGGATATCGGGCTTGCCGATCCGCAGGCTCTGGTGATCTGCAACGCGGCCAAGGACGCCTATGAATATTTGGGGTCACCGGAGGGTGAATTGGCGCTGGCGCAGGCCTGTGTTTACCTCGCCACCGCCCCAAAATCGAATGCCGTTTACACCGCCTTCAAGGCGGCGACGCAGGCCGCGAAGCAGAACGGTTCGCTACTGCCGCCCAAGCATATCCTCAACGCACCGACGAAACTGATGCGCACCGAGGGATATGGCGACGGCTATCGCTACGATCACGACGAGCCGGATGCCTTTTCGGGCCAGAATTACTTTCCGGAGAAGATGGGCCGCCAGACCTTCTACGATCCGCCCGAGCGCGGTTTCGAGCGCGAAATCCGCAAGCGGCTGGACTGGTGGTCGAAGCTGCGCAAGGAGCGCGGCGAGCGCTAATCAGCAAATCACCTGCTGGTGACTGCTTTCCGCTATGCTTTTTGCATACGCGGAACGGTTACCCTGTCCACCATCTTGACGCTCGATTCCGCCAGGCTCTTGTGGCCTTCCATATCGACAACCAGATGCCAATGGCCGGCCTCCGGAATGACCAGCCGTATCGGGGATTTCTTGGCGACGCCGCCAAGGAACTGATGCTTGAGGGTTTCCGTGAAGCGCTCGAAATTAGAGCTGTTCATCAGCCTGACATTTGCGATAGCCGAGAGCGCAATCTCGATCACCGTACCGGCGTGCTGTTCTTTGAGATCGTAATGGCTGTAGCGGAAAGCAGGCTTCGACATCTTGTTTCTATTCTCTGGGACACCCGTGCCAAAAACCTACTCAAGGCGGGTTAAGGAAGCGTTTGGTCGGGTTGCAGCTGTCGAAGCCTGCCCTGGAGCGGTTGAGCGTTTCTCAGAACCGCTCAACCGCTCTAAACTATTGTTCTTACGCAATTTCAGACGCAAAACCGCTGCGCAGTTTTACTCGGATTGCTCGGGGTCTAGTGCAGATTGGACGAGGTGAATACGAAACCATCCAGGTCGAGAACTGCGCCTTCCGGCGCGTGGCAGATGTCGGCCGGGTTATGGTTGCATTCTTCAGCCGCAAAATGCAGGGCAGCGGCCTCGTTGCGGAACAGGCCGCCGACGAGCCCCTGACGGTCCTGGACGATCCAGCTGCCGCGGCGATCACGGCCGATGACGAAGCGGGCCGGTGCCGGCGAAAAGGGGCCGTGAGCCGAGCGGCGCTGGATATGCTGTGCGTTTGCCATTTTTTCTTCCTCTTGGATCTCTTCGGTTAGGTTCAATGTCCTGCCCAATGCAGCAGCATCTGAAGGACGCCGGCGATGAGGAAGACAAGCCCGAGGCGCGGAGCGATGGAGCGAAGGCCATGCAGCAGCGCGTCTGAAGAGAAATGCCGTTCGTCCCTGGCAAGGGCCACGGCGCGAGGGCGTTGGAGGGGATCGGCTGATAGGCCGGCATGCGTATAGCGTGACATCATAGTTCCTTTCCAGTGTCACCGGCACCCGAGGTCCGCTGGACCATGGGCGCCACGCTCTTGAATCTATGGGTGAGTTGCTAGGATTTCCATTTGCCTCGAATGGCAAAAATATAAAAATCTCATAGGGATGACGTGATCTTACAAGCCCAGCCGGAAGGTTCGGCGGGAGGCAAAGCGGCCGCTTCCGTCGGCTTGAAACTGTGCGAGGGCAGCCTGGATCGCCGTCGCGGTTTCATTGGCTACGCCGACCAACGGCAGGCGCACATCGGCTGCGATATACCGCACCAGCGACAGGGCATGCTTGATGGTCGCCGGCTCGCTTTCACGCGCTAGCGCATTGAATAGCGGCTGCAGGCGTTCGTCGATGGATTGGGCTGCGCTGATATGGCCACAGGCCGCCGAATGCTGCATGGACTGGAATAATCGCGGCACGATATTCGCCGCGCTGGAAAAGCAGCCACGGCCGCCTGCGACAGTGAAGGCAAACGCACTGGCATCGTTAGACGTATAGAGCCCGAATCGCTCGGGCAGCTGGGATCGCCAGCGATCGATGCGCGAGATATCGCTGCTGTCATCACAAATCCCGACAATCCCTGGAATCTCCGCCAGTCGCAAGACGGTCGCCGGAGCGAGATCGATTGCGGTATGCGATGGCTGATTGTGGACGATGAGCGGCAGCTCGGTATGGGCGGCAAGCTGTTCGAAGTGATGAAGCACGCCCTTCTGGGTCGGCTTTGAATAGTAGGGCACCGTCACAAGGGCGGCGTCGGCGCCAAGTCGTTGCGCCTGCAGCGTTTCCGCGATGGTCGTTGCCGTGTCGTTGGTGCCGGATGCGACGATGACGGGCACCTGGTCCTCGCAAAGTTCGACACAGATTTCGATGGCGCGAAGCCGTTCCGCCTCCGTCAGCGTCGGGCCTTCGCCGGTCAGGGAGCAAACGAGGAGCCCGTCAACGCCGCTCAGCAATTGCCATTCCACATGCGCCATCATATCGACGCTGTCGAAAACGCCGTTATGAAACGGGGTGACAAGGGCGGTGATCGCGCCGCCGATGCGTCTTTGAAAGCTTGGCCTTTTCATCTCGGCTGCGCCTCAAAGATAATGCAGCACGATGAAGAGCTCGAGGCCGCCAAGCAGCAGCCCGAAGGCGAACATCGCTTGAAATGTACGTTTCTCGCGTATCTGCCGATCGCGGGGCTGGCGCCTCGGTCGGGCCTTCGCTGTTGGAGCCGATGCGGTCGTGCGATGGTGTCTCTCATCGCTATTGTGGACGAGGACGCGGATGGATTCCGTCAGGTTTGGTGCGTGTGTATCGAGCATGGCAGCTGCCTCCGTATTTCAACGGAAGCGTAGTGCCGGGCGATATAGGAAATCCATTCGCGGCCGGAGGCGAAGAAGTAAGTGCGATATAAACGAACCGCGAAGCGCTATCCGGCCGCTTGCAGGTTCTTTCGATCGAGCTGCGTTACCAGCGCCAGGATCGTTGCCGAGACCGGTGTTGCAACGCCCGTCAGCTTGCCGAGCGAAACGACGACGCCGACGAGAGGCGTTATCTCCAGCGCCTTGCCGGCAAGCAGATCCTGCAGCATCGAGGTGCGTACCGGTCCGATCTGGCGCGAGCGTTCGAGACGCTCCTCGACCGACATCGGCACTTGCGCGCCCAAAGCCTCGGCGACCGCTTTCACCTCGCTCATGACCTGGCCGACCATCACCGAAAGTGCTGGGTCGTTCATGATGTCGGACATCAATCCGCGCGTCAGGGCGCTGATCGGATTGAAGGCGGCATTGCCCATCAGCTTGCTCCATATATCGTCGCGAATGCGCGCGGAAATGGAGACGGTGACGCCGGCCTGCTGCAGCAGTGCTGCGATGGCCTCTATGTCGGACGTTGTCTCGCCGGACGGCTCACCCAGGATGAAATGGCCCTTGTTGCTGAGCCTGATCTCGCCGGGATTGGCGACCTCCGCTCCCTGATAGGCAACGCAACCGATGACGCGCTCGGGACCGATCAGTCGCCAGAGATCGCCGTTCACGTCCAGTTCCTCCATCTGGTGCTCGGCATGGCCGCTCTGCCGATCCCGGTGAAAATACCACCACGGTACGCCGTTGAGGATCATCACGACGCGGGTGCCGGCATGCAGCAGCTTGGCGATGCCGGGCACGGCCGCCGCCAGCTGATGACCCTTGAGGCCGGTGATGACGAGATCCTGTGGTGGCAACTCGCCCGCATCGTCCGTTGCCGTCACTTGGGCCACGAGCGCGCTGCTTGCCTCTGCTTCCCAAAGATGGATGCCGCCGGAGCGAATGGCTTCCAGATGCGCGCCGCGTGCGACGACGGAGACCTTCGCCTGATCGCTAGAGGAAGCCAGCTTTGCGGCAATCGCGCCACCGAGTGCGCCCGCGCCGTAGATACAGATATTCTTGAAGGGGGAAGACGTCATGGCTTGGTGCTCCAGTCTGGCCGCATGCGCTGAAAATTATGTCACGTCGGTGATGTGGCGGATGGTTCATTAGGTCGGCGGCAATTGGAATTGAAAATCGCCAAGCCTTGCTTCACATTATCGGCATATGGAAATTTCGCCATGCTCGTTCGAGCTCAAATAGAATCAATCCGGCAAGAAAAATAGTATCGGCTTGTGCCGCCGGCATGGGTCGG
>BFBZ01000012.1_pt117 | contig 14593 bp, 22 predicted proteins | sample 1888401 | NCBI WGS metagenome assembly BFBZ01 (sample SAMD00112614, study PRJDB3348) | symbiont metagenome | host: Chara braunii | reverse complement strand
GCCATCGGCCATCCGATCGGCGCATCGGGCGCGCGCGTTCTCGTTACGCTGCTGTACGAAATGCAGAAGCGCGACGCGAAAAAGGGTCTGGCGACCCTCTGCATCGGCGGCGGCATGGGCATCGCCATGTGCGTGGAGCGGTAAGCGAGAATATTGTTCTGCTGCTACTCAAATTCCGTCATCGCCCGCTTTATGCGGGCGACCCAGTTTTCTGATTTTTGAATAAAGAAAATTGGGTCCCCCGGACGAGCCGGGGGATGACGAAGGTGAGATTATTTCTCTCTGAGAAAGTATTCCGTGAACGCCCTTGGTTCATCGTGGCAGATTTGACATCTGATGCGTGATGCGTGATGATACGTAATGCGCACGACCCTTTCCATCGACGACGATGTGCTTCAGGCAGCCAGAACGCTCGCCGATCAGCAGCAGCGCAGCCTTGGGGAAGTCCTTTCGGAACTTGCCCGGCGGGGGCTCACGCCACGACGGGCTGTCCGCCAAACGCGAAGCGGCATCACCCTGTTGCCCGCAAGCAAGGAAGGCCATCCCGTCACGCCCGATCTCGTTCGGCAATTGCGAGACGAGTTGCCGTGACTGTCCATCTTCTGGACGTCAACGTCCTCATTGCTCTGCTTGATCCCGATCACGTCCAGCACGATCGCGCGCATGATTGGTTCGAACGGTCAGGCCGAACCGCATGGGCAACCTGTCCGATCACCCAGGCAGCTGTCCCGCGCATTCTCGGCAATCCGCGCTATCCAAATGCCCGCGGCACGCCCGCCAGCATCATGCCGTACTTGCGCGATCTCTGCGCGCTGCCCGGTCATGTCTTCTGGCATGATGACATCAGCCTTCTCGATGCCAGGCGAATTGATGCGAACCGATTGTTGGATTTCGGTCAGATTACCGACACCTATTTGCTGGCCTTGGCCGCGGCCCATGACGGAAAACTCGCGACCTTCGACAGGCGCCTGGTGCCGGATGCCGTGCCGCAGGGCAAAGCCCACCTCACCCTGATCGCCTAAGAGCCATGACAGTAGGATTGTTTAAAACGATCTGTCTTCGTTGAAAAAATAACTGTCATCCCGGCCGAGCGAAGCGAGCGCCGGGACCCACGGAGAAGCCGCACAATAGGTCCCGGCTCTGCGCGATGCCGACGCATCGCTTGGCCGGGATGACAGATATTGTGAACAACCTCTGCATACCCATGCCCGCCGCGATCAGAAGATAGCTGCCGCGCAGCAGATAAAGCCGCCAAATCGGAATGTTTTCTGTCACCGCGCGCGGCGCGGGAAGCGCGAGCGTAGCCATCATTCCACCGCCTTCAGGATGGTTTCGACATTGGTCATCCGCGTTCTGATCTCCGTGATCTCGCTCTGGATGGCAGAGAGCGTGGCGGCATTGCCCGATTTGGGATGCAAGCCCCAGAAATGAGATTTTTTTGAAACACGCTATGCTGCGGATTGGTATGGAGATTTTGCAGCATGGCGAAACTCGTCTTCGGATTGAACGCGTCTCTGGATGGTTACGTCGACCACGATGGGGGATTTGCGCCCGATCCCGTGCTCTTTCGTCACTTCATCGAGCGTGTGCGCGGCGCGGCGTGCAGCGTGTATGGCCGCCGCCTATACGAGGTGATGCGGTATTGGGATGAAGACCATTCCGAGTGGAGCGCGGATGAACGTGAATACGCGAAGGTGTGGCGTAACCAACCGAAATGGGTCGTGTCGCGGTCACTAAAGGAAGTCGGCCCCAACGCCACACTTGTCTGCGATGATGTCGAGGCGGTGATACGCGGGCTGAAAGCCCGGCTCGTTGGCGAGATTGAAGTTGGCGGTCCAGACTTGGCGCAAAGCCTGACTGAGCTTGGTCTCATCGATGCGTATCAACTCTACTTGCACCCCGTCGTGCTTGGTCGTGGCAAACCATTCTTCGCAGGCCCCGCGCCGCCGTTCCGCCTCGTGGCCCACGATGTAATCGGCGAGGGCACGATCAGGCTGACCTACGTTCCTGCCTAATTCCGCAACCGGCCCGGCGGATCGCAGCGGCGCTCAAGTCGGCCTTGGGTAACACCCCGCGCGAAGAACATTACGAGAACATTAAATCCTGTCTGACGGCAGAGTTTGGGATTGATTCCCTCGTGCGGAGGATTATGTTCACTATTCGTTCTAGTTCAAGAGAGGCCGCCATGTTTCGTCATTCCCGCCGCACCGAGCGGTTGCGTCAGATCCGAAGCCGCCGCGAGGCCATACAGGGTCTGGGTGCGAACTCGCGCGCATCCTGACGGGGCGGGAAAGTTGCGGCGTGTGGCGCCGCGCATTGCGCCTTGTCGGACCTGGGGACGAAAGGCCCGGTGCTTGTGGCTTCCTTGGCTGGAAGGTTCGCGGGCCTGCCTTGCTTCTCGTAACGGGGCGGGTTGTTGCGCCGGGTGCTTTCGCCACATAACAAAATGGCGCAGGGCGCTCGCGCCATGCCCGCCTTTTGCTTTATGGTGGTAACAACTTACCAGGGCTGTCCAGGAGAGAATATGTCACGAGTTGCATTGGTTACGGGGGGAACGCGCGGTATCGGCGCGGCCATTTCCATTGGTCTCAAGAATGCGGGTTACACGGTTGCGGCCAATTACGGCGGCAACGATGAAGCCGCCAACAAATTCAAGGCCGAAACCGGTATTGCCGTGTTCAAGTGGGATGTCGGCAATTTCGAATCCTGTGCCGCCGGCATCAAGGATGTCGAAGGGTCGCTCGGCCCGGTCGCCGTGCTGGTGAACAATGCGGGCATCACGCGCGATGCGATGCTGCACAAGATGACCGCCCAGCAATGGCGCGAAGTTGTCGATGTGAACCTCGATTCCATGTTCAACATGTGCCGCAACGTGATCGACGGGATGCGCGATCGCAATCACGGCCGCATCGTGAACATTTCCTCCATCAACGGCCAGAAGGGCCAGATGGGCCAGACCAACTATTCCGCCGCCAAAGCCGGCATCATCGGCTTCACCAAGGCGCTGGCGCAGGAAACGGCCAAGAAGGGCATCACCGTCAACGTGATCTGCCCCGGCTACATCGACACCGAAATGGTGCAGGCCGTGCCGCCGAAGGTGCTGGAAAGCATCATCGCGACGATCCCTGTGGGCCGTCTCGGCAAGGCCGAGGAGATCGCCAAGATGACGGCGTTCCTGGCCAGCGATGACGCCGCCTTCATCACCGGCGCCACCATGACGGTGAACGGCGCGCAATACATCGCGGGATAAATTGTCCGCGCTCGCAAGCCTCGAGGTCGAAGATCTCGCTTGCGTGCGTGGGCCTCGCGCGCTTTTCAAGAATCTGAACTTCCGCCTCGAAGCAGGAGGCGCGCTTGTCGTCGAAGGCCCGAACGGTTCGGGCAAGACCTCGCTGTTGCGGATGCTGGCGGGTTTTCTTCCGCCCGCCGCCGGAACGATTTTCCTGCGCACCGACGCGGGCGAATTTTCCGATGTCGAGGAACGCGGCAAACATATCGGCTGGTTCGCCCATCAGGACGGGCTGAAACCGCAGCTGACGGCAAAGGAAAACCTGTCGTTCTTCGCGCGCCTCTATGGCAGCGATGGCGACGCGGAAGCCGCCCTCGCATGGGCGGGGCTTTCTCGCGCCGGCGATTTTCCGGCGCAATATCTCTCCGCAGGCCAGAAGAAACGCCTGGCGCTCGCCCGGTTGAAATCGAGCAAGCGTCCATTGTGGTTGCTCGACGAGCCGTTCGCGGCGCTGGATGTGGACGGCAAGAAACGCGTCGAGCAGATGCTGGCCGAACATTGCGCTGGCGGCGGAATGGCGGTGGTCGCCACGCACGAAGCGATGACGCTGGAAGCCGCAAAGCTTGTTCTCGGTGAATTTCGATGAAGCGATCAGACCGCAATTCTTCTCCTTCGCCCCCGGAGGGGGAGAGGGCCGGGGTGAGGGGGCGAGTGGTGGAGATGCTGCTGTATTCTCCCCCTCACCCTAACCCTCTCCCCCGCTGGGGGAGAGGGAATGGTTTATGCGTATGACCGCGCTTCTCCTGCGCGATATTCGTTTGTCGTTCCGCGCGGGTGGCGGGGCGATGCTGGCGCTGGCGTTCTTTGCAAGCGTTGCAGCGCTCGTTCCGCTCGGCATCGGGCCCGACCTCAGATTGCTCGCACGCATCGCAGGCGGTGTGCTGTGGATCGCCGCCGCACTTGCAGCACTGCTTTCGCTCTGTCTCTTATACACATCTAGATGTGTATAAGAGACAGGTTTCTACGTGATGGTCATCACGCTGCTGCCGCTCGGCATCGGGCCCGACCTCAGATTGCTCGCACGCATCGCAGGCGGTGTGCTGTGGATCGCCGCCGCACTTGCAGCACTGCTTTCGCTCGACCGGCTGTTTCAATCCGATTTCGAAGACGGCTCGCTCGATCTCATTGCGTTGTCGCCGCTTTCGCTGGAGGCGACCGCGTTTGCGAAGATCGCGGCCCACTGGCTCACCACCGGCCTGCCACTCACCGCGCTTTCGCCGCTGCTCGGGCTTTTGTTCGGGCTGCCGCCGCAGGCCTATCCCGCGCTGGTGCTTTCGCTTCTCATCGGCACACCCGCGATCAGCGCCATCGGTGCGGTGGGCGCGAGCCTCACACTCTCCATCCGGCGCGGCGGGTTGATCCTGCCCTTGATCGTGCTGCCGCTGCTTTCGCCCGCTGTCATCTTCGGCGCGGGCGCGGTGCTGGCGGCCCTCGATGGCCTGTCGAACGGGGCGCTGGGGTTGCTGGCGGCGTTTTCGCTGGTAACGGTCGTTTTGAGCCCGTTTGCCTGCGCGGGCGGTGTGCGGCTCAATCTCGCAGGATGAGCGCCATGCTTGCCGCCTCCCGCCCGAAAGCCTAGAGCCCGCCCATGCTCCGTTACGCCAACCCCAAACGGTTCATGGATCTGAGCGGCAAAGCGCTGCCCTGGCTGGGCGCGGGCGCGGCGATCTTTTTGGGCATCGGTCTTTATCTCGGTTTCACCGCGCCACCGGATTACCAGCAGGGCGATACGGTGAAGATCATGTTCGTCCATGTGCCCGCGGCCTGGGTGGCGATGATGGCGTATGGCTTGATGGCGCTCTCCGCCGCGATCGGCCTCATCTATCGCCATCCACTGGCCGATGTGGCCGCGAAGACCGCGGCACCCTTGGGGGCGATGTTCACCGCACTCGCACTCATCACCGGCTCGCTGTGGGGCAAGCCGATGTGGGGCGCGTGGTGGGTGTGGGATGGCAGGCTCACCTCGTTCCTGATCCTGCTCTTGATCTATCTGGGATATATCGCGCTGTGGAACGCCATCGAGGATGAAACACGCGCGGCGAAGGCGACCGCGATCCTCGCACTGGTGGGCGCGGTCAATCTCCCGATCATCGAATTCTCCGTGCGCTGGTGGACGACGCTGCACCAGGGCGAAAGCATCCTGCGCCCGGGCGGCCCCTCGATCTCGGCGGTGTTCCTGTGGCCGCTGTTCGCGATGGCGCTGGGTTATACGTTGCTGTTCTTTACGCTCTGGATCGTGCGTATCCGGACAGAGATCCTCGAACGCCGCGCGCGCAGCCTGATGCTGGGGCTTTCATGAGCGGGCTTTTTGCGATGGACCAATATGCGGCCTTCGTTTGGGGTGCCTATGGCGTGAGCGCGTTTGGCATCGCGGTTATCATCGTTTCGTGCTGGGTAGGTTACGCGCGTGCGAAAGCGCGGGTGGCCGCGCTGGAAAGGGCTGCGCCATGAAACGGCTGATCTACATCGTGCCGGTGCTCGCCTTCGCGGTGTTGGCGATCATTCTGTTTTATCAATTGTCGCAGCCCCAGACGCCGGGCGAACTTCCCTCAGCCCTGATCGGCAAGGCGGTGCCCGCGCGTGACTTCCCCGCGCTCGACGGCAAGACGCAAGGTTTTGGCCCGCGCGATCTCGCAAACGGGCAGGTGACTGTGGTCAATGTCTGGGCTTCGTGGTGCGCGCCCTGCCGCGCGGAAGCGCCCGCGCTGGTGCAACTCTCGACCGACAAATCCATCCGCCTCTTTGGGCTCGCCTATCAGGACAAGCCGCAAAACGCGCGCGCGTTTCTCGATGAGGTGGGAAACCCCTTTGCGCGTATCGGCCGCGTGGATGGCCGGGCGGGTATCGATTGGGGCGTGAGCGGCGTGCCCGAAACTTTCGTGATCGACGGTAAGGGCATTGTGCGCGCGCGCATCACCGGCGCACTCACCGATGGCGACAAATATGCGCGCGAATTGCTTCCGGCCATCGCAGCGGCGAAATCCTGATCTTCAGGGTTTGGTAAACTTTCTCTGAACAAATGGCGTGATGCAGATCAGCTCCGCCAGTCTCCTTGCCGCGCAAACGCAGGTGCAAGCGCAGCCGAAGCCACAGGCAAGTGCGTTCGGATCGTTCCTGAACGCGCCCGAAACCAAGCCGGCGGAAGCCGCCAAGCCCGCTTTCGAGCCGGTTGATTTCGCCAAACCCGAGCCTCAGAAATCTGCCGCTGCGCCCGCGCCGGACCCGGCACAATCCTATCGCAGGCCTGGTTCGACGCTCGATATTCGCGTGTGATTTTAAGAATTTAGCGAGGGCGGCGGCGAACTTTGCGGCGGATCCGCTGGTCGCCATTCTGTTCCAGCAGGCTTGCCGCTTCCGCAATAGCCGCAAGCGATTTCACGAAACGTGCGCGTTCGCCCGCGGGCAATGCATCGAGCAGCGCGCGTTCGGCGCGATCGGATGCGGTGCGTGCGCTGCGCAACGCCTTGCGGCCGGACTGTGTGATCGAAACGGAATTGGCGCGCGCATCTTCTTCGGTGCGTTCGCGGCTGATGAGATCTTTCTCGAGCATCCGGCGCACCATTTCGGCGAGCGTCGAACGATCGATACCCGTCATCTCGACAAGCGCTGTCTGGCTCACGCCTTCATTGTGTTCGAGGGCGGCCAGAACGGTGAACTGCTGCTTGGTGAGTTCGTGGGCGCCGGCTTCACGCGCATAGAGGTCGCCATAGTATTGCTGACAACGGCGAATGAGATGCGACGGCGCATCTGCCAGTTCGAACCCCCCGTTCGTCCTGCGCGGACTCTTTGACGTCATAGAACCACCCCTAACCGCCGGACCTTCGAGCCAACCCACTCTCGCGTCCTTCGGTAATTTCCCGCCGATGATGTGAGACACTTTCCGCGTCACGCCGGGCCAAACGAAAGCCGCACTTGCGCGAGGCCCAAGAAACTTTAGACAAACGAAATGTGCGCGACAACCATTTCCGCACGTATCGGCCAATGAATCTTTTTGCGCTACCTTTATCCCCCCACATGCGGCAAATTTAGCGTATGGCGAACGAGAAATTTACCGAAAGTCCCGGACCCGGTTTGCATTTTGTACGCCGCGTTCCCGAGGGCGACACGATGGAACGTGACGTTTGTGGCCAGTGTGGTCACGTTGCCTATGCCAACCCCAAGATCGTGGTGGGATCGGTTGTGGTGCACGAGAACCGCATCCTGTTGTGTCGGCGCGCCATCGACCCACGAAAGAACTACTGGACTTTGCCCGCGGGCTATCTCGAAGAACACGAAACCCCGGAAGCTGGCGCACGCCGCGAAGCGCAGGAAGAGGCGTGTGCGGACATTTCGCCGGACCTGTTGCTGGCCGTCTACAGCATCCCGCGCATCAGCCAGGTGCAGCTTATGTACCGCGCCAAACTTGTTGCGCCGCACTTCGCCGCCGGCCCTGAAAGCCTTGAGGTGCGGCTATTTGCCTGGGACGACATTCCGTGGACGGAGATTGCATTCCCTAGCGCGCGCTGGGCGCTCCAACATTGGCACCAGTCTCGCCATGAAACGCTGATCGTGCCGTTCGGAAATCCTTCCGGCGAAACAGGCGACGCGCGTTAGTCCGCCTTCTTGTTCTGTTCGTATTTCTGGATCAGCGGCGTCTGCGCGAGTGCGAACAGGAAGAACAGCGGGAAGATTCCCCACACTTTGAAATTCACCCAGACGTTGGTGGAGAAATGCCGCCAGATGATCTCGTTGGCGATGGCAAGCGCGAACGCGAAGATGCCCCAGCGCAAGGTCAGCTTGCGCCAGCCTTCGTCGGTCAATTCGAAGGCTTGTGCGAAAACATATTTGATGAAGAGCCTGTTCACCATGAGCCCGCCCAAAAGCACCACGCCGAAGAACGCGTAGAGCACGGTCGGCTTCATCTTGATGAAAGTGTCGTTCTGCAAATAAAGCGTGAGCCCGCCGAACACCAGAACCAGCACGGCTGTGAACGCCGGCATTGGCGAGATCTTGCGTTCGATCGCATAGCCGACGCCGAGCGCCACCATGACCGCCACCATGAAGATGGCGGTCGCGACATAGATATTGGCCAGCTTGAACGAGGCGAAAAACAGCACCAGCGGCCCCAGGTCGAGTGCCAGCCGCCGCAATTGTTTCGCACCTGCCGAATTCATGAAGCCCCCGTCAATGCGCGTGCGAAATCCGCCGCCACGAAGGGCTGCAGGTCTTCGGCCGCTTCCCCCACGCCGATGAAATGGATCGGCAATCCGAATTTCGCCGCCAGCGCCACCAATATGCCGCCCTTGGCCGTCCCGTCGAGCTTGGTCATCACAAGCCCGGTCAGCGGCACGGCCGCCGTGAACGCCTCCACCTGTGAAATCGCGTTCTGCCCGGTCGTGGCGTCCAGAACAAGAAGCGCCGCATGGGGGGCAGTGGGATCGAGTTTCTTGATGACGCGGGCGATCTTTTCCAGCTCGGCCATGAGCCCCGCCTTGTTCTGAAGCCGCCCCGCCGTGTCGATCAGCACCACGTCGGCATCGGTGGCGCGCGCCCGTTCGATGGCATCGAAGGCAAGCCCCGCCGCATCCGCCCCTGCCGCGCGCGCAACAACTTCGGCCCCGGTGCGCTGCCCCCACACCTGCAACTGCTCGATGGCGGCGGCCCGGAACGTGTCACCCGCCGCAAGCACCAGTTTCAACCCCTGGTCGGTCAGCCGTTTGGCGATCTTGCCGATGGTGGTGGTCTTGCCCGTGCCGTTGACGCCCGCCACCAGAATGACGAACGGCTTTTTCGAGGCGTCGATGTCGAGCGGCTTTTGCACTGGCGAAAGCAGCCGTGTGATTTCACCGGCGAGGATGGATTTGATTTCGCCATCGGAAATCTCGCGGTCGTAACGGCCCGCGCCGACCGCCGCCGAAAGTTTCGCCGCTTGTGCTGCTCCCATATCGGCGCGGATCAGCGCATCCTCGAGCTCGACCAGCATGGCCGCATCGAGCTTCTTCTTGGTGAAGATGCCGGTAATGTTTTCGCCAAGCGCGCCGGTGCTTTTCGCAAGCCCTTCCTTGAGCTTCTCGAAGAATGTCGGCGGCGGCGGTGCTTGGCCGAAGGTCTTGATCATTGTAGCAATTCGGCCATCAGCGAGGAGGGGTTCGCACCCGTGATGCGCGCGCGAGCAAATGCGCCCGGCGCTGCATTGCCTACAAAATGGGCAGGCGCAAAACAGGACGTCCGTCCCATCCCGTTTTTTTCCACCAGCAGCATCTGTTCGGTTCCGACCAGCGCACCCATTCTTGCTGCGAGCGCTGCATCGCCGCGTGCGCGCAACCGGGCCGCGCGCTCCTTCACCAGCGGCTTGGCCAGTTGCGGCATCCGGGCGGCCGGTGTGCCTTTGCGGGCGCTAAACGGGAAGACGTGCAGCATCGAAAGCCCCGCCTCATCCACCAGCCGCAGGGTGTTCTCGAACATCTCTTCGGTCTCGGTCGGAAAGCCCGCGATGAAATCGGCCCCGAATGCCACATCCGGGCGGCGGGCGCGCACATCCTGGCAGAAACGGATCGTGTCTGTTCTTGAATGCCTGCGTTTCATGCGCTTGAGGATCATGTCGTCGCCTGATTGCGCCGAGAGGTGGAAATGCGGCATCAGCCGTTCCTCCTCGGCGATGGCGCGCAGCAATTCCGCGTCGGCCTCGATGGAGTCGATGGAGGAAAGGCGCAGCCGCTTCAGTTCGGGCACCAGCTTCAGGATCTTGCGCACCAGCGCGCCCAATGTCGGCGCCCCCGGCAGGTCCGCACCGTAAGACGTCATGTCCACACCGGTCAGCACGATCTCGGGAAAGCCGTTTTCCGCGAGCCTGCGGGCCTCGTCGACCACCGAACCCATCGGCACGCTGCGCGAATTTCCGCGTCCATAGGGAATGATGCAGAACGTGCAGCGGTGATCGCAACCGTTCTGCACCTGCAGAAACGCCCGCGCACGCCCATCGAAACTGTCCACGAATTGCGCGCCGGTTTCCTTGAGCGCCATGATGTCGTTGACCCGCACCCGTTCCGCGCCGCCGATGAAATCGGCATAGCTTTTGGTTTCGAGCTTCTCGGCGTTGCCGATCACGAAATCGACTTCCGGCATCGCCGAATAGGTTTCGCTTTCGGTCTGGGCCGCGCACCCTGTCACGATGATGCGCGCCTCAGGGTGTTCGCGCCGCGCTTTGCGGATCGCCTGCCGCGATTGGCGCACGGCTTCCGCCGTCACCGCACAGGTGTTGAACACGATGGCGTCCCTGAGCCCCGCTTCGCCTGCGCGGGCCTTGATGGCCTCGCTCTCATAGGCGTTCAACCGGCAGCCAAAGGTGACGACATCCAGGCTCATCGGCGCGCCGCTGCAAGGTCGATCTCGCCGCGCCAGGCAAGGGTGGCAGGGCCGGTCATCAATATGTGTCCGTCGCTTTCGCGCCATTCGATCCGCAACGTGCCGCCGTCCAGCACCACATCCACGATCCGGTCCGTCAACCCGCGCCTTGCGGCGGCCACGGCGGTTGCGCAGGCGCCCGTGCCGCAGGCCTGCGTAATGCCGGCGCCGCGTTCCCAAACCCGCATCCGCACCCGGCTGCGCGTTTGCACGGTGGCGAATTCCACATTTGTGCGTTCGGGAAAAAGCGGATGGTGTTCGATCAGCGGCCCCACTTCGGCCACGGGGGCAGCTTCCGCGTCCCCCACAAAGATCACGCAATGCGGATTGCCGACCGAAACGGCAGAGGCTTCGACAGAAACCCCATCCACGCCGAGGCTGAACAGGTTGGTATCCGTGGCGCTGGAAAGCGGCACATCTTTCCATTCGAAACGTGGCGGCCCCATATCCACGGTCACAAGCCCATCGGCGCCTTCGGAACAGACAAGCGGCCCGCCCATCGTTTCCAGCCGGATCGTGTCCGCGCCGGTTTCGGCGATCAGCAGTTGGGCCACACAGCGCGCGGCGTTGCCGCAGCTTTCCACTTCGCCGCCATCGGAATTGTAGATGCGCATGGCGGCATCGGCCCCGTTGGCGGCGGGCGCGATCACAATCACCTGATCGCAACCCACGCCATGGCGCCGGTCCGCGATCGCGCGGGCGGTGTCTGCATCGAGCGCAAGCCCCTGTTTGCGCGCGTCGAACACCGCGAAATCGTTGCCGAGGCCGTGCATTTTGAGGAACGCCGTCATGGGCCGCCTTATAGGAGGAAGACCCCGCCCCTTCCAGAGGCGGGTTGACGGGGCCGCCGTCTCTTTTCAAATGGCGGGGAACGCGAGAGGAAACAAGGCGATGCGTCTGGCGGCGGCGGTGGTTTTGGGTGTTTTGGCGGCGGGTGCGGCACAAGGAGCAAGCGTGGAACAGAAAGACCCTTATCTCTGGCTGGAAGATATCCACGGCGAAAAGCCGCTCGCCTGGGTGAAGGAGCAGAACGCCAAGAGCTTCAAAGTGCTCCAGGCCGATCCCCGCTACCAGCAGAATTACGACCAAATCCTGAAGGTGATGGATGCGCAGGATCGCATTCCGTTCGGCGCGATGAAGCAGAATGACGTCTTCAACTTTTGGCAGGATGCGGCCAATCCCAAAGGCATCTGGCGTCGCACCACCATCGCCGATTACCAGACCGCCAATCCCAAATGGGAAACGCTTCTCGATATCGACAAGCTGTCCAAGGACGAAGGCAAAAGCTGGGTGTTCAAGGGTGGAAGCTGCACGCCCGAACTCAAGCGCTGCCTCGTTGAGCTGTCGCCCGGCGGCGGCGACGCAACCGTCGTGCGCGAATTCGATCTGCCGAGCCTCACTTTCGTGAAAGACGGCTTCACGCTTCCCGAAGCCAAATCGTCCGTCGCGTGGGTCGATGATGACACCGTGCTGTTTGCTACCGATTTTGGCAAAGGCTCGCTCACGACCAGCGGCTATCCCCGCATCGTGAAAGTGTGGAAGCGCGGGCAGCCGATTGCCGATGCCAAAATCGTGTTCGAAGGCAAGCAAACCGATGTGGGGGTGGATCTCGCCTCGTTCCAGGGGCCGGATGGCACGGTGCCGCTGATCCAGAACGCGCCGAGCTTCTTCGAAACCGAATATTACACGCTTCTGCCCGATCGCAGCGCGATCAAGATTCCGCTGCCGTTGTTCGCCAATGTGAAAGGCGTCACCAAGGGCCAGATGCTTGCCACCTTGCGCGAACCCTGGGCGCAGCAGGAAGGCCAAACGCCGATCCCGAAGGGCTCGCTGATCGCATTCCCGATCCGCACCTACCTTCGCACCAAAATCTTCCCGCTTGCCACCGTGCTCTACACGCCCGATGCCCGCAGTTCGATCGAGGAAGTGGCGACGGGGCGCGATGCCGTCTACGCCGCGATCTTCCACAACGTGACGGGAAGCGTGCATGCCTTCCGGTTCGACAACGGCAAATGGAGCGATACGAAGCTCGATCTTCCCGAAGGCGGATCGCCGGGCATCGTCTCGGCCAATGACTGGGGGCCGGAGGCCGAATTCAATTTCGAAAGCTTCCTCGTTCCGCCGACGCTCTATCACGACAACGGTGGCGATAAGCCCAAAGCCATCAAATCCCTCCCCGCACGTTTCGATGCAAGCGGGTTGATGACGGAGCAGTTCGAAGCCACCTCGAAAGACGGCACGAAGATTCCCTATTTCGTCGTGCGTCAGAAAGATGCGAAGGGTCCGCGCCCCACCGTGCTTTACGGTTATGGCGGTTTCGAAATCTCGATGACGCCCAGCTACTCCGCCAATTTCGGCAAGCTGTGGCTGACAAAGGGCGGTACGTATGTTCTGGCCAATATTCGTGGCGGCGGCGAGTTTGGCCCGTCCTGGCACGATCAGGCGCTGAAATATAATCGCCAGAAAGCGTTCGACGATTTCGAGGCGGTTGCCGAAGATCTGGAAAAGCGCGGCCTCACAACGCCGAAGCAGCTTGGCATCATGGGCGGGTCGAATGGCGGCCTGCTTGTGTCCACCGTGATGACGCAACGCCCCGATCTTCTGGGCGCCGTCGTCTGTCAGGTGCCGCTGATCGACATGATCCGCTACACGCAGATCGGCGCGGGCGCATCCTGGGAAGCCGAATATGGCGATCCCGCAGATCCCAAGATGCGCGACTACATCCTCACCTACTCGCCCTATCAGAACGTTCAGGCAAACAAGAAATATCCGCCCGTTCTGTTCGTCACCGCGACGAGCGATGATCGCGTAACCCCCGTCCACGCCCGCAAGATGGCCGCCAAGATGGAAGCACAGGGCCACGACGTCCTGTTTTATGAAAACACCGAAGGCGGCCACGCAGCCGCTGCCGATCATCGCCAGGCAGCGGAAATGTGGGGCCTCAGCTTCGTCTATCTGGCCCAGAAGCTGGGATTGGAATAGCGATTTTCCTCCCCCGCGGGCGGGGGAGGGACTTGTGGTATGATGCGCAATGCCGCAAGCCGTTCGTCGCTTCTATCTCATCGCAGCCGTCGTCTTCGCGTGGTTCTCGCTCGTGTTGCAATTCTATCTGTCGGTCCAGGCATCGACATCCGTGGGATTGAACGAAACGCAAGCCGTCATCCGCTTCCTGAGCTTCTTCACCGTCACGACGAACACCGTCGTCGCGGTGTTGCTGACGTTGGCGCTGCTGCGCTTTCCCGCCCAATCGCCACGCCCACCCGCGATCTCGGCGGGCACGGCGTATATCATCGTTGTGGGGGTCACCTATTTTTTCCTGTTGCGCAAAACCTGGAATCCGCAGGGCGCGCAATTGTTCGCCGATATCGCGCTGCATTACGTCATGCCTATCGCGACCGTCATTTATTGGTTCGCCTTCGTGCCCAGGGGTGAATTGCGCTGGCGCGATATGGGGTGGTGGCTGATCTATCCAATCGCCTATCTCGCTTTCACCCTGGTGCAGGGGCCGCGCGTCGGCTGGTATCCCTATCCCTTCATCGACGTGAACGCGCATGGTTACGCGCAGATTGCCATCAACAGCGCGGCGCTGTTCGTGTTCTTCGCGGTGGTGAGTGCAATCCTGATCGGCATCGACCGCGTGATGGCGCGCCCAACCGCGCGTCAGGCGGTTTAGTCAGAACGCTGCTTCTTCCACTTTCGGCAATTCCGGATCACCTTCATACCAGCCCGCGCGCGAGCCCCAATAGGCATGAATATCCGGCTTTGCGCCCGGGTCTTCGTCAAGCGTGCCCGCCGGCACGATCACGCGCTGGCCGCTGCGCGTCAGATGCGCCACGGGCGATCCGCAGGTCTTGCAGAAGCTCGTCGCGAAGCTTCGCGACGTGGACAGATCGTAGCGCACCACATTGTCCTCGCCTGTCG
>BFBZ01001595.1_pt1 | contig 14594 bp, 12 predicted proteins | sample 1888401 | NCBI WGS metagenome assembly BFBZ01 (sample SAMD00112614, study PRJDB3348) | symbiont metagenome | host: Chara braunii | reverse complement strand
CCCCGCCGTCAGCAGGTCGGGTTTCAGCGCCACGACGAACAGGCCGATGCCGGGCGGCTGGCTGCCGCCCGCGAAGGAGGGCGCATCGAGCGACCAATTGGCGCCGGTCAGGCCCGCCGCGAGGATTTCCACCATCAGCGCGATATTGGCGCCGCGTGCGCCGCCGAAGGCGAGCAGCGCTCCCTTGACCGCCGCGCGGGCATCGGTGGTCGGCTGGCCCTCCGCGTCGATGGCCCAACCCTCGGGAATGGCCTCGCCCCGCTCCGCCGCCGTCCTGACGTTGACAAAAGCGGTTGCGCTCGACGCCTGATCGATCACCAGGGAACCGTCCCCGGCGGGAACGGCGAAAGCCAGCGGGTTGGTGCCATAGACCGCTTCGCTGCTGCCGCCGGCGGTCACCAAAGCCGGTCCGTTGGACGCGGCAAGCGCCACCAGTCCGGCCTCGGCGAGGCGCCGGGCGTAATAACCGAGCTCGCCGGCCGTATAGCTGTTGTCCTGGGCGAAGGCGGTGATGCCATAGGTTTCCGCACGTGTCCGCAGTTCCGCGAAGGCCAGATCGAAACCAAGCTGGGCGATGCCGCCCTTGGCGTCGGCGCGGATCAGCGCGGCGGCCGGAAAGCTGATGTCGGGCTCGGCCGCGCCGACGATGCGGCCGGCGGCAAATCCGGCGAGATAGTCGAGAAGGTGGGCAAAGCCCACCGCGCCGCGCCCCGACAGTTCGGCGGCCACCGTCGCCTCCGCCAGCGCTTGTGCGGCCGCTTGGCTCGCGCCGGCACCGACAGCCGCCCGGCGGGCCAGCCCTAGCGCGGCCTCTTTCGTCAATCGCATGGTCGCTCCTGCATGCTGAACTCCGGGGCCTCGCCAATCCTGTCGGCGCCCGCTACGGGAAGATGCCAGCCTAGCGCGAGATCGGCCAAGCGGCCTCTCGGTCGGTGCAAGGGACCCAGGACCGCCCCTGGGCTGGTCGAGATCCGCCCGCTGCCCTATGCGGCGCAACGCCCATGACCGACGACCCGCCGAATGCACTGGGCGCCAAAATCTCAAAGCGTTCAGTGGCTTGCAGGGCAGTCCTTTGCCCTTCGAGGTTTCGCGCGAGAACCACCGTTCACCTCTCCCCGGCGGGGAGAGGTCGGGCGAAGCCCGGGAGAGGGGGCGATGCGCGCGTCGAGAAATCACCATGCGAAAAGCGCAACGCTTTGTTCTGAAGCCTCAAATCCCCCTCTCCCGGCGCAATAGCATCGTGCGAACGCAAGATGCGTCCGCACTCGCTATCCGCGCCGACCTCTCCCCGCCGGGGAGAGGTGGAGGCCAATGCTTCTGGCGTGAGATCTCAAAGGGAAGAATGCCGAGGGCGCCACGTCGAAAAACATGGATTCGCGAGACGTGTGAATCCGGTGGGCCGTCGACCGGGGAATGCGGCCTGATCGCATCGAAATGCCGGTTCGGCTCCAATCCCGTCGTAAAAAATCCGCGATCCTTCCCGCACCTGCGCGTGTCGAACGCGAATCGGCTGGCGGCGGGCCACTTGGGTGGGAAAGACATGCGATGACGGGCAGATTGCGAGTTGCCGTTCTCTTTGGGGGCCGCTCGGCCGAGCATGACGTCTCCATCCTCTCGGCCGCCAATGCGGTGAAGGCGATGGACGCGGCGAGATATGACGTCGTGCCGATCCTGATCGCCCGTGACGGCCGCTGGCGCCTGGTCGATCTCGAAAACGGCGTCCTGCCGGATCCGGTCCCCGAGACCGGCGCCGAGGTCTGCCTGTTGCCGGGCGGCAAGGGCCGGCTCCTCGGCCTCGACGGTGGCGGCGCCCGCGAACTGTCGGCGATCGATATCCTGTTCCCGGTGCTGCACGGCCCGCATGGCGAGGACGGCTCGGTCCAGGGCCTCGCCGACGTTGCTGGCGTTCCCTTTGCCGGCTGTGGAATTCTCGGTTCGGCCACCGCGATCGACAAGGACGTCGCCAAGCGCCTGCTCAGGGAGGCGGGCCTGCCGGTGGCGCCGTCACTGACCGTGCGGCGCGGCGAGACGCCGTCCTTCGACGCCGTGACCAACGAGCTCGGCCTGCCGGTCTTCGTCAAGCCGGCCCGTCAGGGATCTTCGGTGGGTGTCAGCAAGGCCGCGACCGCCGAGGCCTTCCGGTTAGCCTTGGCCGAGGGCTTCCGGCATGACGACAAGGTGCTGGTCGAAACCTTCGTCGAGGGCCGCGAGATCGAATGCAGCGTGCTCGAACAGGCCGATGGCGAGATCGTCGTGTCGCTGCCGGGCGAGATCATGCCGGCCGAGCACCACGGCTTCTACACCTACGAGGCCAAATATATCGATGCCGACGGCGCCCGCCTCGGCATTCCCGCCGACCTGCCCGGCGAGGTCACGGAAGAGGTCAGGGCCATGGCCCGACGGGCGTTCCGGGCGCTTGGCTGCGACGCCATGGCGCGCGTCGACTTCTTCCTGCAGCCGGACATGCGGGCGGTGGTCAACGAGATCAACACCATTCCGGGTTTCACCGACATCAGCATGTATGCCAAGGCGCTCGCCGTCAGCGGCATCGCCTATCCCGAGGTCATCGACCGGCTGATCGCGCATGGCCTGGCGCGTGCGAAACGGGCGGCCGACTGAGGCCAGCCGCGCCGGTGCCTCACGCCTTGGCGCGATAGCCGCCGAGCACGGTCTCGACGATCTCCTCGGCGAGCCTTTCGCGGTGCTGGCGGGTTTCGCCGGGGCGCGGCGAATACCACACCGCCACCCAGTTGAGCGCGCCGAGCAGGGTGCGCATGGCAAGGGAGGGATCCGGCACGGCGAGCGTGCCGTCGGCGAGGCCGGCCTCGAATGTGTGGCGGAACAGGTCCTCGTAGACGAAGCGCAGGGCCATCAGCTCTTCCAGCGCCGCCCGGTGCTCCGGGCCGGTGCCGCCGAAACGGTAGAGGTCGACGCCCATGGTCAGGGTGCGCTGGAAGGTGCGCGTCTCCATCATGCACAGCGTGTGGGCCTTGGCCATGCCGCTCAGCCGTTGCTCGGCGGTGCCGCCCTCGGCGGCGACCGGCTCGCAGGCCTGCATCAGGATGGCCATGGCGCGCCGGTAGACCTGGAAGAACAGCTCCGGCTTGGAGCGGAAGTGGTGATAGACCCGCCCCTTGGTGGCGCCGAGCGCCTCCGCCACATGGTCCATCGAGGTCTGCTCGTAGCCTCGGCGCATGAAACATTCGGCCGCCGCCGCGAGCACTTCCTCGCGGCGGTCCTGCGGAGCGATATCGGCGATATCTTGGGCGGAGGCGGGCATCGTGATCTTGGCCGATGGCGGTCGTGGATTGCGGCGGTGTCAGCCGACATCCGGCAGCGCATGCCCGGCGAACTGCTTGCGCAACGTCAGCTTCGATACCTTGCCGGTAGCGGTCAGCGGCAATTGCTCGACGAACACGACGTCGTCGGGCATTTGCCATTTCGCGATGGCCTTTTCCAGCGTCGCGATGATCTCTTCCTTTTTCGGATCGGCGCCGGCAGCCTTGACCACGACCATCAGCGGCCGCTCCTGCCATTTCGGGTGCGGCACGCCGATGACGGCACAGGCCGCGATGCCGGGATGGCCCATGGCGGCGTTTTCGACGTCGATCGAGGAAATCCACTCGCCGCCGGACTTCACCAGGTCCTTGGTGCGGTCGACGATGACGAGATAACCGTCCGGGGTGATTTTGGCGACGTCGCCGGTGCCGAACCAGCCCTCCTTGTCGAAGGCTTTGGCGCTGGCCTCGGCATTTTCATAGTAGCCCGAGATGATGCCCGGGCCGCGCACGAACAATTCGCCAGAAGCCTCGCCGTCATGGGGCAGGCGACGGCCCTCCTCGTCGACGATCTTCAATTCGACGCCGAACATGCGCCGGCCCTGGCGCGCCTTCAGGTCGATGCGCTCCTGCAGCGGCCTGTCGCGATCCTTCATCGCCAGCACGCCGAGCGTGCCGACCGGGCTCATCTCGGTCATGCCCCAGCCATGGACGATGCCGACCCCCATGGTCTCGAAGGTCTCGATCATGGCGCGCGGCGCGGCCGAGCCGCCGATGATCACTTCGTTGAGATGGCTCGGCTTGGCGCCGCGCTTCTGGATTTCGGCGAGCAGGCCCATCCACACCGTCGGCACGCCCCAGGACGAGGTGACCTTTTCGCTTTCCAGGAGATCGTAGAGGTTCGGGCCGTCGAGCTTGACGCCCGGCATGACCAGGTTGATGCCGACGATCGGCGCGGTATAGGGCAGGCCCCAGGCATTGACGTGGAACAGCGGCACCACCGGCAGGATGGTCGAGCCCGAACCCAGGCTCGACATGCCCGAGGTGAGCGTGAACAGGCCGTGCAGCATGACCGAGCGCTGGCTGTAGAGTGCGCCTTTCGGTTCGCCCGTCGTGCCCGATGTGTAGCAGAGCGAGCAGCCGGCATTCTCGTCGATCCGCGGCCAGGCGAAGCTCGTCGGCTGGCCGGCGATCAGGTCTTCATAGACCAGGATGCCGTCGAGCCCTTCGCCTGACGGTTTGTGCGCGGCATCGGTCATCGCGACATAGACCAGGTCCTTGGGCCAATGGGCGCGCATCTTGGCGACCAGCGGCGCCAGGTTGATGTCGAAGAACAGCACCCGGTCCTTGGCGTGATTGACGATATAGACGAGCTGTTCGGGAAAGAGCCGCGGATTGATCGTATGGGTGACCGCGCCGATGCCGCCAATGGCGTAATAGAGCTCGAAATGCCGGTAGCCGTTCCAGGCGAGCGTCGCGACGCGGTCGCCTTCCTTGACGCCCAGCGCCTTCAGGGCATGGGCGAGCTGGGCCACCCGCGGCAAGGTCTCGCCATAGGTCGTGCGATGCATTCCGCCTTCGATGGTCGCCGACACGATCGCTGCGTCGGGATGCATCTCGGCGCCGTATTCGATCGCCGCCGAAACGTTCAACGGCGTGTCCATCATCAAACCGCGCAGCATGCTGCATCCTCCCTGTGGATCGCGCCCTTGGTGGGCGCTTGATCAAGTCTTAATTCGCCCTTCGGGCGGTTTCATCCTCGGTCGAAGGACGGACGAAAAAGTTTCGCAAGTGCAGCACGAAACCTCTCGACAAGCCATTTCAGCCCGAACATACTCCTGAGTATGTCCCTGCCTCTGCGGGGCCGTCAATGAACGAAAGCGGTGTCGGCCGCAAAAAAGGCCGGTCCAAAAAAGGCTGGTCAAAGGGAGAACGCCAATGGATGCGCTGGAGGCCTTCCGGCGGGACACGCGTGCCTGGCTCGAGGCCAATTGCCCTCAGGAGATGCGTGTCGCTGTCCGCGGCGACGAGGACATCTGCTGGGGCGGCCGCAACTGGACCTTCCAATCCGAGGCCCAGCGCGTCTGGATGGAGCGCATGGCGGCGCGCGGCTGGACCGTGCCGGCCTGGCCCAAGGCCTATGGCGGCGGCGGTCTGTCCCATGAAGAGGTCAAGGTCCTGAAGGAAGAGATGGCGGCGATCCGCGCGCGTTCGCCGCTGGAGAGTTTCGGCATCTGGATGCTCGGCCCGGCGCTGCTCGCCTTCGGCAGCGAGGAGCAGAAGCAGCATTACCTGCCGCCGATCGCGCGCGGCGAGATCCGCTGGTGCCAGGGTTATTCCGAGCCCAATGCCGGGTCGGATCTCGCCTCGCTGCAGACCAAGGCGGAGGATGGCGGCGATCATTTCATCGTCACCGGCTCGAAGATCTGGACCAGCTATGCCGACAAGGCCGACATGATCTTCTGCCTGGTGCGCACCGACACCACGGCGCCCAAGCATCTCGGCATTTCCTTCATCCTGTTCGACATGACCTGGCCGGGCGTCACGACCCGGCCGATCACGCTGATCTCCGGCAAGTCGCCGTTCTGCGAGACCTTTTTCGACGGCGTGAAAGTGCCCAAGGCCAATCTGGTCGGCACGCTCAACCGCGGCTGGGACATCGCCAAATATCTGCTCACCCACGAGCGCGAGATGATCGGCGGCGGCGCCGGCGGCCTGCTCGGCGGCCGTTCGCCCGGCCAGCTCGCGGCCACCGAGATCGGTGTCGACATCAATGGCCGGCTCGACGACGCCTTCCTGCGCACCGATGCGGCGCGCGCCGAGGTCGACGCGCTCGCCTTCGCCCTGACCATGGCGCGCTACAAGGACGAGGCCGCCGCCGGCGGCCGCGGCGTCGGCGACAAGTCCTCGGTGCTCAAATATTACGGCACCGAGCTGAACAAGCGCCGTTACGAACTGATGATGCGGCTGGCCGGGCATGACGGCCTGGAATGGGAAGGCGCTCGCTCGAACAATGGCGAGCTGCCGCGCGCCTGGCTGCGCACCAAGGCCAATTCCATCGAGGGCGGGACCTCGGAGGTGATGCTCGACATCGTCGCCAAGCGCCTGCTCGATCTGCCGTCGGCTTGAGGGTTTGAGTTCGTCATGCTTGTTCTCAGTGAAGACCAGCGCATGCTCCAGGACGCCGCCCGCGGCTTCGTCCAGGAGAAATCTCCGGTCGCCGCCCTGCGAAAGCTGCGCGACGAGCGCGTCGCCGACGGTTTCGACCGGGCGCTCTGGCGCGACATGGCTCAGATGGGCTGGACCGGCATCCTGGTGCCGGAAGAGGCGGGTGGGCTCGGTTTCGGTTTTGTCGGCGCCGGCCTGATCTGCGAGGAAATGGGCCGCACGCTCGCAGCGTCGCCCTTCCTGTCGACCGCCGTCATGGCCGCGACCGCGCTCTCGCGGGCCGGCACGAAGGCGCAGAAGGACCGCTGGCTACAGGCGATCGTCACCGGCGAGGCGATCATCGCCACTGCCGTCGACGAGGGCCGCAAGCACGATCCGGCGAAGACCGCGCTGAAGGCCGAAGCCTCCGGCAATGGTTTCCGGCTGTCGGGCGAGAAGACCATGGTGATCGACGGCGATGTCGCCGACGCGGTTCTGGTCGCGGCGCGCACCGCCGGCGCGCCGGGTGAGACGGACGGCATCAGCCTGTTCCTGGTCGACACCAAGGCCAAGGGGCTTGCCACCGAACGCGTCGCCACGCTCGATTCCCGCGGCGCGGCGCGCCTCAGCTTCGACGACGTCCAGGTCACCGGCGCCGATCTCGTCGGCGAGGCCGACCAGGGCCATGGCCTCGTCGAGATCGTGCTGGGCGCCGGCCGTGCCGGCCTTGCCGCCGAGCTTGCCGGCAATGCCCAGGAGAGCTTCGGGCGGACGGTTGCCTATCTGCGCGAGCGCAAGCAGTTCGGCCGCACCATCGGCGCTTTCCAGGCCTTGCAGCACCGCGCGGCCCATCTGTTCTGCGAGATCGAGATCGCCAGGTCGGCGGTGCTCGCGGCCCTCCAGGCGCTCGACCGTGACCCGGCCGATGCCTCGCTCGCGGTGTCGCTCGCCAAGGCCAAGGCGGCCGGCGTCGCCAGGCTGGCCGCCCAGGAGGCGATCCAGATGCATGGCGGTATCGGCATGACCGACGCCATCGATATCGGCCTGTTCGCCAAGCGCATGCAGGTCTCGGCCGAGCTCTATGGCGATGCCGATTTCCATGCCGACCGGGTGGCGCTGGCGCGTGGCTTTTAAAAAGCCCGCGGGCATTTTTTCAGCACCGGTTCGAGCGCCTGGCGCGCGGCCGGTCGAGACGACCAGGATCTGAGGTGTCGCTATGGCCTTTCTCGACGATCTCTTCGGCCTCAAGGGCAAGACCGCGCTGGTTACCGGCGGCGCCTCCGGCATTGGCCGGATGGGCGCCGAGGCCCTGGTCATGGCCGGTGCCCGGGTGCTGATCGCCTCGCGCAAGGGCGATGCCTGCGAGGCCGTCGCCGCCGAACTGAACGGGCTCGGCGGAACCGGCTCGGCCGAGGGTTTTGCCGGCGATGTCGGCACCGAGCAGGGCGTACGCGACCTCGCCGCCGCGGTTCGCGCCCGCACCGACAGGCTCGACATCCTCTGGAACAATGCCGGCAAGACCTGGGGCGAGCCGTTGGCGAGCTTTCCCTTCAAGGCCTGGGACGGCGTCATGTCGGTCAATGTCGCCGGCCTGTTCACCTTGACCCGCGACCTCTTGCCGCTGCTGGAAAAGGCGGCGACGCCGGACGATCCGTCGCGGGTGGTCAATGTCGGCTCGGTCATGGGCACCCAGCCGATCGGCGCCGGGGCCTATTCCTATGCCGCCTCCAAGGCTGCCGTGCATCATCTGACCAAGATCCTGGCGCATGAGCTGGCGCACCGGCAGATCACCGTGAATGCCCTGGCGCCGGGGCCGTTCATCAGCCGAATGACCGCCTTTGCGCTCGGCAGCGAGACAGGTCAGGCTCGCGCCGCGGAAGACAGCCCCATGGGGCGCATCGGGCGGCCGAGCGACATCATGGGCTGCCTCCTGTTTCTGTGCGGGCGCGGCGGGGCCTATACCACCGGCGCGATCCTGCCCGTCGACGGCGGCATCAGCGTCGATAGCGGACATAAGCTGTTCGGAGGAGAATGACGGCCATGGCTGAAGAAGTGACCATCGATGAACTGAAGGGCCAGCTCGGCCAGGAGATCGGCCTGTCCAAATGGTTCGACATCCCGCAGTCGACGATCGACGCCTTCGCCGACCTGACCCATGATCACCAGTTCATCCATATCGATCCGGTGAAAGCCAAGATGACGCCGTTCGGCGGCACCATCGCCCATGGCTTCCTGACCGTGTCGATGCTGTCGGCTTTCGCCATCGACGCTCTCCCCGGCATTGCCGGCCGCGCCATGGGCGTCAATTACGGCTTCGACAAGTTGCGCATGATTTCGCCGGTCAAGGCCGGCGCCAAGGTGCGCGGCCGTTTCGTTCTGAAGGCGCTCGAATCGAAGAACCCCAAGCAGCACCAGCTGACCTATGCCGTGACCGTCGAGATCGAGGGTAGCGACAAGCCGGCGGTCGTCGCCGACTGGGTCACGCTCGCTTATCTGATGTGAGGATTTTCCTATGACCATTCGTTTCGACGGGCGCGTCGCCATCGTCACCGGGGCCGGCAACGGCCTCGGCCGTTCTCATGCCCTGGGTCTCGCGGCGCGCGGCGCCAAGGTCGTCATCGTCGATTTCGGCGGCGCCCGCGACGGTACCGGCGGCTCGTCGGAAGCCGCCGACAAGGTGGTGGCCGAGATCGTCGCCGCCGGCGGCGAGGCCATGGCCCATGGCGCCAATGTCGCCGATTTCGCCCAGGTCCAGGACATGGTCGCCAAGACCATGGCCAAATGGGGCCGCATCGACATCCTGGTCAACAATGCCGGCATCCTGCGCGACAAGACCTTCGTCAAGATGGAGCTCGCCGACTTCGAGGCGGTGATGGCCGTCCACGTCATGGGCACGGTCAATTGCACCAAGGCGGTGTGGGAGATCATGCGCACGCAGAATTACGGCCGCATCGTCTTCACCTCGTCGTCCTCCGGCCTCTACGGCAATTTCGGCCAGTCCAACTACGGCGCCGCCAAGGCCGCCATGGTCGGCCTGATGAACGTGCTGCACATGGAAGGCGCCAAGAACGATATCAGGGTCAACACGCTGGCGCCGACGGCCGCGACCCGCATGACCTCGGATCTCATGTCGGCCGAGGCGCTGGCCCTGCTGACGCCGGAATCGATCACCCCCGGCGTGCTCTTCCTGGTCAGCGACAAGGCACCCTCGCGCGTCATCCTGTGCGCCGGCGCCGGCGCCTATGCCCGCACCATCATCTACGAAACCGACGGCATCTATCTCGACGAGGCCGAGCGCACGCCCGAGACGATCGCCGCCCGCTTCGACGACATCTCCAACCCCACTGGCCAGAAGGCGCTGCAGGGCGCCTTCGAGCAGACCACCAAATTCGCCATGAAAGCTGCCGCGGCCAAGGGTGTCACCTTGCCGCCGCGCGGCTGATGCGACCGCAAAGCCGCGACACACGAGGAGAGAGCCATGCGTGAAGCCGTCATCGTCTCCACCGCCCGCACGGGCCTTGCCAAGTCCTGGAAGGGCGCGCTCAACAACACCCACGGCGCGGCCATGGGCGGGCATGCCACCAAACATGCCATCCAGCGCGCCAAGATCGATCCCGGCGAGGTCGAGGACGTCATCGTCGGCTGCGCCAATCCGGAAGGCGCCACCGGCTCCAACATCGCCCGCCAGATCGCGCTGTCGGCCGGCTGCCCGGTGACCGTCTCCGGCCTGACCGTCAACCGCTTCTGCTCGTCGGGCCTTCAGACCATCGCCACGGCCGCCCAGCGGGTGATCGCGGGCGAGGGCGAGATCTTCGCCGCCGGCGGCGTCGAATCCATCTCTCTGGTGCAGAACCAGGCCAACAGGTCGAACCTGATCGATCCCTGGCTGAAGGCTCACAAGCCGGAAATCTATTGGCCGATGCTGCAGACCGCCGAGACGGTGGCCAAGCGCTACAACATTTCGCGCCACCTGCAGGACGAATATGGCGTCGAGAGCCAGCGCCGCGCCGCCGCCGCCCGCCAGGGCCGCAAGTTCGACGACGAGATCGTGCCGTTCACCACCTCCATGACCATGGCGGAAATGAACGACAAGAAGGAGGTCGTGCGTACCTGGCAGCAGGAGGTGACGCTGACCGAGGACGAGGGCATTCGCGCCGACACCACCTATGAAGGCGTGTCGAAGATCCGCCCGGCGATCGAGGGCGGCGTCATCTCGGCCGGCAATGCCAGCCAGTTCTCCGACGGCGCCTCCATGGCCATCGTCATGGACGGCAAGATGGCCGAGCAGCGCAACATCAACCCGCTCGGCATCTTCAAGGGTTTCGCGGTGGCCGGCTGCGAGCCGGACGAGATGGGCATCGGCCCGGTCTTCGCGGTGCCGAAGCTGTTGAAGCGCCATGGCCTGAAGGTCGAGGACATCGATCTCTGGGAGCTGAACGAAGCCTTCGCCGTGCAGGTGCTCTATTGCCGCGACCAGCTCGGCATCCCCTATGACCGGCTGAACGTCGACGGCGGCGCCATTGCCGTTGGCCATCCCTATGGCGTCTCGGGCGCGCGCCTGGTCGGCCACGCGCTGATCGAGGGCAAGCGCCGCAACGCCAAGCATGTGGTGGTCACCATGTGCATCGGCGGCGGCATGGGGGCCGCAGGGTTGTTCGAGGTCGTCTGACCTGATTGACTGCAAGGGAAAGGCGGCCGCCGGCCGCCTTTCACAACCGTAACGAGAGCCGCGCCAAGCGGCCGGTCGACCAGAGGAAACGTTGCGGCTCGAGCCGCCGATGGCGGCCGAAGGCCGCTCCAAGAGGAGGAAAACCATGTCTCATTTCACCCGCCGCCAGGTCGTCGGCTCGGGCCTCGCGGCCGCGGCACTCGCCAGCCTGCCGGCATCCGCCCAGGCCGGCCCGGTGCGCATCGCCTATATCGATCCCTTGTCCGGCTTCATGGCGCCGGTCGGCGATGGCGGCCTCAAGCAGTTCGAGTTCGAATGCGAGCGGATCAATGCCGCCGGTGGGGTTGCCGGTGGCCGCAAGCTCGAGGTTCTCGGCCTCGATAACAAGCTCAATCCGCAGGAATCGATCGTCCAGCTCGAAAAGGCGATCGACCAGGGCATTCGCTATATCGCCCAGGGCAACGGCTCGTCGGTGGCCTCGGCCCTGGTCGATGCGATCGAGAAGCACAACGCCCGCAATCCCCGCCAGGCGGTGATGTATCTGAACTATGCCGCGGTCGATCCGGTCTTCACCAACGACAAATGCTCGTTCTGGCATTTCCGCTTCGACGCCGATTCCGACATGAAGATGTCGGCGCTGACCGACTACATCAAGGGTCTGCCGGACCTGAAGCGCATCTACATCATCGGCCAGGATTATTCGCACGGCAAAGCCGTCGCCGACGCCGCGGTCAAGATGCTGGCGGCCAAGCGCCCGGACATCCAGATCGTCGGCAACGAGTTGCACCCGCTCGCCCGGGTCCGCGACTTCTCGCCCTATATCACCAAGATGCGCTCCGCCGGCGCCCAGGCTGTCATCACCGGCAACTGGGGCAACGACATGCAGTTGCTCATCAAGGCCTCGTCGGATGCCGGCTTCAACGTGCCCTATTTCACTTATTACGGCGGCGGCCTCGGCGCGGTCGCCGGCATGGGCAAATCGGCGGTCGGCCTCGTCCGGCAGATCACCGAGTGGCACGCCAATATCGCCGATATCGGCATGGACGACATCGTCCGCAGCTTCAAGGCCAAGCACCGCGACCTCGACTATTACTATTATCGGGTGAAGGTAATGTTCGACATGCTCGCCAAGGCGATGAACGACACCAAGTCGGTCGAGCCGCGCGACGTGGCGATGGCGCTCGAGGGCATGGAGATCAAGATCGAGACCGGCATGGCCTCGATGCGCAAGGACAACCATCAGCTGATCCAGCCGCTCTACATCTCGACGCTCTCCGAGAACGTGAAATTCGACGTCGACAATACCGGGCTCGGTTTCAAGACCGATATCAAGATCGAAGGGCCGGCGACCTCCATGGCGTCGACCTGCCAGATGCGCCGCCCCGGCGCCTGATCGGAACCATCGCGGCGGGCCGGTCTGGTCCGGCCCGTCGCGCCCCGTCCCTGGCCGGTTCCGGAGGCTCTCCGCATGGAGACAATCGTCTTTTCCACGCTTAACGGCGTGCTCTACGGTCTTCTGCTTTTCATGCTCGCGAGCGGGCTGACCCTCATCTTCTCGATGATGGGCGTGCTCAATTTCGCTCATGCCAGCTTCTACATGCTCGGCGCCTATGTCGCCTTCACGCTCGGTTCGGTCACCGGCTTCTGGGTCGCGCTCATCCTGGCGCCCCTGGCTGTCGGTTTGTTCGGCGCCGTCGTCGAGCGCTTCGGCCTGCGCCACGTGCACAAGAACGGCCACGTCGCCGAACTGCTGTTCACCTTCGGCATCGCCTATCTGATCGAGGAGATCGTCAAGCTGGTCTGGGGCAAGAACCCCTTGCCCTACACGCCGCCGGCGATCCTCCAGCAACCCCTGTTCACCCTCTGGGGCACCCATTATCCGGCGTTCCGCATCTTCATGATGGTCGTCGCCATCGCCATGTTCGTGGCCTTGTGGGCGCTTCTGAAGCGCACCCGTATCGGCCTGATCGTCCAGGCCTCCCTGTCCAATCCGCATATGGTCGGCCATCTCGGGCATAATGTGCCGCTGGTCTTCATGGGCGTCTTCGCGGTCGGCTGCGCCATGGCGGCGCTTGCCGGCGTCATCGGCGGGGCGCTGCTGGTCACCGATCCGGCCATGGCCCTGACGCTCGGGCCGATCGTCTTCGTCGTCGTGGTGGTCGGCGGCATGGGGTCGCTCGGCGGCGCCTTCGTCGCCTCGATCCTGATCGGGCTGATCCAGACCTTCGCCGTCGGTGTCGACGCCTCGCTGTCCGACCTCCTGGCGCGTTTCGGCGTCCTGGTGTCCAACCGCTCGGACCTCGGCCGCATCACGCTGGCCCAGGTGGCGCCGATGCTGCCCTTCCTGATCCTGGTTCTGGTGCTTATTTTCCGGCCGCGCGGCCTCATGGGAGCTCGCGAGTCATGACCGGCACCTCGACCTTCAAGACCCTTTTGATCTGGCTCGGCTTCGCCCTGCTGCTGATCGTCCTGCCGATGGTCTTTGCCTCGCGCACCTCGCTCACCCTGACGAACATCATCGGCGTCTGGGTGGTGTTCGCGCTCGCCTACAACATGCTGCTCGGCCAGTCCGGCATGCTGTCCTTCGGCCATGCGGTCTATTTCGGCCTCGGCGGCTATGCCGCGATCCACATGATGGCGGCGATCAAGTCGCAGCGCCTGGGCATTCCCGTCGCCGCCCTGCCACTGGTCGGCTTCATGGCGGGCATGGCGGCCGGCGCCGTCATCGGCTGGTTCTCCTGCCGCCGCTCCGGCACGCCCTTCGCGATGATCTCGCTCGGCGTCGGCGAGCTCATCGCCGCCTCGGGACTGATGTTCGTCTCGGTCTTCGGCGGCGAGGAGGGCGTCTCCGGCGACCGCTCCGCCGGGCCGGAATGGTTCGGCTTCTCGCTCGGACCGCAGATCAACGTCTACTATTTCATCGCCTTCTGGGTCTTCGTGGCTGCGCTCGCCATGTGGGCCTTCACCAAGACGCCGCTCGGCCGGCTCGCCAATGCCGTGCGCGACAATCCCGACCGCGTCGCCTTCATCGGCTACGATCCGCAGCGCGTGCGCTACCTTGTGTTTCTGATCTCGGGTGGTTTCGCGGGGCTCGCGGGGTCGCTCTCGGCGGTGAATTTCGAGATCATCACGCCGGAAAAGCTCGGCGCGCTGAATTCCGGCGCGGTCCTCCTGATGGCCTATATCGGCGGCGCCGCGGTGTTCTTCGGACCGATCATCGGCGCCGTGCTGATCTCGCTGATGCAATCCATGCTGTCGGATTTCACCAAGGTCTGGCAGCTCTATCTCGGGCTGCTCTTCGTCGTCGTCGTGATGTTCGCGCCCTATGGCATCGGCGGCATGGTGGCGCAGGTTCTCAACGCCATCCGCAAGGGCGAGCTCGCCGAGAAGCTGCCGGGCTGGTTGCTCGGCATGCTCGGCGCCGTCGTCACCTTTGGCGGCGCCATCATGGCGATCGAGATGGCCTACCGGGTTCGTGAGGGCGGCCGGCCCTTCACCGT
>BFBZ01001594.1_pt1 | contig 14605 bp, 11 predicted proteins | sample 1888401 | NCBI WGS metagenome assembly BFBZ01 (sample SAMD00112614, study PRJDB3348) | symbiont metagenome | host: Chara braunii | reverse complement strand
CGGTGAAGCCGGCGCGCCAGACGCCGCCGGCCAGACGGGCGTCGCCGCTGGCGCGGACGGGATTGAACCGGCGCTCGGCGGCAGTGTCGGTGAGGGCGGCGGCGCGGATGGTCGCCTCCACCCGCAGGGCGTCGCCCTTGCCGCCCAGATCGACGGGGCCGGCCACGTCATCGGCTTTCAGCTCCAGGAACGGCACGGTGGCCGAGACGTCCTTGGCCACGCCACGAACCCGCCAGGCGCCGTCGGCGAAGGTGAAGGTGGGCGCTCCATTGGGGCAGAGCTGGCCGGAGATCGTCTGGATATCGGTCTCGCCCATCTCCAGCCGCGCCAGCTTGAGCGGCACGCAGCCCGCGGCGGTGAAGCCCATGGCGCCGCCGGCGAGGTTGAAGCGGCCGGAGGTCTTGAGGTCGGCGTCGATCAGCGGGCCGAAGCTGCCCGCAGCGTCCAGGGCGACGGCGGCGGTCAGGCCCGACGCGGTGGTGCGGTAGTCGCTGACGGCGAGGTCGACGGTGGGCAGCCCACCGCCCTTGACGGTCAGATGAGCCGCGCCGGCGCCGTTGGCGTAGAGGGGGCGGCCGCCGACCAGGCTCAGCACGGCCTCGCCGCCGCTGGCGGTGCGGACCCGGACCGGCTGGGCGATGGCGGCGGTGACGGCCCCCTTGGCCAAGGCGATCTGGAAGGCCGGCGCGTCGAAGCGGAAGTCGGCCAGGGCGCGCTTCAGGGCCGCGGTCTCCGGCGGATCGGCGCGGGTGACGGCGCTGAGGCCGGACCAGCCCCCCTGCCCGTTGGCCAGGCCCGCCAGGGTGAAGCTGGCCTCGCCGGCGCGCCAGGCGGCGGGGCCGGAGATCCGGGCGTTGGTCCGGGCCAGGCGGATGTCGCCGGCCTTGGCGGCGCCGAGGCTGGTCTCGGCCCAGACCTGGGCGGCCAGATCCTGGGTCTTCTGGTTCCACTTCAGCGCCGTGGCGCGGGCGCGGACATTGAGGGCCTGGGCGTCGAGGCCCTTGGTCTGGACGCGGTCGCCGCCCAGGGTCGCCTCGGCGTCGCCCGAGAGGGTCAGGGTGTCGATCCAGCCGGCGGAGGCGCCGTCGAACTGGGCGTTGATCCGGGGCTTGTCGATCTTGGTGTCGGCGAAGGCGGCGGCCTCGCCGGTGGCGACCAGGCGGGCGAAGACCCGGCCCTGGCCGCGCTGCTTCTTGAAGTCCGGATAGGGGCCCTGGGCGTCGAGGGCGAGCTGCAGGTCGCGGGCGCTGGCCTGGCCGGCGGTCAGGGTCTTCACCGGCGCGCGGACCAGGATGTCCAGGCGCGATCCGGTGGTGGCGGCGCGGACCTCGGTCTCGCCCAGCACCGCGTTGAGATCCTTGCCGCGCAGGATGGCCGGGGCGACCTTGGCGTCCAGCAGGATCAGCCGGCCGTTCACCAGCCTAGCGTCGGCGCGGGCCGAGAGACGGCCGTAGTCGGTGGTGAGCGCGATGCGGCCGCCCTCGATCACGATGGTGGGCTGGCCGCGGTCGGGCTGGGGCGGCTTTTTCGAGAACTCCTCCACCAGCGGGTCGAGGGAGCCCAGGCTGAGCTTGCCGTCCTTGAAGCTGGCCTTCACCACCGGGCGGACCAGGCGCACCGAGGCCACGCGGACGCCGAAGGGCTGGCGGTTCCAGAACCCGCCGAGGCCGTAGCGGACCTCGGCCAGTTCGGCGACCACATCGGGATCGGCGCGGGAGCCGATCCGTAGGCGGCCGTCCACGGTTCCGAAGTCGAAGGTGGAGAACTCCACCTCGCTTTCGACGCCGCGAGACTGCAGCCAGCCGGTCAGGGCGTCGCGGGCGAGTTCCCGCCGCGCGCCATAGGCCAGGACGGAGCCCGCCGTGGCGGCCAGCACCACGACCGCCACGCCCCAGAGGACATAGCGCGGCCTTTGCCGGCGCCTGGCCGGCGGCTGCGTCGTTTCAGTCTCGGTCAATCCGGACGCCCATTTGCACGCGACATCCGGTCATAACGCAAAAGCCGCCCAAAGCGTGGCCGACTAGAGACCGCCGGTGGTCGCAAGGGCCACGCCGCCGTCCACGGCGATGGTCTCGCCCACCACGTAATCGCCGGCGCGGCTGGCCAGATAGATGGCGGCGGCGGCCATGTCCTCGTCACGGCCGATGCGGCGCGAGGGGATGCGCTTGGCGATCTCGTCGCCCTGATCGCGGGCCACGCGGTTCATCTCCGAGGCGAAGGCGCCGGGCGCGATGCCGGTGACGTTGATGTTGGTCTTGATGAGCTCGGCGGCCATCCGGCGGGTCAGGTAGATCAGGCCGGCCTTGGAGGCGTGGTAGGAATAGGTCTCCTGCGGATTGAGACGGATGCCGTCGATCGAGCAGATGTTGATGACCTTGGCCGGACGCTCGTGCGAGGCGGCGGCCTTCAGCGCGCCGTGCAGGGCCTGGGTCAGGAAGAAGGGCGACTTCAGGTTCAGGTCGAGGACCTTGTCCCAGCCGCTCTCGGGGAATTCGTCGAAGGCCGCGCCCCAGGCGGCGCCGGCGTTGTTCACCAGGATGTCGAGCTTGGGCTCGGCGGCGGTCATGCGCTCGGCCAGCGCCTTGCAGCCCTCCACCGTGGAGACGTCCTGGGGCAGGGAGACGCACATTTCGCCCAGCTCGGCGGCGGTCTCGTCGCAGGCGCCCGGCTTGCGCGAGGAGATGTAGACCTTGGCGCCCTGGTCGATGAAGCCCTTGGCGATCATCTTGCCGATGCCGCGCGAGCCGCCGGTGACGAGAGCGACGCGGCCCTCCAGCGAGAACAGATCAGAGCCCATGCATTCCTCCCAGACCGCGCCTGCGGTCACGTGCGTGTTGCGTTGAAAACCCAAGCGCACATTTGACTCGCGCGGTCCAGGCTCGGCCTATAAACAACCGTTTGAATCCGAGGCGGACAAGCGATTTCAGAAGCCGCCGACCACCCTAGTCGAGGATCCCCATGGCTGAAATCAACGCGGTGACCGACCTCTCGCTCGAAGGCGACGTCGCGATCATCACCCTCAACTCACCCCCGGTGAACGCCCTTTCGGCCAAGGTCCGCGAAGGTCTGTTCGAAGGCTTCAAGGCCGCCATCGCCAACGACGCGGCGAAGTCGATCGTGCTGATCTGCGAAGGCCGCACCTTCATCGCGGGCGCCGACATCACCGAATTCGGCGGCGCGATGGCCGGCCCCGGCCTGCCGGAAGTGCAGGACATGATCGAGGGTTCGCCCAAGCCGGTGATCGCCGCGATCCACGGCACGGTCCTGGGCGGCGGCCTGGAGGTCGCGCTGTGCGCCCACTACCGCGTCGCCGTTCCGTCGGCGAAGTTCGGCCTGCCGGAAGTGAATCTCGGCCTGCTGCCGGGCGCCGGCGGCACCCAGCGCCTGCCTCGCGTGGTCGGCCCCGAGCGCGCCCTGGAAATGATGACCAGCGGCCGCCATGTCCCCGCCAAGGAAGCCCTGGCCGGCGGCCTGACCGACGAGTTGGTCGAAGAAGGCAAGCTGAAGGAAGGCGCCATCGCCTTCGCCAAGAAGGTGGTCGCCGAAGGCCGTCCGCTGCGCAAGATCCGCGACCAGAACGAGAAGGTCGAGGCGGCCCGCGGCAAGCCCGAGATCTTCGCCGACTTCCGCAAGGCCAACGCGCGGAAGTTCCGCGGCTTCCTGGCCCCGGAATATAACATCCAGACCATCGAGGCGGCGGTGAACCTGCCCTTCGACGAGGGGCTCGCCGTCGAGCGCAAGCTGTTCCTGGAACTGATGAGCGGCCCGCAATCGGCGGCCCAGCGCTATTCGTTCTTCGCCGAGCGCCAGGCGCAGAAGATCCCGGACGTGCCGGACGACACCCCGCTGATCCCGATCAAGAAGGTCGGCATCATCGGCGCCGGCACCATGGGCGGCGGCATCGCCATGAACTTCGCCAACGCTGGCATCCCGGTGGTGATCGTCGAGCAGAAGCAGGAGCCGCTGGACCGCGGCCTGGCCACCATCCGCAAGAACTACGAGCGCACCGCCTCGCGCGGCGGCATCACCGCCGCCCAGGTCGAGGAACGCGTGGGCCTGATCACCGGCTCGCTGTCCATGGAAGAGAGCTTCGCCGACGTCGATCTGGTGATCGAGGCGGTGTTCGAGCGCATGGACATCAAGAAGGACATCTTCACCAAGCTGGACGCGATCTGTAAGCCGGGCGCGATCCTGGCCACCAACACGTCGGGCCTGAACATCGACGAGATCGCCTCGGTCACCAAGCGTCCGGAAAGTGTCATCGGCCTGCACTTCTTCTCGCCGGCCAACGTGATGAAGCTGCTGGAGATCGTCCGCGCCGACCACACCTCGGACTCGGTGATCGCCACCTCGATGAAGCTGGCCAAGCAGATCGGCAAGATCGCCGTCCTGGTGGGCGTCTGCCCCGGCTTCGTCGGCAACCGCATCCTGGGCCAGCGCCAGCGCGAAGCCCAGAAGCTGGTGATGGAAGGGGCGATGCCCTGGGACATCGACCGCGTGCTGTTCGACTTCGGCTTCCCCATGGGCCCGTTCGCCATGAGCGACCTGGCCGGCCTGGACATCGGCTGGGTGAAGGAAAAGTCGAACGGCGAAAGCATCCGCGACGTGCTGTGCGAAGCCGATCGCCGCGGCCAGAAGACCGGCGCCGGCTACTACGACTATGACGAAAACCGCGTCGCCAAGCCGTCGCCCTTCACCGAGAAGGTGATCAACGACTTCATCGTCAAGTCGGGCGCCAACCCGCGCAAGATCAGCGACGAGGAGATCCTCGAGCGCTGCATCTTCCCGATGATCAACGAGGGCGTGAAGATCCTCGAAGAGGGCAAGGCCATCCGGTCGTCCGACATCGATGTGGTCTGGCAGAACGGCTACGGCTGGCCGGTCTATCGCGGCGGCCCGATGCACTACGGCGACCAGGTCGGCCCTGAGAAGGTGCTGGCCAAGATGAAGGAATTCCAGGCGACCATGGGCGACCAGTTCAAGCCCTCGCCGCTGCTGGAAAAGCTGGTGGCCGACGGCAAGAAGTTCGCCGACCTGTAGGACACGCGCCTCTTCCGCTCATCCCGGCGTAGGCCGGGACCCAGATACAGCCGCCGCTTCTGGCCCGTATCCAAGGTCCCGCGCCCTGCGACCTGGGCCCCGGCCTTCGCCGGGGTGAGCGGGCGGGGGCTCTCCGAACGCTCTGATCCACCAAGCTTTCGCCCGACACCTTCTCCCGCGGAGGGAAAAGGGCCACATAGACTTCAGACCCTACAAACCAAGGACTCAAAACTGATGCGTGAAGCCGTCATCGTCTCCACCGCCCGCACCCCGATCGGCAAGGCCTATCGCGGCGCGTTCAACAACACCTCGGCCGCCGAGCTGGGCGGTCACGCCATCTCCGAGGCGGTCAAGCGCGCCGGCATCGACCCCGCGACCATCGACGACGTGGTGATGGGCGCCGCCCTGCAGCAAGGCTCCAGCGGCAACAACATCGCCCGCCAGGCGGCCCTGCGCGCCGGCCTGCCGAACACCGTCTCGGGCATGACGCTGGACCGTCAGTGCTCCTCGGGCCTGATGGGCATCGCCACGGCCGCCAAGTACATCATCAACGACGGCGCCAATGTCGCGGTCGGCGGCGGCCTGGAGAGCATCAGCCTCGTCCAGAACGACAAGATGAACCGCTACCGCACCAGCGATAAGTGGCTGAACGAGCACGTTCCGGAAATCCACACCTCGATGCTGGAAACCGCCGAGATCGTGGCCGACCGCTACAACGTCTCCCGCGAGTATCAGGACGAGTACTCGTTCCAATCGCAGCAGCGCACCGCCGCGGCCCAGGCCGCCGGCCGGTTCGACGCCGAGATCGCCCCGCTGACCTCGATCATGCTGGTGCAGAACAAGGAGACCGGCGAGTTCTCCGAAAAGGAAGTCCGTCTGACCCAGGACGAAGGCAACCGTCCGCAGACCACCCTGGCCGACCTGCAGAAGCTTAGCCCCGTGTTCAAGGGCGGCCAGATCGTCAAGGAAGGCAAGTTCATCACCGCCGGCAACGCCAGCCAGCTGTCGGACGGCGCCGCCGCAGTGGTGCTGATGGAAGCCAAGGAAGCCGCCCGTCTCGGCCTCACCCCGCTGGGCGCCTATCGCGGCATGGCCGTGGCCGGCTGCGGCCCGGAAGAAATGGGCATCGGCCCGGTGTTCGCGATCCCCAAGCTGCTCGAGCGGAACGGCCTGAAGATCGACGACATCGACATGTGGGAGCTGAACGAGGCCTTCGCCTCGCAGTGCCTCTACTGCCGTGACGAGCTGGGCATCGACCCGGAGAAGTACAATGTCTCGGGCGGCGCCATCTCCATCGGCCACCCCTACGGCATGACCGGCGCGCGGGCGACCGGCCACATCCTGCACGAAGGCAAGCGTCGCGGCGCCAAGTACGGCGTCGTCACCATGTGCGTCGGCGGCGGCATGGGCGCGGCCGGCCTGTTCGAGATCTTCTAAGCTCGAACACTCGTCCTAGAACGACGAAGGGCCGCCCCGCTGGGGCGGCCCTTTTTCTTGTTTGATAGCCATCTTTGACGCGCAGAGAAGTTCGCTCGGTGTGTTTTCCGAGCGCGGTATGATCGCGAACTGAGAGGACGGTTCGGCAACGTTCCACGTTCGCTTATTGTCGAAAGTTGTCAGTTTGATCGTGTCATGGTCATTAGATCGCTTCGTGAGGAGCGGGAATGACACCACTTGAGACACTTTCTGTACGCCTTCAGGATGCGCGGCGCCTTCTTGAGATTCACGAAGCAACCACTGGCGCGGCTGCTGGCCGCCGTCGGAATGTAGACGTCCTCAATCGGAGTGCGTTGCTTCTAACGGTAGCTGCTTGGGAAGGTTTTTGTGAAGACTCTATAAGTGTGTCTGCAGCGAGAATATCTAGACAACTTCAAAATAAGGATTTACTTCCAGAATCAGTCATAAGGCCTTTTATGTATTGGTTTTATGAAGACTCTCAACTTCGATCAGTTTCTGACATCTCTAAATCGAATATTTGGAGCATTGCAGGAGATGGTTGGCGATCTCAATACCGGAAGTACTCAGAAAGAAAGGTTGATGATCTAAATACACCAAACTTCATGCGCTTAAAAAAACTCGCATCTCAGACCATTGGAATTTCGGACTTGGGAGCAAATTGGACATACGGCCGTTACGATCAGTCTTTCTATGTTTCCAAGTTAGAAGATACACTACAAATTCGCCATCAGATCGCACACGGTCGTCGCGGAAACACGACAGTTGGAAAAATTAGAGCTAAAGATTCAATAACACTTATAGAAAGACTTGCTGGATGGGTATCAGAATCAATATATAACAATGAGACAAATCTAGGTGTTGTTGCCCAATATATGAGATACTAATCTACTAAGTATCGTATTTTGCTAGAATGGAATTTCGTCATCTAAATCTGCCGAAAATGATTCCGCTTCCTGGGCTAAATTTGTGCGCACATACCCGAGATTATCCATACCGCCCCGCTGAGACGGCAAGGCCTTGGGCGTCGGCGGGAGATTTTTCTGCTCAGGTTGCCGCTCAATTTCCTCAGTCTTCGCATTGCCCGCGATCTTGGCTATCGCGTCGAAGGTGGCAGGAAGCTTGATAATCACGTCTTCCGCACGCTCAATGCCCGCCAGGACCGCCGCCGCGCTCCCCCCCACGGCCGTTGCCACGAGAGATGCGGCTAAAAGAATGCGGGAAATATTGGATCTTTCTCTTCCCAGTTCTTCTTCGAATTGATCCAACCTTCTCCGAAGATTCTCTTTTAATTTCTCCGAAATCCCAGAAACTTCAAGGGCTTCTCGGAGCTCCGATAGGTACTTAGCTAACCTAGCCTTATCGCCTCGGGTAAACGCCACCAGATTTGAAGATCGCTCTCGCCTTGCTTGACGCGCTAAGGTTGCCGCCAATGTCACCGCGCCCTCATAGAATTTCCAATACTCATCGCGCCCAAGAGGCATCGGAGGGACCATTTCATAGAAGCCGTAGGCCACCGCAGCGGCTCTAACTTGGATGATGTATTCCATCCAAACCTCGGTATCATCTTCGTTTTGCCCGTATCGCGGCAGCAATCTGTTCATCTCTTCTCGACATATACGCTCCTTTGCAACAAATGCGGCCGCATCATCATCGTCCGGCAATGCTTCTTCTTCAGCAGTTATTAGACTTACTGGCACTTGAGCACCTCCGAACTTCTGCAGAATCATAGCAATGATTTTGCAATCAATAGCCAAATATACAATAGCCTGCCAACTATCCTTCCGGCGATTTTAAGTCATCGTGCTTCTTGGCGGATAGAATTTGACATCGAGACACGCCGATCACTGTCCGGCCCAGATTYCCCCGACACGCCGATATCGAGACATCTTGGCGTTCCGCATTCCGCTTCGCCAAGCTTTGCTAGATTCAGCAGTATGCCTAACAGAAATATAGGGATTTCGCGGATCTGCACGCACCCTTTCCCGTCCCCGCTCGTTCACCCCTCGCAGGCTTGCGAGGAACAGCATGGATACGGACGACCGGCTCGCGGTGTCGCGACGTGGGGTGATCGCGGGAGGCGTGGCGAGCGCCGGGCTGGCCGGCGCGCCTGTGGGGGCCGAGGCCCAGACCCTGGAGCCCGACATGCCCCCTGCCCCGCCGACTCCGGTGAAGCTGACGGTCAACGGCAAGGCCGTGGCCCTGGAGCTGGACACCCGCACCACCCTGCTGGACGCCCTGCGGGAGCACGCCCACCTGACCGGCACCAAGAAGGGCTGCGACCACGGGCAGTGCGGCGCCTGTACGGTCATGGTCGAGGGACGGCGGATCAACTCGTGCCTGACGCTGGCAGTCATGCACGAGGGCGACGAGATCACCACCATCGAGGGGCTGGGCCAGCCGGATCACCTGCATCCCATGCAGGCCGCCTTCATCAAACATGACGGGTATCAGTGCGGCTATTGCACGCCGGGGCAGATCTGCTCGGCGGTGGCGACGCTCGCCGAGATCAAGGCCGGGATCCCCAGCCATGTGAGCGCCGACCTGCTGGCGGCGCCCACCGCCTCGCCCGAGGAACTGCGGGAGCGGATGAGCGGGAACATCTGCCGGTGCGGGGCCTATTCCAACATCATCGACGCCATCCGCGACGTGGCGGGGGAAAAGGCATGAAGGCGTTCACCTATGAGCGGGCCGGTTCGCCGGCCGAGGCCGCGGCCATGGCGGCCAAGACCCCGGGATCGAAGTTCATCGCCGGCGGCACCAACCTGCTGGACCTGATGAAGCTGCAGATCGAGACGCCGCAGCATCTGATCGACGTGAACCGGCTGGACCTGGACAAGATCGTGGAGACGCCCGAGGGCGGCCTGCGGATCGGGGCCCTGGTGCGCAACACCGACCTCGCCGCCGATAAGCGCGTGCGGAAGGACTACGGTGTGCTGAGCCGCGCCCTGCTGTCGGGCGCGTCGGGCCAATTGCGGAACAAGGCGACCACGGCGGGCAACCTGTTGCAGCGGACGCGGTGCCCGTACTTCTACGACACCACCCAGCCCTGCAATAAGCGCGAGCCGGGGACCGGGTGCTCGGCCATCGGCGGGTTCAACCGCAACCTGGCGATCATGGGGACCAGCGACCAGTGCCTCGCCACCCACGCCAGCGACATGGCCGTGGCCATGCGGGTGCTGGATGCGCAGGTGGAGACGGTGCAGGCCGGCGGCGCGGGGCGGACCATTCCGATCGCGGCCTTCCACCGGCTGCCGGGGACCTCGCCGCACCTGGACACCACGCTTGAGCCGGGGGAGCTGATCACCGCGGTGACCCTGCCCAAGCCGCTCGGCGGGGTGCACATCTATCGCAAGGTGCGGGACCGGGCGTCCTACGCCTTCGCCCTGATCTCGGTGGCGGCGGTGCTGCGGCCGGACGGCGGGCGGCTGGCCTTCGGCGGGCTGGCGCATAAGCCGTGGCGGGTGGAGGCGGCGGAGGCCCGGATCGGCCAGGGCGCCAAGGCCACGGCCCAGGCGGTGCTGGCCGGGGCCAAGACTACGCCGCAGAACGCCTTCAAGACCCAGCTGGTCGAACGGACCCTGGGCGCTGTCTTCGATCAGGCCAGGGGCTGAGCCATGAAGTTCGACACCCCCGCCACCGACAACGTCATCGACCGCCTGAAGGTGGTGGGCCAGCCGGTCGACCGGATCGACGGCAAGCTGAAGACCACGGGCCTCGCGCCCTACGCCTATGAGCACCACGATGTGGCGGCCAATGTCGCCTATGGGCATATCCTGGGCGCCTCGATCGCCAAGGGGCGGATCGCCGGCATCGACACCTCCGCCGCCCTGAAGGCGCCGGGCGTGCTGGCGGTGGTGACCTATGAGAACGCCGGCAAGATCGCCAAGGCCAAGGCCCACACCGCCCACCTGCTGGCCGGGCCCGAGGTGCAGCATTTCGACCAGGCCGTGGCCGTGGTGGTCGCCGAGAGCTTCGAACAGGCCCGGGCCGGCGCCAAGCTGGTGAAGGTCCGCTATGTGAAGGCCAAGGGCGCCTATGACCTGGCCGCGGCCAAGGCCGGGGCGGTGAAGCCCAAGACCGAGCCGGACTCCGATCCGCCGGACACCGCCGTCGGCGACTTCGCCGGAGACTTCACCAAGGCGGCGGTGAAGCTGGACCAGACCTACACCACCCCGGACCAGTCCCACGCGATGATGGAGCCGCACGCCAGCATGGCGTCCTGGCAGGGGAACAAGCTGACGCTCTGGACCTCCAACCAGATGATCGCCTGGGCGGTGCGCGACCTGAGCGAGACCCTGCTGATCCCCAAGGAGGACATCCATGTGATGTCGCCCTATGTGGGCGGCGGCTTCGGCTCCAAGCTGTGGATCCGCGCCGACGCCCTGATGGCGGCCCTGGGGGCCAAGGCCACGGGGCGGCCGGTGAAGGTGGCCCTGGCGAGGCCGCAGATCTTCAACAACACCACCCACCGACCGGCGACGATCCAGCGCATCCGCATCGGCGCCGACAAGGAGGGCCGGATCTCGGCCATCGCCCACGAAAGCTGGTCCGGCGACCTGGCCGGCGGCGGGCCGGAGACGGCGGCCAACCAGACGCGGCTGCTCTATGCCGGGGCGAACCGGATGACCGCCCACCGGCTGGCCACCCTGGACCTGCCCGAGGGCAACGCCATGCGCGCGCCGGGCGAGGCGCCGGGTCTGCTGGCGCTGGAAATCGCCATGGACGAGCTGGCCGAGGCGCTGAAGATCGATCCCGTCAGCCTACGGATCATCAACGACGTGCAGTTCGATCCCGAGGCCGGACCGAAGCGTCCGTTCTCGCACCGGAACTTCGTCGGCTGCCTGCAGACCGGGGCCGAGCGGTTCGGCTGGAGCAAGCGCAACCCGGTCCCGGGCCAGGTGCGCGACGGCCAGTGGCTGATCGGCATGGGCATGGCCGCGGCCTTCCGCAACAACATCACCATGAAGTCCGGCGCCCGGGTGGGGATCGACGCCAAGGGCGTGGTCACCGTGGCCACCGACATGACCGACATCGGCACCGGCAGCTACACGGTGATCGCCCAGACCGCCGCCGAGATGATGGGCGTGCCGCTGGACAAGGTGGTGGTGCTGTTGGGGGATTCCAGCTTCCCGGTCTCGTCGGGCTCAGGCGGCCAGTGGGGCGGCAACAGCGCGACGGCGGGGGTCTATGCGGCCTGCGTGAAGCTGCGGGAGATGATCGCCCAGAAGCTGGGCTTCAACTCATCCGACGTGGTGTTCGAGGGCGGCAAGGTCACCTCCGGCGGACGCAGCGTCGCCCTGTCGAAGGCCGCCGGCGCCACGGGCCTGTCGGCGGAGGACAGCATCGAGTTCGGCGACCTTTCCAAGACCTACGCCCAGAGCACCTTCGGCGCCCACTTCGCCGAGGTGGCGGTGGACGCGGCGACGGGCGAGATCCGGGTGCGGCGGATGGGCGGCGCCTTCGCCGCCGGCCGGATCCTCAATCCGAAATCGGCGCGCAGCCAGGTGATCGGCGCCATGACCATGGGGGTCGGCGCGGCCCTGATGGAAGAGGCCGTGGTCGACAAGCGGGTCGGCTACTTCGTCAACCACGACATGGCCGAGTACCAGGTGCCGGTCCACGCCGACATCCCGCACCAGGACGTGTTCTTCATGGAAGAGGTGGACGACAAGTCCTCGCCCATGAAGGCCAAGGGGGTCGGAGAGCTGGGCATCTGCGGCGTCGGCGCGGCGGTGGCCAACGCGGTCTACAACGCCTGCGGCGTCCGCATCCGCGAATACCCGCTAACCCTGGACAAGGTGCTGGCGGGGATGGGGCAGATCTAGGCGGGCTTAAGTCTCGTCGCGGGCGTCGATGCGTTCTTCGAGATCGATGTCGTCGACCTGGGTCCCTTCGGAGTCGGTCATTTCGAAGGGGACGCCGTCGGCGGTGAGCTCCTCCCACTTGGTGAGGGCTTCTTCTTCGGTGGCGAGGGTGTAGGTCACCGCTCGACCGGGGTGGCGTGCAGATATCCGGTAGGCCATGGACGCAGCATAGACGCGAGTGGGCGCGAGCGCGATGGCCTTGCGCAGTCAGGCCGGCGCCGCCGCCAACCAGATCACATGACGGGCGCCGCGTTTGCCGCCGGTGGCGCGAACGCGCACCTCCTCCGCCTCGAAGCCGGCCTGGCGCAACCGGTTGGTGAAGCGGTCATCGGGCGCCGAGGACCAGACGGCCAGGACGCCGCCGGGGGTCAGGGCGCGACGGGCGGCCAGCAGGCCCTCGCGATTGTAGAGCCGGTCGTTGGCCTTGCGGCTGAGACTCTCGGGGCCGTTGTCCACGTCCAGCAGGATGGCGTCATAGGTCCCCTGCCCTGCCCGGATCATGGCGGTGACGTCGCCCTCGACGATGGCCAGGCGGGGATCGTCCAGGCTGTCGCCGGAGAGGTGGGCCATCGGACCCCTGGCCCAGGCGACCACGGCGGGGACCAGCTCGCCGACGGTGATCCTGGCCTTTGGCCCCAGCGCCTCCTGGGCGGCGCGCAGGGKGAAGCCCATGCCGTAGCCGCCGATCAGGATGTGAGCGGCGGGCCGGTCCGGCAGCCGCTCGCAGACCAGGGTGGCGAGCGCGCGTTCGGATCCGCTGATCCGGCTGCTCATCAGCTCGATAGCGCCGGACACGATCGAGAACTCATGCCCCCGCTGCATCAGCCGCAGCTCGCCGCCGTCGTCCGGCACGGTGGTGGTGTCGAGATGGACCCAGGGAATCATGGTGGCGCGGCCTTTGGAACGAGCCGGAGAGATAGGCCGTCTGGCGGTTTAAGTCGCGGGGGCGAGGCAGAGATGCGCCGCTTTCGCGTCGCTTGACCCCTCACCCTACCCTCTCCCCTCAAGCGGGGAGAGGGGTGTGGCGGTGGGGGCCGGGGGAGCTCTTCCTCTCCCCTCTAGAGGGGGGAGGAAGAAGATTCACGGCTTCGGTGGGGCCAGCGATTTCGGGGCCGGCGGGAGGGCGAAGCGTAGGGCGCGGCTGTAGAAGGCGGGGGGCGCCGAGGTGTGGGTTTCGCCCGGCATGAACCACTCCTGGACCTTCACTCCGGACGGCCCGTCGCGGAGGGCGTTGGCGAGGTCCTTGGCGCCCTTGGTCATCATCGGCACCTCGTTTTCGCCGACGGAGACGAAGACCCGCTTGGATGGGTCGAGAGGGCCCAGCTTGGCGACCTGGGCGATCAGCTCGGGCTCGACCCAGATCGAGGGGCTGCCGATCAGGTAGTCCTGGAAGGCGTCCGGCGTATTGACCAGGATGTGGGTCGCGAACAGGCCGCCCAGGGAGTAGCCGGCCAGGACCGTGCGCTTGGGATCGACCGGATAGCGGGCGTTGATGGCCGGGCGCAGCTCCTCGACCAGGAAGCGCTGGTAGATGTCGCCCTTGCCGGACGCCATGTTCTTGCCCTGGGGCTTGGCCGAGACGTCGACGTGGATCAGGTCGGCGGTGCGGGCCTTGAGCCAGGTCGTGATGTCCTGGTCGGGGAAGGCCACGCCGATGAAATAGGCCGGAGCGATCTCGCCGATCACGCCGCTGAGCATGGCGTTGTTGGCGGCGGTGACGAACATGGCGTCGCCGTCGAGGATGTAGACCGCGGCGACCGGTTTCTCCTGCGGCTTGCCAGGCTTGGCCACCTGGATCAGCACGTCGCGGCCCAGCACCTTGGAGGGGAAGAGGAACTGCTCGGTGTTCCACATATCGACCTTGGCGGGGCGGGACACGGGCGCGGGCTCCTTGGCGACGGCGGGGACTGCGAGCACAACGCTCAGCATGACGGCGCGGACGAGATTCAACATGGCGGAGGCCCCGGTTGCGCGGCCTTGGCCGGCCGCAGTCGCGGCAACCTAGGGCAAGGCGCCTCCTTTTGCGAACCATTCTCAAACGCGCGCATGATAGGGCTGGCGCCGGAGGCGGCGCATGACGGGCGAAGCGCAGGATGAGGGCGGACGGCGCTGGCTGGCCCTAGGGGCGGTCAACCTCGCGGCAGTGATCTTCGGCGCCGTAGCGCTGTTTGGACGGCTGGACGCCGATCCGGTCTGGATCGTGGCGGGGCGGTCGGCCTTCGCGGTGGCGGCCCTGCTGGTGG
>BFBZ01001593.1_pt1 | contig 14614 bp, 14 predicted proteins | sample 1888401 | NCBI WGS metagenome assembly BFBZ01 (sample SAMD00112614, study PRJDB3348) | symbiont metagenome | host: Chara braunii | reverse complement strand
GCTGCTCTACAACCAGCGCGCCCGTCCCGCGCCGGTGGCGTAGACAGAGGCCTTCTTCCTCCCCCGTTAACGGGGGAGGGGGACCACGCACTCTTGGGGGGGGGGGGGGGGCGTGACTGGGCTTTGAGTCAGCAGTCCCCCTCCGTCTCGACGTCGTCGAGCCACCTCCCCCAGAGGGGGAGGATCTAGAAAGAAAATCAGATGCTCCCCCTCCGGGGGAGCTGTCGGCGCTAGCCGACTGAGGGGGCATGTACGTCGACGCTCTGCACCGGCTCGCCCCCTCCACCACGTCGTGGTCCCCCTCCCCCGCTGCGCAGGGGAGGAAGACGTCGGCGCTAGACCAGCTCGGATGGCTTCAGGGCCAGTTCCTTGAGCAGGGGCTCGGCGTAGTCGACGCGGCCCGTCAGGGTCTTGGGGTCGCCGGACGCCAGTTGATAGACCGCCTCGGCGATGTACTCGATCGGCTGGACCCGGTCCTTCGACGCCTCGTTGATCAGGCCGTGCACCGCCACGCCGGGGGTGTCGACAAGGCCCGGCGACACGACATTGACCGCGATCCCGTCGTCATAGACCTCGGACGCCAGGCCGGTGCTGAACCGCTCCAGGGCCGCCTTACACATGCCATAGACCGTACCCCCGCGACCGCGGCCGTAGGGCTGCTTCGGATGGATGCCGGCCGGCGACGAGATGTTGACGATCCAGCCCTGCTTGCGGACCTTCATGCCCGGCAGCACGAGCTGCGCGAGGTGGAACGGCGCATAGACCTGCACCTCCATCATCAGCTTGAAGCGCTTCTCCGGGAACTCCTCCACCGGGATGAAATAGGTGATGGCGGCGTTGTTGATCAGGATGTCGATGGGGCCGAACTCGGCCTCGGCCTCCTCCACCAGACGCTCACGCTCGATGGCTTGGGCCAGGTCGGCCTTGACGAAGGCGGCGCGGCCGCCGGCCTTGTTGATGCGCTCGACGGTGTCGGCCAGCGTGCCGGACAGCCGGCTCTCGCCATCGGATGCGGTGCGCGCCGTGGCGATGACGCTGGCGCCTTCCATGGCCAGGCGAGCGCAGATGGCCTCGCCGATGCCGCGGCTCGCGCCGGTGACCAGGGCGACCTTGCCCTTCAGGCTGCCGTTCGGATTGATGCGGGCTTCGCTCATTAAAATATCTCCCTGATGAAAGTTCTTGTTTTTAATTCAGTATGTTGAAGGCCTTAGGCGGCCGCCTCCCGCCTGACCTCCGAAGGCCAGGCGTCCACGGTCACGCGGCGCATGTGGCGCCGTTGGCCGGGATAGTCGTTGAGCGCGAAGTGCCAGACTGACCTGTTGTCCCAGAAGGCCACGGCCCCCGGCGTCCAGGCGAAGCGGCAGGTGAACGCCTCGTATCGCGAATGCTCGAACAGGAAATCCAGCAGCGGCTTGCTCTCGCGCTTGCTCCAGCCGTCGAACCGCATCGTGAAGGCCGGATTGACGTACAGCGCCTTGCGGCCGGTCTCGGGATGCACCTTCACCACCGGATGGATGAACTCGCCGGTCGCGCCCTCGGCCTCGACCACGTTCATCGACTGCCGCTTCTGGGCGGAGTGGCCCTGGGAGGAATACTCCCGGCCGGCCGAGTGGACGGCGTTCAAGGTTTCAAGCGTCGCCTTGAGCCCTGGGGTCAAAGCTTCGTACGCCGCCGCCTGGCTGGCGAACAGCGTGTCGCCGCCCCAGTCCGGCAGTTCGACCGCGTGGAGGATCGAGGCGATGGACGGGTTCTCGAGGAAGCTCATGTCGGAGTGCCAGCCGCCGCCGAAGTTCMCCTTGTCCTGCGGCTCCTTGACGATCTCCATCACTTCCGGATGGTCCGGCATCCCCGCCACATAGGGGTGAATGTTCAGCGGACCGAAACGACGGCCGAACGCCAGTTGCTGGTCCGGCGTCAGCGACTGGCCGCGGAAGAAGATCACCTGATGTTCGACGAAGGCCTGGCGGATCTCGGCCACGGTCTGGTCCGACAGGGTCTGCGAAAGATCCACGCCGGAGATTTCAGCGCCCAGGGCTCCGGCGAGCTTTCGGATAGTCAGGCCAGACATGACGGCGCTCCCTCAATCGTTGGCGCCGATCAAACATCCGAAAAGCGGCGAGCGCGAGTCAGAAGCTCTCAAGCGGGCTGCAATAGATCCCATCGGACGCCGTAGAGGTCCTCGAACACCGCCACCGTTCCATAGGCTTCGCGACGTGGGGCTTCCAAGAAGCTCACCCCGGCCGCGCTCATCCGAGCGTGGTCGCGGTCGAAGTCGTCGGTGTGCAGGAAGAAGGCCACGCGCCCACCGGTAGGATCGCCGACGCGCGCGGCTTGATCCTCATCCGAAGCCTGGGCCAGCAGCAGGCCCGCCTGCGATCCCGGCGGCGTCACCACCACCCAGCGCTTGCCGCCCATGGGCTGATCGGCGGTGAGCTCGAAGCCCAGCTTGTCGACGTAAAATTCGATGGCGTCGTCGTAGTCGGCGACCACCAGGGTCACGAGGGCGAGGGTCTGGGGCATGGGCGTTTCACTGGGCTGGACGGCGAGGCCGCTCAAGCTAGAGTGCGTCGGCATCTCGGGGGAGTTCATATGCATCGCGTCGCCGCCGCCGTCTCGGCCATCGTCCTCAGCATGGCGGCCGGAGCAGCCAGCGCCCAGACTGCGCCGGCCAGTGTGGTCTTCGTCCATGCGGGCGCCCTGCTGGACAAGCCCGGCCAGGCGCCTCGAGGCGCTTCCACCGTGGTGATCCGCAACGGCCGCATCGAGGCGGTCAGGGACGGCTTCGTCGCCCCCGATCCCGGCGCGCGTCTCGTGGACCTGAAGGACCAGTTCGTCCTGCCGGGCCTGATCGACATGCACGTCCACATTTTCTCGGACGACGACAAGGTGCGCGCCCGCGCCGAGGCCATGACCCGGGACATCGAGGACGACATGGTGGTGGGCGTCGACAACGCCCGCCGCACCCTGGAGGCCGGCTTCACCACCATCCGCGACCTGGGCAGCGATATCCGCAGCATCACGGCCCTGCGCGACGGCATCAATTCAGGCCTGCTCGCCGGTCCGACGATCGTGCCGGCCGGCCGGGCCATCTCGATCACCGGCGGTCATGGCGACGGCGCCAACAACCTGAACCGCAAGATGTACGCCGCCGCCCGCGAGGATTCCGAAAACGTCTGCAATGGTCCCGACGACTGCCGCCGCGCCGTGCGCAGCCAGATCGGCCAAGGCGCCGAGGTCATCAAGTTCACCGCCACCGGCGGCGTGCTGTCCAACGTGGCGGGCGGCCTGCAGCAGCAGATGTTCGCCGACGAGATGAAGGCCATCATCGAGACCGCCCACCTGTTCGGCCGCAAGGTGGCCGTTCACGCCCACGCCAAGGACGGCATGATCACGGCGCTCAACGCCGGGGCCGACTCCATCGAGCACGCCACCTATACCGACGCCGAGACCCTGGCTCTGTTCAAGAAGACCGGCGCCTATCTCGTCCCGACCATGATCGCCCCCGGCGCCGCCCTCGCACAGGCCCGGGCCGGCGCGCGCCCACCCGCCGTCCTGGCCAAGGCCGAGGAGGCCGCCAAGGTCGCCTTCGAGAACCACATCCAGCAGTACAGGTCCGGCGTGAAGATCGCTTTCGGCACCGACACCGGCGTCTCGGCCCACGGGCAGAACGCCACCGAATTCAAGATGATGGTGGATGCTGGCATGTCGCCGACCCTGGCCATCCGGTCGGCGACCGTCGACGCCGCCGACCTGCTGGGGCGCTCATCCACCCTGGGGACCATCGAGCCCGGAAAGGACGCCGACCTGATCGCCGTCTCCACCAGCCCGCTGGCCGAAATCMCCCAGCTCGAGCACCCGACCTTCGTGATGCGCCGGGGCGTGGTCCACAAACTGGCCGGCGAGCGTCAGGCCTTCCCGCCGCTCGGCCGCCCTTAGGCCCTAGTGCATGGTCCCCGCGACGATCTCCAACTTGTTGCCGTCGGGATCCAGCACGACCGCGCCGTAGTAGTCCGGCGCGATATCCGGGTGCAGCCCGGTGGCGCGGACGCTGGTCGCGCCGTTCGCCAGGGCGGCGGCGTAGGCCTGGTCGACCGCCGCGCGGCTGTCGGCCGTGAAGGCGATATGGGTTCCCTGGCCAGCCACCCGACCGTCTCCAACCGGATAGAGATAGAACAGCCGGCTCTCGCCGCCAGGACCGTAGGCCAGCTCCTTCTCGTCCGCCCAGGCGTTGGCGCTGCCCAACGGCGCGAAGAAGGCGTCATAGAAGGCGCGCGCGGCGTTGAGGTCGCGGACACCGACGGACAGATGATCGAACATTTTGCTGGCATCCCACGTCTGAAGCTTGAGCTTCAGGTGTGGAGCAGATCGGCTCGCCGCAAGCCCTAGAGCGGCACGGTCGCCGCGAAGGTGACCTTCTCTTCGCTGACGTCGGCGAACACCCGACCGCCGGCGTCGCCCACGAACAGGTGGACATAGTAGGCCTGGACCCAATGGCCGTGCAGGCCTTCGCCCATGCCCTCGCCGCGCAGGCCGGCCAGGACTTCCGGCTTCAGACGCGCCCGGGGGCCGATGGCCTCGATGGCGATAGCGACCGAGGCGCCCTCCTCCACCGCGCGGACACGGGCCGTTCCGCCGGTCGGCAAGGCGGCCCCGGCGATCTGGGTCAGGTTCATCAAGGCCCGCGCCGCGGTCTTGGTGACGCCCGGCATCTCGMCCTGCCAGTCCAGTTCGGCCCGCATGTGGGTGAACAGACCCGCCGCCAGCTTATTCAGCTCGCGGGCGTCGAAGGTCTCGGCCGAAGCCGACGCCCCGAAGGCCACCCGGGTGAACGACAACAGGTCGGCGAGCTTCCGCGCCGAACCGTTGATCAGGTTCATGGCGTCGTCGCGCATGTCCTGGGCGCTGGGATCGTCCAGCAGGTCCAGGCCAGAGACGATGGCGCTCGCCGGACTGATGAAGTCATGGCACATCCGCGCGGCCAGGTAGGCCGCGACCTCCGCGGTCTTCGGCGGCGGCTTGGGGGCGTTCTCAGGCGTTTCGACGTCGTCCATCATGCAGTCCCGGAACTTGGCGTGATTTGGCTCTTTGGCAAAGCGAGCGCGCCATCTACAGAAAGCGCCCAATGCGCGGTCCCGATCCCTTCCTCGAACCCGGCGCCATCGTGCGTCACCCGGGCCAGGCGGAATGGGGCCTGGGTCAGGTGCAGTCGGTGGCGGGTCGGAAAGTGACCGTCAATTTCGAACATGCCGGCAAACAGGTTATCGACTCGCAAGTGGTCGACCTGATTTTCGTCGGCGACGATCCCCGGGAGATCCGATGAACGACGTGGGCCCCATCCTCGCCGATGTTTGCGAACAGGCGAGCCGCCTGATCCTCCCCCTGTGGAAGTCGGGCCTGACGGTCCTGACCAAGGCCGATGAGAGCCCGGTCACCGAGGCCGACCGCCGCGGCGAAGCCTTGATCATCGAGCGGCTGGCCACCCTGTTCCCCGGCGTGCCGGTGATCTCGGAGGAGGACGCCAGCGAGTTCGGGACACCCGAGCAGATCGGCCCGCAGTTCTTCCTGGTCGACCCGGTGGACGGCACCAAGGCCTTCGTCCGCGGAGATCCGAACTTCACCGTCAATGTCGCGCTGATCCAGGACGGACGTCCGATCGCCGGCGCAGTGACCGCGCCCGCTACGGCGGAGACCTGGTACACGGTGGGCGGCGGCGCGATGAAGCGCTCCGAAGGCGGCATCGGCTCGCCGATCAACGTGCGTAAGTGGCCGACCGGCGCGGCCGTCGCCCTGATCAGCCACACCATGAAGGAAGAGGTCGCCCAGAAGTTGGCCGATCAGTACGGGTTCGACCTGCGCGAACCCATGGATTCATCGATCAAGTTCTGCCGGATCGCCGAAGGTTCGGCCGACATCTATCCCCGGCACGGACCGACCATGGAATGGGACATTGCGGCCGGACATGCGGTGCTGCATGCGGCCGGCGGTTCGGTGCTGACGCCTGAAGGCGAGGAGTTCGCCTACGCCAAGGCGCGCGAAGGTTTCCGGAACGGCTGGTTCGTCGCTCGCGGCGGCGCGGCCTAGGCCTTCCTGAGGCTGGCGTCCGGCGCCGGAAGTTCGAACACCACCGACTTCACCGGCTGCTGGCTCAGCCGGGCGCCGACGTTTGCCGACGCGCCGCCTCCCAGCAGGAGGAAGGCCGAGAACCCGGTGACGAAGGCCAACACGGCCACCCACAGGAACGGTCGGAAGATAGCGTACGGGCTGAGCACTGTGGCGCCTTCCTGTCAGGACCGCTGCGGTCCGTTCATAGGCTCAACAACCCAAGTCCCGATTGGGTTGCGCTGATCAGCGCCAGCTTCTCGCAAGCCTTCGAGAGCTTGCCGGGCGACCGTGGCTATTAGGACACTCTTCACAGTGTTGCGAATAATTCTCATTGCGAAACATGTTCGCCATAATTAAGAACGCCTCGCAATTGCAGGGGCGCGCACGGCGCCGGGGGAATATCGAAAATGGTTTCGAAAGCTACAGGCGTCTCGGCCAAGGCCAAGCGCGCAATCAGCATGGCCGCAATGGCCGGCGTGGCAGGCCTGTCACTGGGCCAGGCGGCGTTCGCGGCGGATGAGGCTGCGATCTCCACGGCCGCGGAAGAGGGTCAGAACACCGTCACCGGCGTCGACGTGACCGCGGTCAAGAAGCAGCTCGACTCGCCGAAGTACACCGCCGACCCGCTGAACAACCCGCAGACCGTCACGGTCGTGCCGCGCGGCGTGATCCAGGCGCAGAACCTGCTGTCCCTGCGCGACATCCTCTCCACCGTTCCGGGCATCACCTTCGGCGCCGGCGAAGGCGGCGGCGGCTTCGGCGACTCCATCAACCTGCGCGGCTACTCCGCCAATAACGACCTCAGCGTCGATAACGTCCGCGACAGCGCGCAATACAGCCGCTCGGACCCGTTCAACCTCGAGCAGCTGGAAGTCACCAACGGCGCGAACTCCGTCTATTCGGGCTCGGGCTCGGTGGGCGGGACCATCAACCTCGTGTCGAAGCGCCCCACCGGCCGCGACTCCACGACCGTCACCGGCGGTGTCGGCACCGACGGCTACATCCGCGGCACGGTCGACGCCAACTTCGCGGTCTCCGACAGCATCGGCGTGCGCCTCAACGTCATGGGCCACAAGAACGACGCGCCGGGCCGCGACGTCGAAAAGTTCGAACGCTGGGGGTTCGCGCCTTCGATCACCATCGGTCTTGATGGCCCGACCCAGTTCACCGCGCTCTACTTCCACCAGGAAGACACCAACACCCCGCAGTATGGCGTTCCGTTCTACAACGGTCGCCCGGTCCCGGGGATCGATCCGTCCAACTATTACGGCTATTCCAACGTCGACACCCAGGAGCAGACGGTCGACATCGTCACCGGTATCCTGGAGCACCGGTTCAGCGAGAACCTGAAGGTCCGCAACCTGACGCGCTGGCAGAAGGTGACCGCGCTCACCATCGTCGATCCGCCGCAGGGGACGTTCTGTCTGGCGAACGGCACGAAGCCGGTGGCCTGGAGCCAATCGACCACCGCCACCAACATCACCGGCTACGCGCCCTGCGTCGCCGCCGACCCGGCGCCGGGCTTCTATCAGCCCAGCGGCCCGCGCGGCACGTATCGCGATAACGAGAACACGCTCCTCTACAATCAGACCGACTTCACCTGGAACTTCGAGACGGCGGGCATTCGCCACACCTTCGTCGCCGGCGTCGCCCTGAGCTCGGAGACCTACGAACTGGCCAACGGCAACGTCCTGCGGAACGCCAACGGCACGGCGGTCACGCTGCCGCCGATGAACATCGCCAACCCGAACACCGTCTATGCGGGCGCCTACAACTTCATCCAGGGCGGTGGCGCAGCCCCGTCCGGGACGCCGTTGAGCTTCCCGGCCGGCTCACAGGATGGCGAACGCCGCAACCAGGCGGGCTACATCTTCGACAACGCCGAGATCAACGCGCAGTGGTCCTTCAACTTCGGCCTGCGCTACGAGCACAACGAGGGTGAGAACTACTCCGGCTACTACACCTCGGCCGGCTACCTCCCCAATCCGTCGGGCGGCACCGCCCCGGGCCCGGTCTCGGCCGGCGCTCCGGCGGGCGTGCGCAGCGGCACCGGACCGGTGTTCAAGAGCAACGACAACCTGTTCTCGTACCGCTTCGGCCTCGTCTACAAGCCGACGCCGAACTCCAGCCTCTATGTCGCCTACGGCAATTCGCAGACCCCGTCGCAAGCCACCGTCAACGGCTCCGGCGCCTGCTCGCTGGCCACCTGCAACGTCGATCCTGAAGAAGCCGAGAACATCGAGATCGGCGGCAAGTGGGACGTGGCCGGCCGTCTGTCTCTGACCGCCGCGATCTTCCGCAACGAACGCACCAACTACAAGGTCCCCTCCGGCGATCCCTCCATCCCGGACCAGGTCCTGGACGGCAGCTCGCGGGTTGACGGGGTCGCCCTCGGCGCCTCGGGCCGTATCACCGACAAATGGTCGGTCTTCGCCAACTACACCTATCTGGACTCCGAAGTGCTGCAGGGCGCCTCGACCCTCAACGGCGCGCTCGGCCTTGACTTCACCAAGGGCGATCCGCTCACCAGCGTTCCCGACCACGCCTTCAGCCTGTTCACGACCTATGACCTGCCCCACGATGTGCAGCTCGGTTACGGCGTGACCTACCAGGGCGAATACTACCTGTCGCAGCACGCCCAGATCACCGGCTCGACCCCGGCTGCCCGCACCACGATCCCGCTGGTGACCTCGGAAGCCTATTGGGTTCACCGCGCCACGGTGGCCTGGAGCCCGACCCGCGAGATCGAGGTCCGCGTGAACGTCAACAACCTGTTCGACGAGGTTTACTACAACCGCGGACGCAACAACGGCTGGTCCACGCCGGGCGATCGGCGCAATGCGACCTTGACGGTGAACTACCGGTTCTGATCCTCCCCAGGCAGACCGGTACGTCGCGCCCCGTCCCGTCCCCTCGGGCGGGGCGCGCTTCGTTTGGAGACCCCGCCCATGATGCTGCACATCCCTGAGATCCTTTCGCGGGATCAACTGTCGAAGGTGCGCAGCCTCATCGGGGCCGGGGATTGGGTCGACGGCAACGAGACCTCCGGCTTCCAGTCCGCGCTCGCCAAGGACAACCTGCAGCTCGCCGAGGGATCGCCTGCGGCCCTGGAGGCCGGGGCTCTGGTCGCCGCCGCCATTGGCAGGCATCCGCTGTTCGTGGCCGGCGCCCTGCCCGCCACGGTCTTTCCGCCCATGTTCAACCGCTATGGGCCGGGAAAGAAGTTCGACAATCACGTCGACAACTCGATCCGGATCTCGAAGACCGGGCAGAAGATCCGCGCCGACGTCTCGGCCACCCTCTTCCTCTCCGACCCCGAAGCCTATGAGGGCGGCGAGCTGACCGTCGACGACACCTTCGGCGTCCATCAGGTGAAGCTCTCCGCCGGCGACCTGATCCTCTMCCCGTCGTCCAGCCTGCACCGGGTCGAGCCGATCCTCAGCGGCGAGCGGGTCGCCGCCGTCCTCTGGATCCAGAGCCTCATCCGCGAAGACGCGCGGCGGGCCCTGCTGTTCGACATGGACATGGCCATCCAGAGCGCCGGAGCGCGGCTGGGCCAGCAGGACGATGCGGTGATCTCCCTCACCGGCGCCTACCACAACCTGCTGCGGATGTGGGCTGAGCTCTAGGCGCGGGCCGCCAACTGCCCCAGACTTCCGGCAAAAGTTCGGGAGCGCGCCATGACCTATGAAACCATCACCTATGAGACCCGTGGGCAGGTCGGCGTCCTCACCCTCAATCGTCCGGAAAAGCTGAACGCCATCTCGTTCGAGCTGCGCCGCGACCTGGAGGCAGGTCTGTCCGCCGCCCTGACCGACGACGATGTCCGCGCCCTGGTGCTCACCGGCGCCGGCCGCGGCTTCTGCTCGGGCGCCGACCTGACAGGTCCGGCGGCGCAGCGGGACGCGCCGCCCTCGCAGGCCGAGCGGCTGGACGAAGACGCCTGGATGGGCCGCTGGGCGCGGCTGCTGCGTGATTTCGACAAGCCGATCATCGGCGCGATCAACGGCGTCTGCGCCGGCGCCGGCATGGCCTGGGCTTTGGGCTGTGACGTGCGGATCGGCTCCGAGCACGCCCGGTTCAAGACTACCTTCGTCGAGCGGGCGATCTCGCCGGATTCCGGCCTTTCGTTCCTGCTGCCGCGGATCGTCGGCTACGCCGCGGCGGCCGACCTGATCTTCACCAGCCGCATAGTGCTGGCCGAAGAGGCCCTGCGCCTTGGCCTGCTGAACCGCCTGGTGGCCCATGACACCTTGCTGGACGAGGCGGTCGCCTACGCCGAACAGATGACCCAGTGGCCGCCCCTGGCGATCCGCATGGCCAAGCGCGTGCTGCAGACCAACATGGAATCCGACTTCGAAACTGCGGTGAAGTACGAGTCCGTGGGCCTGACCCACGCCCGCCGCGCGGTGAACGATGTGAAGGAGTCCGGCGCGTCGTTCCGCGAGAAGCGCAAAGGCGTCTACACGGGCACGTAAAATGAGGTCATAAGGCCCTCAACTTGACTTGAGGGAAGACCGCCATGGCCCTGGACACCGCCGAGAACGCCAAGACCTTCGATTGGGAAGATCCCTTCGATCTGGCGGCCCGCCTCACCGAGGACGAGCGGATGGTCTGGCAGAGCGCCCGCGCCTACGCCCGCGAGAAGCTGCTGCCGCGGGTGGTCTCGGCCTATGCCGACGAGCGCTTCGACCGCGAGATCATGAACGAGATGGGCGCGCTGGGCTTCCTGGGCGCCACCCTGCCCGAGCAGTACGGCGGTTCCGGCGTGAGCCACGTCGCCTATGGCCTGATCGCCCGCGAGATCGAGTCCATCGACAGCGGCTATCGCTCGGCCATGAGCGTCCAGTCCTCCCTGGTCATGTACCCGATCTACGCCTTCGGCTCCGAAGAGCAGCGGATGAAGTATCTGCCCGGCATGGCCCGCGGCGAGATCGTCGGCTGCTTCGGCCTGACCGAGGCCGACGGCGGCTCCGMCCCCGCCTCGATGCGCACCGTCGCCCGCAAGGTGGCCGGCGGCTACGAGCTGTCCGGCTCGAAGATGTGGATCACCAACTCGCCGATCGCCGACGTGGCCCTGGTCTGGGCCAAGCTGGACGGCGTGATCCGCGGCTTCCTGGTGGATCGCGGGGCCAAGGGCTTCGAGACGCCGAAGATCCAGAACAAGCTCTCCCTGCGCGCCTCCGTCACCGGCGAGATCGCCCTGGACGAGGTGTTCGTGGCCGAAGACATGATGCTGCCCAACGTCTCGGGCCTGCGCGGTCCGTTCTCGTGCCTGAACAAGGCGCGCTACGGCATCAGCTGGGGCGCCATGGGCGCGGCGGACTTCTGCCTGCACGCCAGCCGTGACTACGTTTCCAGCCGCAAGGTGTTCGGCCGCCCCCTCGCCGCACGTCAGCTCATCCAGAAGAAGCTGGCCGACATGCAGACCGAGATCGCCCTCGGCTTCGAGGGCGCGCTGGCCCTGGGGCGGCTGATCGATCAGGGCGCCTGGGTGCCCGAAGCCATCAGCCTGATGAAGCGCAACAACTGCGGCAAGGCCCTGGCCATCGCCCGCGAAGCCCGCGACATCCACGGCGGCAACGGGATTTCCGGCGAGTATCACGTGATGCGCCACGCCGCGAACCTGGAGACCGTGAACACCTATGAAGGCGCTCACGACGTTCACGCCCTGATCCTGGGCCGCGCCATCACCGGTGAGAGCGCCTTCTAGGACCACTACCACCGGCGGTATAATTCGCCACATTTCGAACCTTGCGTTTACCCACGACGGCTAAGGTCGCCTCCTAATTCGGGGAGGTCGGCATGCCGTTCGACCGTGGGCGTTCTGCGCCAGTTGAATCCAGGGCGGTGATCGAGTGGCTGTTTTCCAACAGCCGCGAAGTCATGTTCGTCATCGGGCCCGACGGCCTGTTCGAGCTGGTGAATCCTGCCTTCGAACGCGAGACCGGCTGGGCGGAAGCCGAGATCATCGGCAAGGTGGTCCGCGACTTTCTGCACCCCGACGACACCGAAGAACTCGAAGCCCACCTCGCGCGCCTGGCCGCGCACGGCGTCAGCGACAACACCTCGCGCATCCTGCTGAAGAGCGGCGAGTATCGCTGGTTCGAAGGTCATGCCCAGATGACCGAGGACAAGCACATCATCGGGGTGGTCCACGACGCCACGGCCGAGCGCGCTCGCGCCGCCGAGCTCGCCGAGGCCCGTCACACCAGCCACATGCTCTCCCAGGCCGCCGGGATCGGCACCTGGACCTACGAACCCGACAATGACGACGTGTCCTGGTCGGACGACATCCTCTCGATCACCGGCTACAAGCCCGCCGAGATGGGCGACAGCGCCCAATTCGAGGCCCTGCTTCACCCCGAGGAAAAGGCCTTCGTCCAGAAGGTGTTCATCACCGGCACGGTCCGCGGCGTGCCTCAGACCTTCGAGCACCGGCTCCGCGCCAAGAACGGTCGCTGGACCCACTGGCGCGCGACCTTCCAGACGGAGCGGCGGCCGAGCGGGGCCTTCGCCCTCAGAGGCGTGTCGCAGAACATCACCGAGTTGGCCCAGGCCCGCGACGCCGCGGTCCGCGGCGAGCGCCAGATCCGGCAGCTCATCGAGAACGCCCCCTTCGCCGTCGCCATGTTCGACCGCGAATTACGCTATATGGTGGTGTCGAATAGCTGGCAGCAGGCGTTCACGCTCGGCGAGCGCGAGCACATCGGCAAGACCTTGCAGGACGTGTTTCCCACCGTCCCGAAGCGTCTGCTCGCGGCCCAGAAGCGGGCCCTGACCGGCGAGGTCGTGACGTCGAAGGAAGACCGCTTCACCGACAGCCAGGGCACCAAGCACTGGGTTCGCTGGGAAGCCCGCCCGTGGCGCGACGCCAAGGGCCGCATCCAGGGGATGTTGGCCTATGTGGACGACATCTCCGCCCTCGCCCGCGCACGCACCGAGGCGCAGCAGAACGCTCGGCGTCTGAAACTGGCCCTCGAGGCGGCCGACGCCGGCGTCTACGAGATCGACCACGCCGCCCAGACCTTCTGGGTCTCGCCCGAATATCGCCGCCTGCTGGGCGGCCACCCCGGCGGCTACGAGGCTGCGCAGAAACTGCAGTTCCCGAACTTCCATCCCGACGACCTAGAGCATGTGCGTCAGTCGTTCCGCCGCATCCGCGACGACGAGACCATCTCCGGCGACACCTTCGAGGCGCGGGTCATCACCCCATCGGGCGAGACCCGCTGGATGCGCATTTTCCACCGCCTGAAGCGCGACCGGCTGGGCCGGGCGCTCAAGGGCGTCGGCATGGTCCACGATTTCGACGACCGGAAGCGGCAGGAGTTGGCCCTCATCGAGGCTCAGCGCGCGGCCCAGGCGGCCAGCGAAGCCAAGGCCGCCTTCCTGGCCAATATGAGCCACGAGATCCGCACGCCGATGAACGGCGTCATGGGCGTGCTCCACCTGCTTAAGACCGAGAACCTGACCGACGAAGGCCGTCGCATGCTGGAGGACGCCCTGTCCTGCGGCCAGATGCTGGCGGAGTTGCTGAACGACGTGATCGACTTCTCGAAGATCGAGGAAGGTCACCTGCAGATGGCGACCGAAGCGGTCGATCCCCGCGCCTTGATCGAGGGCGTCGCCCGCCTCCTGCGCCCCCAGGCCGAAGCCAAGGGCCTGGCCCTGCGGGTCGAGGCGCCGGAGAACCTCGGCTGGGTGATGGCCGACCCCGTGCGTCTGCGCCAGGCCCTGTTCAACCTGGTCGGCAATGCGGTGAAGTTCACCCTGAAGGGTCAGGTGCTGATCCGCGCCAGCCTCAAGCCGTCGGCCGAGGGTTCGCTCCTGCGCCTGGAAGTGGCCGACACCGGCGTCGGCATTCCCGAAGCTGTCCAGCCCCGCATCTTCCAACGGTTCGACCAGGGCGACGCCTCCACCACCCGTCGCTTCGGCGGCTCGGGCCTGGGCCTGGCGATCACCCAGAAGCTCGCCGAGATGATGGGCGGCGGGGTCGGCTTCGCCTCCACCGAAGGCGTGGGCTCCGTGTTCTGGCTCGAGGTCTCGGCGCCAGCGACCGACGCGGCCCTGCCTCAGGCCGAGAACGACGAACCCTATCTCGAAGGCCTGCGGATCCTGGTGGTCGAGGACAACGCCACCAACCGCATGATCGCCACCAAGCTGCTGGAGAACCTGGGCGCCGTCGTCCAGACCGCCGAGGACGGCCTGCTGGGCGTCGCGGCCGCGGCTCACGGCGGTTTCGACCTGATCCTGATGGACGTCCAGATGCCGGGGATCGACGGTCTGGAGGCGGCCCGCCGCATCCGGGCCCTGGGCGGCGACCTGGCCAATATCCCCATCGTGGCCCTCACGGCCAACGTGCTGTCCCACCAGCGGCAGGCCTATCTGGAAGCCGGCATGGACGGCGTCGTCGGCAAGCCGATCTCACCCGCCAGCCTGCTCGCCGAGATCGCGCGGCTGAGCGAGACCATGGACCCGGAAGCCGCCGCGGTCGCCTGACAACCGCGCCCCT
>BFBZ01001580.1_pt1 | contig 14614 bp, 15 predicted proteins | sample 1888401 | NCBI WGS metagenome assembly BFBZ01 (sample SAMD00112614, study PRJDB3348) | symbiont metagenome | host: Chara braunii | reverse complement strand
GAGCGGATTACCGAACGGCTGATGGCGGAAGGGTCGATCGTCTATCTCTACCATCGCCCCGTCATCATCGCCCACACGGCCAGGCTCGAGGGCTACCGGCCCATGCCCGACGGCCTGGTCCGGGTCATCGGCCTGACGCTCAAGCCGAACTGACGGGCGCCGCGTCATGCTGACCCTCATCGGCAAGCGGATCGTCCAGTTGATCCCGACGCTGTTCTTCGTCTCGGTGATCATCTTCCTGCTGCAGCAATTGCTGCCGGGCGATCCCGCGCTGGTCATGGCCGGTGAGGACAAGGACCCGCTGGTGATCGAACAGATCCGCCAGCGCTATCGCCTCGATCAGCCGCTGCCGGTCCAGTATCTCGCCTGGATCGGCGGCGTCCTGTCGGGCGATCTCGGCGAAAGCATGCGGCTGAAGGAGCCGGTCGCCCATCTGGTCGCCCAGAAGCTGCCGGTCACGGTCCAGCTCGCCGTCATGGCCATGCTGTTCACGCTGGCCATCGGCATTCCCGCCGGCATCATCTCGGCGGTCAAGAAGAACACGGTGTGGGACTATGCGGTCAACGTCATCGCGCTCTGGGGCATCTCGACGCCGAATTTCTGGCTCGGCATCATGATGATCTTCCTGTTCTCGGTGCAGCTCGGCTGGCTGCCGGCTTCCGGTTATGTCTCACCCTTCGAGGATTTCTGGGGCTCGATGGCGGCGACCGTCATGCCGGCCTTCGTGCTCGGCAATTCCTTTGCCGGCGTGCTCATGCGCCACACCCGCGCGGCCATGCTGCAGGCGCTGGAAAGCGACTATGTCCGCACCGCCCGCGCCAAGGGCCTCGCCGAGGAACGGGTGATCCTGAAACATGCCCTGCGCAACGCCCTGACGCCGATCATCACGCTCGGCGCGCTGGAATTCGGCACGCTTTTGTCGGGCGCCGTCCTGACCGAGCAGATCTTCTCGGTGCCGGGCTTCGGCAAGCTGATCGTCGATGCCGTGTTCAACCGCGACTATGCCGTGGTCCAGGGCGTCGTGCTGGTCACCGCCACCACCTATATCGTGCTCAATCTGCTGGCCGATATCGGCTACATCTTCGCCAACCCGCGGCTGAGGAGCTGACCCATGGCCACAAGCCAAGGCATTCTCGCCGCCATCGCCGCGGCCGAAGTCGAGAGCCCGGCGCGCCGGGCCTGGCGTCGGCTGAAGGCCCGCAAGGGCGCCATGGTGGCGCTGGCCCTGCTGGTCCTGATCGTCGTCGCGGCGGTCTTTGCGCCCTATCTCGCGCCCCATGATCCGATCCAGCAGAGCTGGCGTGCCGTGCGCCAGGCGCCCTCGGCGGCCCATTGGTTCGGTTCCGACGAGGTCGGCCGCGACGTCTTCGCGCGCGTCGTCTTCGGCGCCCGCGCCTCGCTCGCCGCCGGTGTCGTCTCGGTCGCCATCGCCATCCTCGCCGGCGTACCACTCGGCCTCACGGCCGGCTATCTCGGCGGCTGGGCCGACGGGCTGATCTCGCGCTTCACCGACGCCATGCTGGCCTGCCCGTTCCTGATCCTGGCGATCGCACTCGCGGCCTTTCTCGGGCCCTCGCTGCAGAACGCCATGATCGCCATCGGCATCACCGCGACGCCGGTCTTCGTCCGCCTGACGCGCGGCCAGGTGATGGCGGTCAAGACCGAGGATTATGTCGAAGCCGCGCGGGCCGTCGGCAATCCGCGCTGGCGCATCGCGGTGCGCCATATCCTGCCGAACATCCTGCCCCAGCTTCTGGTCCAGGCGACGCTGACGGTCGCCACCGCGATCATCGCCGAGGCCTCGCTGTCCTTCCTCGGGCTCGGCCAGCAGCCGCCGACCCCGTCCTGGGGCTCGATGTTGAACGCGGCCCAGCGTTTCCTGACCCAGGCGCCCTGGATGGCGATCTTCCCCGGCCTCGCCATTTTCGTCACCGTGCTGAGCTTCAACCTGCTCGGCGACGGCCTGCGCGATGCGCTCGATCCCAAGGCCAAGTAGCTGAGCGCGATCGTGTTGAACAGAAACGTCTTGCACAAAGGTCTGCCGTCCTTCGAGGCTCGCTTCGCTCGCACCTCCGGATGAGGACAGGAGAGAATTGCACGTCTTGCGGTGCCGGATGCGCGCTGAGCTCCAAACCTCGTGAGCGACATCCTGAGGTGTGAGCGAAGCGAGCCTCGAAGGACGGCAAACCTTGGTGCAGCGCCACGTACTTCTATTTCTAAGCGCCGGCATCGCCGGCGTTCGGGAAGAACAGCTGCTGGCCCTCGATCTTGTAGTCGGCGATCGCCTTCTGGCCCTCGGCGCCGAGAACCCAATCGATGAAGGCCTGGCCGTCGCCGGCCTTCACATGGCCGTGGCGCTGCGGATTGACCAGCATGATGCCATATTGGTTGAACAGCCGGCGGTCGCCTTCCACGACGATCGTCAGGTCGCCGCGGTTCTTGAACGACAGCCAGGTGCCCCGGTCGGTCAGCACATAGCCTTTCATCGCCGAGGCGGTGTTGAGGGCCGCTCCCATGCCTTGGCCAATCTCGCGATACCAGGACCCGCGGGTGGCCGACAGATCGATGCCCGAGGCGGTCCACAGCGCCAGCTCGGCCTGATGCGTGCCCGAGCGGTCGCCACGCGACACGAAGGGCAAGGCCTTGGTCTGGATCGCCTTGAGCGCCGCGGCGATGTCGCGGCTGCCGCTGACGCCGGCCGGGTCGGCCTTCGGCCCGACCAGCACGAAGTCGTTATACATGACCGGCCGGCGCGGCCCGCCGAAGCCCTCGGCGACAAATTTGTCTTCCGCCGCCCGGGCATGGACGAAGACCACGTCGGCATCGCCACGCCGGCCGGTGTCGAGCGCCTGGCCGGTGCCCTGCGAGATCACCCGGACCTCGATGCCGGTCTTCGCCCTGAACAGCGGCAGGATATGGTTGAACAGGCCGGAATCGACCGTCGAGGTGGTCGAGGCCACGGTGATGAAACGCCCCGGCGATGGCGCCGGCGCGGTCTGGCCGAAGGCGGCGCCGGCGAGCGCGGCAGCGCCGCCGAGGCCGAGGAGAAGACGACGGGTCGTGATCATGGACGGCTCCTTGAAAGAGGACAGGTCACCACAAGAGTTCACCGGCCAGGAAGGCGCGGGCTTCCGGGGTCGCCGGCGAAGCGAAGAAGGCGGCGGCCGGGCCCTGCTCGACCAGGTGGCCGTGATGGAAGAACAGCACGTGGTCGGCCAGCCGGCGCGCCTGGCCGAGATCATGGGTCGCCATGACCAGCGTCACCCCCTCGGCGGCCAGCGTCTGGAGCATCGCCTCGACCTGCCGGGTGGCCCCGGGGTCAAGCTGCGACGAGGGTTCGTCGAGGAACAGGAGTTCCGGCTTCAGGGCCCAGGCGCGGGCGATGGCAAGCCTCTGCTGCTCGCCGCCCGACAGGAGCCGCGCCGGCCGGCTCGCCAGCGCCGCCAGGCCGAAGCGCTCCATCGCCTTGCGCGCCAGCCCCTGGCGCGATCGCCAGGGCACACCGCCGGCGGCCAAGGCATGGACGATATTGGCCTCCGCCGAGCGGCGCAGCATGACCGGCTTCTGGAACACCATGGCGTGGCGCTTGGCGCCGCCAACATGCGCCCAGGCGACGCGGCCGGCGCTCGGCGTCAACAGGCCATGGCAGAGCCTGAGCGTCAGCGACTTGCCCGAACCGTTCGGCCCGAGAATGACCGTGATGCCGCCGCGCGCGACGACGAAGCCGACATTGCTGACCAGTTGCCTGCCGCCGGCCTGGAAACTGAGCCCCTCCACCGTCAGCGGCAGGATCGACACGGTGTCACGCAAGACCGTCACCCCGCATAGCGCGCACCGATGCGGCTCGCGCCATAGGTGACCGCATTGATGGCGAGCGTCAGGCCGATCAGCACGATGCCGAGACCGAGCGCCAAAGGCAGGTCGCCCTTCGATGTCTCCAGCGCGATCGCCGTGGTCATGGTGCGGGTATAGCCGGCGATATTGCCGCCGACGATCAGCACCGCGCCGACCTCGGCGCTGGCCCGGCCGAAACCGGCGAGCAGCGCGGTTGCGAGCGCGAAGCGGCCGTCCCACAAGAGCGTCGGAATGGCCCGCCAGCCGGTCATGCCGACCGAAGCGAGATGCTCGCGATATTCGCCGTGCAGATCCTCGACGATCTGGCGGGTGATCGCCAGGATGATCGGCAGCACCAGCAGGGCCTGCGCCGAGACCATGGCTGATGGCGTGAACAGGAGCCCGAGAGGACCGAGGGGACCGGATCTGGACAGGAACAGGAAGATCATCAGGCCGGCGACAACCGGCGGCAGGCCCATCAGCGCATTGACCACCACCACCACCACGGACCGGCCGGGAAACCGCGCCAGCGCGAGCAGCGCGCCGAGCGGCAGGCCGATGACGGCCGCGATCAGCACGGCGGTCAGGGTCACCGTCAGCGACAGGCTGACAATGGCGAGGAAGCCCGGATCGAGCCCGACGATCAGGCCGATGGCTGCGGCAAAGGCGGCGCTGACGTCCAAGAGCGGCGGTCCTTCCCCTTGAAGCCCTTCATCTTGATTGCATTGGTTATGGATCCGCCCCTATGATTTTCAACAATGGAATTCCTGCATGAAGGCGCAGCCCTATGCATGAGACAACCTATCTGACAACCGATGAAGCGGCGGCCTATCTCAAGCTCAAGGACCGCAAGCTCTACGACCTGGTCGCCCAGGGCGCGGTGCCCTGCACCAAGGTGACCGGCAAGTGGCTGTTTCCCCGCGCGGCGCTCGACCGCTGGCTTGCCGCCGGGCTCGCCCGGCCGGCCGGCTTCGTCGCGGTGACACCGCCACCGATCATCGGTGGCAGCCATGATCCCCTGCTCGAATGGGCGGCGCGGCAGTCCGGCTCCGGGCTGGCCTTGCTGGCCGAGGGTTCGGAGGCCGGTCTCGACCGCCTGGAACGCAATGAGGTGGCGGCCGCGGCAATCCATCTGCATGGCCCGGGCGATGACGCCACCGCCAACCTCGCCGGCGTGGCCGCGCGCTCCGGCCTGCACGACGCCGTGGTCATCGCGCTTGCCCGCCGCGAGCAGGGCCTAGTGGTCGCGGCCGGCAACCCGCTGGCGCTCGAGAACCTCGCCGGCGCGGTTGAAGGCGGCGCACGCTTCGCGCTGCGCCAGCCCGGCGCCGGTGCGCAATTGCTGCTGGCCGCCATGCTCGACCGGTTATCGGTGCCGCTCGACAGGCTGAACAGCGCGGCCGGCCCCTATCCGACCGGCATGGACCTGGCGCTCGCCATACGCACGGGCGAAGCTGATTGCGGTATCGCGACCCGCGCGGTGGCGGCCACCCATGGGCTCGGCTTCCTGCCCGTCGCCTGGGAACGTTTCGATCTCGTGCTGCGCCGGCGCAGCTATTTCGAGCCCGGACCGCAAAAGCTGCTGGCCAGCCTGCGCAATCAGGATTTCGCCCGCCGCGCCGCCGAATTCGGCGGCTATGACGTGACCGAAGCCGGCCTGGTCCGGCTCAACATGTGAAGCCGCAGCCGATGTCCGAGCCGCCTCGCCTGACCTCGGTCGCCGATGCACTGGCCCCGCTGCTGGCCGGTCTGCGACCGGTTGGCGCCACCAGGATCGCGACCGCCGAAACGCTGGGCCGGGTCGCCGGCGAGGCGGTTCGCAATCCCGCCCGGGTGCCGGCCGACGCGATCGCCCTGCGCGACGGCATCGCGGTCGCGGCCGCGAGCCTTGTCGGAGCGTCGCCTTATGCGCCGGTGATCCTGGCCGAGGCGCCCTCGCCGATCCTGGCCGGCCAAGTCCTGCCGCCGGCGACCGACGCAGTCATTCCGGCCGCCGCCGCGACCAGGTCCGGCGCCTTCGTCGAGATCGGCCAGGCGGCCTATCCGGGCGAGCAGGTCGCCCTGGCCGGATCCGACCTCGCGCCGGACGCCTTGATCCTCGGATATGGCGCCACGGTCACGCCGGAGATCCGGCTCGCCCTCGCCATGGCCGGCATCGCCGAGATCGCCGTCCTGAACGGACGTTTCGCCATCGCTTCGTCAGGCCATCCCGCCACCCGCGACTGGCTTGCCGCGCGGCTCGGCGCGCTCGGCCTGATCGAAGACCGGCCAGCCGAAGCCGATCTCACCCTTTGCCTCGGCGAAAGCGACGCCCCTGGCGTTGATCCAGCATCGTCACACGCCATTCGCGGCCTGGCTTTGCGTCCGGGCGAAGCGGCCGGCACGGCCCTGCTGGCTGACGGCCGACCCGTCATCCGCTTGCCGGGGCGCTTCGACGGAGCGGTCGCGGCCTTCTATGCGCTCGTCCTGCCCGTGGCCGCACGCCTGACCGCCCGCGCGATCGACACCCGTACGCTGCCGCTCGCCGCCAAGATCAGTTCGGCGATCGGCTGCACAGATGTCGCATTGCTGCGGGTCGTCGGCGAGAGCTATGAACCTGTCTCTGTCGGCCAGATAGCGCTTCAGGCCTTGCTCAAGGCCGATGCGATCGCGCTGATCCCGCCGGAGAGCGAGGGAGCCGGTGCCGGTACGCCGCTCGCCGCCATTCCCATCGACACCCCGCTGATGCCCGGATCGAGCGCATGACCGAACGTTCAAGTTTCGACCAGGATCAATTCCTCACCGTACTGACGCGCGAGGAGGCCGTCAGCCGGTTTCGCGCCGCGCTGGCGCCGAGGCCGCTTGGATCGGAACGGGTACCGCTCGATCGCCTTGTCGGCCGTGTGCTCGCCGCCGATATCGCGGCCCCGGTCGATACGCCGCCTTTCGACCGCTCGGTGGTCGACGGCTTTGCCGTGCAGGCCGGTGATGTCGCCACCGCCTCGGAGGCCGCTGCCGCCGGCCTGACGCTCAACGGCGAGACCATCGCCTGCGGTTACGCGCCGAAGCTCGCCGTTCTGCCCATGACCGCCACGCCGATCGCCACGGGCGGACCGATCCCGCGCGGTGCCGACGCCGTCGTGATGATCGAACATACCGACATCGCGGCCGACGGCCGGCTATTGGTCAGGCGCGCCCTGGCGCCCGGCCAGAACGTTGCCTTTGCCGGGTCCGACATGGCCCGCGGCGAGACGCTGCTGCGCCGCGGCACCACGGTCGGCGCCCGCGAGATCGGCATGCTCGCCGCCGTCGGCCTCGCCGAGGCCGAGGTCTGGCGCAAGCCGCGCGTCGCGGTCATCTCGACCGGCGACGAACTGGTCGCGCCCGGCATGCCGCTGCGTCCGGCGGCGATCTATGATTCCAACGGCGCCATCGTCGCGGCGGCGCTGGAGGAGAACGGGTGCGAGCCGCTGCGTTTCGGCGCCATAGCCGACGATGCCGTCAGGCTGGAAGCCGCGATGCGCGAGGCCCATGCCAGTTGCGACGCGGTGATCCTGTCGGGCGGCACCTCGAAGGGCGCCGGCGACCTCACCTATCGCATCGTCGGCTCGCTCGGGTCGCCCGGCATCGTCGCTCATGGCGTCGCGCTGAAGCCCGGCAAGCCGCTCTGTCTCGCCGTCTGCGATGGCAAGGCGGTGGTCATCCTGCCGGGTTTCCCGACCTCGGCCATGTTCACCTTCCACGATATCGTGGTGCCGGTGCTGCGGGTGCTTGCGGGCCAGCCGGCCCGCCAGGACGTCGAGGTCACCGCGCGCGTGCCGGTGCGTGTCGCATCCGATCTCGGCCGTACCGAATTCGTCATGGTGGCGCTGTCGGCAAGTCCGGACGGGCCAGTCGCCTATCCGATCGGCAAGGGCTCCGGCTCGGTCACGGCTTTCTCCCAGGCCGACGGCTTCGTCACCATCGACGCATTGGCCGAGGCCATGCCGGCCGATACGGTGACGCCGGTGACCCTGTTCACCCCGCATGTCCATGTGCCCGACCTCGTCATCATGGGCAGCCATTGCGTCGGCCTCGACGCGGTCATCGGCCGTCTGGTCGATCACGGCCTGAGCGCCCGTTCTCTGGCGCTCGGCAGCCTCGGCGGCCTTTCGGCGCTCCGGCGCGGCGAATGCGATCTCGCGCCGATCCACCTGTTCGATCCGAAGACCGGCACCTATAACCGGCCGTTTCTCGGGCCCGGCATGACCCTGATCGCCGGCTGGCGGCGCATGCAGGGCATCGTCCACACGATCGATGACAGGCGTTTCGCCGGTTGCACCGATGCCCGGGCGGCGGTGGAGCAGGCGCTTGCCGACCCCGATTGCCTGATGGTCAACCGCAACCAGGGCGCCGGCACGCGCATCCTGATCGACCAATTGCTCGAAGGCCGCAAACCGCCCGGCTATTGGAACCAGCCGCGCTCGCACAATGCGGTGGCCGCGAGCATCGCCCAGGGGCGTGCCGACTGGGGCATGGCGATCCGCCCGGTGGCGGAGGCCAATGGCCTGGGCTTCATCCCCTTCGCCGAAGAGCATTATGATTTCGCGGTCGCGGCCGAGCCACGCAAGGCGGCGGCGATCGAAACGTTCCGCACCGCGATCGCCGAGGCGGGCGCGGCGCTCGAAGCGCTGGGCTTCACCCCGGCCGACGACGGATCCCTGGCATGACCGATGTTTCGACGCCCACCGCCCTCACCGGCACCCATCTCGTGCCCAAGGGCAAGCTGACCGCCGCCGTCACCTGGCTCGGCATGACCGCGCCGCCACCGCCGGCGCCCTTGCCGGATGAGCCGAGGCTTCGCCGCATCGCCGCACCGGAGCTTGCCGGCTATCGCGCCCTGTTCCGCCGCGTCGGCGACGACTGGCTCTGGACATCGCGCCTGGTGCTGTCCGATGCGGCGCTCGCCGCGATCATCGGCAACCCGCGGGTCGAGGTTTACGCGGTCGAGCGGGATGGCGCCGAGATCGGCATGGTCGAGCTCGATCTCAGGATCGATGGCGAGGTCGAGATCGTCTATTTCGGCCTGATCGCGGAAGCCGTCGGCCAGGGCCTCGGCCGCCTGGTCATGGCCAAAGCCCTGCAGAGCGCCTGGCGGCCCGGCGTCGCCAAGGTCTGGCTCCACACCTGTTCGCACGACCATCCCGCCGCGCTCAAATTCTACACGGCCTGCGGCTTCGAGCCCTATGCTTTCGGCATCGATATTTTCGACGACCCGCGGCTGTCCGGCCTCCTGCCGCGTTCCGCCGCGCCGCATATCCCGCTCATCGACTGAAGATTTCGGGCACCGGCGTCCAGACGACGTCCTCGATCGACCGCGCGCCGGCCGCCAGCATCACCAGCCGCTCGAAGCCGAGCGCGATGCCGCTGGTCGGCGGCATGACGGCAAGCGCCGCCAGCAGGTCGTCGTCGATCGGGTAGCGCTCGCCATAGACCCGCGCCTTCTCGGTCATTTCGATCTCGAAACGACGGCGCTGCTCGACCGGATCGGTCAACTCGCCGAAACCATTGGCGAGCTCGACGCCGCAGGCATAAAGCTCGAAGCGCTCGGCGACCCGCGGGTCGGCTGGCTTCGGGCGCGCGAGCGCCGCCTCGCTCACCGGATATTCGCACAGGATGGTCGGCCGGCCGAAGCCGAGTTTCGGCTCGATCCGCTCGACCAGCACCTTGGAAAAGATGTCGGTCCAGGTGTCGTCGTCGGAGACGCGAATGCCGGCGGCGCGTGTCCGGCTGGCGAAATCCTCGCGATCGGCCTCGCCCGATGCCGCGATGGTCGCCAGGAGGTCGATGCCGGCATGGCGATCGAAGGCCTCGGCCAGCGTGACCCTCTCGGCTTCCGCGAAGGGATCGGCCACCGCGTCGCGCCAGGTCAGCAGCGGCCGACCGGCGGCCTCGCAGGCCATCGCCAGGATGGCGGCGCAATCGGCCATCAGTTGCTCATAGGGCGCCCCGACCCGATACCATTCCACCATGGTGAACTCGGGATGGTGCAGCGGGCCGCGCTCGCGGTTGCGGAACACCCGGGCAAAATCGACGATCCGGGTCTCGCCGGCGGCAATCAGCTTCTTGGCGGCAAACTCCGGCGAGGTGTGCAGGTAAAGCGGCGCCCGCCGGCCGTCGATTGCCACGGCCTCGGTGGCAAATGCATGCAGATGCGCCTCGTTGCCCGGCGAGGCCTGCAACAGCCCGGCCTCGACCTCGGTGAAACCCTCGGCCTCGAACCACATGCGCAAGCGCTGCTTGATCTTGCCGCGCGCGACCAGGAACGGGCGGCGGTCGGCATGGCGGTCCTTGGCCCACCAGGGAGAGAGTGTCATTGGCTTGCCGACTGCTATGGGGTGGCGCTTTTCGGAAACTTCGTCTATGCGACGGCGGAACCGATTGCGAGGGGCGACCGCCCCATCCAAGCTGCACCCGCCAATCCAAGGACGACATCCGTGCCGAAGGTCATCGCCTCTTCCGTCCGCAAGGGCAACATCCTTGAAGTCGACGGCAGGCTCTATCTGATCGTCACCGCCCAGAACATCCATCCCGGCAAGGGCACCCCGGTGACCCAGGTCGACATGCGCCGCCTGTCGGATGGCGTGAAGGTGTCGGAACGCTGGCGCACCACGGAGATGGTCGAGCGCGCCTTTGTCGAGGACCGGCCCTACACCTATCTCTACTCCGATGGTGACGGCAATCACTTCATGAACAAGGAAACCTACGAGCAGATCGGGGTTCCCGACGACATCCTTGGCGACATGAAGCCCTATCTCCAGGAAAACATGGACGTGAAGCTGTCGGTCTACGAGGGCAATCCCGTCGGCATCGAGCTGCCCCAGCGCATCACGCTGGAAGTGGTCGAGACCGAGCCGGTGACCAAGGGCCAGACCGCGTCCTCGTCCTACAAGCCGGCCATCCTGTCGAATGGCGTGCGCACCCTGGTGCCGCCGCATATCGGTCCCGGCACCCGCATCGTCGTGAACACCGAGGACGGCGCCTATTACGAGCGCGCCAAGGACTGACGCAAGCACCAAGGATCGCCGCGCGGCGCTGCAGCCCTGCTTGAATCGCGAGTCCTGTCTGAATCACATGAAAGAGGGACGGCTTCGGCCGTCCCTTTTTTATTGCGCCGAACCTGCCCCATGCCGCGCCCTCCCGCCGCATCGGACGCCGGGCCCAACCGCCGCCGCCACTCTCGGCACGCTCCAGCCGCCCCGGCCAGGCGCGACGCTTGACTCGAATTTCGTCATATGGAACGATCTAAATCAAGACTGGAACGTTCCAGAAGCCCAGTCGTTGGAAACGCAGACGAGGAGAGTCTTCATGGACGAACACAATCCGTCACGCCGCGCCGCCTTCGGCGCTCTCGCCATCGGCACGGTAGCGACGGCCGCCGTCGTGACCAGTTCGCAGGTCGCCGAGGCCTCGACGCCGGAAGAATTCACCAAGCGCGGCAGCATCGCGATCGGCGTCGTCTCCGGCGTGCCGCCCTTCGGCAGCGTCAATGAGCGCGGCGAGCCGGTCGGCTATGACGTCGATGTCGCCAATCTCATCGCCAAATATATGGGAGTGAAGGCCGAGATCACCGCGCTCGCGCCGCCGGCCCGCATCCCGGCGCTCCAGTCGAAGCGTGTCGACCTCTTGATCGCCACCCTCGGCCCGACACCCGAGCGTGCCAAGACCATCATGTTCCCGATGCCCTACAGCACCTTCCGCACCTCGATCATGGCAGCCAAGGACCTCGCCGCCACGTCGCTCGCCGATCTCGCCGGCAAGCGCGTCGCGGTGCCGCGCGGCAGCCCGCAGGACACCACGCTGACGCGCATGGCGATGGCCGGCACCAACATCGTCCGCTTCGACGACGATGCCACCTGCGCCCAGGCGGTGTTCAGCCGCCAGGTCGATGCCGCGGCGATGCCCGACACCACCATCACCCAGATCCTCGGCCAGAACAGCAGCGCCAATGCCGAGCTGAAATTCGTCTTCGCGCTGCAACCCAACTCGATGGCGGTGCGCAAGGACCAGTTCGAGCTGCACCAGTGGCTGAACAACACCATCTGGTGGATGAAGAATTCCGGCGAACTCGACGCGATCTCCAAGAAGTGGCTGAACGCGCCGCTGCCGGAACTGCCGGTCTTCTGACCCCGCGAAGCCGGCGCGGCCGCCTCGGTCGCGCCGGCCCGGCCACCCTTTCATCGTTCAGAACGGCATCGCCATGTTTCCGGTCCTCGTCTTTTCCGACGTTTGGGCGCAAGCTGACGCGCTCCTCGACGGCCTTCTGCAGACGGTCTGGATCTCCGCCGTCGCCATCCTGCTCGGCGTCGTCATCGGCACGCTCTGCGCGATCGCGCTCACCGGCCGCAGCCGGATCCTGTCGGCGCTCGCCAGGGCCTATGTCGAAGCGATCAGGAACACGCCCTTCCTGGTCCAGCTGTTCCTGGTCTTTTTCGGCCTGCCGGGGATCGGGCTGCGCATCTCGGCGGTGTCGGCCGGGCTGATCGCGCTCACCGTCAATCTCGGCGCCTATTCCGCCGAGATCATTCGCGCCGGCATCGAGGCGACGCACAAGTCGCAGATCGAGGCGGGCGCTTCGCTCGGCCTGACGCGCCGCGACATCCTGGTCCACGTGGTGCTGCTGCCGGCGCTCGAGCGGGTCTGGCCGGCGCTCTCCAGCCAGTTCGTGCTGACCATGCTGGCATCCTCGATCCTGTCGCAGATCTCGGTCGAGGAACTGACCTCCGCCGGCGCGCTGATCGACAGCCGGACCTATCGCTCGATGGAAATCTACATCGTGCTCGCCGGCCTCTATCTCGGTCTCACCTTCCTGTTCCGGCTGAGTTTCGGCCTGATCGGCAAGCTGCTCTTCGCGCGCCGCCGCGCGGTGACGGTGCGCCGATGATCCGCGCTTTCGGGCCCGCCGAATTTTCGTTTCTGGTCGAGGCCGCGCGCTGGACCATCGTGCTGTCCTGCCTCGCCTTCCTTGGCGGCGGCATTGTCGGCCTTGTGGTCGCGCTGATGCGGGTCTCCCGCAATGCCGTGATCCGCAACCTCGCCGCCGGCTGGATCGGCATGGTGCAGGGCACCCCCGTGCTGATCGTCCTGTTCCTGGTCTTCTATGGGCTGCCGGCCTTCGGCTGGCGCTTTCCGCCGCTGGTCGCGGCCGCGCTGGGCATGACCGTTTATGCCAGCGCCTTCCTCGGCGAGATCTGGCGCGGCTGCATCGAGGCCGTGCCGCGCCAGCAATGGGAGGCCGCCTCGTCGCTGGCGCTCTCGCCGATGCAGCGCATGATCTATGTCGTGCTGCCCCAGGCGGTCCGGCTGGCGGTCGCGCCGACCGTCGGCTTCATGGTCCAGATCGTCAAGAACACCTCGGTCGCGTCGATCATCGGCTTCGTCGAGCTCGCCCGCGCCGGCACCCTCATGAACAACGTGACCTTCCAGCCCTTCTGGGTCTTCGGCTCCGTCGCGCTGCTCTATTTCGCCATGTGTTGGCCGCTCAGCGTGATGAGCCAGCGGCTCGAAAGGAGGCTCCATGTCAGTCGTCGTGGCTGAGGATGTCCGCAAGTCCTTCGGTTCGCTGACCGTGCTCGACGGCGTCTCGCTGTCGGTCGCCGAGGGTGAACTGATCGCGGTGATCGGCCGCAGCGGTTCGGGCAAGAGCACCTTCCTGCGCTGCCTCAACGGCCTGGAGACGCCCGACTCCGGCAAGGTGACGATTGCCGGCCATCGGCTGGCCGGCGACGAACCGTCGCTGCGCGCGCTGCGCCAGGACGTTGGCATGGTGTTCCAGTCCTACAATCTGTTTCCGCATCTCACCGTCGGCAAGAACATCGAGCTCGCCCCGCGCCTCGTGAAGAAGCTGAGCCCGGCCGAGGCGCGCGACACCGCCAAGGCGGTGCTGGCCGAGGTCGGGCTCGCCGAGAAATACGATGCCTTTCCCGAGCAGCTCTCCGGCGGCCAGCAGCAGCGCGTGGCGATCGCCCGCAGTCTCGCCATGCGTCCCAAGGTGATGCTGTTCGACGAGGTGACATCGGCGCTCGATCCGGAACTCACCGGCGAGGTCCTGAAGGTCATGGAAGGCCTGTCGCGGGCCGGCATGACCATGCTGCTGGTCACCCATGAAATGGCCTTCGCGCGGCGCGCCGCGAGCCGGGTGGTCTATTTCCACCAGGGCCGCATCCACGAGGAGGGTGCCCCCGAAGCCTTTTTCGGCCACCCGCGGACGCCGGAACTGCAGCAATTCCTGGGGGCGGTCCTGTGACGACCACGAGGCCGACGCTGATCGAGGTCGCCGAACATGCCGGCGTGTCGAAATCGACGGCCTCGCTGGCGTTGCGCGGCGCCCCGGTCTCGATCGAGGCCCGCGAGCGGGTTCATCAGGCCGCGTCGCAACTGGGCTATGTCTATGACCGGGCGGCCGCCGCCATGCGTGGCGCCCGCTCCGGCACGATCGGCCTGATCGTCTTCGATCTCGCCAATCCGTTCTATTCCGAACTGGCCGCCGGGGTCTCCGAGGGCCTGGAGGCGGACGGCGCGCTGGTGCTGATCGCCGACTCCCAGGATGATCGCGGCCGCCAGTCGCGCATCCTGACCCGCATGCGCGAACACCGGCTGGACGGATTGATCCTGTGCGCCGCCGCCGGCAGCACGGCCGCTGATCTTGAGCTCCAGATCCCCGCCCGCCTGCCCTTGGTGCAGATGCTGCGCCGGGTCGACGACCTCGCCTCCGACTATGCCGGGGTCGAGAACGAACCGGGCATGCGGGCGATCGGCGATC
>BFBZ01001592.1_pt1 | contig 14626 bp, 10 predicted proteins | sample 1888401 | NCBI WGS metagenome assembly BFBZ01 (sample SAMD00112614, study PRJDB3348) | symbiont metagenome | host: Chara braunii | reverse complement strand
CCGGCAAAACAGTATCCGCACTTTCCGTTCCAAGACCATAAAAGACGGCCATGTTGATCTCGTGCCGATCGATCGCCAGAGACAATGCGCGCCGCACCCGTACGTCACGCAGTACGTCCCGCCATACCGCATCGGCGCTGTTCAGGTTCGGGAAGAGCGCAACGCGCGAACCGCGCGCCGCCTTCCAGAGATTGACCTTGATGGGATAAAGCTTCTCGCGTTCCTTCAGGAAGGTGTAATCGTTGAAATCGATCCCGGTCGCCTGCAGATCGCTTTCCCCGGCGCCGGTCTTGGCTGCAATGATCGCCGACGAGCTGATGTTCAGGATGAACCGATCGATATAAGGCAGCTGCCGCCCGTTCTCGTCGACGCGATGGAAATACGGGTTGCGCTCGAAGACGAACTGTTCGGCGGGCGGCGCGGTCGTGTTCTTCCAGGGGTCGAGCACCGGCAGGTTGGGATTTTCCGGTCGATAGGATCGCGCCATCTTGATATGGAGATCCTGCCATTTCTTCACCCGCTTTTCCTGCATCAGCGCGGAAAGACGAATGCTATCCTGATATTTGTCGTGGAACTGCTTCAGATAATGGCTGGGCCCGAGAATGACGAGCGGTTGTGGTGCGGCGAGGCTTGGCAGGAAATCCGGGTTGGGATCATCCCAGGAATAGCGCACCGTCAGCTCATCAAGCACCTCGAAACGCGGCAAGCTGCCGTGCGGGCGCAATTCGAGCGCGCCGCCGCCAGGTGTCAGCTTCTTGTTAAGGATGACGTCTTCCCACCAATAGCGAAAATCATTCGCCGTCAGGGAATGTCCGTCGGACCACTTATGTCCGTCACGCAGCTTGAAGGTGAAGACCGTATCATTAACCGCGGAATAGGATTCCAGGATATCCGGCTGCAACGTCAGCGTCCGGTCATATCCGACGAGACGGGCATAGCCATAGACCGTCATGAAACGGAGATCGTTCTGGCTGCCGATGATGGTGCGCACCGAGCCGCCATAATGGCCCGGGGTTCGCCCCATCGCAGCGACGTTGACGATGCGTGGAAATTTCGGCAGGCGCTTGGCAAGATGCGGCATCTGGCCTGCCCTGAGCCAATCGGCCAGATAATCAGGCTCGTTATCGACATCCGCCGCGATAACAGGCGCCGGAAGTACGGTCGAGGCCAGCAGACCGAGAAAGGTTCGGCGGGKTACCATGTGCGCAGCTCCTCGATATCGGCGCCTCGGCGGGCACGAACGAAATGCCCTCCGCCCAGATCCGCATAGGCCAGGTCCGCATCCCCTCCTTCGGAAAATTGCGGTCCCCATTTTTGTCGGGCTGCCGGCCCTTCGCTGTTCACCGCAGAGAAATCCAACGGACGATCGAGATCGGGGAACGGGACGGCTGCAAGCAGCGAGCGCGTATAGGGATGGACCGGGTCGCGCAGGATGATCTCGCGCGGCGCGATTTCGACGATACGGCCACGCGCCATCACAGCAATCCGATCGGCCATGTAATCGACAACCGCCAGATTGTGGGAAATGAACAGATAGGTCAGGCCGAGCTCCTTCTGCAAATCCTTGAGAAGATTGAGGATCTGCGCCTGCACCGAAACATCGAGCGCGGAGACCGGCTCATCCAAGATCAGAAGCTTCGGCCCGAGTGCAAGGGCACGCGCGATGCCGATGCGCTGGCGCTGGCCACCGGAAAAGCTGTGCGGATAGCGGCTCAGATAATGCTTATCGAGCCCGATCGCCTGCATCAGCGCCTTGACCTTTTCCTTGCGCTCGGCGCTATCGCCATGCCCATGGATCTCCAGGGGCTCGCTCAGGATATTGCGAATCGTCATGCGAGGAGAGAGGGACGAGACGGGATCCTGGAAAACCATCTGTATCTTGGTGCGCAGATCCATCAGTTCCCCGCGCTTGACGGAGAGGACATCGATCTTGCCGCTGCCATCGTCAAAGCTCACCGAGCCGGTGTCGGCGGTGATCGCCCGCATCAGGATCTTGCTGACCGTCGTCTTGCCGCAGCCGCTTTCGCCGACCAACCCAAGACATTCGCCGCGGCGGATGTCGAAGCTGACATCGTCGACGGCGCGAAACTTCGTGCCATCCCGCCGCCCGAACAGACCGCCGGCCTTGGAGCTGAAGGTTTTCGTCAGGTTGCGCACGCTGAGCAGCACCTCGGGCGCCGTGCCGATGGTACTCGTATCGCCAACGATAAGCTTCTTCTTGCCGGAAAATGTTCCGAGATTGACCGGAACATCGCGCAGGGATTTCAACCGCTCTCCCGGCTTCATGTCGAAATGCGGCACCGCGGTCATCAGCGCCTTGAGGTAGCGATGCTGCGGTCGACGGAAGATCTCCTCGACGGGGCCCGCTTCCATGATCTCGCCGTGATAAATGACGACGACCTCATCGGCCATGTTGGCGACAACGCCGAGATCATGGGTGATCAAGAGCATCGCCATGTTGAGCGTCTTCTGGAGATTGCGCAGCAGACCCAGAATCTGCGCCTGAATGGTAACATCCAACGCTGTGGTCGGCTCGTCGGCGATCAACAGCGCCGGGTTGCAGATCAGCGCCATCGCGATCATCGCGCGCTGGCGCATCCCGCCCGAGAGCTGAAAGGGATACATGTCGAAGGTGTGGTAGGGATCCTGAAAGCCGACGAGGCTCAGCATCTCTTCGGTCTTCTCACGCTGCTCCGCCCTGCTGATGCCTGGGCTATGGATGCGGAGCGCCTCGCTGATCTGATTGCCAACCGTATGCAGCGGCGACAGCGAGGTCATCGGCTCCTGGAAAATCTTGGCCATGCGAGCGCCACGCAGCTTGCGCATTTCCGCGCCATCCCGTGGCAGTTGGAGAAGATCGGTCGTCTTGCCGTTAAGCGGATCGGTGAACAGAATGCGGCCCGACGCCTTCGCGGGAGTCGGGAGGATTCCCATGATCGACTGGCTGATGATCGACTTTCCGGAACCGGATTCGCCGACCAATGCCGTGACCTTGCCTGGAAGTACTCTCAAGCTGGCGCTCTTCACGACGTCCAGCTTGTCCCCATACAGCGAGAACGAAACGTCGAGGTTCTCAATACGCAGTAGATCAGTCCCTGACGCCATACATATTACTTCCCGCTCACATGACCTTTGTGGCCTTATACGGCACACTAACGTAGGCCATAACGGGTGTCTAGCTGGTCAAAGTGGTGGGGAGACTGTTAAAAAACTGTCGTCTTTCCAGTGATATATCGGCTTATGCTGAACCGGCGGGCAGCGAAGGTTACGAAGCGAAGTTTTCGACTTGAAGACGGCTCTCGAACTTCTTGGCATCCCTGTGCAACAGAATGACCTGTTCGGCCTCTGACAGACCGTCCGGTGCCGCTTCGTCGAAAATCGCTGCCGGACCGGCGCCAACGGAGGCGGCCTTCGGATAGACGACGGTAAAGCGCTGGCGCACACCTCTCAGCTTCTCTTCGCCGAGTGTTCCCCATTCGCAGTCGGTGTAGCCGGAAAATGCCTGACTCGCGACGACTTCCGTCGCGTATTTCTTCGTCAATGTTTGCAGCCGCTCCACCTCGTTGACGGCAGCGCCAAAGGCCGAGAACGTCAGGCGATCCTTCAATCCCACATTGCCGAACATGACGTTGCCGACATGCAGGCCGATGCCGTAGCGCACTTCGCTCAGGCTGCGCGCCTGCCGGTCCTTGTTCAACGCGATGACGCGGCGTTGAGCCTCAAAAACGGCCGAGAGGGCCGCCTCGCACGCAACCCTGGATGGGTCCTTGTGTCGGCCGCAGGGATAGACGGCGAGAAATCCGTCGCCGAGAAAGCTCATGATCTCGCCGCCATTGCGGTTGAATGGCGCGGCGATCGCGTCGAAGAATTCGTTCAGCGTATCGATATAGGCCTGCCGCCCCTCTTTTTCGGCATAGACAGTGGATTGCCGCATGTCGCCCATGACCAACGCGGCACGGATCGTCTCGCCGTCACCACGGCGGATCTGGCCGTTCAAGACGCGCTTGCCGGCATCGCCGCCCAGATAAGTCGTCAGCATGTTGTTGGCGAGCCTGCCGAGAACCGCCATCTTGGCGGCCATGGCAAGATGGTTTTGCATGCGCATCAGCGCGCCGATCATCTCTTCGCTGAAGCCTCCGATGCTGTCGGTAGACCAGGAGCCCATCATGCCCTGCACCGAGCCGGCGCCGAAGGTTTGCACGAAGGCCAGGTAATCGGTGACCTTTTCCTTGCGCAGATCGTCGAAAATCGGAAACTCCACAGCGCCGTCTACGTCTATCCGGCGACGTAGATGCTGAAGATTGTTGGACAGAAGGTAGAAATAGGGGCTCTGCACGAAGCGCTCCGGCTTCTCGTTGACATGCCGGTAGCCCTCGATCGTCAACCCGCCGGCCCGCCGCCAGGTGAAACCGAGCGCGTCGTAGAGCGGATGCAGCATCGAAAAGGTCAGGTGCACGCGCGCAACCGGAAGTCCGGACGCTGCCATGCGCTCGCAGAAGCCGCGAACGATGTTTTCGAGGTTTTCACCCGTCAACGCCGCCTGCGTGAGCCACTCTGCAACCTTATCGAGAAGAATGTCGGAAACAGTCGAATGAATAGTCATTATTCCCCGCGGCCTATCTTGCTACAATCAATGCTCCGCCCCAGCAACGCAGCCGGCGCCAATCCCCGGAATGACCGCTCGGACGCCTTCCGGCCTATCGGCTCAGGTCGGATTAAACAATGATATGAGGCGGCGGCACTCTTGTTCGGGCAACCCGATTTGTGCCGACACCAAAAAGGATTTTGCCATACTTCCCCGCGCCCGGCGCCCAGGAAGTCCAGCAGAACACAGCCGCGAAAATCGCCGACTCTCGTTTTGTTCTCTTTCAGATAAGGCGAACATACCGCTGAAACAATGGGAAAAAAGCGAGTTCAGACGATAAAATTGCCTCGAGGATGAAATAGCCGGCAAAATGCCGCACCGCTCCAGCAATGAAAACATCATTCGCTGGCGGCCAGCTCGGATACGCCCTTGCCGCGCAACGCCATGGCGGCCATGGCATAACCGCCGCTTGCCCCGTCGATGAAATGCATGTGGTCGCGCATCAGCGGCGTCGGCACGAAACAGGTCATCAAGGCGCTGTCCTGCCGATGCAGCCCGTAGCGACAGACACCCTCCGCCTCGGCCTGACGCAGCAGCGCTTCGATATGCGAGAGCTGCACCGCATCGACATCGATGGTCATCTTCAGACCATCGTCGAATTTACGAAAATCGGAGTTCATGGCGATATCGCTCCTGTAGACCTTGGGGTCGAACGCCGCCATACGGAGCCTGAACTTATCGAGGATGCAGACGAGAGCGATCTGGGCGGCAATGGCGAGCTTGCGCCGCCAGCGATTGGCGACAGATGCCAGCGCGCGCGCCTCCATGTCGATACCGCCGAAAATCAGCGCCGTCGTCGGGCCTTCGGCCGGTACAGGATGGCCATCGCGGCTCTGTTCTCTAGAAATGGCGATGATATCGGCGACGAGCTGCTGGAACTTCGCGCTGTTGCCACTCTCGCCGGGAACCGCGATGATCGAGACGATCTCACCATTGTGCGCCTTGATCGGATTCCAGCGGCAGGACAGGCCGGTCAGATCCGGCCGTACCTCCGGCGCTGCCGCCTCGACGATGAAATTGCCGGCCTTCATCTGCTTTTCCGCCCAGCTCGTGCCGCCGCCCAGAAACATGGCATAGGAGACATATTCGCTGGGGCCGAAGCGAGCGACCATCACATCCAGCCCTTCGCCGCGAACCGCCGACATGGGCACGAGCGCGGTGCGCAGATCCAGCTGCAATTCTTCCTTGACCCAGCTCCGCACCGCCGCCAGAGCCTGCCGAACCCGCGCCTCTCCTGACGGAGGAATGGCGACCAGGGCACCGTCGCCGCCGAAGACGAAGGGATAATCGCCTTTGTCCAATGCGTTGAGCACGGCAGAAATCACGCTGGCGCCGGCCATGTTCACGGATTTATAGTGACCGGAGGCAATGGCCTTTGTCGAGCTGACGATATCGGCGACAGCCAGCAGCCAGCCGTCCGGAAGAGGCCTGTAATTGTTGCTGTCGGTAACGCCCTCGAAACGCGTGAAAACCGCCAATCTATGGAAGAAATCATCGTTGGATGGCTCGACCATGACAGTTCCTCCTTTCACGAGCGCCGCGACAATCTATCCCTACAGCAAATGTGCCGAAAAACCAGCCGACGGTCGACGCGACGATGTGGCCCGTGCTAGGTCGACTGGGCAAGAGGCATCAGAACGCCAAGGATAAGACAGATACGATGAGCCGCCTGGATAGTTTCATTCGCCGCCTGAGCGCACAGCGCGACATCCTCAATGCCGTAGCCGACGATGTCCGGACGCTTGATGGCCCCGTGCTGGAACTCGGCCTAGGCAACGGCCGCACCTTCGACCATCTGCGCGAACTTTTCACCGATCGCCGCATCATAGCCTTCGATCGTGCCGTCAACGCCTATGGCCCGTCGATGCCTGCGGCGGACGACCTCGTTCTCGGCGAAATCAAGGATACGGCGAGCGAATTCATCGGCACCGGCGCCTCGCTTGCCCATGCCGATATCGGCACCGGCTACGAAGACAAGGATGCCGTGACACTGACGTGGCTTCCACAGACCATGGCCGGCGTGCTGGCATCAGGTGGCTTTGCGGTTAGCGGCCTGCCTCTCGAACACCCCGATCTCCAGGCGTTGCCCCTACCCGATAGCGTCAAGGAAGGGCGCTATTTCATCTATCGGCGCAAATAGGTTCAGCGCAGAAACAGCACATCGAACTGCTCGCCTTCGGTCGGAAGATCCACGACCTTCATGGCCTGTTCCCGGTCTTCGAAGAAGGCAAGGCATTCGCTGTAGTGGCTGGCAAGATCGCTGACGAATGCTTCGGCTTGATCCTTGCCGTAGAAGGCCGGCGTGAATTCCATGTAGAGCGGCACCCTGCGGGCCATCAGCGCCTGCATCGACCGGCATGCGACCGGCTCATAGCCTTCTATATCAATCCAGATCAGCCCGACATTGGCCGGATCTGCGCCAGCCTCGAGGAGAATGTCGGTGACGGGACGGACGGGAACCGAGATCCTTTCGTCGCTCGCGCTTTGGCGCAAGGCGCTGCTCTTGCCGTGATTCTTGTGGTTGAGGTAGAAATCGAGCTGCCCGCCACGATCGCCGGCGGCGCAGTTGACCGCCGTGACCATCTCTTGCAGCCGATTATCGGCTATGTTCACCGACAGCAGCCGAAAATTTCGAGGGTCCGGTTCCACGGTAACAATGTGACCATAGACGCCGCTGAGTGCAAAATAGCAGGTCTGCGTGCCGATATTGCCGCCGAGCTCCAGCAGCGTCGTGCCCTTGCGCAACAGGCCACGTTCGCGCAGCACGCTCAGCAGCCGGTCGACATGATCGCGCTCGAAATGCCCTTTGCGAAACACCTTACGACCGATGTAGTCGGCCGGCGAAAAGCTAAGGACATGGTCGCCGCAATCGACCGTCATGCTCTTGACCCGTGGTCCAAGAGCGCTGACGAGAATATCGCGGCCGAGGCGTGTGTCGAACAGACGGGTGGCAATCGCATCCCGCTTGTTGCGAAAGGCGCGCCGCCAATATTTTCTGGTGAGGATCTTGCGGTCGAACATGCGCCTTCCCTACACCAGCGCTCTTGCGTTGCAAACGGGTGATATCATACGGTGCGGCCAAGCCCGCAACCTCAGGCGAAGCGGGTGCTTGCCTCTTTCGAGACGATGTAGACCCGCAGGGGCTCGCCACGACCTCGAACGGCAATCTCGCGGCTCTCGACACCGTCGATGTCGATTTCCGAAAGCCGGGCCACCGGCTCCGAAAAGACAAGGGCGGTGTTATACTCCTTCGCGACGCTTTCCAGACGGCTGGCAACATTGACGGTATCGCCTATCGCCGTCACGTTCTTGACGCTGCCGTATCCCATCGAACCGACCACGGCCAAACCGGTGTGAAGACCGATGGCGATTTCGAGAGGTGCCGCCAGTTCGTCCGCCAATTCGGCACTGAGCTTGTCGATTTCCCGCAGGATCGCCGCCGCTGCCTTCAGCGCCTGACGGTTTGCCTCTTTGGGAGTGGTGCGAAGACCGAAGAGTGCCATGGCACCGTCGCCGATGAACTTGTCCATGCGGCCGCCATTCTCTTCGATGATGCGACCGACGATCGCGAAATACCGATTGAGCAGGAAGACGATGTCGAAGGGCAGACGCTCTTCCGTCAACGCGGTGAAATGTCGAAGATCGCAGAAGAACACGACGATATCACGTTCGCGACCGGGGCTTGCGGCCTGCGTGTAAACCGGGATCGTCGCCTCGGCCATGGGCGTCAACAGCGGCACAACGCTGATATTTCCCGTCGGCCGCAGCTGGCAGGCAAGCCTGACATCCGGCGTGGCGCCAATGCGGTTCAGCGTCTTTTGCTCAAGCGGCTCGGGAGGAGGCAGGTTTTCGGCGCCCTCGATGACCTGAACGCGACAGGTGGAGCATTGGCCCTTGCCGCCGCAGACCGAATAATGCGGGATCCCGCCAAGACGGCTCGCCTCCAGCACGCTGAAGCCGCGGGGCGCTTGCACGACCTCGCCACCCGCATAGCGAATGGCGACCTGAAACTGGCGCTCGCGCACCCTGCGATGTGCGCGAAAGGCGAAGAGACCGACGATCGACAGGCTGAATGCCCCGTAAAATCCGGCACGATAGGGCCAGAGGGCATCGGCAATCTGACCGCCGGGAACGGAGCCCCTCTCGCCAAGGCTGCGCACGTCGCTGTAATAGCCGCCAGGATAGCCGCGCTCGTCCTCCTGCGCCGCCTCATGAGTGACGACCTTGCCCATAGCGGCAAAGCCGAGCAACGCTAGAATCGGCAGAACGATGGCGAAGGACAGCAATACGGGGGAGATCGCCATGTACCAGGGGCGAAAACGCAGCCAGAAGTGAACGCCGATGCAGCCGTGAACCCAGATGATAACAAGCAGAAACGCCTGGCGTACGCCGCTCGCCGGCGATGTGAGCCACAGCGTGCGGACGATCGCCTTGTAAGTATCGTGATAGCCGTAAACATCATGCACGATACGCGTGGCCACGATGTGATCGATGAGGAGAAGAGGCACGAGCAGGCCGGTGACGATCTGAAAAGCTTCGCCTGGGGGCATGACCAGTGTGCGGCGCCTGTAGAGAAGCCGCAGGACCAGCATGATATGGACGATCAGCGCGCCGTAAAGGAGAACCGTGCCGACGGGATTGCGCCACACGGCCATGAACCAGTGCTGTGCACGCTCGGCTATGCTGAGGGAAATGAGGCCTAGAGAGTGATTGGCCAGATGCATGATCACAAAGCTGAAAACGATCAAGCCGGAGCCAAGGCGGAACTTCCGCACGAGACGATCGGAAATGATTGGCTTTCTTGCCTCGATGGTCATCAAACCCAATGTATATTGTCCGTTCACAACAGAAGCGAAAACGGTTATCGCCTATTCATCTAGCCGCAACGCCGCACGCTGTCGAGAATGCGGCTTTTTGAAGCAGGGACCTTATTGTCACGCAACCGGTCGAAATTCGGGCAATCCTCTCACAATCCGGGCTCCTGCCATCACTTAATTGTCAACCATGTGACAACAGCATGAAGATCGCCTTCTACGCTCCGCTCAAACCTCCCACTCATCCAGTGCCTTCCGGCGACCGGCTGATGGCGCGGCAAATCATAGCGGCGCTTAGAATGGCCGGGCACGAGGTCGAAGTCGCATCGGAGCTGCGCAGCTTTACGGCAACCCCGGACGCAGGACCTCGTGGCGAGGTCGCCCGGCAGGCAGAGGGTGAGGTGAGTCGGCTGCTCCACGGCTGGCAAAGCCAGTCATCGCCCGACCTTTGGTTCACCTACCACCCCTACTACAAGACACCGGATCTCATCGGCCCACCCATCGCCGGACAACTCGGCATACCTTATGTCACTGCCGAAGCCTCTTACTCGAGGCGCCATGACGACAATGGCTGGAGCGAAAACCAGCGGCTGATCGCCGATGCGGTGCGCCTGGCCGCCGTCAATCTCTGCTTCACCGAGCGGGACCGGATCGGCCTCATGGAGGCTATCCCAGACGGTCGCTACGAACGATTTCTACCTTTCATAGATACATCGCTGTTTGCACAGCCACCCTCATCCCCAGACCCGCGGCGACTGATCAGCGTCGCCATGCTGCGCAAGGGTGACAAGTTCGACAGCTATGTCATGCTGGCAAAGGCGCTCGACCTCATCCGCGATGAGGACTGGACCCTGACCGTCATCGGCGACGGGCCGATGCGCGCCGAGGTAAGGGCATTGTTTTCAACTTTCGATGACGACCGGATCATCTGGCGCGGAGAGTGCACGGCTTCGGAGATTGCAACGGAGCTTGCGGCCGCAGGGATCTATGTCTGGCCAGGCAATAACGAGGCCTATGGCCTTGCCTATCTCGAGGCGCAGGCAGCCGGTCTGCCTGTGGTGGCGCAGGCGACGGCAGGCGTGCCGGAAGTAGTCATGGCCGGTGCGACGGGCCTGCTGACGCCGGCGGGCGATATTGGAGCCTATACGGACGCCATTGCCCAACTTCTGAACGACGATACGCAGCGGCGAACCATGGCCGAAGCAGCGCACCGATTCGTGCATGAGGAGCGCTCCCTGGGCGCGGCATCGCAGCAGCTTGAAACCATTCTTCGGAAACATCTGGGAGACACCTATTATGAGCGATAGAGCCGATTGGCAGCCCTTGCGCGATGAGTTGCGCCGTTGGACCGAGGCAGGGCGCAAGGCGAAGTTCTGGTTCCGGGACGACGACGCCATCGAACCCACCCCTGCCCTCGACCGGCTATTGTCATTATCCGATCGCTTCGATGTGCCGATGGCATTGGCCGTCATTCCCGGACCGACCGGAGAGCCGCTGACGGAACGCCTGGCAGGCCAAAGCCGCGTCACCGTCACCGTTCATGGCTGGATGCATCAGAACTATGCGCCGGATGAGACGAAGAAGCAGGAACTCGGCCTGCATCGGCCACAGGCTGCTGTGCTCGATGAGCTGCATCGCGGCTTCGACAAGTTGAAGGCGCTTTATCCCGCGCAGTTTCTGGCCATGCTGGTGCCGCCGTGGAACCGCATCGACGATGCATTGCTGCCTCATCTCGCGCCCTTCGGATACCGCGCCGTCTCCGTCTTCGGCTTGGCGAAGGAGGCGCCGATCACGCTGGTCAACACCCATATCGACATCATGAGGTGGCACGGCGTGCGCGGCGGCCTTCCGCATGAGGGATTGATCGCGCGGCTGGTGGAAGAGCTCCAGAACCGCTTCAACGGCAATGACGAGCCGATCGGCGTGATGACGCACCATCTGGTGCATGACACCACCGCATGGTCTTTCGTCGAGGCATTGTTTGAGGAAACGGCCGGCCATGCCGCCATAGAATGGCGGCCGGTCGGCAATTTCGTGCGTTAGCCGCCATTTACGGATCCGGGCGTCGCACGGAAGCATTCAGAACTGTAGCGATTGCCCGTCAAAGGCCATGAACGCGCCGGGAAAACTCTTCTGCGCATCCCGCTGCAACTCGTCCAGTTCGGCGTCGGTGCGCGCCGGCGCATGGTGAAAGAGGGCAAGGCGCTTGACGCCGGCCTTCTTGGCAAGCTTGACGCCTTCCTGCCAGGTGGAATGTCCGAAGCCCAGATGCTTCGGCATTTCCCCTTCGGTATAGGTCGCATCATAGATGGCGAGATCGGCATCGGCCATCAGCGCAAGCGCGGTCTCATCGAGTTTGCCGGCCACATGCTCGGTATCGTAGATCATTGCGATCACCCGGCCAGACCATTCGATGCGATAGCCGATGCAACCACCGGGATGGTTCAGCCGGGCCGTATGCATGACGATGCCTGGATGCGGCTTTAGCGTGTCCTCGGCGGTGAAATCGCGAAAGTTCATCGTCGCGCGACAGATATCGGGTTCGACGGGAAACCATGGCGGCCGCATGAACTGGCCGATCATCTGCCGTGTCGTCGTCTTGCCGGCCAGATGGCCCGACCAGAGATCGACGCTGACCCTAGGATCATAGATGGCACTGAAGAACGGCAAACCGATAATATGGTCGTAATGCGAGTGCGTGAAGAAGAGATCGATGTTGCGAACCCCTTCCTTTGCAAGCGATACGGCCGCCTCGCGCAGCCCTGTTCCGGCGTCGAATAGAATGTGCCTGCCGTCATGTCTTAACTCTATGCACGACGTATTGCCGCCGTACCGCTCAAATTCCGGTCCCGATACAGGTATGCTTCCCCGCACGCCCCAAAATTTCAGCTCAAAACTATCGTTGTTCATGGAAGTTTTTACACCATTCCCCTTTCGGTCAAAAAAAGCACACTTTTGCCACCATGCGAAGCCAGCATTTTCCAAAAGTTGTGCCGTGGTAAAAACAGGATCATATCGTTTGCCCGATGCAGATCCCTGGTCGGACGCCCGACAGTGGATCGCATAGACCTAATATAGGTACGAGATGGCGAAATAGATAAGCCCCCGTGACTTGCGTCCGGGTCAGGTCTCGCTTCAGGCCTCAGCTCATCGGGGAAAAATAAACTTTAGCAATACGTGATGAAGGTTTTCGAGGGACTTTCGTCCTTGCCATCAGCCTACAGCGTCGCAGCCGAACGCGCGGCCTGCTCGTAGTACCCCGAGAGCGCCCTCAGATGCGAGGCGATATCGGAAAGACCGTCCTGCGAAAGCCCGGAAACCTTGGTCGCCTCCACCAGCAAGCGCTCGCGAATTTCGGTGTAGCGCTTCAGCGCTTCCAAGCCCTTGTCGGTGACGCGGATGGTTTTTTCCTTGCCGGCCTTGCCGCTTTTGACGAGACCGGCCGCTTCCAGCTTCTTGATGGCATAGTTGGCGACGTGGGTGTCTTCGATATCGAGCACGAGGCACAGGTCGGCAAGCGTCTTCGGCCTGTCACGATGGCGGACAGAGTGGATGATCAGAATCTCGGTCGGCGAAAGACCGGGCACGCCGGCGGCGGCCATGCAACGCACCAACCACCGATTGAAAGCATGGGAAAACAGGATCGACCCGTATTCAAGCTCGGACAAGGCCGGCGAACTGCCGTCCGCAAGATGTGCAGACGAGACGATCAGTTCGCGCGGTCTATTCTTTTCCTCAGAAGTCACCCGAAAACTCCTTCGATCCGGATCAATGCATCTGCAGACGCAGCAATGCCTCTATTCGTCTCTCTTGCCATAGCCGCCACCCGTGGGAGTAACCACGGTGAAGGCTTCACCGGCATCGAGCACCGTATGGGCAGAGCCGATCAGCTCATCGATCGTGCCGTCATTGCGCCGGACATAGTTGCGCCCCGTCTGGCCCGGCTCGCCGCCCTTGACGCCGAAGGGCGCGACGCGGCGATGACCCGAAAGCACGGCGAATTCCAGCTTCTCGCGGGTGCGGATGGTGCGCTGCGTGCCGTTGCCGGCATTCCATTTGCCCTGGCCGCCCGAGTTGGCACGAATGTGGAAATCCTCGAGCACCACCGGAAAGCGGGTTTCCAGGATTTCCGGGTCGGTCAGACGCGAGTTGGTCATATGCGTATGCACGGCATCCGCACCATGGAAACCGGGGCCGGCCGGCGCGCCGGAGCAGATTGTCTCGTAATACTGATAGGCATCATTGCCGAAGGTGAGATTGTTCATCGTACCCTGTGCTGCCGCAAGCGTTTCGACCGCGCCGAACAGGCAGTTGGTCACGGCCTGGCTGACTTCGACATTGCCGGCAACGACGGCCGCCGGATATTTCGGCGTCAGCATCGTGCCCTCGGGGATGATGATCCGGATCGGCCTGAGGCAACCGGCATTCATTGGAATATCGGCCTCGACCAGAACACGGAAGACATAGAGCACGGCGGCGCGCGTCACCGGTTGCGGCGCGTTGAAATTGTCGGCACGCTGCGGCGAGGTGCCGGTGAAATCGACCGTTGCCTCGCGCTTGTCCTTGTCGATCGAGATCTTGACGACGATCTTGCAGCCCTGATCCATCTCATAGCTGAATTCGCCGTCCGGCAGGCGGTCGAGAACGCGGCGCACGCTTTCGGCGGCATTGTCCTGAACGTGACCCATATAGGCGTCGACGACCTCCTCGCCGAAATGGACGATCATCTTCTTGAGCTCGGCCACACCCTTCTCGTTGGCGGCGACCTGAGCTTTCAGATCGTTGACATTCTGCGCGAGCGTGCGCACCGGATAGCGCGCACCCGTCAGTAGCTTCGCCAGTTCCGCCTCGCAGAACCGTCCGCGATCAAGCAGCTTGAAATTGTCGATGTAGACGCCTTCTTCCTCGATATGGGTCGCAAGCGGCGACATCGAACCCGGCGAAATGCCGCCGATATCGGCATGATGGCCGCGGCTGGCGACCCAGAAGCGGATGCGCTTGCCGGCATCATCGAAGACCGGCGTGCAGACGGTAAGGTCGGGCAGATGCGTGCCGCCATTATAAGGCGCGTTGATCAGGAAGACGTCACCCGGATGGATGACGGGATTCTCACGGATCGCCGTTGCAACCGACGCATCCATGGAGCCCAGATGCACGGGCATATGCG
>BFBZ01001591.1_pt1 | contig 14628 bp, 13 predicted proteins | sample 1888401 | NCBI WGS metagenome assembly BFBZ01 (sample SAMD00112614, study PRJDB3348) | symbiont metagenome | host: Chara braunii | reverse complement strand
CCCTCGTCATAGACCGCCACTCCAGGAAAAGCGACCGGAGATTGTACAGACGACGGGAGGTTTTGGGGATGGAATACAGGCAAATTCAAGACCGTTTACTCCGCGGGCAGTCCATGCGTCACGCGAAACAGGCTGCGATCCTGCGCGCGCTTTTCCGGACGATGGCGCGTCAGGGCCAGAATGAAGCCCGCAGTAACGCAGATCGCCGTCATGGACGAACCGCCATAAGAGATCAACGGCAAGGTCATGCCCTTGGCCGGCAGCAGCTGCAGGTTCACGCCGATATTGATGATCGACTGAATACCGATCTGCAGGACCAGGCCTGCGACGGCAAACCGGTTGAAGTCGTTCTTCTCCTTGTAGGCATGGGATAGGCCGCGAAGGACGAGGACCGCGAAAATGCTGACGAGCACCATGCAGAAGATGACGCCGAACTCCTCGGCCGCCACCGAGAAGATGAAGTCGGTATGGGCGTCCGGGATGATGCGCTTGACGATGCCCTCGCCCGGACCGACGCCGAACCAGTTGCCGTGAATGATCGCTTCCTTGGCGGTGTCGACCTGGAACGTATCGCCCTCACCCGTCATGAATTTATTGACGCGCTGCGCCACGTGATCGAAGACGTAATAGGCCGCGACAAAGCCACCTGCGCCAAGGCCACCAAGGACGATGATCCATAGCCATGGCATGCCGGCCATGAAGAACATGCCGCCCCATACTGCCGTCGTCAGGATCGTCTGACCAAGGTCCGGCTGGGCCACGAGCAGTGCGACGACGATGCCGAAGAGGATGATGGCGAAGAGATTGCCGGGGATCTCCGGCTGGCGTGCATGCTCGGCAAAAAGCCAGGCACAGACGACGACGAAAGCCGGTTTCATGAATTCCGACGGCTGGATTGACAGCGCCGCGATATTGACCCAGCGCCGCGAGCCCTTGACCTCGATGCCGAAGAACAGGGCAAAGAGCATCATCGCCAGTGAAACGACCAGCAGGATGACCGCCGTGCGCCTCACCTGCCGGGGCGTCATGAAGGAAATGCCGATCATCGCCGAAATCGCCGGGATCAGGAACAAGGCGTGGCGCTTGACGAAGTGGAAAGGTTCGAGCCCGATGCGCTCGGCAACCGCGGGCGAGGCCGCGAAGGAGAGCATGAAGCCGATACCGATCAACAGGATGAAAAGTGCCAGAAAAACACGGTCGATGGTCCAGAACCATTCGGCCAAGGCCCCACGTTCAACGCGGCTTACCATATCATTTGCCTCCAGTTGCTGAACCGATCAGCATGGTGACGCCCTCAATCGCAGCCACATGGCTGACGAACGCGTCACCCCTGACCTCGAAATTCTTATACTGATCGAAGCTTGCGCAGGCCGGTGACAGCATTACCGCTGCGGATGGATGTTCGTCCTTGTCCGCATCGTCGGCTGCATGCGCGACGGCACGCTCCAGCGTGCCTGAAATCTCGTAAGGCACTTGCTCGCCAAGCGTCGCCGCAAAGGCAGGCGCTGCCTCGCCGATCAGATAGGCTTTGGCGATGCGTGGGAAGAGCGGTGCGAGCGTCGTGATCCCACCTTCCTTTGGCAGGCCGCCTGCGATCCAGTAGATATTCTCGTAGCTCGAAAGCGCCGGTGCGGCAGCATCGGCATTGGTTGCCTTGGAGTCGTTGACGAAGACGACCCGACCGCGCTTGCCGACAGGCTGCATGCGATGCTTGAGACCGGGGAACGATTTCAAACCCGCGCGGATATCGTCGGGAGAAACGCCGACTGCCAGGCATGCGGCAATTGCCGCCGCGGCATTTTGAGCATTATGGCTGCCCCGCAACGTCTGGATTCCGTCGAGATCTGCGATCTCGGTCATTGCTCCGACCGATGCCTGCATGATGCGGCTGCCTTCGGCATAGAGACCATCCGCCAGCACATGCCGACGGGAAATTCGGGTGACCTTGCTGCCCGCACGCTCTATGCGATCGGCAATCAACGAAGAATGGCTGTCATCGATACCGACAATGGCGACACCGCTACCGGCAACCAACCTCTCCTTGATATCGGCATAATGCTGCATCGTGCCGTGCCGATCGAGATGATCGGGCGTCAGGTTCAGCAGGATACCGGCGGAAGGATTGAGCGTCGGCGCCAGATCGATCTGGTAGGAAGAGCATTCGACGACATAGAAGCGACCAGCCTTTGGCGGGTCGAGCGTCAGAATGGCCGTGCCGATATTGCCGCCAAGCTGCGTGTCGCGGCCGCTCGATTGCAGGATATGGGCAATCAGCGCCGTCGTCGTCGATTTGCCGTTGGTGCCGGTGATCGCGATGAACGGGCAGTCCGGCGCATGCGCGCGACGCTCCCTTACGAACAGCTCGACATCGCCGATAACCTCGACGCCGGCAGCATGGGCAAGATCCACCGTCCAGTGCGGCTTCGGATGCGTCAGCGGCACGCCGGGCGACAGGACGAAAACCGATAGTCCGTTCCAGTCGATGGTTCTGAGATCGGCGACCGCTATTCCTTCCGCAGCCGCCTTGGCCACGCTGTCCGGATTGTCATCCCAGGCCGTGACCTCGGCGCCGCCCGCGACCAGCGCACGCGCCGTCGCAAAGCCGGAGCCGCCGAGGCCGAAAAGGGCGACCTTTTTTCCTTTTAGCGTGGTGATCGGGATCATCGACGCCTCACCGCAGCTTCAGGGTGGAGAGGCCGACCATGGCCAGGATGACCGCAACGATCCAGAACCGCACGACAACCTGACTCTCCGTCCAACCCTTCTTTTCGAAATGATGGTGGATCGGCGCCATCAGGAAGACGCGGCGTCTGGTCAGCTTGAAAAAGCCGACCTGGATGATGACTGAAAGCGCCTCAAGCACGAACAGACCGCCAATGATCGCCATAACGATCTCGTGCTTGGTGGCGACGGCAACCGAGCCGATCAGGCCGCCCAGCGCCAGCGAGCCGGTGTCACCCATGAAGATCGCAGCCGGCGGCGCATTGAACCAGAGAAAGCCGAGACCCGCACCGATAACTGCGCCGAGAACCACCGCCAACTCGCCCGTACCCGGCACGAAATTGATCGCCAGATAATCGGCGAAGACAAAGTTGCCGGCAAGATAAGCAATGACGCCGAAGGAAGCGGCCGCGATCATGACAGGCACGATGGCAAGCCCATCAAGACCATCCGTCAGGTTGACAGCATTACCGGCCGCGACGATGACGAAAGCGCCGAAGAACACGAAGAACATGCCGAGATTAAGCAGCAGGCTCTTGAAGAAGGGGAAGGCGATCGATGAGCCGAAGGTCGAGCCGGCAGGTCCGGAGGACAGCGCCGTGGTCATCATGAAATACACAGCGATAGCCGCGATGACGAATTCGATGCCGAGACGCGCGCGGCCGGAAAATCCCTTGTCGCTCTGCTTCGTCACCTTGAGATAGTCGTCGTAGAAACCGATTGCACCGAAGCCGAGGGTCACTAGCAAGGTGGCGACGACATAGACATTGGCAAGGTCGGCCCACAACAGCGACGAGACGACGATCCCCGCAAGGATCATCAGACCGCCCATGGTCGGTGTGCCGGCTTTCTTGAAGTGAGTCTGCGGACCGTCCGCGCGAATCGGCTGTCCCTTGCCCTGACGTACGCGCAGGGAGGAGATGATTCGCGGCCCGAAGAGGAAAACGATGAACGCAGACGTGAAGAGAGCGCCGCCGGTACGGAACGTGATGTATCTGAACAGATTGAGAAATCTGAAATGAGTACTGAAAAAATGAATATGGTCCGACAGTTCGGCTAGCCAGATCAGCATGCGAGCCCTTTCTAAAGCCCCTGATGGGTGTGAGTGCCCGTGTCGGAAAATGCGGGAAACTTGTCAAGCAAGCCCGCAACGATCTTTCCAAACCCCATTCCCAGCGACGATTTCACCATCAACACGTCGCCAGGGGCGACAGTATTGAGCGCAAATACCAAGAGTTCCTCCGTCGTCTCCCGATATTCGACATGAACACTTTCCGGCAGCTCATCCCTTAAAGCCGCCATCTCCGGACCCGCCAGCCAGACATGCTCGATCCCGGCCGCCAGAAGCGGTCCGGCAAGGTTTGCATGTACACGCTGGGCATAATCCCCCATTTCCAACATATCGCCGAGAACAGCGATCCGCCTGCCCGTGCGACCACCGAAACCCGCATTCGGCGATGTCGTCGCCAGCAGCGCGATAGCCGCGCGCATGGATGCAGGATTGGCATTGTAGCTTTCGTCGATCAGCGTGAAGTAGCCGTTGCCGATCGCGCGCTTATGGCGCTGTCCCCTGCCCTTTTCCGGCTGCAGGTCTGCGAGTGCATCGATAGCCTTGTCGAGATCGGCCTCCACGAGCATGACAGCGCCGAGGACGGCAAGCGCGTTTTCGGCAATGTGACGGCCCGGTGCGCCGATTGCCACTTCCATGGTCTCGCCACCGATGGTCAGCCAAAGCGTCGAATTTTCTTCCGAAGCGTTGAATTCAGCGAGACGAACATCGGCCTTGGCGTGCTGGCCGAAGCTGTGCACATGTTCGATGCCGGCTGCTATGGCCGCCTGCTCCAGCATCTCGAACTGATCATTGTCGTGGTTGAGAATGGCATGACCGCCCGGCACGACGCCGTCAAAAATCTCCGCCTTGGCGGCTGCGATCTCCGTGATACTGTTGAAATTGCCAAGATGCGCCGGCGCGATCGTGGTGATGATCGCCACATGCGGCTGCACCATCTTGACCAGAGGCCTGATTTCCTCGGGATGGTTCATGCCGATTTCGAAAACACCGAAGTCAGTATCCTCCGGCATGCGCGCAAGCGTGAGCGGAACACCCCAGTGATTGTTGAACGAGGCAACGGAGGCATGAACTTTGCCCGAGGGTTCAAGCGTACGCCGCAGCATCTCCTTCGTCGTCGTCTTGCCGACGGAGCCGGTGACGGCAATGATCTTGGCCTGCGTCCGCTGACGGGCCGCGACGCCCAGCCGCGCCAGAGCCGCCAAGACATCCTCGACGACGACCTTCGGTACGGCCAGGCTGCCCATGGCCGGCAAACGCGCTTCGCTGATCACGATGAAGGCCGCGCCATTCGCCATGGCGATATTGGCATAGTCATGGCCGTCGACACGATCGCCCTTGATGGCAAAGAAAGCCTCGCCCGGCTTGATGGAACGACTATCTATGGAAATGCCCGTAATGCCCTGAGGCAGCGTTCCTATGAAGCGGCCCGAGATTGCGGTGATCAGATCCTCAGTAGTCCATAGCCAGTTCAAGACTTCAATTCCTCCAATGCTTTGCGCAGTTCGGCGTGGTCCGAGAACGGCAGCGTCACGCTGCCGATCGTCTGACCTTCCTCATGCCCCTTGCCGGCGACAATCAGCGTATCGCCGGATTTCAGCATGCCGACCGCCTTGCGGATCGCCTCGGCGCGATCGCCGATCTCAGTAGCACATGCAGCAGCCGCCATGATCTCGGTACGGATGGCACCCGGATCTTCCGAACGCGGATTGTCATCGGTGACCACGACGACATCGGCGAGACGGCAGGCAATTTCACCCATGATCGGGCGCTTGCCGCGATCTCGGTCGCCACCGCAGCCAAAAACAACGATCACCCGACCCGTCGTGAACGGCCGTACCGAATTCAGAACATTTTCCAGAGCGTCCGGCTTGTGAGCGTAGTCGACATAGGCCAAAGCGCCGTCGTGCGTATGGCCGACGAGCTCCAGACGGCCGGATGCACCGACAAGCTTCTCGAGCGCTGCCATGGCGACCGATGCAGCGACACCCGTTGAAATGGCAAGACCAGCCGCAACAAGCGCATTAGCGACCTGGAAGTCACCGGCCAGCGGAATATGGATCTCGAAAATCTCATCGCCGAAATGAACTTCGGCAATCTGCTTGTGGCGGAAATGCTCGACGCGCTTCAGTGTCAGAAAATCACCCTTGCGCCCGACCGTGCGCACATCCTGCCCGGCGTCGCGAGCGGCGGCAATCGCTTGGGCCGACCAGGCATCATCGGCAAAGATCACTGCGGGCGATCCCTTGGGCAGCAAATCCCTGAACAGCCGCATCTTCGCGGCCATGTAGTCCTCGACCGTCGGATGGTAGTCCATGTGGTCGCGGCCGAGATTGGTGAAGGCCGCGGCGGCAAGCCTGACGCCGTCGAGGCGGAATTGATCGAGACCGTGGCTCGATGCCTCCATGGCCGCGTGGGTCACGCCTTCATCGGCAAGTTCGGCAAGCAGTTCGTGCAGCGATGCCGGATCCGGCGTCGTCAGCGAACCATATTCATTGCGGGTTGGTGAAACGACACCCGTCGTGCCGATCATTGCCGCCGGGTGACCGGCAAAAGCCCAGATCTGCCGCGTGAAGGACGCGACGGAGGTCTTGCCGGCGGTACCGGTTACCGCAACCATGGTTTCCGGCTGTCGCCCATAGAAGTGTGAGGCAGCTATCGCCAGAAAGCGGCGCGGCTCAGAAACCGACAGCAACGGCGCACCATTTACGGCGGCTCCGGCACCGGCGACGATAACGGGAGCTCCGCGTGAAATCGCATCGGCGATGAAGCTCGCGCCGTTTGCCTTCGTACCAGCGACGGCGACAAAGGCCATGCCCGGCGAGACGTTACGGCTGTCGGCGGAAATGCCGGTTATTTCGAGATCGCCAAGCGCTCCGCCAATCTGTGTGTTGATTTCCGGAAATCCATCTCCGGCGATATCCCGCAGTTTCATCGACTATACTTTTCGCTTTTGATCGACCCACCCTCTCGCGAATCGACCCGTGTATTCTTCCACGCTTAATAAGACGCCAGCAAGGCCGAGTCATCTTTTCCAAAACTGGGCTGCACCCCGAGAATCGGCGCCGAGCGGGCGACGATATCACGGGCGATCGGCAAGGCTGTGTAGGCTGAAATCGTCCCGCCGCCGCGCTCGCCGCTCTTCGGCTCGTCAATAAAGGTCATGACGATGTATTGGGGATTGTCGATCGGAAACACCGCCATGAAGGTATTGAAGTTCAGCGTATTGGAATATCGGCCGTTGACCACCTTATCGGCCGTGCCGGTCTTGCTGCCGACATTATAGCCGGGAACGCGGGCGTTACGACCCGAGCCCCTGGTGCCGTTGAATTCGAGCAAGTAGCGGATGTCATCGCTGGTGCTCTTCTTGACGACCATTCTGGCGATTGCGTCAGCCTGGTCGCGCGTGCGCGGCAGGAAGGTCGGCTCGATCAGCTTACCGCCATTGACGAGTGCCGCTCCCGCGACCGCTGTCTGCAGAGGTGTCGTGGAGACACCGTGACCGAAGGAGATCGTGATAGAATTGATCTTCTTCCAGACGCGTGGCTGCGACGGCATTTTCACCTCGGGCAATTCGGTCTGCATCTTCGAGAGCAGGCCGATGCGGGTGAGGAATTCCTTGTGACCATCGATACCGACGATATCGGCAATCTTGGCCGTGCCGATGTTCGAGGAGTACTGGAAAATTTCAGGAACGGTCAAAACGCGACGCTGGCCGTGGAAATCCTTGATGGTAAATCCGCCGATGCGGATCGGATTGGTGGCGTCAAAGGCATCGCGCAACGTCACCTTGCCGTCGTCGAGCGCCATGGCCATGGTGAAGGTCTTGAAGGTCGATCCCATTTCGAACGTGCCGTTCGTCATGCGGTTGAGCCAGCCTTCCGTGGCGCCTTCGTTGGGGTAATTCGGATCGAAGTCGGGCGCCGAAGCCATGCCGAGAACCTCGCCCGTGTGGACGTCGAGTATCGCCGCGCCTGCACCCTTTGCCTGGAAATTCTTGACCGCATTGACGACGGCATCGCGGACGATGCCCTGCACACGCAGATCGATCGAAAGCTTCACCGGCTGGAGGGGCTGGCTGTTGGTCATACCGGCGGCAGCAAGGTCGGCAAGTCCCTGATCGTCGATATATTTCTCCATGCCGGAAACACCGCGATTGTCGATGTTTACGTAGCCGAGAATATGGGGGGCGGTAGAGCCGCCCGGATAGAAGCGACGCTTCTCGGGGCGGAAGCCGATGCCGGGAATACCGAGCGCCAGAATCTGGCTCTGCTGCTTCGGCGTCAGCTGCCGGCGGAGCCAGGCAAAATGCGAGGTCTTGGCGGAAAGTTTCTTGTAGGTGGATTTCGCATCGAGATCCGGCAGAACCGTGCGCAATTCCTCGACGGCTTCATCGGCGTCGATGATCTTGTTCGGCTCGGCAAACAGCGAGACGGTACGGATGTCGGTCGCCAGCAGCGCGCCATTGCGGTCGACAATGTCAGGGCGCGAGGCCATCAGACGATCCGGCGGCAGGATGCTGGAGGTGGTCTCCGGTGGCGTCATGGCGAACTGGGCAAGCCGGCCGCCGATCACGCAATAGATGGCGATAAAGCTGCCCACCAGCAGGACGACGCGGCTTCTGGCCTGATTGGATTTACGCTTGCGAGCCCCTTCGAACGTCGAACGGGCGGAGCGATCGTTCGGCCGATTGTTGCCATCGGTGGAGAAGTGCGCCTTGCTCTTCAAGATCATGATGCGGGAGAGAAAAGACATTATTCCTCCACCGATCCGGTTGCGATATTGTCGACATCTGGCTTCTTGCGTTTAGCCAAAGCAGGCGACTTGGGTCGTGGCGCAGGGGCGGCCGCCACATCGGCGATAGCCTTCCTGATTTCCGCATCGGTCGTGTCACCGTTTTTCGATGCCACAACGGTATTGCCCTTGGAGCCGGTTGGCTTGCCGGTCTTGGCGCCATCCTTCGCATCCGCCACGATCGGCGGCGGCACCTGCGAGCGCAGCATCGGTAGCTCGCTTGGCTGAACGATCGCCGTCGAGAGGGTCGGCTGCAATTGAAGCTCGTTGCTGTAATTGTTGACGAGACGCTCTAGACGGTTCGGCTGCGAAACGAGCGCCCAGTCCGCCTTGAGGAGTTCGATCGTGTCCTTCTCAAGCTTGATATCGGCCTCGAGGCGATGAACCTCTTCCAGCTTCAGCTCGGCTCGGTGCTTGATCGTATAGGTCACGCTGGCCATCGCCGTCATGACGCCAATCAGCACGATGTCAAAAGTCTTCAGCATTTCACCCCCCGAGCTTTCCGAGACTGGCGAGATTGGGCAGATCGAAGATGGAAAGATCTGCAATCTCCGCCGGCGCCAACGTGCGAACCCCCGCCCGCAATTTGGCTGAGCGTGCGCGCGGATTGACCTCCGCCTCGGCATCGCTCGCAGAAATCATCGACTTGCCGACCGGCTCGAAAGTGGCCGGCCGCTCAGTTACAATAGGCATATGACGCGACCCGACGGCTCGGCCGGAGCGATCCGCAAAGAACTTCTTGACGATCCGGTCTTCCAGCGAATGAAAGGTCACAACGACGAGGCGGCCACCCGGCTTGAGCGCACGCTCGGCTGCAAACAGCGCCTGCGCCAGCTCGCCAAGCTCATCATTGACGAAGATGCGCAGGGCCTGGAAAACCCGTGTGGCGGGATGGATCTTGTCCTTGGCCTTGCGCGGCGTCACGACTTCGATCAGGCCGGCCAGATCGCGGGTGGTAACGAAAGGAGCCTCGGCGCGGCGCTTCTCGATCGCATGGGCGATGCGCGGCGCCTGTTTTTCCTCTCCCAGAAACACGAAGATGCGAATGAGATCGGCAAGCTTGGCGCGATTGACGACATCGGCTGCCGAGACGCCGTTCGCCGACATGCGCATGTCGAGCGGGCCATTCTTGTTGAAGGAAAAACCGCGCTCCGCTTCATCGATCTGCATGGAGGAGACGCCGATATCGAGGACGACACCATCAAGCCCACCTTCCGGAGCATGATCTGCAAGCTGCGAAAACTGCGACTGAATGAGCTTAAGCCGGCCTGCATGGGCAGCGACAAGCACCTGCCCCGCCGCAATCGCCGTCGGATCGCGATCAAGCGCGATCACATCGGCACCGCCAGCCAGAATGGCCGAGGTATAACCGCCGGCCCCGAAGGTTCCGTCAAGAATGACCTTGCCTGACACTGGGGCCAGCGCCTCGATCACTTCGGAAAGAAGAACCGGAATGTGGCGAACCGGTCCGCCATCGGCATCAGTAGAACCTCCGCCTGAATTCGCCGCCATTCCGTTTCCCCGCTCTATTCCGAACGCCTGCCCGCCAGCCTGCGCTCCTCTCGTGCCTGCGCCTGCAAGGCCAGGAAAGCCTCCGGTCGCCATAATTGAAAATGATCCGCCCGTCCGACGAAGGTCACTTCGCCTGATATGCCGGTGAAGTCGCGGATGAAATCCGTAATCATCAGCCGACCTTCCGCATCGAGCTTCATAAAGACCCCGCCCCCATGAATGAGGAGCGACATCTGGTTCGCCGCCGGCGAAAAAGGATCGTCCGCCGCAATCTGCCGCTCGAAACGATCGAGCAGATCGAGGCCGCCGACACTGATCGCCGGAAACACAAAATCCTGGAAACAATACAGCTCCTGGATATTGCGTTCGGCCAGCACGGAACGAAACGCCGCGGGCACGGAAACCCGTCCCTTGGCATCGATCCGATTGGTCGCATTCGACAGGAAGCGGTTCATGACGCGAAACACCCGTCCCCCATGTTCCGCGAGCAATCATTCGCCCGCAGACACAGCCAAAATCGGACACAGCTTCGCAAGCCGAAAGAGCGAACACCCCTTCGACACCCCCGGAACGGGAGCAATCATGGCTTTGCGATGATTGGGCTCTGATTTGCCCGTATGCAGTGTTCTTTTGGGATACCATGGGACCATATGGGCGTCAATGGGATGAAGCCGCATCAGGCGCGGCCACAGCTTGAATATTCATAAGCCGTTAAGTTTAACGAAAGGTTAGGAATGCCTTCAGCCGACGTCCCGAAACGGATTGTTTTCACAGGCGAAAACTCTCACCGGTAATCGTTGGAAACCCCGGAAATCCAGGGCGTCCACGCGCCCTCGGAAATATTTTCGGAGAGCAGAAAACGCCTTGTTGAAAGAGCGTGTTGATTTGCCAGTTGGCCTGTAAGCCGGGTTCTGTATGGCTCCGGCCGAGACCGGAACGTGGCAGCCATTCATCTGGGACGGCGCTTGCGCGACGCCTCTTGCAACCCACCCGGATGACCGGCCCGGAAACGGGCTGGAGCACTTGCGCGCCCCGCGTCATCCCTATTCGGTTTTGCTCCCGGTGGGGTTTTCCGTGCCGTCGCTGTTTCCAGAGACGCGGTGGGCTCTTACCCCACCCTTTCACCCTTACCCGATCCTGAGATCGGGCGGTTTGCTTTCTGTGGCACTTTCCCTGAGGTTGCCCTCGCCGGACGTTATCCGGCACCGTGTTTCCGTGGAGCCCGGACTTTCCTCACCTCATCGTCTTTCGACATTGATGAAGCGCGGCTGCCCAGCCAACTGGCACTGGCTCATTAACCGAGACGGCTGGCAATTGCCACCGAAATATGTGGCGCCGCAGCGCTCGACATCAATTACGGAAATGCGCAGAGAAATCCGTGCTGTAGCCTTCGTCCTTGATTCGACCTGCAAGCAACAGCTCCGCTCCCAGCCGTCCGATCTCGTCCGAGCTCTTCGCGGCCGTGCCGCAACCGCCGGTCAGAACGGCAACGCGCGGCGACGACGTGTAACCGATCATCGGGTAGCCTGATGGTGAGTAGGAAACCGCGCAGGAATTGGTGAAGGCGGGCGGGCAGGCAACGCTTGGAACAAGATCGTGGAATATCCGCACCAGATGTTCGCGTGCCTTGTCACGACCGGCTGTGCGGAACCAGCTGCGCAATTCAGCTTCGGTTTCGAACCGCAGGTCATCCGGATCGCCGCCGATCTTGATGTAGTATTTGCCATCCGGGTAGAGGATCGGCGGCAGCATGTAGATGCTGTCGACGTCATCAGGCCTTACCGATATCAGCGACGGCATGCCGGAAAGTGCCTCTGCCTCTCCCTCGCTCACCTCGAAAAAGGTGACCGTGCGGCCATAAACCTTCATCTCAACAGGTCGCGGCAAGAGATTCTCGGCAATGGAGAATCCGCCGGCAGCCAGCAGCACCTTCTCCGCGCTGAATGTCGAGCCCTCTGCGGTGGTAACAACCGCCAGGCCATTCTCGTCGCGGATCGACTGGGCCGTCTGCTTGATGACCCGTGCTCCCGCCTTTTCCGCCAGCAGGGATTGCGCCTTCACCAGCCGCCGTGGGCTGATATGGCCGGCGCCGTGAGGCTCGTAGACCCCTTCGCTTGCGGGTGCGAACGAGAAAAACGGAAACTTGGCCTGGAGCCCGGCATCGTCGAAAATCTCGGACTGAACGCCCAGCCGCCCTGCAGCGTCAACGACGTCACCGACATAATCATTGTCGCCGCCCCGCTTCGGTCCTGCCACCAGGCAACCGACGGGAGCATAGAACTGGATGCCGCTATCCCGTTCGATTTCCGCATAACGGCTGATCGAACGGTTCGCGAGGCGAGCCCAATCGGTATCGGGATCGATGGTGCGGGTAATGCGGCCTTCGTCATAGTGGCTGCCGAAGACGCCCTGATGGCTGGCGCGATCCTCGGGCTCGTCCGGCCCGATAACCGCAATGCCATCCGTTTGCCTCGCGAGATGACGGGCAGCAGCAGCTCCCATCATTCCTCGACCGACGACGATGAACCTGAAATCCACTGCCATGCTATGTCCCTCGCAAATCACTGCGGGTTCGATAGCATGGAAAACAAGGCCACCCTACCCGCAATGCGGATAGGATCGCATGTCAATCCAGAAGCGCCAAGACCTTGCCGCAATAGCGCTTCGAGATCGGGTTCATCCGCGTCGCGCCATGGCCGGCATTGTATTTGAGGATGGTATTGCAGGTAGCGCCGCCGCCGAGATTCTGCGCCATGGCAAGATACTTCATGCCGAACTTGATGTTCGTCTCGGGATCGTAGAGCCCTTTGGTGCGGCCCGAATAGCCCATCAGCCGGGCAGTCGCCGGCTTGATCTGCATCAGGCCGATTTCTCCAGCGCTCCCGCGCGTCTTTGCATTGAAATTGCTTTCAATCTGGATGACCGCGGTCGCCAATTCAACCGCCACGCCATTCTGCTTGGCATATTTGGCAATCAGTGCGGAGTAGCCATTCTGCCGGACGAAGGAATTTTCTACCTGCCGTAATTCGGTGGGAACATTCGGGACCGGAAAGCCGGTGGTGCGGCTGACGGTCTTGAGCGGAACCGTTCGCTGCTTCGCATCACGCTGGCCTGCAAAGGCAGAATCATTCCCTACGAGCAGCACGCCAACGCATGCTGCAGCCGCAACAATCAAATTTTTCATGTAGTCTTTTGTCTCCAGGCGCGGGACCGCGGACAGCTTCAAGCCGTCACGTCCGGCTGGAGGCAAAAAGAGCCGCCGGAGTGCACAGTCCCCATTAGTCGTTACGACCGCGCGACACACAAAACCAAACTGCGCGGCCGCCGTTTAGCGAGCGTGGTTAGACCAGTGCAATGCGGAGATAATAGGGAAATGATGTGGCGCAGCAGGGGGTTACGCGGTTTTCGACTTATAGCCGGCTATGGATATTGCCGCCCTCGGCCACTTTCTTATGAGAAACGAGGCAATGCCGACAGAAGGCGGTGAAGCGTATCGATCGTCGAAAAATCGGCGATACCGTCGACGCGCTCGGGACGGAAATGGCGCTGGAAAGCCTCCACTTCTCCCTTCAGCTTTTCCGAGAATTCGCCTGTGATTTCAGTTCCGTACCCATAGAGCGACAGCATGGACTGCAGGGCCTCGATAGGCTGCCCCACATCCCCCTTCTGGAAAAACCGTCCGCCCGTGATCGGCGTCGGCTCCACCCAGTGCCCGACACCTGCCGCAGCCAGCCGAGCCCAGGGGAATTTCTCGCCCGGATCGACCTTGCGAACAGGGGCCACATCGGAGTGTCCAAGCACCCGTTCAGGCGCGATTGCCCAGCGTTGGCCGCAATCGCGACACAGTTCGATGACCGCTTCGATCTGCGCATCAGGGAATTCAGGCAGTCCACCGGGATGGCCGGCATTGGCGATTTCGATGCCGATCGACAGCGAGTTTATATCAGCCTCGCCGTGCCATGCGCTCTTGCCTGCATGCCAGGCGCGTCGCTCTTCCGGCACGAGCTGCATGACCCGCCCATCCTCGAAGATGAAATAATGGCTCGATACCTGGCTCTCGCTCCGACAGAGCCAATCCAGAGCACCTTCCGCAGTCCCCATGCCGGTGTAATGCAGAAGGATGATCTCGGGTTTGCGCCCATCCTGCCGCTCGCCATGGTTCGGCGACGGCTGTACCTTGGCGCCCGCAAAGTCGGCCGGGAATGCACTCATGCCGCGCGGCGTTCTTTCTCGATCTCGGCGTAAGCCGCATTCAAGGCCGCCATGCGCTCATTGGCAATGGCCTGGAACTCTTCCGGCACGCCGCGCGAATAGAGGCGGTCTGGATGGTTCTCATAGACGAGACCATGATACCGGCGACGGATCGTCGGAAAATCGTCCTGACGCGATACGCCCAGCACTCTGTAGGGGTCACGGCCACCGGCAATCACGTGGCGAGCCATGATCTGGTCGAACCGCTCTTCGCTCATATGGAATATCTGGGCGACATGCTGCAGGAAGGCCATCTCACTTTCGTGGATCAGCCCGTCGGC
>BFBZ01001583.1_pt1 | contig 14636 bp, 11 predicted proteins | sample 1888401 | NCBI WGS metagenome assembly BFBZ01 (sample SAMD00112614, study PRJDB3348) | symbiont metagenome | host: Chara braunii | reverse complement strand
CGCCGGCCGTGTCGATCGCCTCCTTCAGGGGAAACAGGATGCGGGCGCCGTGCTGCTGTTCGGCGATCGCCGTGTTGGGGTCCCAGACCACGAAGGCCTCGACCTGGCGATTGACGAGGGCCGACAGGCCGTCCGTCGTATTGAGCCGAAGGATCAGCTTCTCGTCCCAGGGCACGCCGGCTTGGCGCAGGGCGATGGCGAGCTGATAGTGCTGCTTGGTGAAATAGGGCAGCGCGATCTTGCGGCCGCGCAGATCGGCGACGGTGCGGATCGGCGAGTCCGCGCGCACCAGGATGGCGCTGCCGCTCGCCCGCCGTTCGATGGTGCCGGCGAGGATCGAGACCCGTACACCATTGGCAATGGCGAAGAGCACGCCGGTATCGCCGCCCGCGGCGATATCGACCCGGCCGGCTCTCAGCGCCTCCATCAGCGGCGGGGTTGAATCGAAATCGGCCCAGCGGATCGTATAGGGCGTATTCTCGGCCTGGCCGGAGGCGATCAATTGACGGCGCAGGCCGGTCTTGTTGGGCGTCCCGACGGTGATGACGACTTTCGACAGATCGGGCGAGGGGACAGGGGATTGCGCCGCGGCGCCGCCGATGGCGACCAGGCTCGCCGCTATTGCCGCAGTCAGCAGTTTCCGGACGGATCCGGTCTTCGAAATGGTCATGGGTTTCATCTTTTTCATCGAGGTCGCGGTCGAGGACCGCTGGATCAGCGCAGCGCCTGACGGCTGGCTGCAGGGGCAGGTTCCGACGTGATCGGTGGGGCTGGCGGCGTGCGCATCACGATCGTCACATAGAGAACCACGCCGAAAACGCCGCAAGTGAGCGCCAGGTCGATAGCGCGACGAACGGTTTCGCGATTTTTCATTCAAGTCGACCGGTCATAATTAGTATTTTAGATCCGACGATGATCCGGATTGTGCCAATAAATGCGCGATTTTTTCAATAGATCAATTGCGGATTAACATAAAAGACCAGGTTTTTATATTTGATAGGCGGAGAAGGTATTTGGCTCTGTGAATTGCGGTTTTTGGAGAAGGTGCGTCCAAATTCCGTCGAGCCTCGTCTGGTTGGGACATATGTAAGCTATATAGGCTATCTTTTTTATAGGCGGCGGCGCCGCGTTCGGGCGGGCGCAAAGGAAGCTGCGACCGGGGCCCCAACCGCTTGTCTGGAGCAGCGAGCGCCGGCGACTGTCGGAACCGCGGACAGATGCCGGTCTTGCGCTTGATCCGCACACCTCAGCCTTTCAGCGGATCTGCACCACAGGCCGCCGATCAGGAAGGAGGCCCAGAGCCCGAGAAAGCCGGAAACCGCGAGATTGGCGAGGCCGACCGCGGCAGGCGCGATCCTGAAACCATGCGCCGCCAGGCTGCATTGGGCCGGCTGGTCCAGCGGGGGGCGCAAATGTCGTCGCCTTCCTGGTGTCGGATCAAGCATCGGCGAGCACCGGTGTCACATTGCCCGTCGACGTCGGGGTACCGGCGTCGCGGCTTTGGCACCTTCATGGCGGTCTTCCCGGCGAGGCGCTGGCCGAATCCGGGGGCGGACAGGCGAGGCCGGCGTGACCGGCCCGCCGTGGCGGAAAGTCGAGGTGGTTCACCGCTTCATTCTCGTGAAATGCGGGGCTTCCATCCGGTCTTCAAGGGGGCCACATTTTCTCGCATCATCCCAAAGATAACCGCGTGGTGATGGTGCGTTCTATTGAGCCGTTTCGCCGCGATATGTTTGAACCACCGGACTTACGATCAAAAAACAATTGCTCGTCTTGGAAAGCACCGGCCGCACGCGACAATAATCCTCCATCCACAGCAAGGTGAGATGCACCTGCCCGGGTGAATACTGGAGGGTCGATCATGTCTTTCATTCAGCAGCTCAACCGCGTCGCGCTCGCGCTGACCGTCGTCATCGTCAGCGCGACGCTGATCGTCGCCGGCGCGGCGGTCGCATTGGCCAATTCAGGCCCGCTCGTCACCACCGATTGGCTTGAGCAGAACCTCGCCAACCCGAAGGTCCGGGTGATCGAGGTCAGCGTCGAACCCGGACTGTTCGAACGTGGCCATGTTCCGGGCGCCCAGAACGTGGTCTGGCACACCGACCTGGTCGAGACGGTCAATCGCGACATCGCCAGTCGCGACAAGTTCCAGGCGCTGCTGCGCCGGCTCGGGATCGACAAGGACACCACCGTCGTCCTCTATGGCGACAACAACAACTGGTTCGCCGCCTGGGGCGCCTGGGTGTTCGATATCTACGGCCTGCGCGACAACGTGAAGCTGCTGGATGGCGGCCGCCGCAAATGGGAACTGGAGCGCCGCCCCTACGCGACCAATGTCGCTCCCGTCGTCGCAAGCACGATCACGCTCGCCGAACCCAACCGGTCGCTCCGCGCACGCATCACCGACGTGCTGAACGTGGTGGAGAAGCGTTCGGAAGCCCGCATCCTCGACATCCGGTCGCCGGATGAGTTCACCGGCAAGATCATCGCGCCGGCGGGTGTGCCGGAGCTGGCGATCCGCGCCGGCCACATCCCGGGGGCGGTCAATGTGCCCTGGGCGCGGGCGGTGAACGCCGCCGACGGCACGATCAAGCCGATCGAGGAGCTGCGCAAGCTCTATGCCGAGGTTGGCATCGACGGCACCAAACCGATCATCACGACCTGCCGGATCGGCGAGCGCTCCAGCCATACCTGGTTCATTCTGTCCCGGCTGCTCGGCTACCAGGTGGCGAATTACGATGGCTCCTGGACCGAATATGGCAACCTGGTCGGCGTGCCCATCGCCAATCCCGCCGGCACCGTCTGGGGCGGCAAGTGAGCCAGGCAGGTCTTTCGAAACACGGGATCAGGCCGGCATGACGCCGACTGTTCAACGGACATTCGCGGATGGCGCGTCAGTGCCATCCGCTACCTTGCGTTACGGCGGCGCCGCGGTTGCGGGCCTCGCAATCATTGCGGCCGCTCATTGGCTTGGGCAACAACCCGGGCCGGGACCGCAACTGCAACTCTCGTTCATTCTGGGCGCGGCCTTCGGCTTCGTGCTGCAGCGGTCGCGTTTCTGCTTCCTGTGCATCTGGCGCGACTGGCTTGATCGGCGCGATCCGCGCGGCCTGCTCGGCGTGATCGCCGCCCTTGCGGTCGGGCTTGCCGGCTACACGCTGGTCTACGGCGCCTGGCTGCCGGATCCGGCGGGAATCCGCCTGCCGCCATCGGCCCATATCGGTCCGGTCGGACCGGCGCTTGTTCTCGGCGGCCTGGTCTTTGGCGCCGGCATGGCGATTTCCGGTTCCTGCATCAGTGCCCATCTTTACCGTCTCGGCGAAGGCTCGCCGACCGCACCCTTCGCGCTGATCGGATCCGGCTTCGGCTTCATTCTCGGTTTCCTCAGTTGGAACTGGCTCTACCTCGAAGTCATCGCGGAGGCGCCCGTCCTCTGGCTGCCACGGCACCTCGGGTATGCCGGCGCTCTCACACTCGGTCTGGGTATCGCGGCGGCCACAGCAATCGTCCTGACAAGCCTGGTGCCGCCGAGGGCGGCGCCGGCGGCAATCGACCCGATCAAGGCCGTGTTCATCCAGCGCTGGCCGGCCTGGATCGGCGGGCTGGCGGTCGGCGCCATCGCGGTTGCCGCCTATATTCGCCTGAGCCCGCTCGGCGTCACCGCCGAAATCGGCTCACGCATGCGCCAGGCGGCCGATGCCGCCGGGCTGCTGCCGACGCGCCTGGAAGGTCTCGATACCCTGAGGGGCTGCGCCACCCTCGTGCGCGATGCGATCTGGACGCCGAACGGATTGTTCGTCCTGGGCCTCGTCGCGGCGGCCTTCGTCGCCGCGCTGTTGTCCGGCGCCTTCCGGCCATCGCTTCCAGGTCCCGGGCATATTGCTCGCGGATTGCTGGGCGGGCTCCTGCTCGGCTTCGGCGCCATGATCGGGCTTGGCTGCACCGTCGGCACACTGCTCTCCGGCATCATGGCTGGCGCGGTTTCCGGCTGGATCTATCTCGTCGCGTTGATTGTCGGGACGACTGCGACCTTGAGGGTCGGCCGGAGGCTCGGTGTCCTGGAAGGGCCGAACGTTCCGTAGACCGCGGTCGCGATCACCCGAGAAAGAGGACGGGATGATAGGGCAGGCGTTCGCCGGCTGCCCGCCCCGGACAAGACGGGCATCGAAGCCGGCGCCATGCCGCATAAAAAATGAAAGAGGCCCGGGATGACCCGGGCCTCTCCTTCTATGATCGGCGGGCGACGCAACGGAACGGTCCGCGATCCGCAGGCGCCTGTCAGGCTTCAGAAATCCAGACCGCCGCCGCCGGGCGCCGGAAGAGCCGCCTTGTCTTTCTTCGGGGCCTCGGCGATCAGTGCTTCCGTGGTGATCAGGAGGCCGGCGACCGAGGCTGCGTCCTGCAGCGCGGTGCGCACCACCTTCACCGGGTCGACGATGCCGGTCGCGATCAGGTCGACATAGTCCTCTGTCTGGGCATTGAAGCCGAAATTGGCCGAGTTGTTCTCCAATATCTTGCCGACGACGATCGAGCCTTCGACACCGGCATTCTCGACGATCTGGCGGATCGGCGCTTCCAGTGCCTTGAGCACGATCTGGATGCCGGCCTGAATGTCAGAATTGTCGTTCCTGAGCTTGGCAACCGCCGCCTTGGCGCGCAGCAGGGCCACACCACCGCCGGGCACGATGCCCTCGGCGATCGCGGCGCGGGTGGCGTTGAGCGCGTCGTCGACACGGTCCTTCTTCTCCTTGACCTCGACCTCGGTCGCGCCGCCGACCTTGATCACCGCGACGCCGCCGGCGATCTTGGCGAGCCGCTCCTGCAGCTTTTCGCGGTCATAGTCCGAGCTGGTCTCCTCGATCTGTGCCTTGATCTGGGCGGCGCGCGCCTCGATGTCCTTCTTCTTGCCGGCGCCGTCGACGACGATGGTGTTTTCCTTCTCGATGCGCACTTTCTTGGCGCGGCCGAGATCCTTCAGCGTGACATTTTCCAGCTTGATGCCGAGATCCTCGGAAATGGTCTGGCCGGCGGTCAGGATGGCGATGTCCTCGAGCAGGGCCTTGCGGCGATCGCCGAAGCCGGGCGCCTTGACGGCCGCGACCTTGAGGCCGCCGCGCAGCTTGTTGACCACGAGGGTGGCGAGCGCCTCGCCTTCGACGTCCTCGGCGACGATCAGCAGCGGCTTGCCGGTCTGGACCACCGCCTCGAGCACCGGCAGCAGCGGCTGCAGCGAGGTCAGCTTCTTTTCGTGAATAAGAATATAGGGGTCGTCGAATTCGACGATCAGCTTCTCGGCATTGGTGACGAAATAGGGCGAGAGGTAGCCGCGGTCGAATTGCAGGCCCTCGACCACGTCGAGCTCGGTCTCCAGGCTCTTGGCCTCCTCCACCGTGATGACACCCTCGTTGCCGACCCGCTCGACGGCGGAGGCGATGATGGCGCCGATCTCCTTTTCGCCATTGGCCGAGATGGTGGCGACCTGGGCGATCTCGTCCGAGGACTTCACCTTCTTCGCGCGCTTGGCGAGATCCTTCAGCGCCTCGGTCACGGCGATGTCGATGCCGCGGCGCAGGTCCTGCGGGTTGAGGCTCGCGGCCACCGCCTTGGCGCCTTCCTTGACGATCGCCTGGGCAAGCACGGTGGCGGTCGTCGTGCCGTCGCCGGCGAGGTCATTGGTCTTCGACGCCACCTCGCGGAGAAGCTGGGCGCCGAGATTCTCGAAGCGGTCCTCGAGCTCGATCTCCTTGGCGACGGTGACGCCGTCCTTGGTGATGCGCGGGGCGCCGAACGATTTCTCGATCACGACGTTGCGGCCCTTCGGACCGAGCGTGACCTTGACGGCATTGGCGAGGATGTCGACGCCGCGCAGCAGTCGCTCGCGGGCATCGGTGGAAAATTTCACGTCTTTGGCAGCCATGGGCTGAACTCCTTGGAAAAGGCAGATGCTGGGGGAATTGGGGATCAGCCGATGATGCCGAGGATGTCGCTTTCCTTGAGGATCAGCGCGTCCTGTCCGTCGATCTTGACCTCGGTGCCCGACCATTTGCCGAACAGCACCTTGTCGCCCGTCTTGACGTCGAGCTGGATCAGCTTGCCGCTGTCATCGCGCGATCCCGGGCCAACCGCGATCACTTCGCCTTCCTGCGGCTTCTCCTTGGCCGTATCGGGAATGATGATGCCGCCCTTGGTCTTTTCCTCGCCGTCGAGACGGCGGATGACCACGCGGTCGTGGAGGGGACGAAATCCCATGATGCCTTGTCCTTCAAAGAGGGGCACCGGTGAACCGGCGCCCAGGGCGTTGGCAGTCGGATGGTCCGAGTGCCAGGGGGCCATTTTTAGCAGCGGCGTTGCGAATTATCAAAGTATGTCTATATCTTTTATCGACTAATTAGCAGTGGTCCATTTCGAATCTTGCGCGGATGGCGCGACCATTCCCCCCGGCGGGGACAATGGGCGGAGCGACCCGTGCATGGTGGCCTGATCCCTGCGACAACGGCAGGCGCCATGCTCATGCGTTGCATCGCGCGAAAATCCCTACGGGGCTATTTCCACATATTCGACAGGCTTCCTTCGCGGCGATCAGGCAGGCCGTGGAATAATGATCCAATATGAGAAGATCGATGCGGCCTAATATTCTCCCATGCCTTTTCGATCCGGATCTTATTTCTTTATTTCCATTTCGGGTCGTCGTCGCGGCGCAATTCGATTGGCGCGAGATGACCAGCATTCTATTTTCCGGATCGGCTCCGAATTTCCGCAATGACCGTCCGCGTGCAGGGCTGTCCGGGTCGGCTGCCTTCTCACCCACGCGTCCGGTGCCGCCATGCGCCCGGTGACGACAGGAGCAGACGATGGGGCAGGGGCAGATGCGCCTCGGCGCGTTCTTTTATGCGACCGGACATCACATCGCCGGATGGCGGCATTCCGATGCCGAAGCCGATGGCGGCACCAATCTGTCGCGATATGTCGCGTGGGCGCAGCGTGCCGAGGCGGCCAAGTTCGATCTCGTCTTTCTTGAGGACGGCGCCGGCATAAGGGATGCGAATGCGCGCTCGCGTGTCCGCACCGCCCGCTCCAGCCATTTCGAGCCGGTGACGCTGCTATCCGCCCTGGCGGCGGTCACGCAGCGCATCGGCCTGGTCGCGACGCTCTCGACGTCGTTCAACGAGCCCTTCAACGTCGCCCGCAAGTTCGCCTCGCTCGATCATCTGAGCGGTGGACGGGCCGGCTGGAACCTCGTCACGTCGGCGACCGACCTCGAGGCGGCCAATTACGGCCACGACGCCATCCCGGAACACGCCAACCGCTATGATCGGGCCGAGGAGTTCGTCGATGTCGTGCTGGGGCTGTGGAACACCTGGGACGACGACGCGGTAATCATCGACAAGGCCAGCGGCCTGTTCGCGCGCGAGGGCAGCATTCACCCGCTCGATCATCGCGGCCGCTATTTCAACGTGCGCGGGCCGCTCAACATCGCGCGCACACCCCAGGGCCAGCCGGTCACCGTCCAGGCCGGCTCGTCCGGGCCCGGCAAGGATCTGGCGGCGCGCACCGCGGAGATCGTCTTCACCGCGCATCAGACATTGGCGGAAGCTCAGGAGTTCTACGGCGACCTGAAGGAAAGGCTGCCGCTTTTCGACCGCCGGCCCGAGGACCTGAAGATCATGCCGGGACTCTTTCCCGTGGTCGCCCGCACGGAGGCCGACGCCCGCGCCAAGTTCCAGGCATTGCAGGATCTTGTCGACCCGATCGTCGGGCTGGCATTGCTCGAGCGGATGATCGGTGGTTTCGACCTGTCCGGCTTCGACATCGACGGGCCGGTGCCGGAGCTGCCCGAAACGAAGGGCGCCAGGTCGCGCCAGCGCGTTGTCGTCGACCTCGCACGCCGCGAGGGACTGACGATCCGCCAGCTCTATCTGAGGGTCGCCGGGGCGCGCGGCCATTCGCAGCTCGTCGGCACGCCGCGGCAGATCGCCGACGAGATGGAAGAGCGCTTCCGGACCGGGGGAGCCGACGGCTTCAACATCATGCCGCCGACCTTGCCCGGCGGCCTCGAAGACTTCATCGAACTCGTGCTGCCCGAGCTCAGGCGTCGCGGTCTCTTCCGCGACGATTATGAAGCGGCAACCCTGCGCGGCAATCTGGGGTCGAGACCACCGAAGCCGCCGCAGGTGCAGCATGGCTGAGCGATCGGTCACTCCGCCTCGCCGCGGCGCGTTCCTGATCTTTGTGAAGCTCTTCAGGGCTGGCGTCGGTGCGCTTTCGGCTTGGTTCGCGCAGGAGCCATCCGTTTTGCAACAAGGCGCCTGGCGTGAACTCTATTGGGAGATCGGCCAGCTCCGAGATGTCGATCGCTGGGCATCGTGTCACCCACGCCAACCATGCCGGAATAGCCGGCGAAATCACCGCGGGGCCGGCAACCCATGTCGTCTTGGCCGTGCAATCCGATAGATGGCAGTTCACAGGGTTCGGCCCGTCATACGATCCGTGCCCGCAGGATCAACTCGATCGCTTCGAAGCCGATTTCGACCGAGCCGACTTTCCCTCGGCCTTCCCCCAAAACGGATCGAGCACGTCTTTCAACGCGAGGAATGAGCGGGCCGTTCGAGGACAGGTGTATTTGAAGGCGGAACGTCGTAGTTCCGGCCAGGCGCGACAACCAGACTGATGAAGCGAGCCGCATCGATCAGCATATCTGGTCGGTTCTGCACGACATCGAATGAGATGATCTTGCCTGTTTGACCGACCCGCACTTCGCGCAACCATGATCCGAATTCTCCGCCCTCGGGCAACTTGCCTCTCATTGTCACCCTGCCTCGTCCGCGATCGACGACCTCCAGGGTTCGCTGATGAAATGTATAATATGGCCACCCCGTCTCCGGATCGATGTCTTTATCGCACCGATCGTCGACTACGATCGGTCGCCGGTCGTTTTCCGACGAAGATGGATATAGATGCGGTGGAGTGCGATCGTATCGCGATCGAAGACGTGTCCGCAGGCCGCGAGATTTGGCCATATTGATTTTTCAAATTTAGATTGAAGAGCGATTATTTATGAGAATTTCCAAATTGCTCTGGATTGGCCTGGCGTGCGGAAATAAATCGACCCATCCACCTCCCGCTACGCACGGCGCGCCGCCGACGTTCCATCGCCAGCGGACCTGCGTCCGGCGCCAACCTGCCTCCGACGCCACGCGCTGGCTCGCAAGCAAGCGTTTGATGATCCATCACCCGGCGTCGGGTCGCTTGTCAGGCGACCATGCCGCCGGCGGCGAACCCGCGGACAGGGAACTCTGGTTCCTGGCGATCGAGACGATCCAGCTCCTCAGGTCGGCTCCGAATGGTTTTGCCAGGGCGGAGCGGTCCCACGCCAGGAAGTAAGGTTCGGACAGTTTCAGGCGGCGGTCGAAGGGCACCACGAGACGGCCGGCATCGAGATCGTCGGCGATCATCGAGAGTTGCGCCAGGACAAAGCCGCGTCCGTTCATGGCCGCGTCGATGGCCATGCTCGACAAGGAAAAGGTCAGTTCGCCATGCGGCCCGCGCGGCCTGGCGCCGATGCTCTCCGCCCAGTCCGACCAGTTGGGGGCGGCCTTGTGATCGGCGTCCCATTCGATGCCGAGTAGCGGCAGCTCCAGGATGTCCAAGGGGTCGCCAAGCGGATGCCGGTCGAGAAATGCCGGCGAACAGGCCGGGACCACCCAGTCGGTGAACAGCACGACATAGTGGTCGAATGCCCTGATACGGTTGCCATAGGATATGCGGAAGTCGATGGAGCCGTCGCCGAGATGCGGTTCGGATCCTGTGCCCAGCAACCGGACATTCGCGTCGGGATGGGACAATTGCCAATCCACCAGGCGCGGGCCCACCCATTTATTGGCCAGCGACGGCAGGCAGCTCAACACCAGGCCGCTTTTGGCGCGCAAGCGAAAAAGGTCGTCCTGAGCGCTTCGGAGCTTGTCGAACCCCAAGGCGATCTGGCCGTGATAGTGCCGGCCCCATGAGGTCAGTTCGACGCTCTTGCCGCGCCGCTCGAGCAAATGCAGGCCCAATGCTTCCTCGGCCTTGCGCAATTGCTGGCTGACGGCGCCAGGCGTGACACCGAGCTCGGCTGCCGCATCGGTGACGCTGCCCAGCCGGCCGAAGGCTTCAAAGGCCTGCAAAGCTTTCAGTGGTGGCAGCTTGACCAACCTGTCCTCCCCGCCCGGCAGGCCCTCATTTTAGTATTTCTAAAACAGAAGACAATTCTAAACGCTGTGTCCGCCGCGGCGCCCGACCTACCATCAAGCTCCAAGTAACGACCGAGCGCAGAGCTCGTATCGGCGGTTTTTGGAGGGAAACATGGTGGATGTCAGAAGAGTTCGGGGTGGCAACGGGCTCGATGGGATTGGCGACGAGGTCGATCAGATCCTGGATTCAGTTGTCCAATCGACCCGTCGCGCGACAGAAGCGTTTTTCGCCTCTTACGACAAAAATCCAGACCCGAAGATCTTGGCCGCGTGGCTTGCACCGCGGGCGTGGCGGGAAATAGACTATGTTTTTCTGCTGAACGAGCAGATCCGCCGCTATGGAATGGGCTTCTCGCGCAGCCATATCACGCTCCTGGCCAAGCAGTCGTTTCAGGAGGCCGAGCACTACGAGGCGGTCGGCAAGGCGATCGAATCGCTCGGCGGCACCGTGCCGACCTCCGTGCCGCCGGAGGCCCGGCCGTGGAGCGAGTTCCTGTGGGATTGCCTCGAGCGCCACCCGCTGGCGGCGATCGCCGCCTGGAACACCTCGGAAACCTCCGCGTCGGGCAGTTTCGAGCCGACATTTCTGGCCGGCGAGCGGCACGGCTTCGACGAGGTCGTCCGGATCTACAAGCAGATCGAGATCGACGAGAAATTCCATGTCGGGCTCGGCCGCCAGATCCTCTCGGCCTATGCCAAGACCGATCATGACCGCGACGAAATCCTGCGGGCGATGAGAGGCATGCGCGATATCGCCTGGAAGACCTTCACGCCCGAATCCGTTGCCGGGGCCCGGCGCGTCGATGCCTGACGCGCCGAAGTTTCGCCATTGCGCGGCCACGCGCACTCCCGACCGGCTTTGGAGAGGTTTGAGGTGATGAACGGTTTGGCGCCAGGCCGATCGCTCCGGGCGGGGCAGGCCAATGCCGTCTTCGACGTCAAGGTGGTGTCGGTGACCGCCGAGGCGGACGCGGTCCTGGCCCTGGAGCTGGCCGCCGTCGCGGGCGGGCCGCTCCCTCGCTGGACGCCAGGGGCCCATATCGACGTGATCCTGCCGGCCGGATTGATCCGCCAATATTCGTTGTGCGGCGATCCCGGGCGTGCGGACAGGTGGCGGATCGGCGTGCTGCGCGAGCCGTGCAGCCGTGGTGGATCCCGCTTCATTCATGACGAGGTCCGGCTGGGAGACGATCTCCGGGTCGCGGCGCCGCGGAACAATTTCGAATTGTCCGAGGCCGGCCGCTACCTCTTTGTCGCCGGCGGGATCGGGATAACGCCGATCCTGCCGATGGTCCGGCAGGTGGCTCAGGCGGGGCGACCATGGGCACTGCTCTATGGTGGCCGCACGCGCGGCTCCATGGCCTTCCTGGCGGAGATCGGCGATCTGGCCGGCGGCCAGGTCCATATCGTCCCGCAGGACGAATTTGGTCTTCTCGATCTGCACGGCTTCATCGGTACGCATCGGCCCGATACGGCGGTCTATTGCTGTGGCCCCGGCCCGCTGATCGACGCCGTGGAAGACAGCTGCCGGACATGGCCCGCCGAGGCCCTGCATCGCGAGCGGTTCGCGCCCAGCGCCAGGCCGGCGCGCGAGCCCGGGGCTTTCGAGGTCGAGCTGGCGCGCTCCGGGCAAAGACTGATCGTGCCGGCCCGGCGCAGCCTGCTCGCCGTCCTCGAAGACGCGGGCATGGAGGTCACCAATTCTTGCAGGGCGGGAATATGCGGCACCTGCCTGGTCAAGGTTCTCGCCGGAGTGCCCCAGCACAACGACGACGTCCTCAGCGATGCCGAACGTGCTTCGGGCACGGTCATCCTGGCCTGCGTTTCGCGTGCCGAATCCGACCTTCTCTTGCTCGACCTCTGAGGGGAAATCCATGAAATCGCGCGCGGCCATTGCCTGGCAGGCGGATCGTCCACTGACCATCGAGACCATTGACGTCGGCGGCCCCAGGGACGGCGAGGTGCTGGTCGAGATCATGGCGACCGGCGTCTGCCATACCGACGCCTATACGCTATCAGGTCTTGACGCCGAAGGCCGGTTCCCGGCGATCCTGGGCCATGAAGGCGCCGGCATCGTCCGCGAGGTCGGCGCCGGCGTGACCGGCCTGAAGGCCGGCGACCACGTCATTCCGCTCTACACGCCCGAGTGTCGCGCTTGCAAAACCTGCCTGTCGCAACGCTCCAACCTCTGCACCGCAATTCGCGCCAGCCAGGGGCAAGGCGTGATGCCTGACGGCACCAGCCGCTTCTCGTGCGACGGCGGCGACATCTTTCACTACATGGGCTGCTCGACCTTTTCGAACTTCACGGTATTGCCGGAAATTGCGCTGGCTAAGGTTCGCCAGGACGCGCCCTTCGACAAGATCTGCTATGTCGGCTGCGGTGTCACCACGGGCATCGGCGCCGTGATCCACACGGCCAAGGTCTGGCCGGGCGCCAATATCGCGGTCTTCGGCCTTGGCGGCATAGGCCTCAACGTCATTCAGGGCGCCCGCATGGTCGGGGCCGACAGGATCGTCGGCGTCGACCTCAATCCGGACAAGCGCGCCGTGGCCGAGGCGTTCGGCATGACCGATTTCGTCAACCCGCGGGAGGTCGGCAACGACCGGGTTGTCGCGGCCATCCAGGATCTGACCGGTGGTGGCGCCGATTTCGCCTTCGATTGCACCGGCAATGTCGCTGTCATGCGCCAGGCGCTGGAAGCGTGCCACCGCGGCTGGGGCACCAGCATCGTGATCGGCGTCGCACCGTCCGGGGCCGAGATTTCGACGCGGCCGTTCCAGCTCGTCACTGGACGCACCTGGAAGGGCACGGCGTTCGGCGGAGCGCGTGGGCGGAGCGATGTCCCCAAAATTGTCGATTGGTACATGGAGGGCAAGATCAACATCGACGACCTGATCACCCACACCATGCCGCTGGATGGCATCAACACCGCATTCGACCTGATGCGTGAGGGAAAATCGATCCGTTCGGTCGTCACCTTCTGATCCCGGCCGCCGCGCGCTTTCGCGCAACGCCGCGGGCATGGCCGCATCGCCGCCGCCGTCCGCTGCGGTGAAGGTTTTCGGCGGCATTCGCGAGCGCGATGACAACGCAAGTTCCGGGCGACCGGGCCTTGCGACGACGCCAACAAGATTTCGGTCAAAAAGATCGAATGTCTGCAAAAACGCAGAAAATCCAGATGGGAACCGAGAGGACACAGTGATGAGGACGAAATCAAGCGACGTATCGAGAACGAAGGTCGCCATAGCAAGTCTGGTCGGCACGACGATCGAGTTTTACGACTTCTATATCTATGGAATTGCCGCCGCGCTGGTATTCAAGACGGTTTTCTTCCCGACACTCGATCCCGTCACGGGGACCATCGCGGCCTTCGCCACTTTTGCCGTCGGGTTCGTTTCGCGACCGCTCGGCGCCATCGTCTTCGGCCATTTCGGCGACCGGATCGGTCGCAAGGCCATGCTGGTTGCTTCACTGCTCACCATGGGCGCGGCCACCGTTCTCATCGGACTGTTGCCGACCTATTCATCGATCGGAATCACGGCCCCCATTGCGCTGTGCATCCTTCGCTTTGCGCAGGGATTCGGTCTCGGCGGCGAATGGGGCGGCGCGGCGCTGCTGGCGACCGAATATGCGCCTCCCGGCAGACGCGGCCTGTTCGGCGCGCTGCCGCAGCTCGGCAGCGCGCCGGGCTTCCTGCTCTCCAATGGCATCTTCCTGCTCCTCAGCATGACGCTCTCGGAAGCGCAGTTCCTGGACTGGGGCTGGCGCATTCCCTTCCTGCTCAGCGCCGTTCTGATCATATTCGGCCTGTATATCCGCCTGACCATCGCGGAGACGCCGGTATTCCAGAAGGTCATCGAGAAAGAGCAGCAGTCCAAGGCGCCGATGATCGATGTTCTCAGGTCCGATTTCCTCCAGGTCGTGCTCGGTGGCCTGTCGACCGCCATCACCTATGTCCTGTTCTTCACGACCGGCACATTCGGCCTGAGCTACGGCGTGAATGCCCTCGGGCTCACACGCCCGCATATGCTTGCATTGACCATGGTCGCCGTGATTGCCATGGGGGTTTCGACGCTGTTCTGCGGCATGCTGAGCGACAGGTACGGGCGTTCGCGGGTGATCATGATCTCCGCAGCGGTCGCCGCGATCTGGGCCATGTTCTTTTTCCCGCTGCTCGACACACGCAATCCCTTGATCATCGCCCTGGCGATGTCCGCCACCCTGGCCATCATGGGTGGCGTCTACGGCCCCATGGGCGCCTACCTGCCGGAGCTGTTCAGGCCCAATGTGCGCTACACCGGCGCCGCGCTCGCCTATAGCCTCGGCGGCATTTTCGGCGGCGCCCTGGCGCCGATCATCGCCACCGACATGGCCGCCCGATATGGCTCCCATTCGATCGGCTGG
>BFBZ01001590.1_pt1 | contig 14640 bp, 11 predicted proteins | sample 1888401 | NCBI WGS metagenome assembly BFBZ01 (sample SAMD00112614, study PRJDB3348) | symbiont metagenome | host: Chara braunii | reverse complement strand
TCCAACATTCGAATCGCCAAGTCGCGGGGAACTCGAACTGCTGGCCCCAATTTCGAAGCCAGCCTTTATCGTATTCGAAGTACACTGTTTGATTTGCGGCCCCGTGGCTCCGCAACTGATCGCGGATGAGCGCCGCCCACGCGGTGCTCAACTCGTCACCGCGTTCGTCTAGCCAGTCGGCGAACACGAGGCGCGGCGTGTCGTCATCCGGGTGTTCGCAAATCGCGTGCAGAAGGGCGTCTTCACTCATGGCCGGTGACGGGCTGGCGGTTCATCAGTGTTGTCGGCACTGCCATCCTACCACGGGCCCGCCTAATCAGTGCGTCGGGTCGAGGACGCGGCCGATGAACAGCACGGTCCCGGTCGGTTCGTGCGTGATGACGAACAGGAACGGGTGATCGGCACGAAACTCCTTCACCGGCGGTGGCGCCAGACCGGGCGCCGCACCACCTAGCGTCGCGGTCGCCGTGGCCGCCGCGGCCTCGGTGCCGACCTCGTCCACCTCCACGAACGCCTTGTGGATCACACGGTTGATGTACACGCCGTCCGAGCGGTCGGTTATCCCACCGAAGTTCGCACCGGTGGCGAACGCCTCGTTCAACCCCATCGCGTGCAAGAACGGCGTCAGTTCGACCGGCACGGTGAACTTGAACTTGGGCAACCACACCTGCACCTCACCGACCGGCGCCTTCGGCGGCCCCTGTGTCCAGTCCCGCAGGGTTCCGGCGGTCAACTTCTCCTCCAGTGCCATGAGGCCGTTGGTCTTGCGCGGGAGCAGCACGTACAGCGCGGTCGCTTCGCCGTCGTGGGGCAGGCGCAACACCTGGAAATCGGCCTCGTCCCGGAGCGAGTATTCGCCTTTTTGATGCATGAGTGGGGCCCGGATCGTCTTACCGCTGGTGAGGGTAAAATCGTCCGGCTTCGTGTTCTCCGGTTTGAACGCCGCGGCCCACTTCGCTTTGAAATAGACCGCGTTCGTGAGTACGATCCGCGTGTTGCGGTTGAGGGCGGTGGCGGGCACCAGGTCCTTGATGCGGTCCCGCGTCTCTTTCTCCGCCCAGCCGTTGATGCGCCGGCAGGCGGCGCCGGGGTCTGTAAAGTCGGTCTCGAACAGCCCGGCCCGGAAGTCCTCGCGGACGAGCGCGGCGTAGTCCCTCTTCAAAGGGCGCCCCTTCTGCAACCAGAGCGCGTTCGCGACGGCGAGTTCCGTCTTGGACTTCGCGGAGGGGGCCGGTCGGGAGACGCTGGCCGTCAGGGAGCGATACGCCGGTCCGAGCTTGTCCCCGGCCGGTAGGTGCAACACTTTGTCCAACTCGTCGCGGGTGCTGCCCTGCGCGCCGGCGGCAGCCATCGCGAGCGCCGTATCGATGCTGTAGGGGGAAACGATGAGATTCCCGTCCTTGTTGGCGAGCCGCGTGTAGAGGTCGGCGGCGAAGGCGCTGATACCGTCGGCCGCCTCCCGTCCCGCTTCCACGTCCATACTCGCGGGCGGGAGGAGCGGGCTGCGGGAGCCGGGCGGAAGGAGACAGGCGACCGGCGCCAGGACCAGCCCCGTCATGAGCGCGAGCCGAAGGCGTAGGGACAGCATTCCGAGCCCTCAGAAGGGTCGAATCACGCACGGCTCGGCCACATACCCGATTCCCGCCCGCGATGCACCGTCAACCGGTTCGGCATTTTCAACGGCCTCCGAATGTGCGATGCTGGTGGCTCAAGTCCTCTCCACCCACGACCAGCGTCGGAGCGGAGCATGCGCCGGTTGCTTCTGTTCGTTCTTGTCTGCTCGCCGGTCGGTGCCCTGTTCTACTTCACCCCGACCGCGTCCGAACCCGGCGCGGTACCGGCCGAACGTCAGTCCGGTCCGCCCGAAGTGGTCCGGTACGAGGCCGCGTACCGCTACACGCAGGCCGGATGGGTCGTGGTTCACGTCGAGGGCGAGCCCTACGTTCGCGGATATCAGCAGGGGCGCCTCCTGGCGAAGGAGATCGCGGCGCAGATTCGGATGCACGCAACCGAGCTAAGCGTGAAGGCGCCCGCCGACGGTTGGCGGGCCGCTCGGACCATTGCGAACGCGCTCCTGCTCCGCAAGATCGACCGCGAATACCTCGAAGAAATGAAGGGCATCGCCGAGGGCGCGGCCGACGCCGGCGCGACCTATGAGGACCGCGAGATCGACCTCGTGGACGTCCTGGTCCTCAACACCTGGATGGAGCTGGAGACCCTCGAAGCGGCCCTCGCCGCTGCGCCGACGGGCCTCGAGGGGAAGCACTTCCCCCGCCCGGGGCTCCCGCGGGCGCCGGCCCCGAAGCCCAAACAGAAGGATCACTGCTCGGCGTTCATCGCGACCGGCCCGGCGACCGCCGACGGTCAGATCGTGTTCGGGCACATCACGATGTCCGGACTGACCAGCGCCCCGTTCGTGAACGTGTGGCTCGACGTGCGGCCGAAGACCGGGCGCCGCTTCGTGATGCAGGCGTTCCCCGGCGCGGTGTGGTCGAGCCAGGACTACTACATCAACGACGCCGGCATCGTACTGTGCGAGACCACCATCAACCAGACCCCGCTCGAACCGACCGGGCTCTCGCTCGTGAGCCGCGCCCGCAAGGCGATCCAGTACGGCGAGAGCATCGACGCGGTGGTGAAAATCCTCACCGAGAAGAACAACGGGCTGTACGCGAACGAGTGGCTGATCGGTGACCTGAAGACGAACGAGATCGCGATGTACGAACTGGGTACTCGGGCCTCGAAGCTCTGGCGCAGCTCGAAGGACCAGTGGTTCGGCGACACGAAGGGCTTCTACTGGGGCTGCAACAACGCCAAGGACCTGGCGGTGCGGGTGGAGGCGCTGCCCGCCGACGGCGACGAGAAACCGGACGACGCGGAATGGGACGCCGACGAGCGGGATAAGGCGTGGCAGGCGTTCTACAAGGACCGCGCCGGGAAGATCGATGCGGCGGCGGCCAAGAAGGCACTCACGAGCGCGCCCCTGGCAGCGGACTCGTCGCTGGACGCGAAATTCGCGACGGCGGACATGGCAAAGAAGCTGGCGTCGCATGCGATGTACGGTCCGCCGCACGGCAAGACGTGGAAGCCGACCGACGAGGAGCGCCGGGCACATCCGGAAATCGCCCCACTCGAACCGCACCCGTGGACGGTGCTGACGATCGACCCACCGTTCGCTCGGAAGTGAGCCCCGGCAGGCGATGCGGAGTTGAGGAAGTTCCGTCGGCGCGGTCTTGGCCGTGTCACCCACCCTGGCGGGCCGGGTTCGCTCGGACTTTGCTGTCGGTCGCGGTCGAGCGTGACTCTGCGCACGAGGCCCGACGACCAACCATCCAGCGGGGCTGCGAAGCCCGGCCGCGTATGGGGGACGCGCGAAGCCGAAGGCCGTCGGGCCTCGTCGCCAAGCCGCCTCGACCGCGACCGACAACACGGCTCCGCGAGCAAATCACGCGGGACCGTCTCCACCGGTCGCGACCGTTCCCGGTTCACTTCGGATTTTTTCCAGCAGATACCAGGCGAAGTAGCTGCCGTATTTCTTTTGTAACTCGGGCTTCTGCCAGTCCCGGCCGGTCACGAGATCGCGACAGCACCCGGCGCCGCACCGGCAGGTCATCGGTTCGGTGTCGCGATCGATCGTTGCGTAGTCGAGTGTCAGCTCTTCGCCCGCGACGATGTCGCGCATGGCAACGAACACGATCTGACCCTGAATCCCCACGTTCGGTTCGCAGGAGTGGTTCAGGAACATCATCACGCCTTCAAATTCGGACGCGGTGACCGGGGTCAGGTACAGGTCATCGGCGATCTGGAGTTCGGCGTCGTTCGCCACTCGGCGGTGTTTCGAGAACTCGGCTCGGTTTAACAGGTGGCCGCCTTTGACACACACGATCTCGCCCCTGGCGATTGCCAGGTCGGCGAAGAGACCGCGACCGACAATTGAGCTGTTACGGACGACCGTTTTCGGTGACCGGTAAGAAGTGAGCGTCACAACGTTCCTCGCGAGCAGACCGGGCGACTGTCACAGTGCAGAACGGACAGTCGCACCGCTCGGAGGTTCGCCACCGGTGGACGCGGGCAGACGCCGGCCACGGCGACCCAATTAACGACGTTCCCCTACTTCGCTCCGAGTTCGACGACTTTCGCTTTGACGAGAGCGGCTTTCAGAACCTCGATCGTGGCCACGCAGTCCTCTTTCTTTGCGTAGCCCTGAACGCCGATGGCGATGGGCTTGCCGTCGGTACCGAGGACGCGGTACCGCCACCCGTCCTTGCTCTGGTACACCTCGATTGTGCCCGGATCGGCAGGCTTCACGTCTTTCTTCTCTTCTTTTTTCGCGTCTTTTTTCTCTTCTTTCTTTTCGTCCTTCTTGTCTTCGGTTTGGGCGGGAGCAATCGGGCTGACGCACGCGACGAGTGCCCACGCGGCGGCGCAGAGGGCGAGCGAGTACAGCAGTTTCTGCATGAGTGCGGTCTCCATCGGAGCAGATGAGAGGAGTGGAGTGCGGGATTATGGCGCGCTGGTGCGGCTGGTGCAACGGTGCGTAGTATCGGGGCCGCGCATAAAGGGGCCGAACGGGTCCCCTCGTGCTGTGTAACCGCGGGCGCGTCTGTCGAGTTCGTGTTGTTCAACCGAGGTGCCGAGAAACGCCCCGCMCCCTGACGGGTGCGGGGCGAGCCACTCACACCCGATACGTTACTTGCTGTCCGAACGGAACTGCAACACGCCCATGCCTTCGGGCCGCGGGTCGTTGTCGGCCGGGCCGCTCCACGCCTGGATCCCCTGGCCCGGTACGACGCGGGACACGTTCACCGCCCACGCCTTGCCGTGCGACGGGCGCTCGCCGGTCAGTTCCAGCATCGGGATCGCGATCTCGGCCGTCCAGCCGTCGTCGGCGGCGTGGAACGCGACGTGGTACTTCGGGTTCCAGCCCTTGTCGCCCCAGCAGTCCTCGGCGAGCGCGCCGCGGTGGTCGATCTGGAACCGGTAGTACGTCTGGTAGTCGCGGTCCATGTCGAGCAGGATGTCCACGCGGTCGTGCCCGGAGAGGTCGGCGTCACGGGTCCGTTTCGCGACCGGGTCCACCTTCTTGCCGACCGGATGGGCGCACTTCACGGCGATGTACAGGTACTGCTCGTCGTAGGTGAACAGGCTCTCGGTCTTGTACTGCGTGCCGAACGCCTTGGCCTCGTCGGTCGTGTCGGCGGAAGCGGTCACCTTCAGGTCCATCGGCTTCGCGTCCCGCCAGCACGCGTCGTCGAGCTTCCCGTCGAGGAGCGGGCGGCTCTCCGTGAGCCGGCACACCCCGAGCGCCTTGGGCATCACCGGCATCGCGCTGCGGTTGGCGAGCCACAGCTCCGCCGCGAGGCAGTCGCGCCACGGATCGACGCCGGGCGCCATCGCGACCGCGCCGGGCGTCTGCTTGAAGTAGTCGGAGACGAACGTGTCCGCTTCCGGGAACCGGCCGATCTGCCGGCGCGCGGTGAGGAAGCACAGCCACGAGGCCGGGTCGCGGCTGTACACCGGGCCGAAGCCCGCGAGCTTCGGCTCCAGCTCCAGGCACGCCGCGTGCCACTTCAGGATCATTTCCGGGCTGAACAGTGTGTACCGGTCCTCGGCCACGTTGGCGCTGCCGATGGACCTGGTGGTGCCGCTCGCGGCCTTGATCTTGCCGCCGCCCTCGCTGTCGAACGACACGGACTTGATCATCAGCTTCTGCTGCACCTCGGTGCGGCGGCGGATCTCGCTGCTGGAGTGGTAGCGGGCCAGCCAGCGGAACGATTCCACCGCCAGCGGGTGCCCGGGGTAGTGGATGGCCACCATGCCGAAGACCTCGCGGGCCTCGGTCCACCGGCCCTCGCGGGCCAATCGGCTCCCGACGGAGTACGCCGTGCGGGCGGCCACGTCGTCGGGCATCTTCTTCAGTTCGGCCCGCAGCGCGCCGATCAACTTTTCCGCGCCGCCGAATTCGGGGTCGCTGATGCCGGCGAGCGCTTCGATGTTCCGCCGCGCCTGAACCGCCTTCTGCTTCCCGGCCGCCGCGGCGGGGTCGAGGTAGGTCGTCGCGACCGCGCGCCGGGCCACCCCGCCCGGCGCGAGGGACGCGATGCCGGCCATCAGGTGCGATTGGGATTCGGCCCCCTGCAACCGGTGCGCGACCAGTACGAAGCAGCGGCGATCGGTGACCGCGCCGTCGCCCGCCAGTACGCGGGTCGCTTGCTCGGCGTAGTCCTTGGGCGTGTCGTTGAGCTTCGTGTTGAACACCGACTGATCGAGCTTCACCGGCGCCGTTTTGGGGTCGAGCGCGAGTGCGTAGAGCTTTTTCGCGGCCCACGGCTTCAGGTTGAGCGTGGTGATCTGTTCGGGAAAAGCGTTCGGGTCGGCGGCCTGTTTGAACGCCTCCTTCGCGACGTGCAGGGCCAGCACTTCGGCCGCGGGCGCCTCGGCGCTGTACGTGTCACATACGATCACTTCCGGCTGCCACATGCGGATGGAAAGGACCACCTGGCGGAGGAGCTGGTCGTTCGCCTTACCGTCGTGGGCGCGGTTCCAGGTCGCGAGCAGGTCGCGGGGCGGGAGCCCGGCGGCGTGGGCGGGGACCGGGAAGGCCCAACCGCTGTCCGCGCTCGCGCCGCCGGCCAACCGCATCGCGGTCCGGAGCCGGGCGCCGTCGCTCGCCCGGCGCGGATCGACCGTTGCCGGGTCCGCGCTGGTCAAGCTCGTGGCCGCGCACAGGTAGCCCTCGGCGCCGCCGAGCAGCGCGACCACATCGAGTGGCGTGTTCTTGCCGCTGGCGTGCAGGAAGAGCAGGGCGGCCTGCTGGCCGCCGGTGAGCCTGGACTTCCAGGTCTTCCCGCCGTCGGTGGTACCGAGGACGTTACCGAGGTCGCCGACGAGCCAGCCGGTTTTCTCGTCCAGGAAGTAGATCCCGTTGGCGGGAACCACCACCTCGGTTTTTTGAACCTCCCACGTCTTGCCGAGGTCCGCGCTGTGCAGCACGAAGCCGCCCGGCCGGCCCGCGACCCAGACGTGGCTCCCTGATGCGGCCACGCACCGGAAATCACAGTTCGCGAGAACCGCGGCCGGGAGCCCGAGGTTCACGTACCCCCACGATTTCCCGCCGTCGCTGCTGGTGAGGACCGCGCCGCCGTCGCACGCCGCGAAGCACCACGGGCGCCCCTTGTCGCTCTTGCTCGTGCTGCACGCCACGCCGTGAACGCCGCGGCCCCCGAGCGGGTCGAGTTCGCCTTCGACGTATTCGGCGGCCGTGCCGCCCTTGCCCGGGCGCGGCGGGAGCAGCGTGCCGATCTTCCCCCACGCGCCGGCGACGAGCGCCGACCCGTCGATGAGGCCCGCGCTCCGGCACGACGGCAGCCGCGGCCCCCTCACCGGCTCCCACGCCACGCCGCCGTCGGTGGTGGTGAAGATGCCGGTGGGGAACGCGTCGGTCCCGTCGCCGCACACGAAGCCGTTTTTCTCGTCGAAGAAGCGCACCGCGTGGAGGCCGGGCATCACGTTCGTACCGACCTCGTCCCAGCGGTTCCCGCCGTCGGTGGTTTTCAGCATCACGCCCACAGACGCGCCGCCGGCCGCGTCGAGGCGGCCGACCGTCCAGCCGGTGTTCGGCGTGCTGAAGTGGACGCCCCGGAGGCTGGCCCGGGTGCCGGTTTTCTGCCGCTCCCACGACTTCCCGCCGTCCATTGAGTGCCACACGACGCCCTCATCGCCGCACGCCCAGCCCTCGCTCTCGTCCACGAACTGGACGGCGTGAATGCCCGCGTCGGCAAACGCGACCGGCGGTTGCGCGACCGCGGGGRGACTCAGAGCGGCGAGGACGAACACCGCGAGCAGAAACCGAACGTAGCGCATGCCTGCTCCTCGAAGCGCGAAAGGCCCTGACCTCTGTCGGAGGCTTTCGGGGGAGCGGGGTAATAGGCGAAGCGCGGAAGGGACGCTAGAGGAGTTTCGGAGACTAAAAGATCGCCAAGCCGGGTCATTCCGCGTTTGACCCAGGGCGGTCGAGGCAAAGTCTTCGTTGCGCCCGTGAGGCACAAAATAGCCTTGAAAAACGAGGCTTTGCAAAGCCTCTGCAGTGGCTACCCAAACTTCAGAGTGGCACGCGGAACAACCTTGGGCAGCCAAAAAATGTGATTTGAGCTGAGAAATCGCCAACAATGCCGATGCCCGGCTATCTATGTGGTCTGCCTGTCCTCGCGCGACCACTAGCGGATGGGTGGTTCACGCCAGCGCTTCGAGTAATTGATTCAGACCAAGGGAATAATTGTCGCGGAAATCTGCGTATCGTTTTGTCGCAAGCAGAGTCGGGATATTGCAATTCTCGTGCAGGATGGGCAACACCATGATCCTGTCCTCGGACAGTTCGCGCCAGTATTTCGCCTGCCACTCTCTTTCAACCCAACGCGACTGCAATGCATTTTGTGAGAGCACGACAGCTACAGCATCCGCTTGATCTAGCCCTTCGCCAACTTTCGTTGGGATCGATTCCCCGACTCGGATTTCCCATTCGTCAAGCCAGGGAGAATGCCCAGCATTCCCCAGATCAAGTGCCAGCCCTCGTACAAACACCTTGTCTTTCGAAGAGTGCGATAGGAAGATGCGCTTCCCGGCTCCCTTTCCACCGAGCTGTACCTGTCTAGCTCGTGAAGATAGTGTCTCCACGATGAGGTTCATCTCCAATAGACGATCTGCTTGCTGCTCCGCTGAGTCTTGCCGAGAATGCAGTTTGATCTGTCTTAGAAGTTCCTGATAGCGATCAAGAAGAATAGGAGTTGTGACAGATGCCAGATACCTACGAGGAACCGAGTGAAACTCCGGTGTGGAGAGAAAAAGGCCGAAATAGACGATAGCGTTTGCGGATTTCTCCAAATCATCGTCATCAACGTATGCGATGCGGTCCTTAAACTTTCCTGCCGTTACTCGTGCGATCTCCCCTATCGAAACGCTAGCCATCTGATTGTGACTCGATTTTCGTCTTGTCGCCATAGAACACAGACTCCTTTCAAAATCAAAGGGACGGCATCAAGTATGAGAATAATAAAATAATAAGTGCGAGAGATGCTCATGTCAAGGGCGTGAAACCTGGAGTTCACCCAGCGTGATTTGTGACTTTGGGTGTGGGTGTAGGAGATTGCGGAGCATGGTGGCGATCCAGTCGAGCAGGTCGGTGACGGCCTTCTTCAGCCGCCACGGGTGATTCATTAACACCTCGCGCAATGGGGCGAAGCGCTCCTCGCCCCATAAATTGAGCCACCAGAACGACCACGCCACCAACCACAACAACCGACGAAGCGCACGTCAGGTGCGCACCAAGAACTGTTCCACCCGGAACTGCTGCTTGATTCCGCGTGTCGCGTCCTCGACGCCCCAACGGCGGTGGTAGGCGCGTACGAACCACTTACCCATTCGACCCGCACGACGCGCGGCGGGACTGACCCGCAACACCCGCGGGCGCTCGCTCTTGGGCACGCGCCAGCCGATTACCAACAAGAACGGTTCCGCGCCCACCTCCGGCAACCACACGTCCACGGTTACACTCACGCCCCCGCTGGGCCACGGCTTCGGGTACGGGCCGGTCTGCTCGGCCACCAGGGCATCGATCGTCATCTCGCGGCCGTCCTTGATCCGAACCGTCCGGTCGCCGCGCTGGCGAACCACGAAGGATACCGCGTTCTTGACCAACGGGCGGTACAACTCGCGCCGGTCGAAGCCCCGATCCAACACTCATGTGCCCTTGTGCCCGGTCGCCTCGTGGATGCGCAAGATGTGCCGAAGCAACTCGGCGTTCTCACCCGTGGCAGCCCCGGTGTACACCTTCAGCGGTTCGACCAACAGTGGAACAAGCTGCCACTTCCCGACACGTACGTAGGCCTCGAAAACACAATATCCGGGGCCGTTCGGCCTTCGGGGGCCGAGCCGTCGTGGACACGCCCGAGTCCCTCCAAGTGCTTGGCGTAATACTTGGCCAAGTCGGTGGTGTCGGCCGGGATCAAGGTGTCCTCGGTAACCAATGCAGCGGAACGTTGGAGCCGTTCCTCGGCGATGGGGTCGGCTTCCCAGTGCGCGCTGGCGAGATTGCGGCTGCGTCTTTTCTCGGCGGCGTGGATGTTTCCGCCGCCGCGACGGATACCGCGTGCGATGGCCGTCAGGTGAACGTGTCCGGCGGCGACCAAGCCGGTCAGCATGTCTTGGATGAAGTTGCGTCTTCGTGAGTCGGTGAAGGGTCTGGTGAGCCCCTTGACGGATGTGGATAATCGCCGACGGATCGGCGTGGTGAGCGTGGTGCTTACCATCGGTCCCGCCTCCTTCCTCCTGGGCTCCAATACCAAGTAGGGGAGGCGTTTCCGTTTCAACTGTCAAGCAACTTCCACACCGGGTGAACTCCAGCGTGAAACCCTGCTCAATCTTCGTGTCACGATTGGTTCAGGTCGGCATTGCCGTCGCATTCCGCTCCGGTGGCCACATCGCACACACCACGAGGACGAACAGGAACGGCATGAACGGTAGCCGGAAGCGTTCCAGGCCGACGGGGAACGTCGCGATCGAGAACAGCACCACCGGGATGAGGCAGCCGAAGACCAGCGCCCAGCGGCGCCGGAGCGCGGCGCGAACCAGCCCCACGACCGCGAGGAGCGCGAGAACGGCGTTCAGCACGGTCCACGGGAGCGCGATGATGCCCCACAATGTGATCTTCGACGTGTCGATTTTCCCGGCCAACACCCCCGAGAAGAACCCGCTCGGTTCGTACTCCGCGCCGTACAGTCCGGCCGCCAGGCCGGCGGAGTGATCAATTCCGAGTTTGATTTCCGACTTCAGCGCCACCTTCGCCGTCGTGCCGGGGCTCGTGCGGAACTCGGCCACGGCCTCTTTCCGCGCGAGCGCGAAGACGTCCTCGCCCGGCTGCAACTTGCCCTCCAGGCGCTGCGTCAACTCGCGGACGCGGTCCGGCCAGCTCGTGAGCCAGTCCTGCCCCTTGTTCTCGGATACGACGTAGGCCGCGCCGTAGTAGTACAGGTTCAGTTCGCCGACCGTACTCACACGCGGGCCGTTCCCGACCGCCGCGTTGCGCACCACCCACACGGCCGATGGCAGCACCGCAACGCACACCGCGACACCGGCCGCGAGCCACTTGCGCGGCGCCGTCCGCCACCCCAGGACGAGCGCCGTCGGGAGGTACAGCAGGCCGAGCGGACGCACGAGTGCGGTAAAGCCGATGAACAGACCGGGAACTACTCGTCCGGCCGGGGTTGTGGTGCGGGTCGCGGCCGCAAGGCCGATGAGCGCGAGCGAGCCGAACAGGCTTTCCGTGAGCGGAAGAACGTCCGACGTGACGGCGGCGGGGTGCAGCGCCCACATCCAGCCCGCGACGAGGGCGGCACGCGGCCGGCAGCCCATCGCAAGGGCGATCCGGACGAGACACAGCGCCGCGAACGAGCCGAGCAGGCACTGAACGAGGTACGCTGCACGGAGGCCGGTGCTGCCTCCAAAGATCGCGAGGAACACAGGGTAACCGGGAGTACGGAAGGCTTCGGGATAATAGCCGTCCGCGTCCGGCGGCGGGAGCGTGCCGTTGGCGCGGCGGAGCTTCTCGACCGCCAGGTGCATGAGACCGTCTTCGGTCGTCCGGCCGAAGGTGTGCTGGTCGAGGAGCGTGTCTGCGAGCTGAACGTAGCGCGGCGAATCGGCCGAGAAGGCGTAGATGCGCGTCGGCTCGGCCCACGGGCCGCTGAACAGAACGGCGAGCCGCAGAAGAAGCGCCGCCGCGAACAGGAGTGCCAGCGGGCGCGTGGACATGGTGAAGGCTCAGGGGAACGAAAACTCCAAGTAAAAAAAGAAGAGCCGCAGATTAACGCAGACAACGCAGATCAAGACAAAAGGCACATTTTAAAATCTCTTAATTGTATTAATCTGCGTTGTCTGCGTTAATCTGCGGCTCTTCTCATGTGCGATCTCGCTCAGYCCGCGAGCCAGTAGCGGAAGATGCAATAGAGCGCCTGGAAACCGTCCTTCATGCCGATCTTCTTACCCTCTTCGTAGGTGCGGCCGGAGTAGCTGATCGGCACCTCGAAGATGCGCCACGGCGCCTGGCCCTTGCGCCGGCGCGCGATCTTCGCCGTCACCTCCGGCTCGAACCCGAACCGGTTGCTCCGCAGCTTCATCCCCTGAATCACCTCGCGCTTGAAGACCTTGTAGCACGTCTCCATGTCGGTCAGGTTCAGGTTCGTGCACCAGTTCGAGAGCGTGGTGAGCACCCGGTTCCCGACCGAGTGCCAGTAGTACAGCACGCGGTGGCTCTCGCCGATGAACCGCGAGCCGATCACCACGTCGGCGCGGCCGTCGAGGATCGGTTGGATCAGTTTCGGGAACTCGGCCGGATCGTACTCCCAGTCCGCGTCCTGCACGATCACCAGGTCGCCGGTGCAGTGCCTGAAGCCCTCGCGGAGCGCCGCGCCCTTGCCCATGTTCTTCGGCTGGTGGAACACGCGGACGTTGTCGTATTGCTTCTCCAACTGCGCGAGGATGGCGGGCGTGCCGTCCGTGGAGAAGTCGTTGACCAGGATCAGTTCCTTGGGGATCTCGACGGCCTGCACCCGTCGGACCAGTTCCGCCAGCCACCGCTCCTCGTTATACACGGGGATGACGACCGACAGTTTGAAGCCGGGCGGGATCGGGTAAATGCCGATCTGCCGGCACGCGTTCTCGCCGAGCAACTGCTGCAGGAGCGCGGTGCGGGCGCTCGCGTCGGCGGCCACCCGTTCGAGCAGCGGGGCCAGGAGCGGCGCGATCTCGGCGAGTTTCTCGGCGGGCGGGGGCGGAGCGGGGGTCTCGTCGGGGGCGTTCACGGTTCGAGCCTCCGGTGCCGAAACAGTCATCATAGATTTCGCCTCCTTGCGGCCGGGCAAGCCGGGTTGACACGTTCACCCCTGGTAACGTAGGGATAACACACTTTCGTCAATCCTGGCTTGCGGTCAAGCCCGACTTTCCGTTCCGAACGCATGGAGGCGCCTTCGTGAAGCCTACTTCTGGTGTGCCTGCACCGGCAACCCCTGCTCCAACCCCTGGGGGAAATCCGTCCGCGCCCCCCGTGCCCCTGTGCGACATCCTGGCGCAGTACCGCGGCCTGAAAGACGAGATCGACGCGGCCGTGCTGCGCGTGCTCGGCTCCGGGCAAGCGATTCTGGGACCCGAGGTCGCGCAGTTCGAGCGGGAAACCGCCGCGTTCTGCGGGGCGGCGCACGGCGTCGGGTGCAGCTCCGGCACCGACGCGCTCATGCTGGCGCTGCGCGCTCTGGACATCGGCCCCGGCGACGAGGTCATTGTTCCGCCGTTCACATTCTTCGCCACGGCGAGTGCGGTGTGTCACGTCGGGGCCACGCCGGTGTTCGTGGACATCGACCCGCTCACGTTCAACATCGATCCCAACCTGATCGAAGCCAAAATTACGCCGAAAACACGGGCGATCATCCCGGTTCACCTGTTCGGCCAGTGCTGCGACATGGACGCGATCTGGGACGTCGCGGAGGAGCACCGGCTCCACGTCATCGAGGACGCCGCGCAGTCGTTCGGCAGCGAGTACGCGGGGAAGCGGTGCGGCACCCTCGGCGCCGCCGCGTGCCTCAGCTTCTACCCGACCAAGAACCTCGGCGGGGTCGGCGACGCCGGACTGGTCGTCACCAGCGACGCGGCCATCGACAAGAAGCTCCGCGCGCTCCGCGTGTACGGGTCCGAGGTGAAGTATTACCACAAGTCCATCGGTTACAACATGCGGCTGGACGCGATCCACGCCGCGGTGCTGCGGGTGAAGTTGCCCCACGTTGCGAACTGGCTCAACGGCCGCGAGGCCGCCGCCCGGCGGTACGACGCGCTCATCGAGGCGTCGAACCTGCACGGGTTCATGCGCCGCCCGGTGGCGAAGCCGAACCGGCGGCACACGTTCAACCAGTACGTGGTCCGCGTGCCGGTCAGCCACCGCGACCTGCTCGTGAAGTACCTGAAAGAAAATGGCGTCGGCGTGGAGGTGTACTACCCGCTGAGCCTGCACCAGCAGGAGTGCTTCAAGTTCCTGGGCCACCGCACGGGCGATTTCCCGACAAGTGAAGAGGCCGCTGGCGGCGTGCTGGCGCTGCCGATCTTCCCGGAGATCACCGAAGCGCAGCAGCAGCGCGTGACCGATGTGTGCGCGGCGTACCTGCGCCAGTCGGTGCGCAAGGCCGCGTGACGAGCTCGAGTGACAAGAAAAGCAAGAAGAGCCGCAGATTAACGCAGAAGACGCAGAAGACGCAGATCAAAACAGGGACAATTTATCCTTGTTTTGATCTGCGTCTTCTGCGTTAATCTGCGGCTCTTCTTGATCTGAGGAGCTCGGCGGCTGTTACCGCTTCCGCCATCGTCTCGCCGCGGCGAGGGCGCCCAACCCCATCAGCCCGAGCAGCCCGGTGGCCGGTTCGGGCGCGGCGGTCGGTCCGGTCGGAGGGTTGACCGGTGGCGGTTTTTGGCCTCCCCCCGGCGAGCCTGGCTGAGTCGGTGTTGATGGCGGGTTGGTCGAACTGGCTTGGGACTGTGGGACCAGCGAGGTTTGCGTTCTCACACCGCTTCCCGGCCAGTCGTACCAGTAGAAGGCATGCGCCG
>BFBZ01001589.1_pt1 | contig 14642 bp, 13 predicted proteins | sample 1888401 | NCBI WGS metagenome assembly BFBZ01 (sample SAMD00112614, study PRJDB3348) | symbiont metagenome | host: Chara braunii | reverse complement strand
GTATAGCCACCCAGGCTCGCGATCACGACCGAGAGCGCGACGAGATAAGGATCGTATCCTTCGATCATCCTTGTCGGCCGCCCGTCGCCACGGGCCAGCCTCCTCCCAAGGGAGATTTTACAGGGGTGGCGAGGAAATTGACAACACAAGGCGGGGAGCGTGAGGGGGCGTGTTGTCGCTGGGGGACAAGCGAGGGCGGCAAGCTTGATTGGCGTGGCGCCAGACGTTGGATTCGATCTGGAGCGGCGAACGCGGTGAGTTCCCCTCCCCCTTGCGGGGAGGGGTTGGGGGTGGGGGTCCCCGAGTCGTACCTTAGCTGATGACCAATCGAATTCTGCGGAGCACGACGGCAACGACTCGCATCATTGAGTCCGTCCTAGATGGGTAAATACAACGGTGCGCATCACCAAGTTCAGCGCCCGGAGACCCCCACCCCCAACCCCTCCCCGCAAGGGGGAGGGGAGCAGGCCGCCGTCGCGGTGAGACCTCGGCTCCCGACACTGAAGCATGTGTGGCCGGCCGTGACCGGCCACACACCGTCCGCCTCAGATAATCCCCGCCGCGACCTGGCTGCGCAGCCGCTCCAGGCTCAGCAGCGTCTCGGCGCAGGCGGTCGCCACCTCGATGCCCTTGATCGCAAAATGTTTGCGGAAGAACTCGAAATGCGCCTGCGTCTCGTGGAATTGCTGCGGCGTCAGCACCGCGGAGAACACTGGCACCTCGGTGCGCAATTGCACGTCCATCAGCGCCTTGATGACGGTGTCGGCGACGAATTCGTGGCGGTAGATGCCGCCGTCGACGACGAGGCCGGCCGCGACGATCGCTGTATAGCGCCGCGTCTTGGCCAGGAGCTGCGCATGCAGCGGGATCTCGAACGAGCCCGGCACCTCGAAGATGTCGACACGATCGCGCGGGATGTGGCGCGCCTCGATCTCGTCGAGGAAGGCCAGACGGCATTCGGCGACGACGTCGCGATGCCAGGCCGATTGCACGAAGGCGACGCGCTGCGGCTTGCTGAAGCGCGGATGCGACGGCGCCGGTGGCGACTCGTCGGGCGGTGACGCGACCGGCGTATCCGCCGGCGGCGACGTTCCTGCGGTGATGGTGTCGGTGGGCGTATCAGTAGGCGCGTCTTGCAACATCTGATTCATGGTTGTCCTCGTCAGAGACCAGAATCAGGGCACACGGAACGACGACGCCCCCACGCTGGATTGCGCGGGGTGCCGGGACCCGTTCTCTTTCATCCGGACTGTGACCGTCGGCTTCGGAATCGCACCGAATCTGCTGACCCTTCTCTGCGCGACACGTTCCGGAGAACAGAATTCTCCAGACCGTGCCTTGCCGAGAAGGCGCTCGCGGGCTCGCGCTCGACCGAGAACGCTTACCGCCGGTGGGGAATTTCGCCCCGCCCTGAGAACATCGGCCGCCCGGATGGACGGCCTGAATGAACTATGCAGGCGGTCGGCGGCTGCGGCAAGGCCTCACGCCCGCGGTCCGCGACGGGCGGCCATGCAGACGCTCACGGCCGTTCCTGCGGCCAAATCACCTCAGACCGAGCGGCTGCGGCGTGTCCGATTCCGTTTTGTTCTCGTTCGCCGATGATTCCACAGGCCGGACAGGAGTTGTGGACGAAGCGGTGTTTGGCTGTGGACGGACTCGCCCCCCCGTTGCGCAGATTCCGCAAATCACATCAGTTTGTCCTCGCACGCCTCGGGGTACCTCCGGGACTGCAAGCCGGGTCGCGAAGCGCCAAGAGGGCGTGGGCCGGGTCGCCGCGTATGTACCAACGAGATCAAGAAGACGAGGTCGAGACGGCATGTCCCTGCTCGAAAGCACTATCGATTCCGCAGATCATCCGCTGAGCGTGGTCGAGACAATTGCGGCCGACAATAATTGGATGTTCGAGCGCTCCGGCGAGGACGAGATCACGATCGCCTCCAAGGGCCAGTGGACCGACTATCAGCTTTCCTTCACCTGGATGGCGGAGATCGAGGCGCTGCATCTGGCCTGTGCCTTCGACATGAAGATTCCCGAGGCGCGCCGCGCCGAGGTGCAGCGGCTGATCGCCGCGATCAACGAGCAGCTCTGGCTCGGCCATTTCGACATCTGGACCCACACCGGCATGGTGATGCACCGCCAGGCCCTGGTGCTGCCCGGCGGGATCACCGCGTCGGGACTGCAATGCGAGAGCATGCTGGCGGGCGCCATCCACGCCTGCGAGCGCTATTTCCCGGCCTTCCAGTTCGTGGTCTGGGCCGGCAAGTCGACCCAGGAGGCCATGGCGGCGGCGCTGTTCGATACAGAGGGCGAGGCGTAAGCCGCCGCCGCTCCATCACACGCGGTGTCGTCCCTGCGCACGCAGGGACCCATACCGCGTGATGTCCGTGTGGCGCGCGACGCTTGTCGCTCTGCCCCTGCTCCACTAGAACCGCCGGTGGTTATGGGTCCCTGCTTTCGCAGGGACGACAGCGGAGTGCGTCGTGACATCAGCGGACAACAACCTGCTTCATCAGCTCACCGGCACCATCGTGCTGGCCGGCGCCGGCAAGATGGGCGGGGCGATGCTGACCGGGTGGTTGGCCGGCGGCCTTGATCCCGCGCGCGTGGTCGTGATCGAGCCGATGCCGTCGGCCGAGATCACGGCGCTAAAGGCCCGAGGCGTCCGCCTCAATCCGACGGCGACCGCGCCGGCCGAGGTCGTCATCGTTGCCGTCAAGCCGCAGATGTTCCCCGACGCCGGCCCCGCCTTGAAGCCGTGGGTCGGCGACGCGACGCTGGTGCTGTCGATCATGGCGGGGACGACGATCGCCGGCCTGCAGCAAACGATCGGCGGCGCGGTCGTGCGCGCCATGCCGAATACGCCCGCCGCGATCGGCCGCGGCATCACCGTGGCGGTGCCGGCCGGCAATGTCAGCGCCGCGCAGCGGGGGCTGACGGACGCGCTGCTGCGTGCCACCGGCGCAGTGGAATGGGTCGACGAGGAGGCGCTGATGGACGCGGTGACTGCCGTGTCCGGCTCGGGGCCCGCCTATGTGTTCCTGCTCGCCGAGGAGCTCGCCCGCGCCGGCGTCGCCGCCGGCCTGCCCGAGTCCCTGGCGACGAAGCTCGCGCGCCACACCGTGTCGGGCGCCGGCGAGCTGCTGCGCCAATCGGACCTGCCGTCCGCCACCCTGCGCCAGAACGTCACCTCGCCGGGCGGCACCACCGCCGCGGCGCTGTCGGTGCTGATGGGAGCCGACGGCTTCCAGCCGCTGCTGACCAAGGCGGTCGCCGCGGCAACGGCGCGTTCGAAAGAGCTCGCGAAGTAGACAACCGCGAGCTGACAGCTCAGCGCGACGGCGTCGGCGGCCCGCCATGCTGCTGGCGCCATTGCAGGAACTGGCGGAACAGCGCGCTGCGCTCAGCCGGATCGTTCGACAGCTGTCCCCCGCTCTGGCGCACGAAGCTCTCGAACTGGGTCTGGCGCACGTCGGCGACCTGTGGTCGCGGCACCATGTTGTGCGCCAGCAGCCACTCTTCCGCGGCCTTGAACCGCTTCCAGTTCGGGATGGCGGCGACGATGCTCGACTCCCGCCATTTCGGATGCCGCGGCGGCTTCATGAACTCGTCGTAGTTGGCGAAGAACGCCTCGACGAAGCGCGCCACCTTTCGGTAGCGCTCGGTATTCTCCGGCCAATTGTAGCTGACGAGCAGCATGCCGATCGCCACCGTCTCGATCGTCTCGCCGGGGTTGAGCAGGTTCGGATATTCCTCGGAGGACAATGTCGTCGGCAGATAGAGGTCCTGCAGCCGACGGTCGTAGGGGATCGTCACCAGGTGCAGCGCGCGGTTGTCGTTCCTGATGTTCCGGGCGAGCTGGAACACCTTGCCGGTGGAGACGATGTAGGCGTCCGCGTCGCCATCGATCAGCTTCTGGATCGATTTGGCGTCATCGGTCGCGTAGTCGAATGACGCCGTCAGGCCGAGCCGGTTGAAGATCACGCGCGCGGAATAGAAGCCGACATCGGTCGGCGCGATGACGCGCTTGCCGTTGAGATCGAAGATCGAGCGGATCGAGGAGCGCGCGATGACATGGATCTCGTTGTGATAGAGCCGCGCGATGTAGCGGAGCTGCGAGGTGATGTCGGGAATGCCGTATTGCAGGCGGTAGAATTCGGGCACGTCGGCGGCGACCGCGCCCATGTCGATGCTCTTCAGGAACAGAATATCGGAGACGTTGCGCACCGGTCCCTTGCCGAGCACCGGCAGCACGCGGACGTTGGTCTGATCATCGAGCACGCGCGCCATGTCCGAGCCAAACACGGAGGTGGCGCCGCCGGCCGGCGCGGTGATGACGGTGACGGTGCCGTCGTTGACGTCGGTCGGGTTGGGCAGCCGCCACACGTCCGGCCCGCTGCCGGGCGCGGGCGACAGCGACGCCGGCAGGCCGGCGGGACGTGGCGGCGCGGGGATCACGGGTGCGCCGTTCGGCCGGGCGGCCGGGGCGACGGGCACGATGATGGAGCGGGTCGCTGCCGGGCGCGGCGGCTGCGGCGGTTGTTGTTGCAGCTGCGGCCAGGCCTGCGCCGATGCCTGGCTCAGCATGAGTCCGGCTGCGAGCGCGGCGAGCGCGACTTGCGAAGCTGCCTTCGTGACGATGGACATAGCGCAACGGCCTCCTGCACCATCGCGATGCCGCCGCAGCGTTCTCGACCCGTCCGGAGCATTCACCTCGAGGCCTGCCTGCGTCAGGCATGCGACGGGCGACCGCGGCCTCGGCTGAGACCTCGCGACAACCAACCTCGCGATGCGGAGCGCGCCCGAGGCCAAATGGCCGCGATCGGCTCCGATCGAGTTCCATAGTTGCGTGACGTGATTCGATCGATTTGCGGCGGCCGCCGGGATTTTGTATGACGACGTGCATATAAGCCGGATATTGGACTCCGGCTGTGGCTCTCGTGCAACGCCTCTTGTTTCAGGCTGCCAGCCGGTGTTGCCGTCGTGCCAGGATCAGCAGCGTCACGACGATGGCCAGGTTCAGACCATTCCACGCGACGCCGTTGGCGAAGGCCGCCGAATAGGACCCGGTGGCGTCGAAGATGACGCCCGAGACCCAGCCGCCGAACGACATGCCGAACACCGAGGCGAAGATGATGATGCCGACCCGGGTGGCGGCCTCGCGCGCCGGCATCGCCTCACGCACGATGATCGCATAGCTCGGTACGATACCGCCCTGGAACAGGCCGAACATGCCCGAGATCAGATAGAGCGACGTCAGGCCGTCGAAGAACAGATAGAACAGCAGCGCAAAACCCTGCGCCAGCGAGCCGATCAGCAAGGTCCTGACGCCGCCGATGCGATCGGCGAGAAAGCCGGAGCCGATCCGGCTGACGATGCCGAGCGCCATCATCAAGGACAGCATCTGCGCGCCGATGGCGACGCCGTAGCCGAGGTCGCCGCAATAGGCGACGATGTGCACCTGCGGCATCGCCATCGCCACGCAGCAGGCGATCGCGGCGACGCTGAGCAGCACCGTCAGCGCATTGGTGGAGATCGGCAGCTCCAGTTGCGGCGGCGCCGCGCTGGCATGATTCTGCGCGCCGGCGCCATCCATGCGGGCGCGCAACACCAGGAGCAGCGCGCTCATCGTCACCGCGCAGAACACACCGAGCGCGACATGGCTGGCGCGCCAGCCGATCTGCTGCACGCCCCAATTCACCAGCGGCGGCCACACCGTGCCGGCGACGTAGTTGCCCGAGGCGACGATGGTGACGGCGAGGCCGCGATAGCGCACGAACCAGTGCGACGCCTCCGCCATCAGCGGCGCGAAGGTGACGGACGAGCCGAGCCCGACCAGGAAATACACCGCCTGAAACTGCCACAGCGTCACCGAGGCGCCGGCGAGCAGATAGGCCGCGGCCGTCGTCGCGATGCTGAGCGCCATTGCGGTGACGATGCCGAAGCGGTCGGTGATCCGGCCGACGATGACGCCGCCGAGGCCGAAGCCGAACATCGTCAGCGTGTAGGCCAGCGAGACCGCGCCGCGGCTGGCGGCGAACTCGGCCTGCACGACCGGCAGGACGACGACGACGGTCCACATCCCCGCGCCGCCGATGGAACCGATGACGAGGGCAAGCGCCAGCCGCGCCCAGGCCTGGCGCGAGTCCGGAATGAAATGAGGCGCTTCCTCGAATCTTGTATTGGGTCCGTGCACGATTTCAGCAACTTCGTTGCCGCACCGCATCAGGTCAAGCCACATTGCTGCGGCAATGGGCATGCAGAAGCAGCGCAACAGGAGGGATCTGCACGATCACGGTTCGGCCCTCTTGGCGGCGCAACGCTTTATCATTAGGTTGCGCGCCGGGTTGGAGTGATTGGCCGCGCATGTCGTTGGGACTGACACGGAAGATGCTGATGGTGGCGGGACGGCTGCTCGTCCTCGCTTACCTCGTCTGCGTGGTCAGCCCCGGCGTGGCGCTCGCGCTCGGCGCGGGGGCGGCGCCTTGTCTCGACGAGACCGTCGTTGGCGCTGTGGTCTCGCCTCACGATGCGGCTGACCACGAGATGGTCATGACGGCGATGCCGCTGACAATTGCGGCGCACGCCCATCATCATGATCACCCTGTCGCCGACGCCGGGATGCACGCTCCAGCTCCCGCACCGTCGCACCACGATCATGGCAAGATGCCAGGCCCGTGCTGCGCCATGATGTGCGCCGTGGGCCTGGCCGCCACGCTGCCGGCAGTCGCCCTCCCCGCCCGCCTCGCTGCCACCGGCGTCGTTGCGCGCGACGAAGGCCTGCCCGGCCGCACGCCGCCGCGCCTGTACCGTCCCCCCATCGTCCTGGCCTGAGCGAACGACCCCGGCTTCGCGCGCAAATGACGCGCGGCCGCTCGCGTTTCATCAGACCAAGGATACCTCATGTTGTCGCAATCCAGGGCGACGCCCGCTGCCGCATGTCCGGCGCGGCGCAGCCTGCCATTCTCCATCGTCGCCGGCGCATTGACGCTGCTTGCCGCGACGAGCCTCGCCGCCTGCCAGCCGCGCACGGTCGCGTTAGCAGGGGCTGATCCGGCCGATCCGGCGGCGAACGCTGCGCCCGTGCGCATGTCGGGCGTCGTCGGACCCTACACGCCGCTGCGCCCGGCCGCGCCGGCCGCATGGGGCCAGCGCACCGACCCCGGCGCACCGCGCCCTGAGCCGAGCCGCTAAGGAGCGCCACATGCAGGGGACCATCAGGCTCGCGGCGCTCGCCGCAGCACTTGCGCTCGCAGGCTGCGCCTCGTTCTCGCCGGACGGCGGCATGAGCGCCGTCGCGGACATCACCGGCCACACCACCGGCAAGGAGGTCGCCTCCGTGAGAGGCAATGACGACGCCGAACGCGTCCGCGCTGCAACGCGCCGCCTGCTCGCCCGGCCCTTGTCGGCTGATGCCGCCGTGCAGGTCGCGCTGTTCAACAACAAGGGCCTGCAGGCGGCCTACAACGCGCTCGCGCTCAGCGAGGCGGACATGGTCGAGGCCAGCCTGCCGCCGAACCCGACCTTCTCCCTGATGCGCATCAGCGGCGACGGCGCGCTGGAGGCCGAGCGTCAGGTCGCCGGCGACATCCTGGCGCTCGCCACCTTGCCGCTGCGCTCGGAGATCGCGCGCGAGCGGTTTCGCCAGGCACAATTGAAGGCCGCGCTGGCGACACTGCGGCTCGCCGCCGAGGTCCGCCGCGCGCATGTGCGCGCCGTCGCCGCCAACGAGCTGGTGGCCCTGCTCGTCGAGGCGCAATCGGCCGCGGAGGCGACCGCGAAGCTCGCCTCGAAGCTCGGCGAGACCGGCGCGCTCAACCGGCTCGATCAGGCGCGCGAGCAGGTGTTCTATGCCGAGACCACGGCCGAGCTCGCCACCGCCCGCCGTGCCGCCGGAAGCGCCCGCGAGCGGCTGATCCGTCTGATGGGCCTGTGGGGCGACGATCTGAATTTCCGCCTGCCCGATCGGTTGCCGGCGCTGCCGCGCCGCCCGCTGAGCCAGCCCTTCGTCGAGGCCGATGCCGTCGGCCATCGCATCGATCTGCAGGTCGCCCGCCTCGAGCTCACGGCGCTCGCCACCGCGCTGCAGCTCAGCGAGGCGACGCGCTTCGTCACGTTGCTCGATCTCGCCGGTCTCGACCGCAAGACCGTCGAGCCCGACGGCCGCATCATCCGCGAACGCGGCTACGACGTGCAGTTCCAGATCCCGATCTTCGACGGCGGCGAGGTCCGCGTGCGGCAGGCGGCCGAGACCTACAACATCGCCTTCAACCGCCTGACCGAGCGCGCCGTCACCGTCCGCTCCGAGGCGCGCGACGCCTATCGCAGCTACCGCGCGGCCTTCGACATCGCCGGCCATTACGCCCGCGAGGTGCTGCCGCTGCGCCGGATCATCAGCGAGGAGATGCAGCTGCGCTATTCCAGCATGCAGGTCGACATCTTCGCGCTGCTGCTCGAGGCGCGGCAGCGCCTGGCCTCGCGCCGCGCCGCGATCGACGCCGTCAGAGACTTCTTCCTCGCCGAGGCCGAGCTGTCGGCCGCCGTCAACGGCGGAGTCGCGAGCGGCGAAGACAGCGCACAGCAGACCGCGAGCGCGCTCGCGCCAAGCAACGACTGAGAGGAGAGCCAACATGTTGTCCCGCCGAACCCTGCTCGGCTCCGCGGCGCTGGCCGGCGCCTCCGCCGTCTCCGGCCGCGTCCAGGCTGCCTCCATTCCGGAGGCGCCGACCATGGACAAGGCCGTGATGCAGCCGCCGTTGCATCCCAGCGCCGGCCCGGACTATCAGCCCGTGGTCACGCTCAACGGCTGGTCGCTGCCGTTCCGCATGAACGGCGACTGGAAGGAATTCCATCTCGTCGCCGAGCCGGTCACACGCGAGTTCGCGCCCGGCATGACCACGCATCTGTGGGGCTACAACGGCCAATCGCCGGGCCCGACCATCGAGGCGGTCGAGGGCGACAAGCTCCGCATCCTCGTCACCAACAGATTGCCGGAATATACCACCGTACATTGGCATGGCGTGATCCTGCCCTGCGGCATGGACGGCGTCGGCGGCCTGACGCAGCCGCACATCAAGCCCGGCAAGACCTTCGTCTACGAGTTCGAGATGAAGCATGCCGGCACCTTCATGTATCACCCGCACGCCGACGAGATGGTGCAGATGGCGATGGGCATGATGGGCATGATCGTCGTGCATCCGCGCGACAACCTGCCGCCGCCGGTCGACCGCGACTTCGTATTCGTGATGTCGACCTACCGCATCGAGCCCGGCAGCTATCTGCCGAAGGTCAACGAGATGACCGACTTCAACATGTGGACCTGGAATGCGCGGGTGTTTCCCGGCATCGATTCCTTGCCGGTGCGGCTCGGCGATCGCGTCCGCATCCGCATCGGCAATCTCACCATGACCAACCATCCGATCCACCTCCACGGCCACAAGTTCAAGGTGATCGGCACCGACGGCGGCTGGCTTCCCGAAACGGCGCAATTCCCGGAGACCACGACCGACGTGCCGGTCGGCGCGGTGCGCGTGCTCGACTTCACCGCCGACAACCCCGGCGACTGGGCGTTCCATTGCCACAAGTCGCATCACACGATGAATGCGATGGGCCACGACATGCGCAACCTGATCGGCGTGCCGCGCAAGGAGCTGGCCGCCGCCGTCGGCAAGCTCGCGCCCGACGGCATGGTGATGGGCAACACCGGCATGGCGATGGGCAACATGGAGATGCCGGCCCCCGACAACACGCTGCCGATGATGACCGGCAGCGGCCAGTTCGGGCCGATCGAGATGGGCGGCATGTTCACGACCGTGAAGGTGCGCGAGGGCCTCGCCCGCGACGACTACCGCGATCCCGGCCCGTATCAGTTCCCCAAGGGCACCGTGGCCTACGAGGTCGCAAGCGCGCCGGAGCCGGTGCGGCGAAGCGACGGCGCACCGACGCAGGTCCGCACCCAGCGCTGAATTCACCAAACACCGCATCAACCGACGACCACCATCAGGAGATATCCATGAAGACTGCATTCGCGATCAGCGCAATGGCGGCGGCGGCCGCTCTGATCGTCGCACCGGCCCGTGGCCATGAGCAGCACGGATCGCGCGGCTATTCCGCCGGTGAGCCGGGTGATCCCAAGCAGCCGTCACGCACCATCGAGGTGCTGCTGAGCGAGATGGAGTTCACGCCGGCGCGCATCGAGGTGAAGCGCGGCGAGCAGATCCGCTTCGTGCTGCGCAACACCGGCAAGGAGGATCACGAGTTCCTGCTCGCCACCAAGGCCGAGAACCTGAAGCACGCCGCGGTCATGAAGAAGCACCCGCATATGGAGCACGACGAGCCCAACGGCGCCCGGCTCGCGCCGAACAAGACCGCCGAGCTGCTGTGGCGGTTCACCAAGCCCGGCACGTTCGAATATTCCTGCCTGATCCCGGACCACCGCGAGTACGGCATGACCGGCCACGTCGCCGTGAAGTGACGGATGAAGCCGTCCCGACAACGCGTAGGGCGGATCATCGCCGCGTCATCCGCCCTACGCCTCGCCATGAGTTCACCAGTAGAAGGAAACACATCATGAAGTCGTTCTCTCAGCTCGCGACCGCCGCCGCGTTGGTTCTCGCTCTCGCGACCCCTGCCCTCGCCGCCGAGGCCATCAGCGGCGACGTCAAGAAGGTCGATGAGGCCAACGCCAAGATCACGCTCCACCACGGCCCGGCCAAGAGTCTTGGCATGGACGGGGCCATGACCATGGTCTACCGCGTCAAGGACGCTGCGCTGCTGAGAGGCCTCAAGGCCGGCGACAAGGTGAAGTTCGAGGCGGTCGAGGACGCCTCCGGCTACACGGTGACCAAGATCGAGAAGGGCAAGTAGGCGGCAGCGTTTCGAGCCGTCCCCTTCTCCACCGCCATTCCGGGGCGCGCGCGGCGACGACGTCGCCGGACAGCGCGAGCCCGGAATGACGTGCGGATGGATCAGGCCACGAACCGGTGGCCGGTTTGCTTTCCAAGTTCGGATCGTATGATCGCGGCTCCCTGCGCGGAGCATGCCATGAAAGCCTATCTCGTCCTCGATCTCGCCGTTCACGACTTCGCAGCATTCAAGGTCTACATCGAGGCGATCCCCGCTTTCATCGCCAGGCACGGCGGCCGTTATATCGTGCAAGGTGCGATGCCGACTCCGGTCGAAGGCAACTGGACGCCGGAGCGGATGGTGATCCTCGAATTCCCGTCGCGGCAGAACGCGACCGGCTTTCTCAGCGATCCCGACATCCAGGAGCTGTTCGCGATCCGGCACCGCACCACGACGAGCCGGCTGGTGCTGGTCGACGGCTGCACCGAGTGAGCGTGCGTTGCAATGTTGTGCAGGTGGACAGCGCACAGCTTGGCAAGACCCCTATAGCCCGGCGCGACATCCGCAAGCGGCGGATCACGCTGCGCTGATCCGCCGTACGCGAGCTGCCCCTGTCATTCGGGCGCAAAGACCGTTCGCCATCGTGCCGTTAACCATTTGCTAACCATGGCGCGGGCAAGCTTCGCCGCGTCGCGCTGCGCGTGGCCGGCGACCGGACGACCACAGGACATCCTGGGCTTTGCTGCCGCCGGGCATGGCGGCGGGCCGGTTGCCGGCCGCAGCGCGCCGCTGCGGCGTCCGACGCCATGCCGTCCTGTCTGTCCGGAGACCCAAGTCCTTGAGCACCGTCGGTTCGCGCGCCTTCCAGAAGGCGCGGCAGGAAAAGAAGCAGAAGAAGCTCGTCGAGACGCAGCTGACGACGGCGTACAAGGCCTTCCAGGCCGGACGCCAGGCGGAGGCGCAGGCGCTGTGCGCGAAGCTGCTGCAGGAGGTCCCCGGCTGCTTCGATGCCATGCATCTGCTCGGCGTGTCGCTGGTGTCATCGGCGCGCTTCGCCGAGGCCACCGCCTTCCTGACGCAGGCCGTCGCGATGGAGCCGAATTCCGCCGACGCGCAGTCCAATCTCGGCTGGGCGCTGATCAATTGCGAGCGCTACGAGGAGGCGCGCGCCGCGCTGGAGCGATCGCTGGCGCTGCGCCCGAATGCGCCGATCACCTTGCGCAACCTCGCAATCGCGCTGCTGCGGCTCGGACAGGGCGAGGCCTCGCTCGCGGCCGCGACCCGCGCCCTCGAGCTCAAGCCGGACGACGTCGATGCCTGGTGCAATCGCAGCGTCGCCGAGCTGATGCTGCGGCGGTGGGACGCCGCTGCCGCCAGCGCCGAGCGCGCGCTGGCCTTCAACCCGAACCATTTCGAGGCCACGGTCAACAAGGGCCTCGCCCATCTCGAGCTGCACCATTTCGAGCTGGCGGAAGCGACCTTCAATGCGGCGCTGGCGGCACGCCCGGCCCACGCCGAGCTGCGGGCGCATCGCGGCCGGCTCTACATGATCTCCGGACGCACGGCGGAAGCCGAAGCCGATTTCGACGCCGCCGTGACGCTCGATCCCAATCTGCAACTGGGATGGCAGGGCAAGGCGCAGATCTGCATCCTCAACGGCAACGTCGCGCAGGCGATGGCCGCCTGCAAGCGCGTGCTCGACACCAATCCGAAGGCGCAGGTCGCGCTCACTTTGCTCGGCGCCTGTCGCGGCCGGCTCGGCGACGTCGCAGGCGCCATCGCCCAGTTCGACCAGGCGCTCGCGGTGCAGCCGGACTATGACGAGGCGATCACCAAGAAGATCTTCTATCTCGACTTCCTGCCCGGCGCCGACTTCGCGGTCCAGCAGGCGGCGCGGCAATATTGGTGGATGGCGGTCGGCTCCAAATTCCCGCGCCGCAAACTTGCGCCGCGTTCGCTCGATCCCGACCGGCGCATCGTCGTCGGCTACGTCTCGGCCGACTTCCGCATGCATTCGGCGGCCTTCGCCTTCCTGCCCGTGCTGCGCGGCCACGACAAGACGCAGGTCCAGGTCAACTGCTACTCGACCTCGCCGCGGCACGATTCCTACACCGCGACGTTCCAGTCGATCGCCGACGTCTGGGTCGAGGCCTCGAGCCTGTCCGACGACGAGCTCGCCGACCGCATCCAGGCCGACGGCGTCGACATCCTGGTCGATCTCTCCGGCTACACCACGGGCACGCGCATGCCGGTGTTCGCGCGCAAGCCGGCGCCGATCCAGGTCACGGCCTGGGGCAGCGGCACCGGCACGGGCCTTGCCACCATGGACTACTTCTTCGCCGATCCGGTCACGGTGCCCGAGAGCGTCCGGCCGCTGTTCGCCGAGCACGTCCACGACCTGCCCTCGGTGATCACGATCGATCCGGTGCTCGACGTTCCGCCGTCGCCGCTGCCGATGCTGACGAACGGCCACGTCACCTTCGGCGTCTACAACCGCATCGACAAGATCTCCGACGCGGCGATCGCGCTGTGGGCGCGGCTGCTCGCCGAGATCCCTGACGCGAAGCTCGTCGTCAAGCATCTCGCGCTGAACGATCCCGCGGTGCGCGACGGGCTGCTCGCCCGCTTCGTCGCACACGGCGTGCCCGAGGCGCGCATCCTCTGCCTCGGCGCCAGCGAGCGCGTCGAGCATCTCAAGTCCTACGAGCGCATCGACATCTCGCTCGACCCGTTCCCGCAGAACGGCGGCATCTCGACGTTCGAATCGCTCTACATGGGCGTGCCGGTCGTCGCCAAGCTCGGCGCCGGCGCGGCCTCGCGCGCCGCCGGCGGCATCCTGACCGCGGCCGGCCTCGCCGACTGGGTCGCCGGCGATGATGACGGCTACATCCGGATCGCCAAGAGCTTTGCCGCGCAGCCCGAGCTGCTGGTGAAGCTGCGGCCCGAACTACCCGGCCTGGTCGCGCGCTCGGCGGCTGGCGACGTCGCCAACTACACGCGCTGCGTCGAAGCCGGCTATCGGCAGTTCTGGCGGGACTATTGCGCCAAGGGAAGCAAGGCCGGCGCCTGATCGCGCCGTGCCAAGGCCTCGATCTCGCAGCAGCCCTCGACGACCGATCGCACGAACGTCCGGCTTCGACCGCCCCCTGCAACCGCAAGCTGCATCGATTTCCGCTGTGCCATTTTGGCCGCGTGCGATGAGGCGACGACTCTCGGACTGATACCACGGCGTTTCTCCGTCCAGACCAAGGCGCAATCAAGCCCATGGCTTTTTGGTGGCGAGGATGCGCCTCGCAGCAGCTCCGGTTGCGCCCAACCGGCGAGTAGTAGACCTCATTCCTCAACCAAGGAGATAATGCGCGAAAATCGGCCGCGCCTCGCGATCGCCGTGTGGCCGGCAACGGAGGAATTTGGGGCATGCGGGTCGCGTTGTTGAGTTGCGTCGTTGCGGCGGGATTGAGTCTGGCGGCACCGTTGCTGCCGGCCATGGCACAGACGGCGCGGACCGGAAGGCCGGCGGCGGCAACGGCCGCTGCGGCCGGCGAAGGCGGCAAGCTGCAGGAGTCCAACGAATGGACGGTCGGCGTCGCCGGCGGCCTGCTCGAAGGCACCAACATCCGTTTTGCCGCCGAGATGGCCAAGGTGCTCGACGACCGCCCGAACCTGCGCGTGCTGCCGATGGTGACCTACGGCGCGCTCGGCAACATCGAGGACCTGCTGTATCTGCGCGGCGTCGACGTCACCATCACCTCGGCCGACGTGCTCGACGAGTTCGTCCGCAACGGCACGCTCGCCAACAT
>BFBZ01001588.1_pt1 | contig 14649 bp, 13 predicted proteins | sample 1888401 | NCBI WGS metagenome assembly BFBZ01 (sample SAMD00112614, study PRJDB3348) | symbiont metagenome | host: Chara braunii | reverse complement strand
GCACAGCGACGATGGCAAGCCGGTGCAATCGGTGGACCGCCTGGTCAACGAAATCGACCACCTCTTCCAGTACGGCCGTTTCACCCAGCGCGGAAAGATGATCCTGCTCATGCATGATCAGATGTTCCAGGATCAGTTCAACGGCCGTGACAACTTGCAGTCCCTCATTCGCAAGCTGAAGGAGCGCGGCTATGCCTTCGGCGATATCAAGAACTATGCGCCTTCGAACCCGTGAACACTCTTGCGTCTTCAGTTTCGGGTCTGTGATCCCTGGCACATAGCGTGAAACCGCTGCACGTCTTTGTGTGGCAGGGCGAAGGCTCAGCACAGAAGCGGTCGTCGTTTTCGAATATGCTTGCCTTACATATTCGCGCGAGCGTCATAGCTTTCCTGTGCCTTTTCGATGTGCTGCAGGTGGTTGATCGCCCACTCGTAGACCGCGCCGAACGGGGCCTGAAGCGTCCGGCCAAGATCGGTGATCGAATACTCCACCGCGACCGGTGACGTCGCCAGCACTCTGCGCGAGATCAGCCCATTTCTTTCAAGCCGTCGCAATGCCTGGGTCAGCGCCTTGTGCGTGATGCCTTCCAGCCTACGCATGAACTCGTTGAAGCGGGTCGGCTTTTCCTCAAGGACGGTCAGTATCATGACGGACCATTTGTTCGCGACCTGATCGAAAAACGAGCGCGCCGCACAGTCCGCGAAGAAGACGTTGTCCACCTTTCCGGGCATCTGGATATCCTCCGGTATATCTACGCACTTTAAGGTGCGTAATTGATCGTAGATTTACAACGTATATCTAGAAGTTACCGAGCAATCAATGCCGGGCCGCCGAGCGGGAAGCTGGCGGACATGCCAGAGATTTCAAAGGAGACTATCAGTGGCAGAGAGCAATTTCGACCTATCGCGGCGCGGTCTGATGACCATCCTTGGAGTGACGGTGGCCGCCGCCGCAGCAGGCCCCAATCCTGTCCTCGCTGCGCCGTCGCGCGCCGCCAAGCTTTTCTACACGGTCTCCGGAAAGGGCCGGAACGTAATGCTGCTGCATGGCTGGACATGTGATTCCCACGACTGGAGTTGGCAATTGCCCGCCCTCGAAAGCCGCTATCGGGTGGTTGCCGTCGATCTGCGCGGCCATGGCCGGTCCGAGATCATGCCATCCGGCAGTTACAGGCCTGGCGACTATGTTCGGGACATCGAAGCCCTGATTGAAAGGAAATTCCAGGGTGAGAAATTTATACTGATAGGGCATTCCATGGGTGGGCAGATCGCTGCGCGCCTTGCGGCGAAGCGGCCGGATCTTGTCGACGCGGTCGTGTCCGTCGATGGTTCTCTCGGCTTTGCGGACAGCGTTGGGCCGGTCTTCAAGAAAACCGTCGATGGTCTCAAGACCCAGAATCCTGGCGTGGTCGGTCCGGCCCTGTTCGAGAGCGTCTACGACCCTTCGACCGATCCGGCACTCAAGCGCTGGCATGCAAGACGACTTCAGGGAATGCCGGAGCATCCTGTTCGAGAATCCTTCGGACCGTTATTCTTCGGATCTGACCAGGTCGGTCTTGGCAGCAATAGCGAAACCTTCTGCAAGACGATCACAGTTCCCTTCTATCATCTCTGCCGTGACGAGAGCCAGGCTGCACGGATGCGCGCATGGTTCTCGAACAGGAAGTCCAAGGTCGACGTCTGGACGAACGCCGGGCACTGGATCATGCAGGACCGCAAGGACGATGTGAACTCGGCGATCGTGTCCTGGGTAGGGTCGCTATGAGCGACGGAGGCCTGAGTGCTCCCTATTGACGTTCCAAGCTGATGTAAGGAGCCGACGACGACATCGAGGCAGTCAGGAACCGTTCGTTGAAACGGCAGCCTGAGCGACACCATATGACGGGGCTCGTTTGCTTTCCAACAGGCACTAGCCCTGTCTCGCTGCAGCCCCTGCCGCGACCGTCAGGATGAAATCGTCGAGCTCCTGTTCCAGGCTTTCGATTGGCAGACCGACGAATCGACCCTCGATACTGATGCTGACAACGCCATGCACGGCGCCGAACAGTGTTCTCGCGCGGATCGCGCGTGCCGTTTCCGACATGTTCGGTTGCAGCTCGGCCAGTGGCTCGGCAATGACGCCCATCAGGAACATATGCTCCTCCAGATGCCATTCGGGGCTCGGGCGGTCATTCGGCGGTCGATGATCGAAAAGCGCCTTCCATAGATTGCGATGGGTGACAGCAAACAGCAGATAACCGCGTGCAAGGTTACGCAGCCGGTCGGTCGGCGTGCGGTTCTTGACCTCGGCCAGCGCCAGGGAGGATTCCAGTGTTTTCAAAGTCGCCGAATTGACGTGGATGATCAATTCGTCGAGGTCGGCAAAGACGGTATAGAGACCGCCAAGCGCACAGCCGACATCCTGCGTGACATCCCGCGCACGCAGGTTTGCCAGGCCGTTGGCGGCGATGCGATTGCGCGCCGCCTCGATCAGCCGCAGCTTTAGATCCTCGCGCTTTTCCTGCGTGTTTTTCGCCATCGATCATTCCAATTCATTTTTTTGAACGTTGTTCAAAATTTATCTTGAACAACGTTCACGGTTCTGGCATATCTCTCTTCGTGAACAACGTTCATAAACGGGAGACGACAAATGTTCAATGTAATTCTGACGCTCATCCGCGGCCGGGCTCATGATGCGGAGCAGGCGTTCATCGATCGCAATGCCGTGCCGCTGCTTGCGCAGCAGATCCGCGATGCAGCTAGCGCCATTCAGTCGGCGCGGCGGGCGGTGGCAATCGCAGTCGCGCAGAACGAGCAGGAAAAGAGCCAGCATGCTGCGATTGCTGGTCGGATCGCCGATCTGGAAACCCGGGCCGTTGCAGCGCTTCAGAAGGGCAGTGAAGAGCTTGCCCGGCAGGCGGCCGAAACGATCGCCCAGCTCGAAGCCGAGCGCGATGCCTCGGAGAAGGCGCAGGCGCAATTCACCCAGACGATCGACAAGCTCAAGGCAACCGTTCGCGCATCCGAAGCACGGCTGCAGGAATTGCAGCGTGGCGAGCGGCTGGCGCGCGCCACCGAACAGACGCAGAAGCTGAGCGCTGCCTGTGAAGATAATTCAGGCCTGGCGACCCTGGACGATGCAGAGGAAACGCTGGCGCGCCTTCGGGCCTATCAAGATCGTTGCCAGATTGCAGCTTCGGCCATGAAGGAAATGGACGCGGCGAGCCGGCAGACGGTCATCATCGAAAAGCTTGCCAATGCCGGCTTCGGCGCACCGCTTGGCCCATCGGCCGACGACGTGCTTGCCCGCCTGCGCAGCCGCATGAATTCAGCAGCCTGAAACCGAACACACCAAACATATGAGAGAGGGTACGATCATGAACGACAGCTTCCAGAAACATTCCCAGGCTTGGGTCAGCTTTTCCTATGTCTCCTTCGCCGCAGCCGCCTTTATGCTCTTCGTCGGTCTCTACATGATGCCGATCGATCTCTGGGGCAAAGGCTATCTCGCCATGGGCATCCTGATGCTGGTACAAACCACGGTCAACGTGACCAAGACCGTTCGCGACAACTCCGAGGCCGACAAGCTGATCCGCAAGGTCGAGGACGCCCGCACCGAGAAGCTGCTCGTTAAGTTCAATCGTGACGGTCAGGACTAACCTTTATTAACGACGCTACAGAGTTGTGTTCGCGCTCAACCTTTGCGTAACCACTCTGTGGCGTCTTGTTCACTGAACGAGGGGAACGTCATGCAAACCCATTTGATGAGATCGAGGAAATTCGCGCCGCTGTTCTGGACGCAGTTCCTCACCGCTTTTAACGATAATTTTCTCAAGCAGACTTTGATTTTCGTCATTCTCGCGCAGATGGCCGCTCAGGGCGCCGCGCTGGTGACGCTGGCGGGCGGCATTTTTATCGTCCCGTTCCTGCTGCTTTCGGCAGTTGCCGGCGAACTCGCCGACAAATACGACAAGGCCAAGATGGCCGAGCTTCTGAAGCGCTGCGAGCTCATTGTCGCAGGCATCTCGGTCGTCGGTATCGGCTTCTCGTCCATCTGGATCTTGATGCTCGCCCTTTTCGGCTTCGGCGTCATCTCCTCGCTGTTCGGGCCGATCAAATACGGCATCCTGCCGGACCATCTTGAAAGCAGGGATCTTCCCAAGGCGAATGCCTGGATCGAGGGTGGCACCTTCATCGCCATTCTGACAGGCACGATGATCGCCGCCGTCGCTTTCCGCGAGGGCGAGAATGTCTGGATCTTCGGACCGATGATGATGGGGCTTTCCATCCTTTGCTGGTTCTCCGCCCGCATGATCCCCTCGACCGGCTCCAAGGCTCCCGATCTTGTCGTCGATAAGAATGTCGTTCGTTCCAGCTATCGGCTGGTCAACGAACTCCGCGCCGACAGCCGCATCTGGCGTGCGTCGCTGATGAACTGCTGGTTCTGGTTCGTCGGCGCCTTCATCATGTCGATGCTGCCGATCATGGTCACCGACATTCTCGGCGGCTCGGAAATCGTCGTGCCCGCCTATCTGGCGATCTTCGCGATCTCCGTCGCCATCGGCTCGGCCATCGCCGGCTGGATGGCCGCCGGCCGCATCGTGCTTCTGCCGGCACCGATCGGCATGCTGATCGTTGCGCTATTTGGTCTGGATCTGGCCTGGAACCTCTGGGGCCTACAGTCGATCTCGCATGCCGAATCCATTCTCGCCTTCTTCGAGGGACCGAAGACGATCCGCGTCGCGATCGATCTCGCCGGCATGGCCATCGGCGGCGCCTTCCTCGCCGTCCCGACCTTTGCCGCCATGCAGAGCTGGGCAAACGAAGACCGACGTGCCCGCGTCATCGGCGCGGCAAACGTGCTGTCGGCTCTCTTCATCGCAGTCGGTCTGGCGCTGGTGGCGGTGCTGCAGGCCATCGGCCTGTCGATCCCGGTCATCATTCTGAGCATCTCCGTGCTGAATGTCGCGGTTGCCTGGTTGATGTTGGAGACGTTGCCGACCAACGCCTTTCGCGATCTCATCTCCATCATTTTCCGCGCCTTCATGCGGCTGGAAGTCGAAGGCCTGGAAAACATCCGCAAGGCCGGCCCGGCGCCGATCATTGCGCTCAACCACGTCAGCCTGCTCGACGGCGCTCTGGCGCTGGCCATCACCGAGGAAGAGCCGGTCTTCGCCATTGACTACGCCTTTGCCAAGAAGTGGTGGGTGCGTCCGTTGTTGAAGCGCTGCAAGTTCCTGCCGCTCGATCCGACGAAGCCGATGGCAACGCGTTCGCTGATCAAGGTCATCCAGGACGGTAGCCCGGTCGGCATCTTCCCAGAGGGGCGTCTGACGGTCACCGGCACGCTGATGAAGGTCTATGATGGCGCTGCCATGGTTGCCGACAAGACCGGCGCCATGATCGTGCCTGTTCGTATCGACGGCCTGGAAAAGAGCTACGCCTCGTACCTGACGTCGAGCCATGTCCGCCGCCGTCTCTTCCCCAAGGTCAAGGTGACAATCCTTGAGCCGGTGAAGCTGGATGTTTCTCCTGAGCTGAAGGGCCGCAAGCGGCGCATCGCAGCTGGTGCAGCACTCTATCAGATCATGTCGTCGCTGATGTTCCGCACGGCAGATACCGACAACACCGTGCTTGGGCGTGTCATCGAAAGCGCCCACGAATACGGCGGCAAGAAGCTCGCCGTGGAAGATCCGCTTTCCGGCAAGCTCTCCTATGCCAAGCTGCTCACTGGTGCAGCCGTGTTGGGGGCGAAATTCAAGAAGATGTTCCCGGCTGACAAGACCCTCGGTGTCATGCTGCCGAATGCCAATGGCACGGCGGCGACCGTCCTCGGCGTCATGTCTGCGGGCAAGGTGCCGGCCATGCTGAATTTCACGGCCGGTGCTGCGAATATCCTGTCCGCCTGCAAGACCGCCGAGGTCAAACATGTCTTGTGCTCGCGCGCCTTCGTCACGCAGGCCAAGCTTGGCCCCGTTGTCGAAGAGCTTGAAAAGCAGGTCAAGTTCGTCTGGTTGGATGAGCTGCGTACGCAGATTACCCTGTTCGACAAGATCTTCGGCCTCCTCCGCAAATATCGACCGCTGGTCAAGCGCAAGGCCGACGATACGGCGGTGATCCTCTTCACCTCTGGTTCGGAAGGTGCGCCGAAGGGCGTGGTGCTCACGCACCGCAACATCCTGTCGAACGCCGCCCAGGCCGCCTCGCGCATCGATTTCCATCCCGGCGACAAGGTGTTCAACATCCTGCCGATGTTCCACTCCTTCGGCCTGACCGCCGGCACGATCCTGCCACTGGTCTCGGGCGTGCCGATCTTCCTCTATCCGTCGCCGCTGCACTATCGCATCGTGCCGGAGCTGATCTACGTCTCGAACGCGACCATCGTTTTCGGCACGGATACGTTCCTGAACGGCTATGCCCGCAGCGCTCATCCGTATGATCTGAGATCGATCCGCTATATCTTCTCCGGTGCCGAACCGGTGAAGGCCTCGACCCGCGAGGTCTATATGGAGAAGTTCGGTCTGCGCATCCTTGAGGGCTATGGCGTGACCGAGGCCGCTCCTGTGATCTCTTTGAATACGCCGATGTACAACCGCTCCGGAACGGTCGGCAAGATCATGCCGGGCATGGAATGGAAGCTCGAGCCGGTTGCCGGCATTGATGAGGGTGGACGTCTTCTGATCCGTGGCGCCAATGTGATGGCCGGCTACCTGCGCGCCGACAATCCCGGCGTTCTCGAACCGCTGCCGGACGGCTGGCACGATACCGGCGATATCGTCACCATCGATGAGGACGGTTTCGTGAAGATCCGCGGCCGTGCCAAGCGCTTCGCCAAGATCGGCGGTGAAATGATCTCGCTTGCCGCTATCGAGACGCTCGCCGCCCAGCTCTGGCCCGGCGCGCTCAGCGTGGTCTCCTCCATACCCGATGCGAAGAAGGGTGAACGCATCGTTCTCCTCACCGATCAGCCGAATGCCACCCGAAGCGACTTCCTGGCCTTTGCCAAGGCGAAGGGTGCAACCGAGATGATGGTCCCGGCCGAAGTCACAGTCGGCAAGGTGCCTGTCCTCGGCTCCGGCAAGATCGATTTCGTCACGGCGCGAGCCATGGCGCTGGAGGGTGTCACGGAGTCGCAAGCGGCCTGAGGCTTCATGACTGCATATATTGGGGGCGATGGGTCGAACCATCGCCCCTAACTGAAATGTGGAATCCAAGCATGTATTAATGCCGAGTCCACCTGCGGCACGCCAGTTTTAGGCGGTTTATCCTGCTAGCAATATCTTCCTGAAGCATTCTGCCCACTATACTGTGGCAGAATGCTCGTTTTCGCGGCGGGAAAACTATTCATTAGAGCTGGTTTTGCTGATGACACCAAACGAATTGAAGATCGTGCGCCGAGCTTATGCGAAGCAGATCATGGCGGCTGTTAGAATTGTCGATGAGCGCATTGAAGCGGCTTTCGCCGAAGTGCCGCGAGAAGATTTCCTTGGTACCGGTCCCTGGCCGATCTTCCGAATGCGGAAAGCCTATGTTCCAACCCCGACCGCCGATCCGGTCTACCTTTACACGGATGACATCGTTGGCATCGTCCCGGAGCGTCACATCAACAACGGGCAGCCGTCACTTCATGCCTTCTTGCTTTCGCAAGCCGTGCCTCGAGTAGGTGAGCATATCGTGCATGTTGGGGCTGGTGCCGGCTATTATTCTGCGATCATGGCGCACCTCGTTGCCACCTCTGGCAAGGTGACGGCGATCGAGTTCGAGCCGGAGCTTGCTGCGCGGGCGAAAACAAATCTTACTCCCTATCGGAACGTTTCCGTGGTTGAGGGGGATGGCAGCTCCGTGGCCTTCGATGTAGCCGATGTGATCTATGTGAACGCTGGAGCAACGCGACCGGCAGATATCTGGCTGGACCGGCTCAATGATGGCGGAAGGCTGGTCCTTCCGCTTACGACCGACCTTGGATTCACCAGCAGCAATTGGAGCAACATGCATCTTCGAGGAGCGGTATTCCTGGTGACGCGCAAAGGTGAGGAATTCCACGCGCAATGGATTTCGCCAGTGGCTATCTTCCCTTGCGAAGGAATGCGCGACGCGGAATCGGAAAGGGCGCTTGCGGCAGCATTCGAGAGCGGCGAGCACAAGAGGGTGACTCGGCTATACCGCGGTGATGAGCTGCCGACTGAGCAATGTTGGCTTCGCGGTCTAGGCTGGTGCCTAGCCTATGCTTAGACTGACTTTATGAGAAGTTTGGTCGCAAAAACAAGGTGCAAAAGTCAGATTCTCGCGACAGATATTTACGGCAGGAACTATTCCAGATTTGGGTTGGGAGGATCAACCCACAGCCCCTTTTTTATAAAGGCCGTTCGTGCGTTACGAGACATGCGGCAGAATGATCTGAAACGTCGTGCCGTCCGTGTTGCTGTCAGACAGCTCGATGGTCCCACCATGTGAAGCGATCATCGCCCTGACGATGCCGAGGCCCATGCCGGTGCCACCTTGTTCGCGGCGTGTCGAAAAGAAGGGCTCGAAGATGCGCTCTCGATTGCTTTCGGCAATGCCGGAGCCGTTGTCGCGGATCTGGATGGTGGTCTTGCGCCCATCCGTCGTGATGTTGATCCTGAGCGCGGTCGCGCCGTTTTGAAAGGCATTTTCCGCAAGGTTGGCAAAGACGATGCCGGCGACTTCGCCGGGCAGTGCGATGTTCGCGTCGGTGCCGTCGTCCCCGATGATGGTCAACTGGTGGAGGCTTGCGGCCAAATGCCCGATGATATCATTCATGTTGCTGAGGCCCTGCTCGGACGGGAGTTCGGCCTTCGCCAGATCCCGCAGGCGCGACAGCAGCATATCCAGGCGTTCGGTATCCGCGATGATATTGGCGAGGAAGTGATTGCGCTGCGCGAGACTCATCGGATTGTCGTCTTCATCGTCGCGCAGAAGCTCGGCCGCGCCCTTGATCGAGGTGAGGGGCGATTTCAGCTCGTGCGAGACATGCGCTGCGAAGGAACGAACATAGTCGGAATGGTCGACCAGCTTACCGGCAAGATCGAGGAAGCTCTGCGAGAGGGTTGCAACCTCCCGCGTGCCGTAGCTGTCGAGCGGCCGGATCGCAGCTCTTTCGCCACGCGCGATTTCGTCGGTTCGGGCGATCAGGGCATTGATCGGAACGGTCAAGGTACGGGTCAGTACGTAGGCGACCACGAGCGTGAGGATCAGGACGACGGCCAGGGTAGCGATTTCTGCCGGCGCAATCGCGCCGGATGCGACCCGCACCGCGCGAAACCAGATGACGGTCAGCACGGGTAGCGTCATCACGGTCAGCAGCACCGCATAGACGATGAGGTAGAGCGGCGGTCGCCACTTCGGCCTCACCCSGGGRGKACGCATCACGCGTCTCCTTCCATGACGGATGTCAGCTTGAAGCCGATGCCATGGACCGTGGCGATAATGCCCTTGCCGCCGGCTGCCGAAAGCTTGGCGCGGATATTGCGGATATGGCTGTCTATGGTGCGGTCGGCAACCTGCATATCCGCCCCGTAGGCTGCCTCCATGAGCTGATCGCGGTTGAAAACGATCTCCGGACGCGACAGCAGCGTATCGAGGATGGCGAATTCGAGCGCAGTCAAAATCAGCGGCGCATCGGCGAAGGTGGCGGTCCGGCCGCCGCGATTGAGGCGCAGCAGGCCGGCGGATATGGAATCTTCCTTGATGTCCGGTCCGGCGCCATGCCCGGCCCGTTTCAGGATGGTCTTGACCCGGGCCACCAGTTCACGCGGGCTGAAGGGTTTGGTGACGTAATCGTCGCCACCGATCTCGAGGCCGAGGATCCGGTCTATTTCTTCATCGCGCGCCGAGAGAAACAGGATCGGCAGATTGGATGTCTTGCGGATCCGTCGGCAGACTTCCAGCCCATCCATCTCGGGCATGCCGACATCGAGCACGATCAGGTCGAGACCGCCCCGGTGAAAGGCCATCATGGCCTCTGTGCCGTTGCGGGCTGTCGTCGTCGCTATGCCGGCGCGGTCAAGCGCGAAGCAGATCACGTCGCGGATATTGGGTTCGTCGTCGACGACGAGGATGCGCTTGATCATGCCGTGCCCATTTGAGTTGTACCGCCTGTTTTTCTTCGTTTCAGCCTCATCTTGCAAGGGCGGGGTGATCGTAAAGGTAACGATCGAGGCGGGCGGCGCGGAAAGTCCAGCTTCTCCAGTCGCTCGGTCCCTCCCACTCGGCCAAGGCAAGCTCGCTGCGGACCTTGCCGGCGAAAGCGATCCGTTCCATTGCCTCTGCAGGCAGAGCGACCATGAAGGCATCGAGTGCCGGGATGGCGGGTGGCCCCAGTGTCCGGAGATAGTAGATGTCGAGCGGCATGCCTTGGCCAGAGACTTCCCGGCTATGGGCAACATTGAAGCGGGCAATGAAGGCGGGAATGTCGATAAGGGCGGTGGCGTAAAGCGTCACGGCCAGCGTCGCCATGCTGAGCGCCACCAGCCATTCGTTGGAGCGCCGCAACAGGATGCGCAGCAGGATGAGAAAGAGACCCATGGCGACGAGACACATCCAGATACCGGCCGCGACCCGTAGTTCCGTCAGCGAATAGGATTCGACATAGAGATCGAGCCTGAGGATGGAGGAGAGGCAAAGGAGGATGTTTTGCCCGATCCACAGATGCACGAGGCCGCGAATAAGCGCGCTCTTGTCGCCCGGTCCGCCACGGCGCATGGCGGCGAGCACGAAGGCGGCGGCAAGTAGCGCCGTTACCATCAGCGGCTAGGCGCCACGATGGGCGTATTCGGCGTGGCTCATGCCATCAGGCAGATTCACGCCGCCCCAGAGATAGGTGAGATCGAGTAGCGTCTGCACGGCAAACAGTGCATTGAAGACGACCAGCGAGCGCAGCAGCGCCGCATGCCCGAAGAATTCACTCTCAAATCTTGTGGCATCGATGATCTGCTCGCGGCGGCGCCAGGTGAGGCGTTTGAGGCGCGGGCGAAGCATCACGGACATAAAGGTGGCGACGATGAGCCAGAAGGCAATGCGCCAGGGGTCTAGGAATTGCAACAGATAGGTGAGATCGACGCTGCGCAGCACCTTGTCGATCAGCGGATTGGCCATCGCGAAGAGGGCAATGAAACCAGCCGCGAAAGTGAGCGGCATGATCCAGCCGCGAAGATGGTGCCAGAGCGGTTTCGAAGTACGAAGCCGAGCACGGTGGAGCCGACCATAGGTCGCTCTGCGAAATGGCCGCACCGGCAGATCCAGCAGAAAGCGAAGCAGAACGACTGGAAGGCGGCTCCAATGCCATGGGAAGAGTCCCGTTGTGGCAAGCGAGACGCATGTGATGCCGAGCAGGCTGAGGGTGATGCCCATCCATGACGTGGTCTCAAGAAGCGGTGCCGACAGGACGATGCAAAGAGCCAGAAGCCCGATGATCCTTGAAGGAGACAATGGTCTCCTGGAGCATATCAACAGGCCGATGGCGATGGCATTGATCAGGAGGAGAAGATTGAGGCCCGGCTCCCTATTGAAGATGAGGACATCGGCAAGGGCGACGAGGGCGATCAGGACAAGGAGTTTGCGGTTGGAATATTTGGCGGGACTGGTCGGCACGGCGGGCATGTCAGAGGCGCTCATGGATATCGGCTCTCTCATCTCGTTCGTCGATTGTGAAGGGTATGATCGTTGCGCCTCGAGCGGGCGGATCTGCTTGGGTGCGATGACGATCCACCAGCCACCAGCCTTCCTTGAGAAGGCTGTAAGGCAGGCAAACGGGTGGGGTTCTGGGTTTGCTGGGTGTCTTGTTCATGGCGTGACAATGGCGCGCGGCTTTGCAGAATCTGTGCAGTGCCTGAGCAGCTATTCAGGAAAATTGCGCGCCGGCGGCGGCCGAAGCCCTATAGCCTGTGGTTGCATACCGTAAAGCGAAGCTTTCTTTCGCCACTGATGGGTGTTCCGAACGATGTGAATGTCTTGTTCAAGGAAATGGGGCTGGAACCTTTTGAAGTATAATCCGTTTTTGAAGTGCGCAGTCGATTTTGATTGCGTCGCCGAGAATTATAATCAGGAGTATCTTCATGAAGTTTGCGTTCATTTCCGCAACCACTGCGCTAATCGTTGCCGCCGGTATTGCAGGTGCCGCCCAGGCGCAGCAGAGTGCAGCCACCGGCGCGGATGCCATCCTGACGGGACCGGGCATCACCATGGGAACGGCCGCAACCATGCCTTTGAAGTATGTCGAGATTCGCAATACCGATCTTGTGGCCTCGAAACTCATCGGCACCAAGATCTACAACAAGCAGAATGAATCCATCGGCTCGGTTTCCGATGTGGTGATCGGCGACGGCAAGTCCGTCATTGGCGTTGTCGCCAGTGTCGGCGGCTTTCTCGGCCTCGGCGAAAGCTATGTGGTCATAGATCCCGCGTCCATCGCGCTGGCGAATGAAAACGGCACCTGGAAGGCCTATGTCGACACCACGAAGGATGATCTTTCGAAGGCTCCGAAACTCGATTACTCGAAAATCATGAAGTAGGCCTCAGGGATGCCGCCGCAGTTTGCGGCGCATATGATCCTCAAATAGGCTGAATGAATATATTGGGCGGTCGCAGGGCCGCCCGATTCTATTGTGCAGGCATGGCGGGCGTGGCCTCGATTGATGTCGAGCTCAGACGCTTTGACGGCTCCAGCTCGTTGTCACATGCGTCCCGTTCGAGACATCGTAGTCGACCTGTCCTTCCAGTCGGGTTGCCATCGCATTGATGAGCTTGCGTCCGAGCCCGGTTCCTTGGGCGCGGCCGGATAGGTCAAAGCCGATGCCGTCATCGCGTATGCTCAGGCTAGCCCGTGCCGCCTCGGCCTTGAGTGTAATCCAGATGTGGCCCGACCTGCCTGGAAACGCATATTTGATCGCATTCGTCACGAGTTCGGTTGCGATGACGCCGAGCGACACGGCGTTGTTGGGCGTCACGAACATCGCATCGAGTTCCATGATCACATCGATGTTCTGATCCTTGCTGCGCGTCGTGCTCAAAAGCTCATTGATCAGCGAGCGCAGATAGGCATCGAATTCGACCTCGCCATCGTTCTCCGATGTATAGAGGCTGCGATGGACGCCGGCGATGGCGGAGATACGGCTCTGGGTTTCCAGCAGCGCCGCTTTTGCGTCTTCGGTGCTGACGGTCTGCATCTGCATGCGGATCATCGCTGAGACAAGCGCCAGGCTGTTTGCTATGCGATGGTTCATTTCGGCAAGCAGAAGCTCGGCGCGCTCCTTGGCGAGCAGCAGTTGCCGGTCTGCGGCTTCCTTTGCCCGGCGCAGTCGATGATTCTCCACCGCCTGATCCAGCGTGCTGATAAGAAGCGGAAAGAAGTCGTCGGCCGACGATTTCATGACGTAGTCGGTGGCTCCGTTGCGCAGCGCCGTGATCGCAATCTGCGCATCGCTGGAGCCCGTCACGTAGAGGATGGGGACCGTCAGCGCCTTTTCACCGATCGTCTCGAGGAAATGAAGGCCGGTGCTGTCCTGCAGATAGTGATCCAGCACAACCGCGTCGAACTCCTCCTGTTCAAATGACACGAGGCCGGCGGCGACCGAAGGTGCATGATGCACCTGATACCCATGCCGCGACAGGATGCGCTCTGCCAATCGGGCAAGAGCAGGGTCATCATCTACATAGAGGATTTTCGCGTTTGCCATTAGGAAGCCGAAGGTACCTGGATGACGGAGAAGAACATTCCGAGATTTCGGATCGCGTTCGCAAAGCCGTCATAGTCCACAGGCTTGGTGATGTAGACGTTGGCGCCGAGATCATAGCATTTCTGGATCTCGCGTTCATCATCGGTGGTCGTCAGGACCACGACCGGCAGACACTTGGTGTGTTCGTTCCCCTTGATCTGTTCGAGGATATCGATGCCGGACATGTCGGGAAGATTGAGATCGAGAAGAATGAGGAGATGTCGGTCTTTATTGACGAGACCGTCGCGCTCTTCGCCGAGGATAAAATCGAGCGCTTTCTTGCCGAGCGTGAACGGAATGATCTCGTTGTGGACGCCGGCGCGACGCACGTTCTTTTCAATCAGCCTTGCATGACCTTCGTCGTCCTCGATCATGACGATCGTGACTTCCTGACCTGTCGCTCTCATGCCGATATGCTCCTTGTAATTTTTGTGAGATCTGCCGGAAGCACCAGCCTGAAAATGCTACCTGTTCCCAAATCCGATTCGACGGTGATATCACCGCCAAGGTTTCTGATAAGCGAACGAACATAGGCAAGACCTATCCCTTCGCCGGACTGATCCTGGTCGCCCGCCCGTCGAAACAGCTCGAACACACGCTCCTGATCCTGCTTGGCGATGCCGCGGCCATTGTCGCGGACGTCGATCCTCACCCTGTCCCGTCCTTCGCGATAGGCGTTCACCCGCAACTCGAGGGGGCGGCCTTTCATCTGATATTTAACGGCATTGTCGAAGAGGTTGCCGACGATCTGCTCGAGCGAGAAGCGATCTGTAATCAGATTGCCTACGCCAACCGAGATTTCGGCTTTGCCGCCGGCATCCACGATCTGATGATGGACACTCGCTGCGGTCGCATCGAGCAGGCTTTTCAAGTCGATCTGTTCCGGCTGCAACTTGCGCCGCCCGTCACGGGAAATTTTCAATATCGCGTTGATCAG
>BFBZ01001578.1_pt1 | contig 14650 bp, 10 predicted proteins | sample 1888401 | NCBI WGS metagenome assembly BFBZ01 (sample SAMD00112614, study PRJDB3348) | symbiont metagenome | host: Chara braunii | reverse complement strand
GTCGCGTCAGGTGGAAGCCCGCGACGACAAGCGGCCCCAGCTGTCCGACCTGCGGGAATCGGGCTCGATCGAGCAAGACGCCGACATGGTCTGGTTCGTCTATCGCGAGGCCTACTATGTGGGCCGCGCCGAACCGCGCGAGGGCACGCCCGAACACCTGACCTGGCAGGAGGAGATGGATCGCCTGCAAGGCCTGGCCGAGGTCATCATCGCCAAGCAGCGTCACGGCCCCATCGGCACCGTCCGCCTGTCGTTCAACAGCGACACCACCCGCTTCGGCAACCTGGCCAAGGACCACTACTTCGCCCAGGCGCGGAATATTCCGTCGGACGAGTAGAACACCAACACGCCGATCTCCCCGGCGAATGCCGGGGTCCAGGCGGAAGAGCGCTGAAGTTGGTTATATAGGCTCCGTGTTCTTCCAATCATCCCCAGCGCCATGAGATCTGGACCCCGGCATTCGCCGGGAGTTCGGGTTTTGGATGTGGTTTGACTAAGACCCATCGCCCAAGCCACGGTCGCCATCCCGCCTTCCAATTCCGACGAGTCTCATGGATTTCAGCCCCCTGCCAACCTCCAGCCTGGTCGGCGCGTTCCTGCTGGCGTTTCCGGCGCTGTTCTCGATCGTCAATCCGGTCGGAGCCTCGCTGATCTTCGACCAGGCCATGGGCGGCCGGCCCCGGCCGGAACGGCTGAAGCTGGCCCGCCAGATCGGGCTCTACGCCTTCCTGGTGCTGCTGGGCTCGCTGCTGCTGGGCGGCTACATCCTGAACTTCTTCGGCGTCAGCCTGGGCGCCCTGCGGGTGGCCGGCGGCTTGGTCGTCGCCATCCGCGCCTGGGGCCTGTTGATGGATCCGCAGGAAAACGAGGAGCGCAAGACCAGCCAGACCGAACCGGCACAGACCCACGAGGACGTGGCGTTCTTTCCGCTGACCATGCCCTTCACCACGGGTCCAGGTTCGATCTCGGTGGCCATCGCCCTGTCGTCGCAGCGCCCGACCGAAGGCAGCGCCGTCGCGCCCTTCTTCATCGGCGCTGGACTGGCGGCGGCGCTGGTGGCGATCATGGTCTGGCTGCTCTACAGCGCGTCCGAGCGGGTCATGCGCCTGCTGGGCCCCGGCGGGGCCCGGGTGCTGTCGCGCCTCGTGGCCTTCCTTCTGCTGTGCATCGGCGTCCAGATCATCGCCTCGGGCGCGGAGAGCCTGGTGGCCAAGTTCATGGCCGCTCACCACGGCTAAACCGTTGAACCCGGGGTCCGCCTCGGCTACGCCCTCGCCCGTGACCGACCTCCACGACGCCCGCCTGACCATCGACCTCGACGCGGTCGCCGCCAACTTCGCGGCCCTGAAGGCGCGCGCCGGCGATCAGGAGCTGGCGCCGGCGGTCAAGGCCGACGCCTACGGCCTGGGCGTGGCGCGCGTCGCCGACCGGCTTTGGGCCGAAGGCGCGCGGTCCTTCTACGTCGCGCGGCTGGCCGAGGGCGTGGCCCTGCGCGCGGCGCTCGGCGACCGCGCGGCGGACATCTATGTCCTGGACGGCGCCACGCCCGGCGCCGGCGACGCCCTGGAAGGCGCGGATCTGATCCCCGTGCTCAACAGCCTGCCGCAGATCGAGGCCTGGAACGCCCAGGCGCGCTCGGGGCGTCTGAAGGCCGCCCTGCATCTCGACACCGGCATGAACCGCCTAGGCCTGCGCCCCGAGGAGCTGAAGGTGCTGCTCGGCGCCACCGATCGGCTGAAGCGGCTGGACCTTGATCTGGTCATCAGCCACCTGGCCTGCGCCGATGTTCCGGACCATCCGATGAACGCCCGCCAGCGGGAACGCTTCGCCGAGGCGGTCGCCCTGCTTCCAGACGCCCGCAAGAGCTTCGCCAACTCCGCCGGCCTGTTCCTGGGCGAGGCCTATCGCTTCGATCAGGCCCGGCCGGGGATCAGCCTCTATGGCGGCGGACCGGAAGGGCGGCCCCATCCCGAGATCCGCGCGGTCGCGACCGTGGAGGCCCCGATCCTGCAGGTCCGGGTCGTGCCGCGCGGCGAAACCGTCGGCTACGGCGCGACCTGGACGGCGCCCGAGACGACGCGCATCGCCATTGTCGGCGCGGGCTACGCCGACGGCGTGCCGCGCGCCAGCCCGCCGAAGGGCGAGGTCTGGTTCGACGGCGCGCGCCGAACGATGCGCGGGCGCATCTCGATGGACCTCATGGCCATCGACGTCACCGACTGCGACGCGGCGCGCCCGGGCGCGATGGTCGAACTGCTGGGTCCGAACCTGTCGATCGACGACGCCGCGGCGGCGGCCAACGCTACGGCCTATGAGCTCCTGACGCGATTGACGCTGCGCGCGACGCGCCGCTATGTGGGGCTGAAGGGCGACTAGGTCTCAGCCTGCGATAGAAATTCCGCCCGGGGGCGTTCGATGTCGGATCTTTACGAGAAGGCCAAGCGCGCGGCGCTGACCGTCGCCCGCTTGGAAGCCGGCTGGCGCTGGGTCGCGCTGGCCATGGTTGTCGTCGGGATCGCCCTCTTCAACCACCTGATCGGCCTGAAGCTGGTCAGCGCCCACGCCGGGTTCTGGCGCGCGCCGCACAACGACATGGCCGCCATGCTGGCGGGCCAGGAAGCGGTATTCCGCAGCGCCTGGCGCTTCCCGCTGGTCGCTACCGACCGCCTGCTGGCCCCAACGGTGCTGTCGACCGTCTACACCGACAGCATCCCATGGCTGACGATCGTCCTGAAGGTCACGGGCCTGTGGAAGGCCTTGAACGGCCTGGGACTTTTCTTCCTGATCGCCTACGCGATGCAGCCTCTGGCCATGATCGTGCTGCTGCGCGCCCTGGGCGTGCGGCAGGTCGTGCTGCAGGCGACCGGAGCGCTGCTGGCCCTGCTGCTGCCGGCCTTTCTGATGCGCCACGGCCACGTGGCCCTGACCGGCCACTTCCTGATCATCCTGGGCCTGGCCGCCTCGGTCGACAGCATCCGCAATGGGCTCACCCCGCGCCGCAGCCTGGCTTTCGCGGCCCTGGCCGTCGCGGCCATCGGAACCCACGCCTACCACCTGCCGCCGATCGGCCTGTGCTTCGCGGCCGCCATGGCCTCCGAGATCGCCCAGAAGCGTCAGGACGCCTGGATCAATTCCGCCAAGGCTTCGGCCCTGGTGATCGTCGGCATGGCCCTGGCGGCCGTGGCGCTCGGCTACGGCATCGGCCAAGGAGAAGGCGGCGGCAGGAGCCCGATCGGCTACTACTCGATGAATATCCTCGGCCCGCTGATCCCCCAGGGCTCGTCGCTGTTCGGCCAGACCTTCGAAGGCGGCTGGTTCAAGCAGACCCTGGACCCCAACGGCGGCCAATGGTTCGAGGGCTACAACTATCTTGGCGCGGGCGTCCTGCTGACCATCCTGTCGGGGATCCTGCTGTCGGTGCGCCACGGCTGGTTGCCGACCGCGGCGCGCGAGTGGACCCGCCGCTGGCTGCCGCTGGTCCTGGCCATGGTCGTCCTGACCGTCTGGGCGATCGGTCCCAATCCGTACCTGGCCCTGCGCCTCCTGTTCACCGGCCCCAAGCTGGCCGGCGTGTTCGAGTGGCTGAGCCTTTTCCGCGCCCACGGCCGCTTCTTCTGGAGCGTAGCCTATCTGCTGATCGCCGTGTCGCTGGGCCAGATCGGCCGCTACGCCCGACCGCTGACCCTGCTGGCCATCGCCGCCGCCGCTGTCGGCCTGCAAATCGCCGACAGCCACGAAATGCGCGCGGGCGTGCGCCACACCTTCAGCGAATCCGCACCCTCGTTCCACCCGGTCGACCTCGAGCGGTCGGCGGCGCTGCACAATCGCCCCTGGGTGTTCGCGCCGATCTTTTTCTGCGCCAATAACACGATCGACCAGATGGAGATCGCCCAGCTGACCCTGGCGGCAGTGCGCACCGGCGGCTCTTCCAACGGCGCCTCGACCGCCCGCAGCCAGGGCACGGCCTGCAAGACGCCCGAGGACGCCTTCGCCGTCGCCGGTCCCCATGATCCGCGCATCACCGTGGTGATGGAGGAGAGCGCCGGGGCCGATTATGGCCGCTTCACCCAGCGCAGCGATTGCCGCCGCTTCCTGCGCGGCCTGATCTGCGGTCGCGACCTGGACAAGGTTCCGGGTCTGATGGCCATCGCGCCTTACGTGCCCAGCGGCGGCCGGGTGCTGGCCCAGGCCAATTTCGATCAGGGCGTCAATCCGCCCGAACTGTCCTCGGGCTGGTCGGCGGCCGATCCGAAGGGCGTATGGTCAAACGGCCCCACCGCGGTGATCACGCTGAAGGTTCCTGGCGCAACGGCCGGCGCGCCGCTGATCGTCGAGCTTCACGCGCTGAGCTTCGTCGTGGCCCCAGACGTCAGCCAGGTCATCGGCGTGTCGGTGAAGGGCCGGAAACTGGCGACCTGGAACGTCGAGAAGGCCAACTGGCGTCCCTATCGCGTCAGCGTGCCGGCCGATCTCGTCAAGCCGGGCGAACCGCTGACGCTGGCTTTCTCGATCTCCAAGCCCAAGCCGGCCAGCGCCGAGGATCCCCGCAGCATCGGCCTGGGCGTGCAGAAGCTGATCGTCAGCCAGTAGGCGTCGGGGAGGCTCCCCGCGCCGACTGCGTCCGGCTTTGGCGCACGCCGCCGCCAGCCTGTAGTCTCCACCCATCCGAGAATCAGGAGACCCCATGGCCCGCGACGGCGCCGTCTACGCTTGCCAGTCCTGTGGCGCGGTTCAGACCAAGTGGTCAGGCCAATGCCCCGCCTGCCAGAGCTGGAACACCCTGGTCGAGGAGGTCGGCGCCAAGCCGCCCGGGGCGCTTTCGACAACCAAGGCGACGCGCGTGCGCGGTCTGCAATTCACCGGCCTGGAGAGCGAGACCGCCCCGCCGCCTCGACTGATGACCGGCGTCGACGAGTTTGACCGCGTCTGCGGCGGCGGCGTTGTGCCCGGCTCGGCGATCCTGATCGGCGGCGACCCGGGCGTGGGCAAGTCCACCCTGCTGCTGCAGGTCTGCGCCAGCGCCGCCCAGCGCGGCGTCGCCTGCGCCTATATCTCGGGCGAGGAGGCGGTCGAGCAGATCCGGGGCCGCGCCGATCGGATGGGCCTGGCCAAGGCCAATGTCAGCCTGGCCGCCGAGACCTCGCTGCGCGACATTCTGGACGGCCTCAAGCGCGACAGCTTCGACCTGGTGGTCATCGACTCGATCCAGACCCTGTGGAGCGACGCCCATGAGGCTGGACCGGGCACCGTCACCCAGGTCCGCGCCTGCGCCACCGAACTGGTGCGGCTGGCCAAGAAGAAGGGCGTGGCGATCCTGCTGGTCGGCCATGTCACCAAGGACGGCCAGATCGCCGGGCCACGCGTGGTCGAGCACCTGGTCGACGCGGTCTTGGCCTTCGAGGGCGAGCGCGGCTATCCGTTCCGCATCCTGCGCGGGGCCAAGAACCGCTTCGGGGCCACCGACGAGATCGGCGTCTTCGAGATGGGCGATGTCGGCCTGCGCGAGGTCAAGAACCCCTCGGCCCTGTTCCTGAACGAAGGCGGCGAGCGCGCGGCCGGCGCGGCGGTGTTCGCCGGCATCGAGGGGTCGCGCCCGGTGCTGGTCGAGTTTCAAGCTCTGGTGGCGCCGTCCGCCTATGGGACGCCGCGCCGGGCGGTCGTCGGTTGGGACTCCGGACGCCTGGCCATGGTGCTCGCCGTCCTGGAGGCCCGATGCGGCCTTGGTTTTGGCGACAAGGACGTCTATCTGAACGTCGCCGGCGGCCTGCGCATCACCGAACCGGCGGCGGATCTCGCGGCGGCGGCGGCCCTGGCCTCCTCGGCCCTGGACGTCGCCCTGCCCCAGGATTGCGTCGTGTTCGGCGAACTGAGCCTGTCGGGCGAGGTCCGCGCCGTCAGTCGGATGGAGACGCGTTTGAAGGAAGCCGCGAAACTGGGATTTGGCCGGGCCCTGGGTCCCTTGGCCGGCCTCCCCGAAGGCGGCGGCTCCCTGCCCGTGGCGGGCGTCGCGCGCCTGACCGACGCCGTCCGCCGCATCGGCGACGAGATCTGGAGCAGCCTGACGTGACGCCGTTCGACATCATCGCCGGACTTCTGCTGCTGGTCTCGGCCGTGATGGGCTGGCTGCGCGGCGCCTCGCGCGAGCTGACCTCGGCCTTGTCCTTCATGCTGGCGGCGGCGATCGCCCTGTTCGGCCTGCGGATCAGCGGTCCGATCTTCCGCAAGCTCATGGACCCCGACTGGGCCGCCACGGGCGCGGCCGTGGTGGTGGTGTTCGTCGTCTTCTATCTGATCTTCCGCCTGGTCGGCGCCAACCTGACCCGGCGCCTGCAGGAAAGCTCGGCCGGCGGCGCGCTGGACCGGGGCGTGGGCGCGACCTTCGGCCTGGTCCGCGCCTGCGTGGTGCTGGGTGTCTTCAACCTGCTGCTGCACCTGGCCACGCCGCCGGATCGGATGCCGCATTGGGTCGAGGATTCCGTGTTCTACCCCGTCTCCGAAGTCAGCGGAAAAGTGCTCAAGGTCTTCGCCCCCAAGGGCAAGGCCCTGGCCGGAAAGCTGGCGCCGGCGATCGAGGACGCCGTCCACGACGACGGCGACAATCCGTCCGGCGAGACCTCGTCCGGAAAAGGCTATGATCAGAACCAGCGTCGGAAGCTCGACGACCTGGTGGAGAAATCGCGATGACCTTCCTGGGCCAATCGACCGACCGCTATTCCTCGGCGCCCTGGCGCGATCCGGAAGACGACACGCTGCGTCTGGAATGCGGCGTCTTCGGCGTCTTCGGCGCGCGCGAGGCGGCCGCCATCGCCGCCCTGGGTCTGCACGCCCTGCAGCATCGCGGCCAGGAAGCCTGCGGCATCGCCGCCTTCGACGGCAACCGCTTCCACACCGAGCGCCATATGGGCCACGTCGGCGACGCCTTCACCGGTTCGGACCTGGTGCAGCGCCTGCCCGGCAACATGGCCATCGGCCACACCCGCTACTCCACGGCCGGCGGCAGCTTCATCCGCAACGTCCAGCCGATGTTCGCCGACCTGGAGACCGGCGGCGTCGCCCTGGCCCACAACGGCAACCTGACCAACTTCCTGACCCTGCGCGAGCGCCTGGTGCAGGAAGGCGCGATCTTCCAGTCGACCTCGGACTCGGAGGTGATCCTTCATCTGATCGCCCGGTCGCGAAAGGCCAAGATCGTCGACCGTTTCGTCGACGCCATCAGCCAGATCGAAGGCGGCTATGCCTTGGTGGCCATCACCAACAAGAAGATGATCGGCGTGCGCGATCCCCTGGGCATCCGGCCGCTGGTGCTGGGAGATCTCGACGGCCAGCCGGTGCTGGCCTCCGAGACCTGCGCCCTCGACATGATCGGCGCGCGCTTCGTCCGTGACATCGAGCACGGCGAAATGGTGGTGATCGAAGAGACCGGCGTCACCTCGTCCAAGCCGTTCCAGACCCTGCCGGCCCGCCCGTGCGTGTTCGAATATGTCTATTTCGCCCGTCCCGACAGCGTCGTGAACGGCCGCTCGGTCTATGGCGTGCGCAAGCGCATGGGCCAAACCCTCGCCAAGGAAACCGGCGTCGAGGCCGACGTCGTGGTGCCTGTTCCCGACAGCGGCGTGCCGGCGGCGCTGGGCTATGCCCAGGAAAGCGGCCTGCCGTTCGAGATGGGCATCATCCGCAACCACTATGTGGGCCGCACCTTCATCCAGCCCACCCAAGGCGTTCGCGAGCTGGGCGTGCGCATGAAGCACAGCCCCAACCGCGCCATCCTGGCCGGCAAGCGCGTGGTGCTGATCGACGACTCGATCGTGCGCGGCACGACGTCGCTGAAGATCGTCCGCATGGTCCGCGAGGCCGGCGCGACGGAGGTTCACCTCCGCTCGGCCAGCCCGCCGATCAAGTGGCCCGACTTCTACGGCATCGACATGCCCGAGCGCGAACAACTGCTGGCGGCCAACAAGTCGCTGGAAGAGATGGCCAAGTTCCTGGAAGTGGACTCGCTGGGCTTCCTGTCGGTCGACGGCCTGTACGAGGCTCTGGAGGCCGGTCCTCGAGATCCGGCCACCCCGCAGTTCACCGACCACTATTTCACCGGCGACTACCCTACCCGCCTGACCGACCGCGAGATCGCGGAGGGGCGCAACGAAACCAATGACAAGCAGCTTTCGCTGCTGGTCAGCGCGTGACATACCCCTCGTCCCGCCGGAAGTCGGCGGGACGGGGAATTGGTCATGGGTTTCAAAAGCCTGCTCGATAAGCTGAAGCTCGAGCCCTACGTCATTGCGCTGTTCGGCATGGTGGTGCTGGCCTCGATCCTGCCGGTGCGCGGCGCGGCGGCGCACGAGCTGGCGCTGATCGTCAAGCTGGCCATCGCCCTGCTGTTCTTCCTGCACGGGGCCAAGCTTTCGCGCGAGAACGTGGTGGCCGGCGCCACTCACTGGCGTCTGCACCTGACGATTCTCGGCTTCACCTTCGTGCTGTTCCCGCTTTTGGGGCTGGCGATCAGCAAGGTCGGCGTCCTGCCGCCGACGCTCGCCGCGGGCGTGCTCTTCCTCTCCTGCCTGCCGTCGACCGTGCAGTCCTCGATCGCCTTCACCTCGATCGCGCGCGGCAATGTCGCCGCGGCGGTCGTGGCGGCCAGCGCCTCGAACCTCTTTGGCATCTTCATCACCCCGCTGTTGGTGGGTCTGCTGATGCACACCCAAGGCGACGCATCGGGCGGCTGGAAGTCAGTCCAGGACATCATCATCCAACTCTTGCTGCCGTTCATCGCCGGTCAGCTGGCCCGACCGCTGGTTGGTCCGTGGATCGACAAGCACAAGAAGCTGATCGGCTACGTCGACCGGGGATCGATCCTGCTGGTGGTCTATTCGGCGTTCAGCGAGGCCGTGGTCGGCGGCATCTGGCACAAGATCTCGCCGCTGACCCTCCTGATACTGCTGGCGGTCAACGGAACGCTGCTGGCCATCGTCCTGGCCGCCACGACCTTCGGCGCCCGGGCCATGGGCTTCGATCCGGCCGACGAGAAAGCCATCACCTTCTGCGGCTCCAAGAAGAGCCTGGCCACCGGCGTGCCGATGGCCGGCATCCTGTTCCCGGGCCCGACCGCCGGCGTCATCGTGCTGCCGCTGATGATCTTCCACCAGATTCAGCTGATGGCCTGTTCGGTGATCGCCCAGCACTACGCCAAGAAGGCCCAGGAAGCTTAAGGGACTTCCGATGGTTCCCGTCCGCCCTTCCCTGCTCTAGAACCCGCGCCATGACCTCTAACTCCCCCAAGCCGCTAGCCGGCCGCCTCGCCCTCGTGACCGGCGCCACGCGCGGCATAGGCTGGGCGGTGACCAAGGGCTTGGCCGAGGCCGGCGCCCATGTGATCGCCGTCGGCCGCACCCAGGGCGCGTTGGAAGCGCTCGACGACGAGATCGTGGCCGCGACCGGCGAGCACGCCACCCTGGTCCCCATGGACCTGCGCGAGGCCGATGGCTTGGACCACCTGGGCGCGGCGATCCACGAGCGTTGGGGCAAGCTGGACATCGTGATCGGCGCGGCCGGCCTGCTGGGCCCCCTGACGCCGGTGAGCCACCTGGAGCCCAAGGGTTGGGACATGATCCTGTCCACCAACCTGACCGCCAACTGGCGCCTGATCCGCGCCATGGATCCGCTGTTGCGCGCGTCCGACGCTGGCCGGGCCGTGTTCTTCTCCAGCAGCGTCGCCAAGAGCCGCCCTGCCTTCTGGGGCGCCTACGCGGCGACCAAGGCGGCGCTTGAGGCCCTGGTCGACGTCTATGCCGACGAGACCGAGAACACCCCGATCCGCGCCCTCTGCGTCGATCCTGGCGCCATGCGCACCCGGATGCGGGCCGGAGCGTTCCCGGGCGAGGCGCCCGAGACCGTGCCCGCGCCCGAAACCATCGTCCCGTTCATCGTGGACCTGGTCCGCCCCGACCGCCAGCCGCCCAAGGGCGTCGCGCGCTTCAAGGATCGCGGTCAGGAATCGCCCAGCATCGACGCGTGAGTCGGGTCCGTTGGATAGGCAACGGAATTGGACGGAAAAGTTGTTTAAATCCGAGCGACGCCACTTCGAATAAGTAAAATCGAACGCTGATCTGTCATGATGGATATCAGTGTTGCGCCTTTAGCGACTCGTTAACCGCGCTGACCGAGAGATTGAGTCGAATTTTCACTCAGCTCTCGGGTATCCTCCATGGCGCTCTTTTCTTTCAGCCGTGAAAACGGCGACGCCCTGGGCAAGATCGCGGAGCTCGAAGGCATAGTGGCGGCCATCCAACGGTCGCAGGCTGTCATCGAGTTCGATCTCGACGGCGTGGTCATCACCGCTAACGACAACTTCCTGCGGGCGATGGGCTACAGCCTGTCGGAGATCCAGGGCCGCAAGCATTCTCTGTTCGTGACGCCCGGCGAGGCGGATAGCGCCGCCTACCGTGACTTCTGGCGCACGCTGGCGTCCGGCCAGTTTGTCGCCCAGAAATTCAAGCGTATCGGCAAGGGCGGACGCGAGGTCTGGCTTCAGGCTTCATACAACCCCGTGCTGGACAAGAACGGCCGTCCGTTCAAGGTCATCAAGTTCGCGACCGACATTACCGCTGTCGAACTCGCGCTTCAGCAGGCCGAAGACGAGCGTCAGGTCGTCCAGGCCGAGCAGGAGCGTGTCGTCTCGACCCTGGCCCAGAGCCTGGACCGTCTGGCGCGCGGCGACCTGACCGCCAGCATCGATATGGTGTTCGAAGGACGCTACGCCCAGCTCAAGACCGACTTCAACGCCGCCGTCGTCAGCCTGAGAGACGCCATGCGCGCGATCGCCGAGGCGGCCGGCGGCATGGAAAACGGCTCGAACGAAATCGCCAGCGCCTCCAGCGATCTTTCAAGACGCACCGAGCAGCAGGCCGCGAGCCTGGAGGAAACGGCGGCGGCGCTCGACGAGATCACCGCCACGGTCCGTCGCAGCGCCGACGGGGCCAAGCAAGCCGCCTCGGCCGCTTCGGCCGCCACCCATGACGCCAGCCGCTCGGGCGAAGTCGTTCAGCAGGCCGTCGCGGCCATGGGTGAAATCGAGAAGTCCTCGGGTCAGATCACCCAGATCATCGGCGTGATCGACGAGATCGCTTTCCAGACCAACCTGCTGGCCCTGAACGCCGGCGTCGAGGCCGCCCGCGCCGGCGAGGCTGGTCGCGGTTTCGCGGTCGTCGCTCAGGAAGTCCGCGCCCTGGCACAGCGCTCGGCCGACGCGGCCAAGGAGATCAAGACCCTGATCGCCAACTCGACCGCCCAGGTCGAGCGCGGCGTGAGACTGGTCGGCGACACGGGCCAGGCCTTGACTGGCATCGCCGGCAAGGTCGGCGAGATCGATGTGCTGATCCGCGAGATCGCCGAAAGCTCGCAGGAGCAAGCCACCGGGCTGAACCAAGTCAACGCGGCGGTGAATCAAATGGATCAGGTCACCCAACAGAACGCCGCCATGGTCGAGCAGGCCACCGCGGCCGCCTCGGCCTTGCTGGGCGAGGCCCGGGATCTGGCGCGTCAGCTCGCGCGCTTTCAGGTTGGCGAGACGAGTTCCGCCGTCCGCCGGCCCGAGCCCGCGCAGGCGGGACGCCATGCCCCGGCCCGCAATCCCGTCGCCGAGCAACGCGCGCGTATCGAGCGCATGGCCCGCCCCGGAGCGACCGCCGCTGCAGCCGCGCCGCACCAGGACTGGGAAGAATTCTAGAGCGCATTAGGCTTAAGTGTGAGCGGTTAAACTGCTCGAACGCGCTCTAAGTATTTGAGTTTAAAGCCTGTTTATCCGCTTCAAATGATTCCATTTGAAGCGGACAGGCTCTAAGGCTTCCCGGCGGGAGGGCGGACCTGCTGGAGCAAAAGGTTCGCCGTCGCCGCGGCCGATCCGTCTCCGGTCAGGGCCGCCGCCACGATCGCGCCGTCATCGACCGAATAGGCCACGATCGCCTGCGCGCCCGGCGTCCCGCCCAGATGTCCCAGCCAAAGGCTCTTGGCGCCGTCTGAACGCGGGACCTCGACGGCCATGACGCCCAGGCCATACCAGCTGCCGGCGTCGAACATCGGATAGAGCCGCTCGAACATCGCGCGCACGCTGTCCCGCGTCAGCAGCTTGCCGCCGAGCAGCGCCGCCCAGACCCGGGCCATGTCGTCGGCCGACCCGACCATGGGCCCCGCCGCGCCGGCCCAGGCGGGCTCGATCGGGGCCTCCTTGGTCGAGACCAGCCTGGCCGCGTCCTCGGCCTTGTCGCCCTCGGCCAGCACCCTTGAATGGGTCAGCCCCAAAGGCTTGAGAATCCGCGCCTCGATCGCCAAGCGCCAGGGCTGGCCGTCCACGGTTTCGATGACCCGGCCCAGCAGGTCGTAGCCGGTATTGGAATAGCGCCACCGCTCGCCAGGACAGGCCATGGCCCCGTGACGAGCGATGATCCTCAGATCCTCGTCCAGGGTGCGGGCGCGGTGCTCGGCGTGGGCCTTCAGGTCCTCGTTGGCGCTGAACAGTCCGCCCGTGTGGGCCAGGAGGTCGCGGAGGGTGACGACGTCGCCGTTCGGAACGCCGGCGACATAACGGCCGATCGGATCGTCCAGGCGAAGCTTGCCGGCCTCGACCAGTTGCAGGACGACGACCGCCGTCAGGGTCTTGCCGGCGCTGGCCCAGAACAGCATCGGCGGTTGGTCGCCGCTTTCGGTGCGCGCCCAGGCCCCTCGGCCAGGAACCAACACGGCGGCGGTCATGGCGGGCGCCTTGGTCGCCGACTTGGCCTTATCGAAGGCGGCATCGAGGCGGGCGACCGTCTCCGAATCCAACGCCGACCTGGGAACCTCGGTCAGCAACGGCGGCGCGACGGGCGCGCGCAAGGGCGGACCGGCATAGGCGACCGCGCGCTCGCAGACGACGGGCTTGTAGTCGTCGGCCGGCGCCGTCGCCGGCAAGGCCGTCAAAAGCGCCACTATCACCATTCCGCGCATCGCCGCCTCCGCATTCAACCTAGAAGACTGAACCCGTGTGGCGAAGTTTGGACCAGCCGGCGTCAGCGCGCCTTCGGCTTACCGGGACCAGTGTTGCCCCGAACCGTGCGCGAGCCGGCCACCGGACGACGCGGCGCGGCGGCCTTGCCCCCGGCCGACTTGGCGCCGACCTTGTAGCTGGGCGTCGTCGAGACCTTCTTCTGAACCTTGGGACCCAGCTTCTTGACCGACTTGACGGCGGCCTTGCCGGGTTCGGCGGCGGCCTCGGCGGTCGGCGGCGCGGCCTTGGCGGCGGCCGGGCCCTTCTTGCGGATCGGCTTAACCGCGCTCTTACCCGGATCGACCGGCAGGCCGGCGGCTTCGGCGGCCTTGGCGGCGGCTTCCTCGGCCAGGCGCTTGGACTTCTTGACCGTGTTGCGCGAGGCGCGGATGCGCTCCTCCTCGCGCTCGCGGCGCTCGAACTCGCGCTTGCCCCGGCCGCTGTGGCCCTTGGCCTCGCCGTCGGCATAGGGGTTGGCGCCGGACTTGATGGTGATGCGCAGCGGCACGCCCGGCAGGTCGAAGCTCTCCCGCAAGGAATTGATCAGATAGCGCCGATAGTGGTCGGGCATCTGGTCGGCGCGGCTGGAGAACAGCACGAAGGTCGGCGGACGGGCCTTGGTCTGGGCCATGTACTTGGGCTTCACGCGGCGGCCGCTGACGGCGGGCGGCGGATGGCGCTGCATGGCCATCTGCAGCCAGTCGTTCAGGTCTCGCGTCTTAACCTTGGTCGACCAGTCCTTGTGGGTCTTGATAACGGCCGGCATCAGGTGGCCGACGCCCTTGCCGGTCTCGCCCGACAGCGCCACGACCGGGGCGCCGCGCAGCTGGGGCAGCATCCGTTCTGCGTGCTCGCGGAAGGCGGTCAGGTGCGCGGCCTGATCCTCGATCAAGTCCCACTTGGCCAGGACGAATACCACGGCCCGCCCTTCCCGCTCGGCCAGGTCAGCGATCTGCAGATCCTGGATCTCGAACGGATGGGTGGCGTCCATGACCAGCAACACCACCTCGGCGAAGGTGATGGCGCGGATGGTGTCGGCGGTCGACAGCTTTTCCAGCTTGTCCTGGACCTTGGCCTTGCGGCGCAGGCCGGCGGTGTCGACGAGCCGGATCTTGCGGCCGTCCCACTCCCAGTCGACCGAGATGGAGTCGCGGGTGATGCCGGCCTCCGGCCCCGTCAGCAGGCGATCCTCGCCTAGCAAGCGGTTGACCAGAGTCGACTTGCCGGCGTTCGGACGGCCAATGATGGCGATCCGGATCGGTTTGCTGTCGTCGTCCTCGTCCTCGGTCTCGGACGCCTCGGGTTCGAAGGCCAGCAGGGCGGCGTAGAGCTCGGCCATGCCCTCGCCGTGCTCGCCCGAGATCGGGATCGGCTCGCCCAGGCCCAGGCGGAAGGCCTCGCCGGCGCCGGCCTCGCCCGCCTTGCCCTCGGCCTTGTTGGCCGCGACGATCACCGGCTTGTCGCGCTTGCGCAGGATGGCGGCGAACACCTCGTCCAGCGGGGTCACCCCCTCGCGGCTGTCGAACACGAACAGCGAGACGTCGGCCTCCTCGATGGCGGCCTCGGTCTGGGCGCGCATCCGGGCTTCCAGGCTCGAGTCATCGACGTCCTCGAAGCCGGCGGTGTCGATCA
>BFBZ01001585.1_pt1 | contig 14658 bp, 14 predicted proteins | sample 1888401 | NCBI WGS metagenome assembly BFBZ01 (sample SAMD00112614, study PRJDB3348) | symbiont metagenome | host: Chara braunii | reverse complement strand
GAGGCATAGGCGCCGATCGCGTAGAAAATCGGATGGGCGATGGAGATCAGGCCGCCATAGCCGATGATCAGGTTGAAGCTCGAGGCCAGGATCACGTAGAGGCCGACGAGGATGACGATCGTGAACAGATATTCCACCCTCAGGCCTCCTTTGTACCGGCCGCGGAGAGATCCGGCGCGGCCGCCTTGCGCGCCAGGCGCCGGCGCGTCGGCAGCCTGATGCCGTTGGGCAGGAACACGATGGCGAAGAACAGAAACACGTAGAGCAGGAAGCCCTGCCATTCCGAGGGGATGAACAGGACGCTGGCGTTCTGGACGATGCCGAGCACCACCGCCGTGATGGCGGCGCCCCACAAATTGCCGATGCCGCCAATGATCGTCGCGGCGATGGCGAACAGCATCAGGTCGATCGCCGTTGTCGGCTGCACCTGGGCGCGGGTGCCATAAAGGAACATGCCGATCGCGACCAGCACCGCCGCCGTCAGCATGGCTGCCAGGTAGACCCGTTCCTTTGCGATGCCGTAGAGCTCGGCGAGATCCGGATTGTCGGCGACCGCGACCATGAACTGACCGATGCGCGCGAAGCGCAGGAAGCCGAACAGCACCGCGACGCAGGCCACGGTCGCGGCAACCGCCGGCACGTCCCAGGCGCTCACCGCGACATTGCCGACCAGCGTGACCGGCCAGAACAGCGAGGTGAAAATGGTCGAGGGCCAGGTGCCGAACACGAGCATGGCGAGATAGGCCACGAGTTCCGAAACGATCAGCGTGAAGATGAAGACGAACATCTGGGCCGCGCGCCGGCGGCGCAGCATGCGGAAGCCGAACAGCTCGGTGACCAGCGCCATGGCGACGCTCGCGACCAGGGCGGCGACCAGGCCGAGCCATCCCGGGGCGCCGCCCAGCGCGACCACCGAATAGGCGGCGTAAAAGCTCGCGATCATCATCGCGGCCTGAGCGAAATTGAAGACGCGATTGACCTTCAGCACCAATGCGAACGCCAGGGCGAAGAGCACGAAATAGCTCGACGTGGCGAATGAGGTCCAGACGATCTGCGCGATGATGTCGAAGGACAGCATGACAGGCTCCGCCATGACCGGCAGCGCCCTGCGGCGCGGCCGGCCATATCCAAGATGATCAGTTGACGACCGCCAGCTGGCTCCACTTGCCGCCTTTGACCTCCATGAGGAAGACCGGCTTGCTGACCGTGTGGTCCTCGTTGATCACCAGGCGGCCGGTCAGCGGCAGATCGAAGGTCTTGATCGCCATCATCTCGGTGCGGAAGCTCTGGCCGGTGATCGGGATCTTCTTGTCGTCGAGCGACTTCAGCACCCGCGCGACGATGTAGGGGGCATCGTAGAGATATTGCGTGTAGGGCAGGCCGTTCGGCTCGCGGCCGACCTCCTTGATCCACCGGTCGACGTAGTCTTTCACCGCCGGCTGCTCGACGCCGGGCGCCAGCGACGTGGCGATGACGCCCTCCGAGGCCCTGCCGAGTTGCTCGATGAGCTTGGGATTATAGACTGCCGAATAGGACGAGACCGGCTGGGTCAGGCCGAGCTGGCGCATCTGGGCGATGACCTGCGGGGTATCGGCCACCAGCCCCTGGATGTGGACGATGTCGGGATTGGCGACCCGCACCTTCAACAGCGAGCCGGTCCAGTCCGATGCCTTGGGGTCATAGGCTTCATAGGCGACGACCTGGCCGCCCGCCTTGGTGAAGACGTCGCGATAGATCTGCGCCGCGACGACGCCGGTCTCGTTGTTGATGTAGAGCACCGCCGCGCGCTTCTTGGCCAGGGTGGTGGCGGAGTATCTGGCGACCGCCGTGATGTCGATGTCGGCGAGCGGAAAGGTCGTATAGGTGTAGTCGCCGAGCCGCGCGATATCGGCCGAATTGGCGCCGACGGAAAGCTGGACGACCTTGCTGTCATTGGCGATCGGAGCAATCGCCTTGACCACAGCCGACCAGGCGCTGATGAACACCGGCACTTTCTCGACCGAGACTAGGCGGTTCGCCGACTGGATGCCGACCTGCGGATCGGCGCGGGTGTCGAGCAGGATCATGTCGAGCTTGCGGCCATTGATGCCGCCCGCCGCGTTGATCGCCGCGACCGCCCATTCGGCCGCCTTGACCTGGTCCTGACCATAGAGCGCCTGGCCTCCCGACAGCGGCATGGCGAGGCCGAACCGCAGCGGCTCCTGGCCCTGCGCGCCGGCCCGGCCGAGCCCGAGCGCGGCCAGGCCGCCGGCGGCGGCGAGAACCCGGCGTCGCGATATCCCCTTCATGAAAATCCCCATCTCGATCTCCTCTGGCCCGTCAGGTCTTGCTCGTTGGCATTTCGTGATTGTCGGGATTGGTGGCTAGCTCACCGCCGCGCGGCGGCGCTGTCGATCGCGCCCAAGGTCGCGACGGCCTCGGTGGTCGGCATCACGTCGGCATATTTGGACGCCATGTCGAACAGATTGACCGCGTGCGACGTCGCCGACCGGTCGTAGACCGCGTCATCGGGCACCAGCACGCGGAAATTATAGGCGAAGGCGTCGACGACGCTGCCGCGCACGCAGCCGCTGGTGCTGCAGCCCGTCACGACGAGCGTATCGGCACCCGCATTGATCAGGTAGCTCGCCAGCGGCGTGCCGAAGAAGGCGCTCGGATGTTTCTTCGGTAACAGGATGTCGTCGGCCGCCGGCGCGATCTCGGCGACGAACTCATACCCCTTGGCGGCGACGCCCATGATCGCCGGCACCTTGTCGGACAGGCGGCCGAAATCGAACGACTGCTTCGGCGCGACATAGGGATAGAGCACCGGCCACTGGCGCTGGCGAAACAGCTGCAGGAGCCTGGCGATATTGCCGACGGCGCCCCAGGCGACGTCGCCGCAGGATGTCGGATATTCCTTGATGGCCTCCCAGAACGGCATCGGCTGCGTGCCGGTCGTGCGATATTGCACGTCGATGATCAGCAGCGCCGGCCGCCGGCCGACCCCAGTGGCCCGGCCGAAGCCCGCTGCGTTATAGGCGCGCTGCTCGTCTTCCGAGATGATCCCGTCCCAGGGCTTGCCCATCTGCCGCTCCTTCAGCTGCCGGCGCGATAACGCGCTTCCCGCTCATCCCACTCATCCTTGGCCACCGCGCGCTGGCGCTCTTCGAACGAGGCCAGGCGATGCGCCACCGATTGCAACGACCCTTCTTCTTTGAGGGCTCCGAGAACCTCGTAGGAAGCCTTCAGCGCCGCCTGCAGCGCCGCATTGGCGTAGAGAACGATCGAGAATCCCATATCCGCAAGTTTGGCGCGGCCGGGATCCGGTGTGCGCCCGCCAAAGACGATATTGGCGACCTGCGGCACGGCGAGCTCGTCTGGAATGCGCGCGAGCTGGTCGATGCTGGTCGGCGCCTCGACAAAGGTTGCGTCGGCACCAGCCTCGACATAGGCACGCGCCCGCTCGATCGCGCGGTCGAAACCTTCGATCGCGGCCGCATCGGTGCGGGCGATGATCTGAAGGCTCTGGTCGCGGCGGGCATCGACCGCCGCGCGGATCTTCTGCACCATCTCATCGCGCGGGATCACGTCCTTGCCGTTGAAATGACCGCATTTCTTGGGAAACACCTGGTCTTCGATCTGGATGCCGGCCGCCCCCGCCCGCTCGAACGCGCGCACCGTGCGCACCATGTTCACGGCATTGCCGAAGCCGGTATCCGCGTCGACGATGATCGGCAGCGACACGGCATCCGAAATCGCCGTCACGGCCTCGGCCACCTCCGTCATGGTCGTCAGCCCGATATCCGGGGCTCCGAGATACATGTTGGCGACGCCGGCCCCGGTCACGTAGGCCGCCTCGAACCCGAGATCCTCGATGACCCGCGCGAACATGGCGTTCGCGGCACCGGGAACGGTCACCGCGGCCCGGCGGGCCAGCAGCAATTTCAATTTTTCGGTGGAACGCATGAATCGTCCTGACTTCGCGCCGAACCGCGGCTCGACGGAGAGATGGTGTGTGTCGAGTGGCGAACTTAACCGCGCCATCCAAACTGTCAACAGTTTACCGGATGCAATAAGATGATCGAGCCAGTCGCGTCGCCTATTTGAAAAAAGCCTATAAATTCAACATTTGGCGTCGCGACATCCGCCCGTCAAGCGTCAAAGGGGTGCCAGGGGAATCTCGACATGCGTGAAAAACAAGCGCGGAGCCGGATATTTTCCCCTGATACTGTCAACAGTCATCAGCTATCGCCGCGCGCGTCGGATTGGTGCATAATGCCGACTCACGGCGAATGGCGGGACCGTTGGAATGAGTGTTCTCAACCCAATCTCAGGGACGTCCCTGGCCAACGAGGCCTTTGGAAAACTGGTCGAGGCGATCACCTCCGGCGAGTTCGAACCGGGCGAGCGCCTGTCGGAAGCCGAGCTCGCGCGCCAGTTGGGTATCAGCCGTGGCCCGCTGCGCGAGGCCCTCGGCCGCCTGGAGGGACGCCTTGTCATGCGCACCCCGCGCATCGGCGTGCATGTCATCGAATTCGCCCGCGAGGACCTCGAGCAATTGTTCTTCGTGCGTGAGGCGCTGGAAGGCATGGCCGCGCGCCTCGCCGCCGAACGCATGACCGTCGGTGAACTGGACGAACTCGACGGCCTCCTCGCGCACCACGCGGCCCAACCGGCGCTGGCCGCAGGCGAAGCCTATCTCCAGCGGTCCAAGGACGATGACTTTCATTTCGCCATCGTGCGCGCGGCGCGCTGCGAGCGGATCGAGCGGGTCCTGCTGGACGAGGTCTATTACCAGTTGCGCATCCACCGCCTGCGCTCGAGCACGCGGCCGGGCCGCGCGCAGGCTGCGCTCAACGAACACCGCGATATCCTGAACGCCCTGCAGGGGCGCAACCCCGATGCGGCTGAAAGCGCCATGCGCCGGCACATCCGCAATGCCCGGTTCAGTTCACTCGCAGCGGTCGACAGCCAGACGCCTGCGGCGCCCTTGCAGCGGCGAAGAGCCTGAGACGGCAATCCGCGGCGAGGGCGCGAACCACCTGGGATCCTTGGCCACGACGGCGCGCAGGACGGCAGCGGATCCGCCGCAACCGCGATCCATAGACGCGCTTTTCGCCGTCGCATGTCGGAAGGCTTTGCAATCGCTCGATTGTTTGCCGATGATGCTGTCCTCGCGCCTTGTTGCCGCAACCCCATGCAGCCTGGCACGTGATGCCTATGCGCTGGAACTCGGGCCCGAGCGAAGCTGGCCCGCCCGCGCTCGGGTCAACGCCCGGCGCACCCACAGGATCAAGGCGGCCTTCAGCCGCTGGCGAGCCGCGCGATCGACCGGGCCGGAGACGTGGGGCATCAGCTCTCAGCCGCCGCCCGCCAGCCTTTCCACCGCCTCGCCGTCGAGCCGATAGAAGATCGCCGGCCTCACCGTCATGCCCAGGCGCTCGTAGAAGCGGATGGCGCCTTCGTTATGCGGCTCGGCGGTCAGGTCGATCCGGCCGATGCCGTTGTCGACGGCGAAACGGGCGAGGAAGCGCATCAGGGCCTCGCCGGTGCCCAGCCCCCGGGCCTCCGGCGCCACAAACAGGTCCTTCAGGAAGATCAGGCCCTTGAGCCGCCGGCCCGGATGGATCACCGCGAAGGCGGCAAGGCCGACCGGCCGGCCGGCGTGGCGGGCAAGCGCGAACTGGGTGCCGAAACGCCGCTCGCGGTCGATGCGGGCGAGCAGACCGGTGACCTCCTCGATCGTGTCAGGCTCCCGGTCCGGGTTATAGTGCCGGTCCATCGCCTGGTTCATCAAGGCGATGTCGGCATGGTCTCCCGGACCGGTCAGGCTGATGTCGAGCGCGTCAGCCGTCATGCAGCCTCTCTTCAGCGCGAGAACTTCTTGTACTGGATGCGCTTCGGAATGGTCGAATCGATGCCGAGGCGGCGCTTCTTGTCCTCTTCGTAATCCTGGAAATTGCCCTCGAACCATTCGACATGGCTGTCGCCTTCGAAGGCCAGGATATGGGTGGCGATGCGGTCGAGGAACATGCGGTCGTGGCTGATCACCACAGCGCAGCCGGCATAGTCCTCGAGCGCCTCCTCGAGCGCGCGCAACGTATCGACGTCGAGATCGTTGGTCGGTTCGTCGAGCAGCAGGACATTGGCGCCGCGCTGCAGGATCTTGGCGAGGTGCACGCGGTTGCGCTCACCACCGGAGATCTGGCCGACCTTCTTCTGCTGGTCGCCGCCCTTGAAATTGAAGGCACCGCAATAGGCCCGCGCATTGATCTCGCGCTTGCCGAGATAGAGGATCTCGTTGCCGCCGGAGATTTCCTCGTAGACCGTCTTGTCGGCGGCCAGCGCATCGCGCGACTGGTCGACGTAACCGAGCTTGACCGTCTCGCCGATCAGGATCTCGCCGCTATCGGGCTTTTCAAGTCCGGCGATCATGCGGAACAGCGTGGTCTTGCCGGCGCCGTTCGGCCCGATAATGCCGACAATGCCGCCCGGCGGCAGCCGGAACGACAGGCCGTCGATCAACAGCTTGTCGCCATAGGCCTTGGACAGGTCGTTGAATTCGATGACGTTCTGGCCGAGCCGCTCGGCGATCGGAATGATGATCTGGGCGGTGGTCGGGCCGGCCTCGGCGGCCTGCTTGACCAGCTCGTCGTAACGCTGGATGCGCGCCTTGCTCTTGGCCTGGCGGGCCTTGGGCGATGCCCCCATCCATTCCTGCTCGCGGGCGAGTGCCTTCAGGCGCGTCTCCTCCTCGCGGCCCTCCTGGATCAGCCGCTTCTGCTTCTGGGCGAGCCAGGACGAATAATTGCCCTCATAGGGGATGCCGCGGCCGCGATCGAGTTCGAGGATCCAGCCGGTGACATTGTCGAGGAAGTAGCGATCGTGGGTGACGATCAGGATGGCGCCGGGATAGCTGCGCAGATGGCCTTCGAGCCAGGCGGTCGTCTCGGCGTCGAGATGGTTGGTCGGTTCGTCGAGCAGCAGCACTTCCGGCTGGTCGAGCAACAGTTTGCACAGCGCCACGCGGCGCTTTTCGCCGCCCGACAGCTTGTCCACCGCCCAGTCGTCGGGCGGGCAGATCAGGGCGTCCATGGCCTGGTCGACCTGGCTGTCGAGATCCCAGAGACCCTTGGCCTCGATCTCGTCCTGCAGCTTCGACATCTCGTCGGCGGTCTCGTCCGAATAATTCATGGCGAGATCATTGTAGCGGTCGAGGATCGCCTTCTTGGCGGCGACGCCGAGCATGATGTTCTCGCGCACGGTGAGGTTCGGGTCGAGCTGCGGCTCCTGCGAGAGGTAGCCGACGCGCACCCCTTCGCCGGCCCACGCCTCGCCGCTATATTCCTTGTCGATGCCGGCCATGATGCGCAAAAGCGTCGATTTACCGGCGCCGTTGACGCCGAGCACGCCGATCTTGGCATCCGGATAGAACGACAGATGAACGTTCTCCAGAACCTTCTTGCCGTTCGGATAGGCCTTGGTCAGGCCGGACATGTGATAGGCGAATTGACGGGCCATGGGGTCTCGCGTCCTGTCGGACTTTATCGGTGATAGGGATTTGGGGCGCAGATAACGTCACCCTCCCCCCTGGCGCAAGCCGCACCATCGGATATTTCCTGAGGTGACGTTGCGACATGATGGGGCGAGACTGGCTCCGGAACTCGGGCACCGACGTCTCGAGCCCCTTGGAGAACCGCCATGAAGGTCTTGCGTGCCGCAGCATCGATCGCCGTCATCAGCCTTGCGGGACTAGCCCCTGTCAACGCCCAGGAGGTGGGCGGCCGCTACCAGGTCCAGGGCGAAAACGCCAATGGCGGCAATTATTCCGGCGTGGCGGAGATTTCCGGCACGGCCGGCGGCAATTGCGCGATCCGCTGGGCGCTGGTCAACACGCCGCCGAGCCAGGGCTTCTGCATGCGCCAGGGCGATGTGGTGGCCGCGGCCTATCGGCTCGGCAACGCGCTTGGTCTGGTGATCTACCGGCTCGGCGAAAAAGGCGTGCTGGAGGGCACCTGGAGCGTCGCCGGCACCGAAGGTGTCGGCAAGGAACGGCTCACCCCGATCCGCTGAACGGCCGAACGACGGCAGGACCAGGATAAAGCGCATGACCGACGTGGCCGGAAGCCCCCCGCCCCCCGGCCCTGGCCGGACACGCCAGACCTCGATCTATCTGCGCGGCCTCGGCGGCACATTGCCGGCGGTGCCGGTGGCGGCGGCGGCGCTGGAAGACGCCGCCGGCCGCGCCATGACCAGAAATGCCTTCGGCTACGTCGCCGGTGGTGCCGGCATGGAACGGACCATGGCGGCCAACCGTGCGGCCTTCGACCGCCTGGCCATCGTGCCGCGCATGCTGACCGACGCCTCGCGCCGCGACCTCCAGGTGTCGCTGTTCGGCCGCACCCACAAGGCGCCGTTCATGCTGGCGCCGATCGGCGTCCTGGAGATGGCGCATAAGCAGGCCGAACGGGCGGTTGCCCGCGCGGCCAGGGCTGAAGGCATCGGCATGGTCTTCTCCAACCAGGCCTCGGTCGCCATGGAGGAGGTGGCGGCGACGCTCGGCGACACGCCGCGCTGGTTCCAGCTTTATTGGAGCACCGATGACGACCTGACCCGTTCGCTGGTGGCGCGCGCCGAAAAGTCCGGCTGCGAGGCGATCGTGCTGACCCTCGACACGACCATCCTCGGCTGGCGGCCGCGCGATCTCGACCTCGCCTCCCTGCCCTTCCTGCGCGGCCAGGGGCTGGCGCAATATCTGACCGACCCGGTGTTCCTGGCCAAGCTGCCGCCGACGCCCCCCGCCTCGCCGATCAAGCCCTCCGGGCTCGACCTGGTCACCGCCCTGATCGATCTGCTCGGCGCCTCGCGCCGTTTCGGCATCAGCCTGTCGACCGCCCGCTCGGCGGTCGCCCGCTTCACCGCGATCTATTCGCGCCCCGACCTGGTCTGGGACGACGTCTCCAGGCTGAAGGCGATGACCCGTCTGCCGGTGCTGCTGAAGGGCATCCAAAGTGCGGCGGACGCGAAAGAAGCGGTCAATCGCGGCGTCGACGGCATCGTCGTGTCGAACCATGGCGGCCGCCAGGTCGACGGCGCCATCGGCTCGCTCGACGCGCTGCCAGGCGTCATCGCCGCGGCCGGCACGACGCCGGTGCTGTTCGATTCCGGCGTGCGGTCGGGTGCCGACATGTTCAAGGCCCTGGCGCTCGGCGCCCGCGCCGTGCTGCTCGGCCGGCCCTATGTCTACGGCCTGGCGGTGGCAGGCGAACAGGGCGTGGCCGAGGTGATCCAGAACATCATCGCCGAGCTCGACATCACCATGGCGCTGACCGGCTGCCGGTCGCTATCGGAGATCGCCAGGGCCGAGATGGTCAGGGGGTGAGGGCGGATGAGAAAACAACCAACATCATCGACACGGTCGCGCATTTGAACCCTGACGTCACCCCCGGCCAGCGAAGCGAGGGAAGGGGGTCCAGGAGCCAACGGGCCGCACCCGCGGCGCACGCGTCGAAGACGGTTTGAGGCCTCGCGGTTCTACTCTGCAATCCCTGGATCCCCTTCCCTCGCTTCGCTCGCCCCGGCAAAGCAATTGCTTTGCCTTGGGATGACGTAGGAGCGCGCGAGTGACGTCGGCGACGTCTTGTCCGCGATCGACCTCACCCCCCCTCAAAGGCCGCGCAGGAAATCCACCACCAGTTGGCTCACCTCGTCCGGCCGCTCCTGCTGGATCCAGTGGCCGGCCATGTCGAGCACGTGCAGGCCGCGCAGGCCCGGCAAGGTTTGCGGATAGGCCTCGACCTGCGCCTTGGACGCGGGAAAGCGCATCACCCCGTCTTTGGCCCCGACGATGAACAGCGAAGGCTGCCGGATCGGCTGGCCGCGCCAGGGCGCGGTCAGGKGGAAATTGCGCGTCAGGTTGCGATACCAGTTGAGTCCGCCGCGAAAGCCTGACCGGCGGAACTCGCCGGCCATATGGGCGAGATGCTCGGCCGGCAGCCAGTCGGGCAATTCCTCGGGGTCCACGGTATTGCCGAGCACGCCGCCAATGCCGAGCCGGGTCATGCCCTTGGTCCGGTCGCGCTGGTTGCCCGAACCGGTGAAATAGAGCCGCCTGAGGCTGTTTTCCGGATCGCGGTCCAGCTCCGCTTCGGCGACCCCCGGCGCCTGGAAATACTGGATGTAGAAGTCGCGGATATCGAGCTTTTCCAGCGCGGTCAGGAAGTCGACATGGCCGGGCGGCGTCCACGGCACGCTCATGCCGACGACCGCCGGGAAGACGTCCGGCCGGATCAGCGCGCAATGCCAGGCGACCGGCGCGCCCCAGTCATGGCCGACGACAACAGCCTGGGTCTCGCCCAGCGCCTTGACCAGGCCGACCTGGTCGGCGACCAGGTCGAGAAGGGTATAGCGCTCGATCTCGGCCGGCGCGTCGGTGCCGCCATAACCACGCATGTCCGGGGCGACGGCCCGGTAGCCGGCGGCCGCCACCGCCTTCAACTGGTGGCGCCAGGACGCCCAGCCCTCCGGCCAGCCGTGGCAGAACAGCACCAGCGGGCCGCGGCCGGCCTCGGCATAACGGATGCTGATGCCATTGGCCTTGACGGTCGACAGCGTGATGGCCGGATCGATGCCTTCAGTCATGCTTCAGTCTCTCGAACCCGATGCCCCATGGCGACCAGACCAAACAGGCCGGCGCGCCGAAGCGCAAGGCCCGCGAAAGCCCTCAGTGCCGGCCTGGCGCCAACGCCCTGGCGATGGCGAGGACCGCGATCGCCACCACAGCCGGCATCAGGGCGATCGGCAAGCCGGCGGCCGCCAGCCCGGTCGCCGCCGCCCAGGCGATCGAGGCGAAGGCTTCGGCAAAGGTGGCGACGCGCGAGGCGGTCTGCCGGCGGCGGAAAGCCGAGCGTTTCGCCGTGGTCCGGAACATCAGCTGGATGGCGGTCGCGCTGGCGGCGGCGAGCAGGATCCCGACGGCAGCCACCGCGCTTGCGGCCGGCGACAGCAAGGCAATCGCGAGCAGCAACGGCGCCATGGGTAGCGCCACGGCGATCAGCACCGCCTGGATCTTGGCATTCAGCACGGTACGCGCCGCGAGCGGCGCGGTCGCGACCAATTCCGGCGCGTCCTCGCCGGAAATGGCGAGCCAGGCGAGCCCGCCGGCGAGCTGTCCCGCCGCCATCACCAGCACCGGCACGATCAGCGGCGCCGGATTGCTGCCCTCACCGAAGCTTTGCCACAGCAGCAGAGCCGGCGGCAGCAGATAAAGCATCTGCATCAGCGTCTGCGACATCAGCCAGGGGTCGCGGGCGAGCAGTTTCAGCTCCTTGGCGCGCAGCGCACGCATGGGGCTGGTCGCGACGAAGCGCACCGGCCGGGCATTGGCCGCCGGCATTGCCCGGGAGGTGCTCGCCGCGGCGACGACCAGGCTGGAGAAGCGGCGCGAGGCAGCGGCGATCACCAGCGCGAGCAAGGTCAGCGCCAGGACCAGCACACCGGCCATCAACCCGACCTCCCCCATGGCCGCGCGGACCGGCCACCACAGGGGACTATCGGCCGCCGGCAGCGCGCCGGTGACCGCCCCGCTACGCAGGAACGCGAAGCGGCTGAACCCTTGGTGGCCCATGATGGCCGCGACCTGCAGGCCGATGACGATGGCGGCGCCGACGATGGCGGCCATGACCTGGGCAGCGAAGCGCGTGCGTTTCGGTCCGACCACCCGGAACAGCCCCAGGGTGGCGAGAATGGCCAGCGCCGCGGCGGACGCGCCCATCGCCACCAGCACGCCATAGGCCCAGAACCAGTGCGCGCCGCCCTGGATCGCCAGCATGTTGACGAATGGGCCGATCAACAGAAGCGCCATGACCGTGCTGCCGGCGGCGATGCTGCCGAGGCGCAATGCGAAGACTGTCCGGGCGGGCGCGGGCGAGGACAGGATCAGGTCGACATCGCCGCGCGCATAGAGCACCCGGGTGACCGATTCCATCGCCTGGGACAGCATCAGCATCCAGGCCATGGCGGCGGCGGCGGTCAGCATGAGCAGCCCCGCCGGATCGGCGCCGGCATCGAGACGCGCCAGCGGCGTCACGCTGAAGCTGGCGACCAGATGCAGGCCGCCAAGCGCGACGGTGGCGATCACCCCGGCACGCAGCGCGCCATGGCGCTTGCCGCGCAGCCACCACAGCCATTCACGCCAGGCCAGGCGCAGCTCATGACGGGCGAACCAGGGCAGCGAAGCGCTGGTCACGCCGCAAGCCCCGGATCATCGGCGGCGACCAGGTCGAGGAACACATCCTCCAGCGATCCGCCGGGATGGCCGGAACGGCGTCCCGCATGCTGCGCCAGTTCCTCCAGCGTGCCCTCGGCGACCAGTCGTCCCCTGGCGATCACGCCGATGCGTTCGGCCATGCGCTCGGCCACCTCCAGGATATGGGTGGTCAGGATGACGGTCGCGCCGGCCTTGACGCGGGCGATCAGCACGTCCTTGACCAGGCGCGCCGAGCCGGCGTCGAGCCCGGTCAGCGGTTCGTCCAGGATGATCAGGCGCGGCTCGTGCACCAGCGCGCCGGCCAGCGCCACCTTCTGGCGCATGCCCTTGGAAAAGCCTTCGCAGCGTTCGTTGGCATGCGGACCGAGGCCCAGGAGATCGATCAGCGCGCGCGCCTGCCGCTCGGCGCCGGCGGGCGCGCTGCCCCATAACCCGGCGACGAAGGCGAGATATTCGAGCGGCGTCAGCTTGTCGTAGATCATCGGCTCGTCGGCGACCCAGGCAATCAGCCGCTTGGCCGCCACCGGGTCGGCCAGCGCGTCGATGCCGAACACCGAGATGGCGCCGGCATCCGGCCGCAGCAGGCCAGCCACCATGCGCAGCGTCGTCGTCTTGCCGGCGCCGTTCGGACCGAGCAAGGCATAGAACTCGCCGGCGCGCACGGTGAGGTCGAGACCATCGACCGCCGGGCGGTCGAAAGCCTTGGCGAGGCGGGTGAGAACCAGGGCGGGCGGAGACATGGATGCGGCTCCTCCGCCCGGCCGTTCGGCCGGACGCTTGAGGGATGAGGCAGCCAGAGGACCCGAGCGGAATTGAAATGCGGTAAAGCCGCATGGTGAATGAGGCGATCAGGTGCGAATTGTCCTTCTCTCCGCGCCTGATTTCGACCCAATGCCGCTTGGCCCTCTACGGCGCGGCACGCGCCTCCGCGTCAAGCCGCGCCACCGCGAAAAGCGCCTTGCCGATCAGCGACGTCTCCGCCTCGACACAGCGGGCATAGATGCTCTCGCGCAGCTTCTGCAGATCGCGGCTTGCCGGGTCGGCCGTGGCTGCCAGTTCGATCAGATGGGTCGCGAGCCGAGGCTCGCCGGTTTCGGCAATGACCTGGGCACGCCGGCCGGGCGTCGCGGCACCACCCGCGAGCGCCGCGATCTCGCCGGCAAGCGCGGCTGCCGGAGCCGGCTTGAGATGGCCGGATTGCCGTCGTGCCAGCCGGCATAGAGGTGCCAGATGCCGCGCACCGCGAATTCCGGATCGAGCGCTCGCATGCGGCGAAGCGCGATGGCCCAGTCCGGCGCGAAGCGCTGGACGTTGCGGGGATTGCCGGCATTCGGGAACACCCCGATGACGAAATCGCCGCCGGCCGGAATTCGCTTCTGCGGCAGCCAGACGAAAGCGGCGGCGTCGGTGTCGCCGCGGCCGTGGACAAGCACGAGCTCGACACCCCCGACCGTCAGGTCGAGCCCTTCGTCGTGAACCTGATCCGGACGGGGATGGTCGCTCGGGAAGGCATAGCCCGGCGTGTTGAACTGCCGGCCCATGACGATCGAGTTCAGGCCGTGGGTTTCGCCATAGCGCGCCAGGCGCCCGAGCACATTGCGATGCGCGATGATGCGCGCACGCGGCAGACCTCTGGCATCGGCCTCCTGATCGAGCAGCCGCCCGCCCCAGGTGTGGTCGATATGGCCATGGCTGTGGGTGATGGTGTGGATCGGGCCATCGTCCCAGCGGCGGATGGCGGCGAGCGTTTCGGCCGCCGTTTCGCGGCTGCCGGTATCGACCATCGCCAGTCCGTCGGGCGTGCGAATGACGGTGACATTGCCGAAGAGATAGCCGGTCTCCGGAACTCGCCGAGGCGGCCGCCGACGTGATCGCCAATATCCGTCAGGTCCTGCCGGAAGGCCTCGGGCAGCGGATGGATGCCCTGACGTCATGGGCCCCCGCCGATCGCCATCGCGAGCCCATCCAGATCGATCAGGCCGGCTTGCGCCGGGCCATGCGCCAACAGCGCAAGATCTGCTTCCGCTACCGCGATGCCGGTGATCTCGTCTCCGAGCGGCGGGGGCGGCCGCTGGTCATGGCCTTTTACGGTCCGGTCTGGGTGCTCGCCGCCTGGCGCGAGGATCGCGGCGCTTTCCGAGTGTTCCAGCTGGACCGTATGGCCGAGCTGACGATCCTCGACGAGCGCTTCCGTGCCGAGCCCGGCAAGACCGCCTTCGACTTTCTCAAGCAGCAAACCGGCCGGCGCAAAGTGGGCCTCGCCTCCGGTTGAGGCGCGGCGCGTAGTGACACCGGGCGGCGGTTATGCGTCACTGTCCGGTGGCAATGACAGCCAGACCGTCGCGACAATCCTGATCACGGGGAGGAATGCATGGCCCGCCTGGTGGTGATGTACAAGACGCCCAAAG
>BFBZ01001582.1_pt1 | contig 14667 bp, 7 predicted proteins | sample 1888401 | NCBI WGS metagenome assembly BFBZ01 (sample SAMD00112614, study PRJDB3348) | symbiont metagenome | host: Chara braunii | reverse complement strand
TTATGTCAAGAAAATTAATATCACTATTCCTGATAACAAGCGTGTGCATTGCACTGGTAACTGCCTGCGGAAATAAATCCCAAAAACCTATGGATAATGCCGGGGTATTCCGGAACAAATTGACCACCCCGAAGCAAACATGTTCATACTAATTTAGATGATTGTATCTCTGATTTTAGCGGATTAATCCGTAATAAATCAACTAAAGAGATATTGAAATGCAGTTGCAGAAACTGCCTCTTATACTTATGGTGGGTATTATACAAGCGGAGGGCTCTTTTCAGGATGCACCTATGGAACTTGATTTTGACAATAGCTGCTTTATTGTGTATTTTCTACGCATTTAATTAAGCGAAATACTACAATAAAATGTTAAAAAAGAACAAGCGTTTTTTAAGCAATCGGTTTAAATTACATGTTGTAACGTTTATTCGTCTATATCTAATTAACCCTACATTGCTATGCCAACGAGAAAAAAACTACTCGCAAGGACAGTCTTGCTAGCGCTTCTTTTCGCGCTATTCAGCGCGGGCGCTTCCGCCCAAAAAAAGGTAACTGGTAAAGTTATTAATGCCAATGACAATCAACCTGTTTCTGGTGCCACAGTGATGGTAAAGGGCACTAAAGTTGTTACTGCTGCATTGTCAGATGGCAGTTTCGTGATTTCTGTGCCTACCGGAAAAAACACACTTGTCATTACGTCAATTGGTTTTAATGAAACAGAAGTTGATGTAAGTAACACCACCAGTATTAATGTAAGTCTACAAGTAAGAAGAGACAACCTTAATGAAGTGGTTGTAATTGGGTACTCGACCCAACGTAAAAAAGATATTATTGGTGCGGTAGCTGTGGTAGATGTGGAAGCGCTAAAATCCACTCCTTCTGCAAATTTAGGTGCTCAATTGCAGGGCCGCACTACTGGTGTTACAGTAAGTGGTAACGGGGCTCCCGGTTCGCCTGCTATTGTGCGTATCCGTGGATTTCAGTCTGGTGGTAATAACGAACCTCTTTATGTAATTGATGGGGTGCCTACATCTGATCCGTCAAATATCAATCCTCAGGATATCTCGTCTATGCAAATACTTAAAGATGGTACTTCTGCTGCAATATATGGTACCCGTGGTGCTAATGGCGTGGTAATTATTACCACCAAGCAGGGTCGTGCAGGTAAAACAGATATTTCATATGAAGGTTATTACGGCACACAAACTGTAACCGGAAAAATGATCCCGGAGATGCTGAACAACCAGCGTTATATTGATTATTTAAACAGAAGCGGTGCAGGAAGTCATCCGGTTTTTGGTGTACCCGGTTCATTTAAGGTGCCTGATTATATTGTTGTGAGCAGTGCCTTTAAAGGGGGTGTGGCTGCAGGTGATCCTAAAGCAGATCCTTCTTTATATTCTTTAAATCCATTGTATCAAATATTAAAAACGACTCCTCAAGGTACGGACTGGTTCCGGTCTATTTTGCAAACAGGTATTATACAAAGCCACCAAATTACAGCGTCTGGCGGAAATGATAAAGGAGCCTATTCTTTAGGCATGAACTATTTTGATCAAAAAGGTACTATAATGACGACAGGGTACAAACGTTATCTTGTAAGATTTAACTCGTCATTTAAACCTGCTTCATGGTTAAGACTGGGTGAAAATGCACAGTTGAGTTATAATACATCGATAGGCGGACAGCAAAGAGGCGAAGGAGGCGCATGGAGCTGGGCATATCGTATGGTGCCTTATATTCCCGTTTATGATATTAATGGCGGCTTTGGCGGTAATGGAGTGGGTCAATCTGGTAACGGGTCTAATCCAGTTGCCAACCTTATCAGGAGTCAGGACGACCGTAATCTGAGCACTCGTCTGTTTGGTAATGTTTTTGCAGAAATTCTGCCTGTTAAATGGATTACATTGCGTACTTCATTTGGTGCCGATATCCTTAATAATTTTGTTAAGACCATATCAAGGAAAACATATGAGAGATCAGAGAACCAGGGCAGTACCCAGTTAACAGAAACTTATAATAACGCAATTGACTGGACATGGACAAATACGCTTACTGCTCAAAAAACCATAGGCAGCCATGATATAAAATTGCTTGCAGGTACAGAAGCTGTTAGAAGGTATATTAAATCGACTTTTGCCTTCGGTCAGAATTTTGACTTAGATAATGCCGATTTTATTTCTTTAAGCAATGCCGGTACTGCAGCGGGTGATAGAAATGTGGGTCAAAACACTGAAAGTAGTGTGACCATTTTCTCTGTATTTGGCCGGTTGGACTATGCATATAAAAATAAATACCTGCTTAATGGAACGATAAGGAGAGATGAAGCCTCTGTATTTGGTCCTAAGAGCCGTGCGGGATATTTTCCCTCTATAGGATTTGGCTGGAGGGTGTCTGAAGAAAAATTCATGAAAGGTATAACCTGGATTAGTGATCTTAAATTGAGAGGTGGTTATGGCCAGGTAGGTAGCATCTCTAACAACACGGCTTTCAACCCATTCACTACTTTCCGTACAGGACCTGGTTTTGGTAACTATGATTTAAATGGTACCAATACATCTGCTATGCTGGGCTACCGTGGTAATACTTTGGGTAACGATTCAACAAAATGGGAGACTACTGTTACCAGGAACATAGGCTTCGACTTAAGTTTATTTAACGGAAAATGGGTGATTGATTTTAACGTGTTTAAAAACGAAACCAAAGATTTGCTTATACCTCGTAACCGTATCCCCACTGAACCCATTATTACTCAGCCAAACGTTAATGTTGGTACAATGCGTAATACTGGTTTTGAGTTTTCGATTGCAAATCATGGGAACATAACCAAGGATTTAGGTTATGATGTACAAGTTAATTTCTCTAGCTACAAAAACGAAGTGGTTAAATTAAACGCTGAGGGAAATCCTTTTTACTATGGATTGGACAGATTCTCTAATGCCGTAAAGATTGATAAAGGGTTGCCTATTTCCACATTTTGGGGCTACCAGATTGTTGGTTTCTACAATAATGCAGACGATGTGGCGAAGGGGCCAAAATTAGCCGGCCAGCCTGCAGTAATAGGTACATGGAAATATTTAGACAGAAATGGTGATGGCAATATTAACTCCTCGGATGCTGGGCCTATTGGTAACCCTCACCCGAAATTCCAGATGGGCTTTAATATCGGATTCACATATAAACAATGGGACTTTACTTCATTCCTTTTTTGGAACTATGGTAATGACATATATAACTATACCAAATGGTATACGGATATGAGAGGTTTTGTGGGCGGTGTAAGTACAAGGGTGCTTGATAACAGCTGGACAAGCAGTAATACAAACGCTAAACTTCCTTTACTGCAGGCCGGCTTTGTAGTGCCCGGTAACTTTGTAACAGGTGAGTCTAACTCTTATTACATTGAAAAAGGGTCATACTTTAGAGCTAAAAATATCCAGATTGGTTATACCATTCCAAGCACCATCTTAAGTAAAGTAAAACTGCAAAAAGCAAGGGCTTATATTCAGTTCCAAAACTTGTTTACCATTACTAAATATACCGGAGCAGATCCAGATCTAAACGTACAGCGTGCGCAGCGTAATGCTGGTAGCGCCGGCGATTATGTTTTAGGCGTTGATCAAAGCGGGTTCCCTAACCCTAAACAAGTACTGTTTGGATTAAACATAACTTTTTAATAGTTATTAAAATTGAGTATTATGAAAAGTAAGAAAATAATATATGTATCGGCAGTAATGATGGTTGCCATAGCTGCATTTACTGCATGTAAAAAGTTTTTAAATCCACCGTTAAAAGGTGTTTATGACGAAAGTCAACTGGCTAACGCAAAAGGTATAAATGGAATGCTTGTTAATGCTTATGCAACATTACGCGGGCCCGAGGGTGTAATATCTGCAAGCGCCAGTAACTGGGAGTGGGGAAGCATAGCTGGAGGTGATGCTTACAAAGGCACTGAATTAGCAGACCGTACAGACGATAACCCAATTATGCGTTTTGAATTAACTCCTGCAAACCCAATTGTTTCTGCTAAATGGAACGGATGTTACGATGGTATTGGGCAAGCAAATGCTGTACTTAAAATGTTGCCTAAAGTTACCGGTATGAGTGATGCAGATAAAAAGCAGATTGAGGCAGAAGCAAAGTTTATCAGGGCTCACCACTTTTTTGAAGCTAAAAAAATGTGGAACAATGTTCCTTGGGTGGATGAAACTGTAACAGACCATAAAGGGCTTACGAATACAACTGATATTTGGCCAAAAATTGAAGCTGACTTATCATTTGCTTATAACACGCTTAATGAGGTAAAGCCTTATAAAGGCCAGGCTAATAAATGGGCTGCTGCCTGTTATTTAGCCAAAGCATATATGTTTGAAAAGAAATTTGCTGAAGCCAAAGCATTGTTTACCACTATTATTGCTAACGGAAAAAATGCACAAGGTGTCAAATATGCCCTTACAAGTAATTACCAGGATAACTTCGTGGTAAAGAAAGAAAATAATTCTGAAACTATTTTTGCCATTCAATTTTCTTATGGTGATGGATCTACCACCAACGCTAACTTTGATAACATTCTAAACTATCCTCATGGCGGTGGCAGCAAACCAGGTGGTTGCTGTGGGTTCTTTCAGCCATCTCAAGCATTGGTTAACTCATTTGAAACAGATGCAACAGGTTTGCCAATGCCTGATACGTATAATGCATCCAATGTAACAAGTGATGAAGCGTTATTGTCAAGCCAGCCATTTACTCCATACAGTGGAAACCTTGATCCTCGTTTAGACTGGTCAGTTGGCCGCAGAGGCGTTCCTTATCATGATTGGGGTAACCATCCAGGCCGTGACTGGATCCGTGATGTAACATATGGTGGCCCGTACAGCCCGAAAAAGAATACATATTTTAAAGCCGACGAAGGTTCTACTGCCGGTAAAGTAGGCTGGGGCTTTAGTGCAAATGCTTTAAACTATAACATCATGCGTTATGCAGATGTATTGTTAATGGCAGCTGAAGCCGAAATTGAGGCGGGAAGCCTTGTTATAGCACAAACATATATTAATATGGTAAGAGCAAGGGCGGCAGCATTTGCTCCTTCAAATGCAGCGCCTTACAACCAACCGGCAACTACTGCAACTTATGCCACATACAATGTAGGATTATACACAGTTCCTTTTGTAGACCAGGTAGCAGCTCGTAAAGCAGTTCGTTTTGAAAGAAAATTAGAGTTAGCCATGGAAGGACATCGTTTCTTTGACCTGGTACGATGGGGTATAGCTGCTACTGAGATGAATGCATATCTGTCAGTTGAAAGTGGAAGACGCCCTACCACACTTGCAGGTGCAACATTTGTTGCTGGCAAACATGAATATTATCCTATCCCTTCGGATGTTATAGCCAACATGCCTGGCGTAAAACAAAATCCTGGGTACTAGCAGATAACATTTGGCTATTAAACAAAAGCCAACAAGTAAAAAATAAGAACCATCTACCCAAATGGTTCTTATTTTTATCTACAGGTACAATACATATTCATTGTTTATACCTCTTTGGTTTTTTCTTAACACAGTTTATTGATTTGCTTTGTACATAATCAATCTTTTCTTAACAACGCAGCCTTTATTTATTAGCTGATATGCTAAAACATTAATACTAATTCTTTCAATTTGTAAAATTGCTATTATGAAAAAAATAATAATTTTCTTTGTTTGTTGTATCGCTATAAGACTTGAAGTTGTTGCCCAACTTGTAACGGGTGAAAATATTGCAGTTGTAAGTACAATGTCGGGTAAAGTACGTGGTTACGTTAACAACACTGTTTTTACTTACAAGGGTATTCCATATGCAGAGGCTAAGCGCTTTGAGGCGCCGCAACAAGTAAAACCATGGGATGGCGTACGCAGCTCAATGACGTATGGGCCGGTAGCACCCTTAATTGATCCGACAACCTCTGTGCGTGACGAAGGTGAATTCATTTTTCATCACGACTGGGGATATACCAGCGAAAATTGTCTGGTATTAAATGTATGGACGCCTGGTATTAATGACGGAAAGAAAAGGCCCGTTATGTTCTGGCTTCATGGTGGTGGTTTTACAGCAGGCTCTTCGCAGGAACTACCTTCATACGATGGGGAAAGCCTTGCCAAAAAAGGAGACGTGGTAGTGGTTTCAATAAACCACCGGCTTAATATACTTGGCTTTTTAGACTTGTCGGCATATGGTGAAAAATACAAACACTCTGCCAACGCAAGCATATTGGATATTAAAGCAGCATTGGAGTGGGTGAGGGATAATATTTCAAATTTTGGGGGCGATGCAAACAATGTTACCATTTTTGGCCAATCGGGCGGAGGTGCAAAAGTAAACACCTTGATGGCAATGCCTGCCGCAAAAGGCTTGTTTCATAAAGCTATAAATCAAAGTGGTTCATTTAGAATGGCTGCGCTTGATAAAAAAGCCACACAGGAAATTGCTGCTGAAGTTTTGAAAGCTTTGAATATTGAACCTTCACAAGTTGACAGCCTGCAAAAAATTCCATATACACAATTAGCTGATGCAGGAAAAAAGGCGCTTAAAGCAGTCGCTGATAAAATGAAGGCGGAAGGAAAGCCTGTTATTGGTTTTGGATTAAGCTGGGGTCCAAGTAATGACGGTGAAGATTTACCTTACCAGCTTTTTTCAAAAGAAGCATTCGAACTATCTAAAAATGTTCCTTTGCTTATAGGTACTACTAAAAATGAGTTTATGCCTTTTATGAACATTGCTTTAAGCACGGCCACATTAGAAAAGGTAAACGATGTAATAAAAAAACAAAGAGGCAATAATGCAGATGCCTACATTGCCGCTGTAAAAAAAGCGTACCCTGATGATACGAAACCTTCTGATCTTTTGGATATTGATATTACGTTTCGCCCCGGGGCCGTTTACCAGGCTAATGAAAAATCTGCTTTAAATGCTGCGCCGGTTTATATGTATTTATTTACTTGGCAATCACCTGTAATGGATGGAAAATATAAAGCCGTTCACTGTATGGAACTGCCTTTTGTATTTAATAATATTCACCGCTGTGCAGAAATGACGGGAGGTGATAAAGATGCGGTTGCGCTGGCAGATAAAATGAGCAGTGCCTGGATAAGTTTTGCAAGAAACGGTAACCCCGGTCATAAGGATCTGCCTGCATGGCCTGCTTATAATGCCATCAATACTTCCACCATGCACTTTGATAATAAATGCGTGGTAAAACCCCAGCTTGACAAAGAATTGTTTGAGATGGTAAAACAATAAGAGCTACTTAAGTTCACTTCAGGTACAAAAAATGACATACTCTTTGAATATAGAATAATCGATCTTATTTATTTTTTCAAAATATGATTTTTAGGGCTTACCTCAAAAGACTTGCTTTTGAGGTAAGCTTTTTTAATTCTTTGTGTTGAATATATATAGGTGCGTGTGAGAAGCCTGCACTCGGCGTCTACGTTATTGAGGCAACACTGTAATAATAACCCTTTGATATCGCGTTAACTGTGGTGATCCATTATCTTTCACTTCGAGAATAATATGAATTGTCTCTCCTTTTTTAGAGTCCGCAGGCACAATGAAAGAAGCATCCGCATTTTCCGGATTTTGTATCTCAATGGTTTTATTATAAGTGCCAGCTTCTTTATATTGCCACCATTTGTAAATTACTTTATTGCCATCAGGATCTTTTGCTGAACCGCTTAGATGTATAACTACTCCGGGTTTCGCTGAAATATTTTTTGCAGTTTTTAATGCAACAACAGGCGGGTGATTTGCTTTCTTATAACTTTTCACACACCAGTCGGCACGCATTGCAAAATCGTTCTGAAGTACATCTATCCAACGGGTTTGTGAATATGTTGGGTCTTCTTTATATGTGTAAGGATTATAATCAGCAGAACTTAGACCATCTTCCCATCGTGTAGGATTCTTTTCCGATCGTGTAAAGCGACCTCCCCAACCACCATATGACGCATCCTCCATGTTTCGCAAGCCGACATTTAAGAAATGGAAAAAGGATGGTGAATCTCCTTCTGAAATAAAATCATATTGAATAAAGCCGCTTTTTTTAGCTTCTTCAAGATTACCTTGTGTATGTTCCGGGTCACCAGGTATTTTTTGATTATCTCCATAAAGGAAATATTTTTCTAATAAGGGACCATGATTGAACTTAATGTGTTTTGCAAACCAAGGCCCTCCGAGATAAGATTTTAGTGCATCGGGCACAACCCTCGGCCAAGGATAAGCTAAGCAACCAAACTGAGTAGAATTATAAATCACTCTGATATTTGGCCAGTTAGGAGCTACGTAATTTTGATATGTTGCATCCTGGTCTAACACAGTATAAAGAACTGCTTTCTGAGAAACTTTTTTATAAATAGCATCCCAATTTGAAGTACTCTTGTACTCTTCTTCAATGGACTTCAAGGCACGGGCTACGGTATTGGTGCCACCCCAAATTTGCAAATAAACAGGTCCGGGCTTTTCATCCAGCAGAATTTTTTTAATAAAATCAGAACCTTCTGTTGGGAATTTCATATCACCCTCAAAGTTGATATTTCCAACTTTTACTTTAGCTAACAGGTCATTAGGAGCAGGATAATTTTTAGCATGCTTTGTCAAATTAGGGTAAACCTTTGTATACAGCCCTATAAAGTACTGCATCCAGTCTGTGCCCGGCCAACGAAGTTCAGTACGCTGCCCATATAGCTTTGCTGTAATGGGCATTTCTGAGATAAAAACAGTCCCTTTTCCATCTCCGGCATAATGCCATTGAGAGCTGGAATATACTAAGCCCGCAACGTCAAATTCGTTTGTATAAAGCAGAAATCTAATGAAAGAATCTTGATCGTCTACTTCGCCGTCAGTTGTAATAATAACTCTTGGCTTTGATATCTTTGTTTGTGTCATGCCTTGCTGTACCACAGCCAAAAAACAAACAGATATTAGTATTAATTTATTTTTCATTTTGAATCATTAACTTTTTTGTAAGTATTAAGCTGTAAACAGTTTAAAATTAGAGATAAATGTCTAATTGACCTACCTCTGAATTTTGTTATATTGCAGTATCTATGACCCTATACCGAATTGCTGCTTACATTTGTTGCTGCTTCAGCTTGCTGGCTTGCCGCCAGAAAAATCTGTTTGTTCCCGTTCCTGCCACCCACTCCGGCGTGTACTTCAATAACAAGATTATTGAAACAGATTCCATCAATGAGATAGATATCGAAAATGTGTACAACGGTGGTGGTGTAGGCATCGGGGATTTCAACAACGATGGGTTGCCGGATATTTATTTCACCGGTAACCTTGTTTCCAACAAACTTTACCTCAATAAAGGAGATTTTAAATTCGATGATGTAACCGATAAAGCTGGTGTAACTGGGAATGGGAAATGGTGTAGGGGTGTAGCTGTTGTAGACATCAACAACGACGGATGGATGGATATGTATGTTTGTGCGACACTAAAAAATAACCCTAATGAAAGAGAGAATCTCTTATACATAAACCAGGGAGTTGATAAAAATGGTGTCCCCCATTTCAAGGAAATGGCTAAAGAATATGGATTAGCTGATACTACACATAGTACACATGCTGCCTTTTTTGATTATGACAATGACGGTGACCTGGACGTATATATTGTAGTGAACGAAATTCAAAAGCAGATATATCCTGATAATTTCCGAGCGGTGTTAAAAGATGGCTCCAATCCAAGCACAGGAAGACTTTATCGAAATGAATGGAATGACTCTTTGAAACATCCTGTGTTCATAGATGTTTCTAAACAAGCTGGCATTCAAACGGAAGGATATGGACATTCTGTTAATATAATGGATATCAATAATGATGGCTGGAAGGACATCTATGTAACCAATGATTTTGTGACCAATGACTTACTTTGGATCAACAACCACGATGGTACTTTTTCAGAACAACTGTCTACTTATTTCAAACACACTTCTGCCAATGCCATGGGCAATGATGTAACAGATATCAATAACGACGGGCTGGTAGACGTGGTAGTATTGGATATGAATCCAGAAGACAATTACCGTAAGAAAATGATGCTGTCGGCCAATAGTTACCAACGCTACCTGAATGCTGACCTGTATGGATATAATTACCAGTACGTACGAAACACCTTACAGCTCAATCAGGGGCGAAGGGTAGGTCAGAATGATTCCATCGGTGTTCCCATTTTCAGTGAGATAGGCTTTTACGCCGGTATTGCCGAAACGGATTGGAGCTGGACCCCAATGGTTACTGATTTTGACAACGACGGTAATCGTGATATTATCATCACCAATGGATTTCCTAAAGACATTACCGATCATGATTTTAGTGTGTTCAGAGATAAAGCTTATCTCATTACATCGAAACAGCAAATTTTATCACAGATACCGGAAGTTAAATTGCGCAACTATGCTTTCAAAAATAATGGCAACCTGCACTTTTCAGATGTATCTGACAAATGGGGACTCAGTACACCTACTTTCTCGAATGGAGCCGTTTATGTTGACCTGGATAATGATGGCGATCTTGACATGGTCATCAATAATATCAATGATATCGCTGCTATATACAGGAACAATGCAAGAGAGTTGAATAAAGAGAACAGTCATTACTTGCAGGTTCAATTAACAGGCGACAGCCTGAATAAGAACGGTCTGGGCGCCTGGATAGAAATACATTACGATCATGGAAAAAAACAGGTATGGGAAAACACACCTTACAGGGGTTATCTCTCATCTGTTCAGGATATCGCCCATTTTGGATTGGGCGCTTTGAATAAAGTGGATTCGGTTCTTGTTAGATGGCCTAATAGAAAAGAACAATGGATAACCAATGTAAGCGCCGATCAGTTATTGAAGATCAACATAGCCAATGCACAAAGCAATAGTCAGGATGCCAGGGAAGTACTGGCGAAAAACACTTTGTTCAAAGAGATAACAACTGCGACCGGCATTCAATATGTTCACCAGGAGCGCGATTTTATAGATTTCAATATCCAAAAATTATTACCGCATAAGCTCTCTGAATACGGACCTGCACTCGCAACAGGTGATGTGAATGGAGACGGCCTGGACGATATTATATGCGGGGGCGCTTTTACTTATCGCACACAATTATTCCTGCAACAATCCAACGGCCGGTTTATACAGCGTGATTTATTGCCCGGAAGCGATGCCGCGCAAAAAAAGGAAGAAGATATGGGCATGCTCTTGTTTGATGCCGATGGCGATGGTGACCTCGACCTGTATATTGCCAGCGGCGGATACGAGAACCAGCCTGGTACTGCCGCATACCAGGACAGGCTTTATATCAACGATGGTAAAGGGAACTTCACACTAGATATATCGGCACTTCCACAAAATTTTACCAGCAAGTTTTGTGTCAGGGCTATTGATTACGACAAAGATGGTGACCTGGACCTGTTCATTTCCGGGCGTGTTGATCCCTGGAATTATCCCAAACCTGTTTCCAGTTTTATTTATCGAAACGACTCCAAAGATGGTCATGTAAAATTCACCGATGTTACCCAACAGGTGGCCAAAGATCTCACCAACATTGGTATGGTGTGCGACGCGATTTTCACAGATTTTGATAACGATGGATGGCCAGACCTGGTACTGGCAGGAGAGTGGATGCCGTTGACCTTCCTGAAAAATAATAAGGGTGTCTTCACCAATATATCTGCGCAATCTGGCATCAACAACCAACTAGGTTGGTGGAATACCATTACAGCCGGTGATTTTGACAACGATGGCCGGATGGATTACATCGTGGGCAATCTGGGTCAGAACTCTTTTTACCGCGCTTCAGAACAATATCCTGTTTCTATCTATGCAAAGGATTTTGACAACAACGGTAGCCTGGATGCTTTTTGTTCACTTTACCTACCGGCTACCATCACTGATACTACCCGTAAAGAATTCCCGGCTCAAACGCGCGATGATGTAGTGAAGCAAATGATCAGTATGCGGAACAAATTCCAGAACTACAAATCATTTGCTACCGCTACTATGGACCAGTTGTTCACCAAAGAACAACTGCAGGGAGCATTGATACTACATGCCAACCAATTCAATTCCTGTTTTGTAAAAAATGAAGGTAATGGCCATTTCAGCCTGCATCCTTTACCAGCCCAGGCGCAATTCTCTGTGCTGAATGGCATGCTGGTGGAAGATTTCGACGGAGACGGCAACCTGGATGTTTTGATCAATGGCAACGATTATGGTACGGAGGTTTCCGTAGGGCGTTATGATGCTTTAAACGGCTTGCTGCTGAAAGGAAACGGCAAAGGAGATTTTGCGCCGATGTCTATTTTGCAGAGCGGCATTTTCATACCCGGCAACGGTAAAGCGTTGGCCAAACTACGGTCAGCTTCTGGTAAATGCCTGGTAGCAGCCACACAGAACAGGGGGCCTTTGAAAGTCTTTGAAGAAAAACAACCCGTTCGTTGCATGGCGCTGCAACCTAATGATGCAGTTGCTGTTATTCAATACAAAAACGGGAAAAAGCAAAAAAGGGAAATTGGCTATGGCATTTCTTTCCTCTCACAATCTGCCAGGTTCCTGAATATTGAGGCCGGTGTTCAATCCGTTATTATTACTGACAATATGGGGAAGACACGCTCAGTTCCTCTTTAACAAACTGTTTATGTCAAGAAAATTAATATCACTATTCCTGATAACAAGCGTGTGCATTGCACTGGTAACTGCCTGCGGAAATAAATCCCAAAAACCTATGGATGATGCCCAGGTAATGCACAACAGCCAGGATTTGCTTACGCAGATCATTATCTATGACGTGTTTACTCCTCCGGTGAGCAGCCGTATTTATGTTTATTCTTCGTTGGCCGCCTATGAAGCCATCCGCTATGCAAAACCAGGGAATGTATCGCTGACTGCCCGTTTGCGTGGATTTAAGCCTATGCCTGAACCGCAAAAAAACAAGAACTACAACTTCACGTTGGCGGCCACCAAAGCCTTTTTTACGGTGGTGCACAAAGTGGTGTTTTCACTGGATTCATTAAAGCATTTCGAAGAAACTACTTTCAACGATTTCAAAGACCGTATGGATGCAGATACGTATCAACGCTCCGTTGCTTTTGGTGAAGCGGTTGGTAAAGCAGTGTTGGAGAGGGCTAATGCAGACGGGTATATTAAGTCGAGAGGCAAACCCAAATTCCTCGGCAGCAATGCGCCGGGCAAATGGCGCCCAACGCCTCCTGATTATATGGATGGCGTAGAATGGTGCTGGAATACCATGAAACCCCTGGTGCTGGACTCCGCTGCACAGTTCATGCCGCCCCGGCCTCCTGCATATAGCACAGATACCAACAGCGCTTTCTTCAGGGCCAATAAAGAAGTGTATACGATTGGAAAGACGCTCACAGGCGAACAAAAGACCATTGCCAGGTATTGGGATGACAATCCGTTCGTGATAGAACATTCCGGGCACATGATGTTCGGCAATAAAAAGATCACGCCTGCCGGCCACTGGATGGGCATTACAGCAATTGCAGCAAAACAATCGCATGCCGATGCTGTTAAAACAGCTAAGTCTTATGCGCTTACGGCCATTGCTTTGTATGATGCATTTATTTCGTGCTGGGATGAGAAATATCGCAGCAATGTGATCCGGCCGGTTACCGTGATCAATGAATTCATCGACAGGAACTGGGTTCCGTTCCTGCAAACACCGCCCTTTCCGGAATATACCAGCGGGCACAGTACCATCACTGCATCGGCGGCAACAGCGCTCACTGCTTTGTATGGCGATCATTTTGCTTTCCAGGATACCAGCGACTTGCATTACATAGGTATGCAACGTCATTTCAATTCATTTCAGGATGCAGCGGCAGAAGCTTCTATCAGCCGTGTGTACGGAGGTATCCATTACCGTCATAGTGTAGACATTGGCGCCGAGTCCGGTAAAAAAGTAGGCGCTTTGGTAGTAGATAAACTGTTGAAATAAAACCGTCTTCAACCCCATTGAAAAGAAAAACCATTGGGCAAACCCAGTGATGTTTCTGACAAACGCAGGTGTGTAAAATCAGGTATCACCAGCACAGCGCCTTCGGCCAGCAATCCTTTTTCGGCCGCAGCATTGCCGATGCCAATGGCATGCATACCGGCGGCAACCGCTGAACGGATACCACTCACGGCATCTTCAAAGACAAGACATTGAGCAGGAGACAGGTTCAACTGCTCAGCCATTTTCCGGTAAGGTTCAGGATCGGGTTTGCCTTTTGTTACATCATGCGCCGTAACAAAAGAAATAAATGATTGCTCCAGCCCATGCTTTTGCAACATCTGCACCATGCGGCTTTTGTGGGAACTGGTCACTACCCCGGTGGTGATTTTTTGTTTGCGAAGGAACTGGATGAATGATACAACACCTGTAATGGCGGCCGGATTTATTTCATTGTTGAGCGCATCGGCTGCATGCCTGATGGCTTGTTTGGTAGCTTCGGTAACATGAGGAAACAAAACCTGGATGGTCTCAGTACCTTTCCTGCCATGGATGTGCATGCGCACCAATTCATCTGTGAGCGCTACATTTTCCCTGGCAGCCCATCGGTGCCAGAATTTTTCAATTTCCGGGTTGGAATCAATGATCACTCCGTCGAGATCGAAAATGACTGCTTTG